>TARA_B110000208_G_scaffold24565_3_pt1 | contig 25390 bp, 22 predicted proteins | sample TARA_B110000208 | Tara Oceans TARA_B110000208 (sample SAMEA4397426) | marine metagenome | biome: Polar Biome; feature: [SRF] surface water layer (ENVO:00010504); material: water (ENVO:00002006), including particulate matter (ENVO:01000060) such as... | depth 5 m
CCCAATTGGAAAGTATTTTAATTAATTTGCAAAAATAAGAACTAATTTTGTGGAAACAGGTAGGAAAAAAATATTAACAAATTTTTGTGATTTCTCAATCTCATCAAAAAAAAATAGTAATAATTTGATTTGGCTTTCTAAAAAAATCGATTTTCCTTCATATGAAAAAGTAACGAATCACGGTGTGCTTGCTTTGGGTGGAGATTTGTCAGAAAAAAGGTTGATTCATGCTTACCAAAATGGAATTTTCCCGTGGTTTTCCGACGGAGAACCTATTGTTTGGTATTGTCCAGCAGAAAGAATGGTCTTATATCCTGAAGAATTGAAAATTTCGAAGTCGATGCGTCATTTTCTTAAAAAAAACACCTATACCATTACAGAAAATATGGCTTTTAAAGAAGTGATTTTTAACTGTAAGAATATCGAGAGAAAGGATGGTCTTGGAACTTGGATTACAAATGATATGGAGCAAGCGTATCTTAATTTGCATAAAGCGGGGGTCGCAAAATCAATTGAAGTCTGGCAGGGAGAAGAATTAGTTGGTGGTTTGTATGGGGTAGAAATTGGCAATGTATTTTGTGGAGAAAGTATGTTTTCGAAAATTTCAAACGCATCGAAATTGGCTTTCATTCATTTAATAAAAAAAGGAAGCTATAAGTTGATCGATTGCCAAGTGTATAATGAGCATTTGGAAAGTTTAGGAGCAAGAGAAATTTCAAGGAATCAATTTTTACAGCTTTTAAAATCTTAAATATCTTTAAGACTTTGTAACTTTACACGCACAGAAAACTCAAACATGAACATAGAAGACGCTCAGAAGCAAGTAGACGATTGGATTAAAGCCCATGGAGTCCGTTATTTTAACGAGTTAACAAACATGGCGCAACTTACAGAAGAAGTTGGTGAAGTAGCCAGAATTATCGCTCGAAGATATGGGGAGCAAAGCGAAAAAGAATCGGATAAAAACAAAGACTTAGGGGAAGAATTAGCAGATGTGTTATTTGTTGTACTTTGTCTGGCAAACCAAACAGGAATTGACTTAAAGGATGCCTTCGAAAAAAAATTAGAGATTAAAACCCAACGTGATCATGATCGTCATCACAACAATCAAAAATTAAAATAAATGAATTTTTTACAAAAAATAAAACAACAAGAATTTTGGAGCAATGTAATAAAAGTAGCAATTCCATTTTTTATCATTGTTACGGTATTCTCTCTTTTCTTTAACAGTTGGAAAGAATTTTTTGCCGGAGATTGGGCGATGGTCTCTAAAACCAATTTTGAGGAAGGAAAATGGAAGGTTTTCTGGGGAACGAAAGTGGTTATTTGTTTTATCTACGGAATGTATGTTACCAATAAGAATATGAAGTAATTGCTTAAACTTCGATAAGCTCAGTTTGACTTCCTCTTAATTAATTAAGATTAATTTTTTTTAAAATTTCATAGATGCATGTCAGTCTGAGCTTGTCGAAGACTTTTGTGAATTTAAACAAGCTTATTTATAGCTACTATTCTTAATCCAATTGAATAAAATCGATTGTACTTTCTTTTAACTTTTTATTCAATGCTTGTACTTTGATTTCAAATAAAGTATGTAATTTTTTCAATTCACTATCAATCTTTTTTGTGATTTCATTTTTAAAATCAATTTCTTGTTGCGTTGGCTTGTAGTTTCCAACTCGTGTTAACGAATTAATATGCGCCAATTTATTGTTCAAACGAATCGGATAATTTAAAGGGTCTTGTCCACTTTTGCTTTTGGTTTGGTACAAAACTACTTCTATTGCTGTCATCTTTTTAACCAAATCGTCTGCAAAATCAATTAGCTCTTTATGTTTTTTCTTATCAGAAATCGATTTTTTTAATATCGCAATCTGAGCTGTTACTTTTTTTACGTTTTTTAAGGCAGTATGAATTTCTGTGACTTTTTCATTGATGTCATTGATGAAATCAAACTGGGCTATCATGTCTGCTTGGGAAGCCTCAGAAACTGGATTTCTTAAGAGTGTAAATACCTGTTTTTGTGAAGTCTCATTTACAGTCAATTCAACTTTATATTCTCCTGGCAACGCCATTGGTCCATTTAAAGAAGCCCACCATAAAATCATTCCTTTTACTTTTTCGGCACCCTCATACATCATGTTCCAATAGAAAATATTATTCCCTTCTTCAACCTTTAATTTGGTTTCTTTTTTATCTTTATTTGGTTTGTTACTAAACGTCTTTATTAGTTGATCTTTCTTATCAAAAACACGGAGTGAGATGGTGTCTTTTCCTCCTATTTGTTTGATGAAAAAATTGAAGGCAGCACCTCCTGGATGATTGGTTCCAGCAGTTCTGGATGTGCGACCGTTTCCTCCTCCCATTCGATATGCGTCTTGGGGTTTGAAAAGGATAATTTCTTGTTGCATCAAGTCTTTGTTTAGTTGATAAATCGGCGTTAAATCGTCTATAATCCACAAAGATCTTCCTTGGGTTGCTGCTATTAAATTATCATTCTTAATGGCCAAATCGGTAATGGGAACCATCGGTAAATTCTGTTGGAATTGTTGCCAGTTTTCACCATCATTAAAAGAAATATACATGCCACGTTCTGTTCCGGAATATAGCAATCCCTTTCTTTTAGGATCTGCTTTCAATACCCTTGTAAAAGCTTCATCTGCAATTCCATCAACAATTAATTTCCAAGATTTTCCATAGTTTTCCGTTTTATAAATATACGGACTATAATCTCCTGTTTTGTATTTTGTACCTACAACATAAGCGCCTCCTTTGGTGAAAGGATCTATCTCTATGCTGTTAATCATCATCCATTCTGGCATTTTTTTAGGGGTGATGTTTGTCCAAGTTTCACCTCCATTTTTTGTGATATGCACCAATCCATCATCGGAACCTACCCAAATGAGGTTTTTTTCAGAGTTGGATTCTACTGCAGCGAAAATGGTTCCATAATATTCTACACTGGTATTGTCTTTGGTAATAGGGCCTCCTGAGGGGCCCAGTGTTTTTGGATCATTTCTTGTCAAATCTGGGCTGATGACTTCCCAAGACTGTCCTTCATTTTCAGTTTTATGTAAATGATTTGATGCAGCATACAATCGATTTGTTGTATTGGGTGAAAAGAAGATAGGAAAATTCCATTGAAAACGATATTTTGAATCGATTGCACCATGCCCCATTGGGTCGTCTGGCCAAACATTGATGGCTCTTGTTTCTCCCGTTTTATGATTTTTTCTTGTGAGTAAACCACTATAACTTCCACCATAAACAATGTCGTTGTTATTTGGATCTACAGCAATATGCGCACTTTCACCACCTGCCGTAGCTTCCCAATCTCGTTCGTTAATAAAACGGCCATTTGTTCGGTGTGGAATTCTTAATGTTGAGTTGTCTTGCTGTGCTACATAAATTCGGTATGGAAAATGATTGTCTGTTGTTACTCTGTAAAACTGAGAAGTTGGTTGGTTCATATAGGTACTCCAATTTCCCCCTGCATCAAAAGAAACTTGTGCACCACCATCATCTGCAATCACCATTCGCTGGTTATCTTCGGGGGCAATCCACAAATCGTGATGATCGCCATGGGGTGCATTAAATGTGGTATAGGTTTTTCCTCCATCAGTAGATTTGTGATACCGAACGTTCAATACATATAAAATATTTTCATCTTGCGTATCTGCATACAATCGGGTATAATACCACGCTCTTTGTCTTAGTTTGCGTTCAGCATTTATTAGTTTCCATGTTTTACCAGCATCTATAGATTTGTAAACGCCCCCTTTTTTATTTTCGATGAGTGCCCACACAATATCAGAATTTACTGGTGAAACGGTAACGCCACTAATTCCCCAGATTCCTTTTGGTAGTCCTTTATGGGTAGATATGTTTGCCCAAGTATCACCTCCATCGGTGCTTTTGTAGAGTGCAGATCCTTTTCCACCAGAGGATAAGCTGTAGGGTGTTCTTCTAACGTCCCAGGTAGTTGCATATAAAATTCTTGGATTGTTTGGGTCGATAATTAAATCAATAGCTCCTGAGTTTTCATCGGCAAAAAGTACGCGTTTCCAATTTTCTCCTCCGTCAATCGATTTGTAAACGCCTCTTTCTTTGGTTGGTTTGTAGAGATCGCCTAAGACTGCTGCAAAAACAATTTCAGCATTTTTAGGATGAATTCTCATTCTTGGAATGTGTCTTGAATTTTTTAAACCCACATGTTTCCAAGTTTTTCCTGCATTTTCAGATTTCCAAATTCCGTCACCAGAAGAAACATTTCCGCGAACGGTTTTTTCTCCCATTCCGGCATATATTACATTGTTGTCACTTTCAGAAACTGCGACAGCACCTACAGATCCTCCAAAGAATCCGTCAGAAATATTTGTCCAAGTGTTCCCTGCATCGGTTGTTTTCCAAACGCCTCCACCTGTGCTTCCCATATAAAAAAGATTGGCTTTGCCAGCAACACCAGTTACAGCGGCACTTCGCCCTCCTCTATGAGGTCCTATATTTCGCCATTTTGTTGCACTAAAATATTCCGAAGAAATTTTGTTAGCTTTTTTTTGTGCAGTAACTTTGACATTTACGAAAAGTAATAGGCAAAATGCCAGGAGTAAGTATTTTTTCATGGAGTTCGGTATGGTTTTCGAGTTTAAAAATAAGAATTAAAATTAGGTTTTAGAATGGACATCTTGTTAAATATTGGTAATAGTGAAAAAATAGTTAAAAAAATAACAATTTCTGGTTCTAAAAGCGAGTCGAACAGATTATTGATTTTACAAAAACTGTTTCCAGAAATTTCGATTGAAAATATTTCAGATTCGGATGATTCTGTGCATTTAAAACACGCTCTTTCTACAAAAGAAACATTAATAGATATTGGTCATGCTGGAACTGCAATGCGTTTTCTGATTGGTTATTTTGCTTCCAAACAAAATAGCGAGGTGGTTTTAACGGGTTCTGAGAGAATGCAGCAAAGACCCATTGGTGTTTTAGTGGAAGCGCTAAAAGATTTGGGTGCAGACATTTCGCATGAAGTAAAAGAAGGGTATCCGCCAGTAAGAATTAAAGGAAAAGCCATTACAAAAGACAACGTACAAATTAATGGAAACGTTAGTAGTCAATATATATCCTCTTTAATTTTGATGGGAACTCATTTAGAAAAAGGTTTGACCATTGAGTTGATTGGTAAAATTACTTCGATTCCATATATAGAAATGACCTTGAGTTTGTTGAATCAATTAGGAATTGAAACTCACTTTGAAGGCAATACAATTAAAGTTTTACCAGCAAAACAGCTTCAAAAGCAAACTGTTGTTGTAGAATCTGATTGGAGTTCGGCTTCTTATTTCTATTCTGTTGCAGCATTTAGTGAAGTTGGATCTGCAATACAATTGTCTGCCTATAAAAAAGAAAGCTTACAAGGAGATTCTTGTTTGGCAGAAATTTACACACACTTTGGCGTTGAAACCGTTTTTGATCAAAATACAATCATCTTAAAAAAAGTAAGAGAACCAAATATGGGGCTTTTAACACTCGATTTAAAAAATGCTCCAGACATTGCACAAACGATTGCTGTTACTTGTTTTGGATTGGGAATCGCTTGTCATTTAACAGGACTCCACACATTAAAAATTAAAGAAACAGATCGATTAGAAGCATTGGAAGCAGAATTAAAAAAATTAGGTGCTGTAATCGCAATTACTAATGAAAGTTTATCGCTTTCAATTTCAGAGGTAATGAATACGAATGTTGCAATCAAAACTTATAACGATCATCGAATGGCTATGGCTTTTGCTCCATTGGCTTTTAAAGTGCCCATTGCTATTTTAAATGCTGAGGTGGTTTCTAAATCCTATCAAAAATTTTGGACGGACATGCAGCAAATAGGGATTCAATTTAAAGAACTGTAAATTAAACAGGGAAACACTTGACAACGCCTATTCCGATATCGTATCTTTGCCGCCTTTAGAACAAACAAAACTTATGAAACTATCCCAGTTCGAATTCGAATTACCAGAAGAATTAATTTCAAAATATCCAGCAAATCATCGAGATGAATCTCGTTTGATGGTGGTGAATAGAAAAGAAGGTACTATAGAGCACAAACTTTTCAAAGACGTTATTGATTACTTTGAAGAAGGTGATGTAATGATGTTGAATGACACCAAGGTTTTTCCTGCCAGAATGTATGGTAATAAAGAAAAAACAGGTGCAAGAATTGAAGTTTTCTTATTAAGAGAACTAAATGCTGAGAACAGATTATGGGATGTATTGGTAGATCCAGCGAGAAAAATTAGAATCGGAAACAAATTGTTTTTTGGAGAAGACGATAGTTTAGTTGCTGAAGTAATTGACAATACAACTTCTAGAGGAAGAACATTACGTTTCTTATTTGACGGAAGTTACGAAGAGTTTAGAGCAAAATTATTGGAACTAGGAGAAACACCTTTGCCAAAATTAATCGGTAGAGACGTAGAAGAATTAGACAAAGAAAGATACCAAACTATTTTTGCAAAAAATGAAGGAGCGGTAGCTGCACCATCGGCAGGATTGCATTTTTCCAAACACTTGCTAAAACGTTTAGAAATTAAAGGTGTCGAATTTGCAGAAACAACATTACATGTTGGTTTAGGGACTTTTGCACCGGTTGAGGTAGAAGATTTATCGAAGCATAAAATGGATTCTGAACAAATTGTTATTTCTCCAAATTCTGCAGATAAAATAAATACCGCTAAAATAGAAAAAAGAAGAATTTGTGCAGTTGGAACTACGGTTATGAGAACTGTAGAGTCTTCGGTTTCAGCAAGTCAACAATTAAACCCATTTACAGGTTGGACGAATAAGTTTCTTTTTCCTCCTCACGAGTTTAGTATTGCAAATAGCATGATTTCAAACTTTCACAAACCAAAATCTACTTTATTAATGTCTGTTGCCGCTTTTGGAGGATATGACTTAATAATGGAAGCTTATAAAGTTGCCATCAAAGAAAAGTATAAGTTCTATGCTTATGGTGATGCAATGTTGATTATCTAAGATATTCAGCAATTCAACAATTAAAAACTGGTACTTCATTTAAGTACCAGTTTTTTTATGCATATTTTTGCATCAGTTCTATTTTTTAACCGTTTAATCATTTTACATTGAATAAAAAGAAAGACATCAGAGCATTAACAAAAGAAGCATTAAGAGATTTTTTTGTTGAAAATGGCGATAAAGCATTTCGTGGAAATCAAGTGTATGAATGGTTGTGGAGTAAAGCATCTCACACTTTTGAAGACATGACCAATGTTTCTAAAGCGACCAGAGCAATGTTAGAAGAAAACTTTGTCATCAATCATATAAAGGTTGATTCGATGCAAAGAAGTAAAGATGGTACCATTAAAAACGGTATAAAATTACACGATGGTTTTATTGTAGAATCTGTTTTAATACCCACACCAAAAAGAACAACAGCCTGCGTTTCTAGCCAAGTAGGGTGTAGTTTAGATTGCAAATTTTGTGCAACTTCTCGTTTAAAAAGAATGCGAAACTTGAATCCAGATGAAATTTACGATCAAGTGGTTGCTATAGATAAGCAAAGTCGTTTGTATCACAATCACAAGTTGTCTAACATTGTCTTTATGGGTATGGGAGAGCCTTTAATGAATTACAACAATGTGATCAAATCCATCGAAAAAATCACATCACCAGAAGGCTTAGGAATGTCTCCAAAAAGAATTACCGTATCTACTTCTGGTGTGCCAAAAATTATCAAAAAAATGGCAGATGATGAAGTGAAATTCAATTTAGCCGTTTCACTACATTCTGCAATAGACGAAGTAAGAACTTCAATTATGCCTTTTAATACGAATTTCCCCTTAGATGATTTAAGAGAGTCTTTGGAATATTGGTATGAAAAAACGGAGCGCACTCTTACCTATGAATATATTGTTTGGAAAGGAATTAACGATCGCAAAGAAGACATTCAAGCGTTGGTGAAATTTTGTGGTTATGTGCCTTGTAAAGTAAACTTAATAGAATACAACCCGATTGATGATGGGGAGTTTCAGCAAGCAAGCTCTTCGGCAATCAATAATTATATTTCGAATTTGGAAATGCATGACATTACTGTAAATGTGCGTCGTTCTAGAGGAAAAGATATCGATGCTGCTTGTGGTCAATTGGCCAATAAATCGTAATCAAATTATAGACCTGACAGGTTTTAAAAGCCAGTCAGGTCTTGTTTAAATATCGTAATTTTGTGTACATGAATACAGTTGAGCAAATTAAACTGCCCATTTTATCTGAAATGGAACTCTTTGAAGAAAAGTTCAAAGATGCGATGCTTTCTAAAGTTCCGCTTTTAAACAGAATTACCTATTATATTGTTCGAAGAAAAGGAAAACAAATGCGCCCGATGTTTGTTTTTTTAGTGGCAAAAATGGTCTCTAATGGTGGTTTTGATGAACGTACTTTTCGAGGTGCTTCTGTTGTAGAATTAATTCATACCGCTACTTTGGTGCATGATGATGTGGTAGATGATAGTAATAGAAGGCGCGGTTTTTTCTCCATAAATGCCCTTTGGAAAAACAAAATAGCTGTACTTGTAGGCGATTTTTTATTGTCGAAAGGATTGTTGTTGTCTATTGATAATGAAGATTTTGATTTATTAAAATTGATTTCCATTGCCGTTCGTGAAATGAGTGAAGGTGAATTGTTGCAAATAGAAAAAGCCCGAAAATTAGACATTACCGAAGCCGTTTATTTTGATATTATCCGTAAAAAAACAGCCACTTTAATCGCTGCTTGCTGTGGTATTGGCGCGGCATCTGTTGGCGCAAGTCAAGAGAAAATTCATCAAATGAGAAAATTTGGAGAATACATTGGGATTGCTTTTCAGATTAAAGATGATTTATTTGATTATTCGGATGCAAAAATTGGCAAGCCTACAGGGATTGACATCAAGGAACAGAAAATGACATTGCCTTTAATTTATACCTTAAATAACTGTTCTAAAAAAGAAAAATCTTGGTTGATCAATTCCATCAAAAAACACAACAAGGATAAAAAACGTGTGAAAGAAATCATCACTTTTGTAAAAAGTAATGGCGGAATTGAATATACTACTCTTAAAATGGAGGAGTACAAACGCAAGGCCATCGCCATTTTAGACAATTACCCAACCTCAGAATACAAAACCTCTTTGCTAAAAATGATTGGGTACGTTGTAGAGCGTAAGATTTAATAAAAAACAATTCCGAGTACAACTAAGATAAGTAAAGGGAATAGAAAAATGAAGGCACTTGTAAAAACCCAGAAAAGAAACTGAAACCAGTTTAATGGCTGAATTTGATCTTTCTTTATGCGTTCCTTTAAGTCAGAAACAGACATTTTTAAGAGTGCTTCTTTTGCTATCTTTAGATCGATTATTCCAATCGTATTTAGTCCCGCTTTATACCCTTTGAAAACTTCTTTTGGGTAGATGAATAATGTAAAGCCCATTGCCCACAAACTAAAAAAACCAATTGGAATATGTTTCCAGCTTCCCGTTGAAATTTCCCAACCAGCAATAAAGGCTTCCCCTTTCCACGAAGTATCACAATGGTAAAGAATATGTTGAATATCGTGAATGTGAATTACGTCTTTTCGGAATTGAGTATTGGGAAGTTTTAAGGTGAAGAGGTTGAACTTTAATTCGAAATAACCTTCTGATAACCCACCATCATTGTTGAAATTATTCTCTTTATAAAATTTTTGCAATGCTTGTGAAACCGTCATCATTTAAGATTTATTCAACAAAGATATTTCACAAATAATAAATACTTCTTGACAATTGTCAAGAAAATTACTTTGCTCTAATTCGACTTAATGTTTCTGGTGTCATTCCTAAAAAAGAAGAAATGTGTTTTGAAGCTACTCGCTGAAATAAAGAGGGGTTTTTAGCTATTAAATTTTCATATCTTTCATGAGCTGTATGCAATTGTAAATCTTCTAATCTTTCTACCAAATCAATATATGCGTGCTGTAAAAACAATCGACCAAAGTATTCATAAGTTGGGTGTCTTTGAAATAAGTTTTCCATAGCATCATATCTTATAACCATGACCTCTAGGTCTTCTAAAGCTTCAATACTGTATTTGCTTTTTTTGCGTTGAATATAACTATCTACAGCAGTAATACTTTCTTGTTCCGCAGCAAAATGGCAGGTAACGTCTTTGTCTTTTTTGTAATAAAAAACGCGTGCAATACCAGAGGTAATCATGTAGATTTTATTGCAAATTTTACCTGCTTCATGTATTATGAGGTGTTTCGGAAATTTCTCAAAAGTCATTATGTTTTGAAAATCTGCTATCAATTTTGGATTTTCTAACATTAAAGAGGCATTTTTTTCGAAGAAAGAGCCCATGTTTATAGTTTTAATAATTCCTCTACAAACGCTCTCGAATTCGATAATCTCGGTACTTTATGTTGGCCACCTAACTTGTTTTTTTTCTTCAGCCAGCTATAGAACAACCCTTTTTTAGCTTTGTGAATTTTTGGCAGCATTAAGGTCATGTTTAGATGTCGTTTTGCTTCATAATCGGAGTTGATCGCTTTCAATGCGTTGTCTAAAATTTCTGTAAAATCATCCATCACTAGGGGCGCTTTGGTAAATTCAATAACCCACTCATGCCCCCCTTTTTCTTTACCTTCCATAAAAATAGGCCCAACGGTATATTCAGAAATGGTAGCATTTGTTTCCTCACAAGCTATGCGTAAAGCTTCCTCTGCATTTTCAATAATTAATTCTTCCCCAAAAACATTGATGTGGTGTTTTGTGCGTCCTGTAATTTTAATTCGATATGGATCTGTGGATGTAAATTTTACCGTATCGCCAATTAAATAGCGCCATAATCCACCATTGGTCGTGATTAAAATGGCATAATTAATTTCTTTTTTCACTTCAGATAAGGGAATGGCAGTCGAATGTTCTCCTTTATAATTTTCCATTGGTATGAACTCATAAAAAATGCCATAATCCAACATTAATAACAATTCTTTAGACCCCTGCTTGTCTTGAATCGCAAAAAAACCTTCAGAAGCATTATAGATTTCATAATAGTTAAAATCGGCTTTAGGAATTAATTTTTTGTACTGTTCTCTATACGGGTTAAAGTTCACTCCACCGTGAAAATAGACCTCCAAATTTGGCCAAACTTCCAAGATGTTCTCTTTTCCTGTTTTTTCTAAAACCCGATTTAATAAGACCAACATCCATGAAGGGACTCCTACCAAACTTGTAATATTTTCGTTAATGGTTTCATTAACAATGGCTTCCATTTTAGTTTCCCACTCTGCCATTAATGTAATTTGCTGACTTGGTGCTGAGCTAAAATCTGCCCAAAAAGGTAAGTTTTCTGTAATAATTGCAGACAAATCTCCAAAGTGAGAACCGTTGTCTTGATAGACTTCCGAACTTCCCCCCAATCGCAAACCTTTTCCCGTAAAAAGTTGAGTCTTGGGATTGTTGTTTATGTATAAACACAACATATCTTTTCCTGCTTTTAAGTGACAATTTTCTAAGGCATCATCGGAAACAGGAATAAATTTACTTTTTGCGTTGGTGGTACCGCTACTTTTTGCAAACCATTTTATCGGGGTTGGCCAGAATAAATTTTGGGCTCCTTTTCGACAACGTTCGATGATCGGTTCGATGGTTTCGTATTGTTGTATAGGGACATTTTTACTAAAATCAGAATATTTTTTAATGGTAGCAAACTCTTTTTCTACCCCAAATTCAGTATTCTTAGCAGTGTTTATAAGCTTTAGTAATAGTTCTTCTTGTACATCGTTTGGGTATTTCAAAAAGAGCTCAATTTGATGTTTCCGTTTCTTTAAAAACCAAGATATTATAGAATTGATAATCTGAAACGCCATAGAATTTTTGTAAGTTTGTTTGGTGCTATTTCTTATTTGTACAATGCACGAAATCTTCCTCTAATGTAATAAAATCTTTTATATGACCTACCAAGGAGTTTTAAAAAAAATGATGACCGAAAATTCTGATGAAATTCAGTATTATCTGGACATGAATGACGATTTCATTAATATGAATCAATTATTGAATACAACAATAACACTTGATTTTGTGACCTATGAATGCTTAAACTGTCATTTAGAAAAAGAAGTTTATAGGCAAGGTTTCTGTAAATCTTGCTTTTTTGATACTCCAAATGCCGGAGATTGGATTATGAGACCCGAACTAAGTACTGCACATTTAGGTATTGAAGACCGAGACTTGGCGTATGAAAGAGCAGTGCAATTAAAACCTCATATTGTGTATTTGGCAAATTCAAGCAATGTAAAAGTGGGAGTTACTAGAAAACAGCAAGTTCCAACACGTTGGATAGATCAGGGGGCGCATGAAGCCATTGAAATTGTAGAGGTACCTAATAGATATTTAGCTGGAATTACAGAAGTAGCTTTAAAAGCTTATGTGGCTGACAAAACAAATTGGCGAAAAATGCTAAAGAATGAGAATGTTGATGAAAGTCTTCTCGAGTGGAGAGATAAATTGAAGCAGTATATTCCAACTGAGGCCAAAGCCTATTTTATAGAAAACAACAAAAAAACCAAGTTAAATTTTCCAGTGATAAAATATCCAGAGAAACCAAAAAGTTTAAACCTAAAGAAAACACTTCATTATAAAGGTAAGTTGGTCGGTATAAAAGGACAATATTTAATTTTTGATGATGAAACTGTTTTTAATATAAGAGCCAATGAAGGCTTGGTAGTTTCAATAAAAGTGTAATTTTAATCAATTATTTTGAAAAGTTGCACAGCAAGAATTACAAGTATTCACAGTGATTTAATAAATAGATGACGACAAATAACCTATTAAAAGTAGCCTTAGCACAAATTTCACCAGTTTGGTTGAACAAAGAAAAAACTATCAAAAAGATTGAGAAATCCATTTTAGATGCGGCAAAAGAAAATTGTGAACTCATTGTTTTTGGTGAAGCGCTATTGCCCGGATATCCTTTTTGGATTGCCTTAACCAACGGTGTAGAATGGGATTCTAAAACTCAAAAAGAAATCCATGCACATTATGTTCGCAATTCGGTCACCATTGAAAAAGGGGAGCTAGATAGCATTTGTACATTAGCTAAAAAACACAATATTGCGATTTATTTAGGAATTATGGAGCGCGCTCAAAATAGGGGAGGGCATAGTATTTATGCTTCTTTGGTATATGTAGATGCCACTGGAGAAATAAAGTCAGTACACCGTAAATTGCAGCCTACTTTTGATGAACGTTTAACTTGGGCGCTAGGAGACGGAAATGGTTTGCAAGTGCACCCATTAAAAGATTTTACAGTTGGCGGATTGAATTGTTGGGAAAATTGGATGCCTTTACCAAGAACTGCTTTGTATGGTTTGGGTGAAAATTTACACATTGCTGTTTGGCCTGGAAGTGATTATAACACCAAAGACATTACCCGTTTTATAGCAAGGGAATCTCGTTCTTTTGTCATTTCAGTTTCTAGTTTAATGGCAAAATCAGATTTCCCAAAAGGCACACCTCATTTAGATAAAATTTTAGAAAAAGCACCTGATATTTTAGCAAATGGAGGATCTTGTATTGCAGGTCCTAATGGTGAATGGATGGTGGCACCCGTTTTGTTGAAAGAAGGTTTAATTATTGAAACCTTAGATTTTAATCGGGTGTTGGAAGAACGTCAAAATTTTGACTGTGTAGGGCATTACTCCAGACCCGATGTAACAAAGCTATCTGTAAATAGAGAACGACAAAGTACCGTTTCTTATGAAGATTAAAGGGCGAATTTTTTTGTAGAATTTCGTTCTACCAAATTTGTTTTTATCACTACTGTTTTTGGTTTCTCAGGCGTAATTTTTTTATCTAATTTGTCAATCAAAATTTCTGCTGCAGTGGCACCCATTATTTCACCATGCTGACTTACCGTTGTCATTTTTGGACTTGAGTGTCTTGCTAGAATACCGTTTGAAAAAGAAATTACTGAGAAATTTTGAGGAATCTTAAATCCTTTTTTAATAGCAACTTTCATCGCAGCAATTGCCGAAGATTCATCTGTAGCAATTACAGCATCAATGGTGTTGTTATCGAAAATAGGGGTTAATATATTTTCATATTCTTTGTAATCATCCTCTAAAATATCGATAATTAAATTTCTGTTTACTGTAATGTTATTTTCTTCCAATCCTTTTAAATACCCATGTTTTCTTTTCTCTCCAATTTTCAATTTGCTAATTGTAGAAATAAAAGCAATGTTTTTACTTCCTGTTTTTACAAGGTGATTCACAGTATTTACTGTACCGATAAAATCGTCCGTAATTACTTTATCACAATCAATGTCATCTGCAACCCGATCAAACATTACAATTGGGGTATCATTATTGATCATTTCTTGCAAATGCGAAAAATCATTTTTCAAAATGGTTTCTTCTGCCAAAGAAAGAATAAAACCGTCTATAATTCCATTGGAAAGCATTTCTATCGTTTCTACTTCTTTGGTATAAGACTCATTGGAAATACAAGAAATGATTTTATATCCTCGATCATTTGCTACTTTTTCAATACCTTTAAAAACCTGAGCAAAGAAATAATTTAGCATATTGGGAATGATAATTCCAATCGTCTTTGTTTGTCTATTTTTTAAACTTAACGCATTAAAATTGGGTTTATAATTATTCTCTTTCGCAAATTTTTGAATCTTTTCTTTGGTACTAATGCTTATTTCGTAACTGTTATTCAGTGCTTTTGAAACGGTTGAAATAGAAACGTTAAATTCTTTAGCGATGTCTTTTATAGTCAGTCTTTTCATTGAGAAATTGATAAGTTTGTAAAATACAAAAAAACTATGAACATCTAGGTTAATTGGGTATTGTTTTTCTTTTTAAGTTCAAAAATTAGATATAAAAAAACAATAAAATATTCGAATCCTACAAACCAGAAATTCTCTTTCCAAGGGTTATTTGCATAGGCCTGATAGCTTAAAATAATGACGAGACTCCAGACGATTGGGAAGCGATATTTTGTAAAAACGCTCAAAATTAGCAATGTTGCCAAGTACCATGGGTGCATTGTTGTCGTCGTAAAGTAATAGAAACACCCTCCAAATAAAAGTGCAGTAATTAGTTGAATCATAGTCTTGTTTTCTCTCAAAAATGTAAGATAACCTATAAATAGCAAGGTTAGGATGGAAGTAACTTTACCAATGATTGCAATTTCATTCCAACCTCTAAAATGGTACCCAATTTCACGAAAGAGGTAATAAAAACTTGCATTAAATTCAAATTTTTGAAACCACAAACCAACCGATTTTGAGTAATTAGGAATTAATTCTGGAGTATAGAAAGGTGAGAATAGAGCAATTATTGTGGTGAAAATTAGACCATAAAAGACAATTAAATTTTTAATTCCTGTGAAACTTTGAATCCACTTTCTTTGCTCAAATTTTTCTACTGCACTTTTATGTGACTGCTTCAATCTACTTGCACTTGCTTTTGTAAACCATTGGTAAAAAAGGGGTAAAAATAAAAATGGAACTAGTTTCACAGAAATAGAACATGCGATTAATACCCCTGCAATGAGCCATTTTTTTTGTGATAACTTGTACAACGCACAGACCAAGAAGAATAACATGATAGATTCAAAATGGAGGTTTCCTGTCATTTCAATAATGATAAATGGGTTGAGTACATACCAAAAAATATTTTGAACCGGGAGCTTTAGTTTTTCTAATAGCTTCTTTCCAAAATAAAGAATCCCTACATCTGCTATAATAATAAGGAATCGAAATACGACTACGGAACCAAGAATGCTTTTACTCGAAAAAAGGGCTGCAATTAAAAAGCATATTTGATGGATAGGCGGGTAATTGGTGTAATGACTTCCGTTCAATTCACCCATGCCTTGATAAAGCGTTACTGCTTCTGATATTGGCTTTAATCCTTGTTGAATATAAGTTTCTGGTAATGAAAGGTAGGGGTTTAGTCCTTCGAGAATCATTCTTCCGTCCCAAATAAAGCGGTAGAAATCTTGTGATAAATTGGGTATTTGGAATAGTAAAATCAATCTAAAAAGGATTGAAATAGCTGCCAAATATTTAAAAGTAAGTTGTTTGCTTTTTATCAGAAAATAAAAGCAACTAAATAATGAAATCCAAACAAAAAGCAATGTGTTAAAATCTGTCCTCTCTAAGAAATAGCCAATATATAAGTAGAGTATACAGCTGATAAAGATTAGGAAAATAGCTTTGTATTTATCCAATCCAATCATTAAGCTCTCGAAAAAATAGATTTAAAGAATACATATCCAAAGCCTATAAAAAGCATTAAGTGAAAAGGGAACAATCCAAAATCTCCGCCTTGATCTCCAACTACAAATGCACTATACATTCCAAAAGCAAAATAGAGGACTAAAACTCCTTCAGCAATCACATTTAAAGAAAGTTTTTTCTTAATGTACTTGTTGTTTTTCCAGCCGTCTTTTATCGTTTTAATATTGAATTTGGGAGTTCTTACAAACTCACTTTTCTTTCCAAAATGTCCTTCCAATACCGCAATGGAATTGTGTAAAGAAAAGCCCATTGCTATTGAGAAAAAAGTAAAAAACATTCCAATAAAATTTAAAAACTTTACAAATCCACCACCGTACATTCTTTTATACATGTGCCAATAGCAGATGAAGAAAATTAAAGAGCTGATGACAAAGAAACTCATCATATAGAAGTAGTTCTTTAGATGCGCATATTCGTTTTTTATGTACAACATTGGGATGCTTAATACAGCAACAATAAAAACATTTAAAAACATCGAGCTGTTTAATAAATGCAATACACTATGAATTTTAGTTTTCACCGGTAATTCTTTCGCGTTTAAAACTCTTTTGGTCATTTTTTGAAAGTTTTCTGCACCTCCTTTGTTCCATCGAAATTGTTGAGAGCGAGCAGCACTAATAATGACTGGCAACTCTGCAGGTGTTTCTACATTTTCAAGATATTTAAACTGCCATTTTTTTAATTGTGCCCTATAACTTAAATCCAAATCTTCGGTAAGTGTATCTCCTTCCCAATTTCCAGCATCATAAATACATTCTTTTCGCCAAAGACCAGCGGTACCATTAAAGTTAATGAAGTGCCCTTTACTGTTTCTACCTACTTGTTCTAAGGTAAAATGTGCATCTAATGCAAAAGCCTGAATCTTTGTAAGTGTAGAGTAATTTCTGTTAATATGTCCCCACCGTGTTTGAACAACACCAATCTTTTCATCCTTGAAATAAGGAACTGTTTTTAGCAACCAGTCTTCTTCTGGTAAAAAATCGGCATCAAAAATGGCAATAATTTCTCCTTTTGTAGTTTTTAAACCTTCTTTTAACGCACCCGCTTTAAAACCTTGTCTGTTGGTTCTGCAAATGTGGTGTATGTCGATGCCTTGTTCTTGTAATTTTTTAATTTGATGTGCAGTTGTTTTTACAGATTCGTCTGTAGAGTCATCTAACACTTGAATTTCTAATTTTTCTTTTGGATATTTAAGTTTTACAATATTCTCCAATAAGCGTTCCATTACATACATTTCGTTAAAAACGGGGAGTTGAATGGTTACAAAAGGAACTTCTTCTGATTTTGATAAATCAAATTGAGGAGAATTATCTTCTTTTTTTTGTGCAGATAGGTAATTAAACAATAAGTTTAATTGAGCTAATGCGTATAAAAAAATAAGCACCAAAGAGATGGAGTAGATGGCGATTGTAATGTATTCTAAAATCATTATTTAAAACTATATTTAAAAATCCAAGTAAGGATTTTAATCCCTGCAAATATAGCACCTTTTATGGTTCCTGAAACTTTAGATACTCCAATTCTGTTTCTGTATTTAACGGGGATTTCGAGATAGGTAAATTTTTGTTTTAAAGCTTTTAATTGCATCTCTACAGTCCATCCGTAGGTTTTGTCTTCCATTTTTAAAGTCATTAACTTCTCGTATTTAATAGCTCTAAAAGGGCCTAAATCGGTAAAGGTAGCTCCGAAAAACAACTTCATTAAAGAGGTTGCGAGCCAATTTCCGAAAATTTGTTGTGGGGTCATTGCTCCATATTCTCTTTGCTCTTTAACTCTTGCGCCAAGGACAAAATCTATGTTTTTATGAATTATTGGATTTGTTAATGCGATGAGTTGTTCTGGATAGTCTGAATAATCTCCATCTAAAAAAACAACAATTTCAGGTTTTGTTTCTTGATTTTCGATATAATCCATTCCTTTCAAGCAAGCATATCCATAGCCTTTTCTATTTTCATGTAAAACGGTGGCACCAGCATTTTTTGCGTTTACAGCTGTGTTGTCGGTTGAATTGTTGCTAATAACGATTACTTCATCAACAATTTTAGGAATGTCGTTTACAACATTTGCAATGGAATCTTGCTCGTTATAGGCTGGGATAATAACTTTTATAATTGGCTGCATTAAACGCAAAATTTTTAAACTGTTTTACCTCTATTTAATTGTGGGGTACTTCGCAGTAAAAGTAATAAGATTCAGATTATTTGTTATTGACATACTGCATTAAATCAACATCATTTCCCAATAAAATATCTGTCGGATTAATTCTTCCTTCTTCTGGTCCATTTTCTAGTTTTAAAACGCCTCTGGGGCACACCGCAGAACAAATACCACAACCCACGCAGCTCGATCGAACAATGTTTTCACCTTTTTGAGCATATGCTCTAACATCAATTCCTTGTTCACAATAGGTAGAGCAATTTCCACATGAAATGCATTGTCCGCCATTTGTAGTAATTCTAAAACGAGATTTAAAACGTTGCACAAAACCCATATAGGCTGCCAATGGGCACCCAAAACGACACCAAACCCGATTGCCCAATACTGGGTAAAACCCAGTTCCAATGACTCCAGAAAAGATGGAGCCAATGATAAAGCCGTATGAACTTTGTATGTCATAGGCAGAGATACCAAAAGCAATTTCTTTCCAACTTTCGATTTCTGCAAAATAGGTATATAAAGTAAGTGCAGTCATGAACAGTGCAAAACCCAAAACGCCATGAATTACCCAGCGCTCAACTTTCCAAGACAATAATGATTTACTTGATAATTGCCTGTACGGATCCCCTAAGGTTTCAGCCAATCCACCACAACCACATACCCAAGAACAATACCATCTTTTACCATAAAAATAGACCATTATTGGTACAATGACTAAGGTCAATAAAATACCCCAAACCAACATGAAAACCCCCATGTTGCCACTTGCCAATAAATTATTAATATTCCAGTCAAAGAAGAATGAGTAATTGAGTGGGAATGCATTTTTAAAATCAAACCAAGGTTGGTTAAATGCTACTAAAATTTCTGGAATGATAAATGCAAACGCTATTTGAAAAAACAACACAACGGCTGTTCTTAAAATCTGATAATTATTGTGTCTGTATTTGATAAACATTCTGACGGCGAAAACACTCATAACAGCGCAATACATAAATCCATATAAAAACCATTGGCTAGATTCGTTGCCACCTAAACTTTTACTAAGTGGATTTACAGCAATAATTGGGTTGATTAAATAATTAGGGTAGAAATATAAAACGACATAAAAACTCACAAAGAAGAGAAATGCTAGAATGCCCAAATGCCCTCTATTTGTTGCTGAGTGTTGGAAAATTCCATTGTTTTTAATGCCTGCTTTCCCAAGTAATTTATAATCGGTTGCAAATGCAATGGTTCCTCCCAGAATTGCTAATCCAAAAGTAATCCAAAAGAACAACCCTTCATTTTGTTGTGGCCAACCTGTGGCAGACGCTCTTGCTAAAGGGTATATGAAATCTTTAGAGGTTTTATTCCATTTTAAAGGAATGATTTTATTCCACGCTATTTTCTTTTGACTTTTGTGATAAGTGTTTGATGCTTTCGCAATTTCAGTAATTCGATGTGAGAGTTCAAAAGCGCTTAACTTTTTACCTATAATCTCTTTTTGTGCCTTTTTAATAAAAAAAGTACTTTTTACTTTTTGTTTCGCCCAAGTGTCAAAGGTTTCTTGAGATACTTTATTAGTTCCCGTAAAAATACTCCCTGTAAAAATGGCAAACCCAATAAAACAGAGTATCAATCCAATATTTTTAATTGCTTTCATGTTTTATTTGCTAAATATTCGTATCCAACTCTTTTTTCTTAAAGAAATATTTGTGTCAAATTCTGTATTGAATTTTGCCACGATTGCTGCTTCATGCAGTTTGTAAAATTCAGGATCAAAATTGGCATCTGCTAAATATTCTAAAACAAATTCGATTGATTTTTTTGCAGACAACCATTTATCAAAAACTTCATGTCGCATTCGAATTCCGAAGGTGTTTATGCCCAAGAATTGACGTGAGTTTTTATCGTAAGAAATGGTAATACATTTCGCCTCTTTTGGATGCTTCCATTGAAAATATTCTTCGTTTTTCAGTTTGTTTCTTTCACTGAAAACCCAGCCATAGGTTTGGTATTCGATGTCTAAAAATTTTGCTGAATTAAACCAATGCCCTGGTTTGTATTCTGTTTTATTGTCACAAATAGTTTGTGCAACTGTTTCTCCCATCATTCTTCCAGTATACCAAACAGCCTCTATATTTCTTCTTTGTCCAATGGCTTGATGTTGTTCTGCACAATCTCCAATAGCATAAATATCTTCGATGTTGGTTTCTAAGAATCGATTTACTTTTATGCCCCGCCCCGTTTTAATAAGAGACTCTTTTATGAAATCGATATTTGGTGTAACACCTGCAGTTAAACCGACAACATTACATTGAATTTCTTCACCAGTTTCTTCTATAATAATGGATGAAACTTGTCCGTTTTTATCCGATTTTATTTCTTTTAAATTAACACCTAAGCGTAAATCAATATGATGCTCTTTGATGTGTTTGTTGATCATTTCAGATTCTTGAGCGGGCAAAACACCATTCCAAAAACTTTGTTCTCTTACTAAAAAAGTAACTGGAATCTTTCTACTTCTAAGCATTTCTGCCAATTCAATTCCAATTAAACCACCACCAACAATGACAGCTCTTTTACACACTTTGCTATTGGGAGCATATTTTTCTAATTTTTCTAAATCTTGTTTATGATACATGCCCATTACCCCATCTAAATTTTGACCTGGCCAACCAAATTTATTGGGTTTAGAGCCCGAAGCTATAATTAGTTTGTCGAAGGTTAGTGTCGAATCGTCTGCCAAGTTTAGTGTTTTATTTTTTACATCTATATCTATGACCAATCCTTCTTTTAATTCGATATTGTTCTTTTTCCAAAACCAATCTTCATAGGGTTGGGTATGCTTAAAAGTTAGATGTCCCATGTAAACATACATGAGTGCTGTTCTCGAAAAAAAGTATTTATTTTCTGCGGAAACAATTGTAATTTTTTTATCTGATTTTTTTCGAATATGCCTTGCAGCAGTTACACCTGCAATTCCGTTTCCAATAATAACAATGTGGTCCATAAGTAGTTGACTTTGTCGTTGCTGTGAAAAGTTACAAAATAATTTTCGTTCGCGTATAATTGATTTTAAATGAACAAAAACAAAGAGTGAAAATACAATTTTAAAATAACTTTTAGTGCCTTTCTTATGAATAGGATAAAGATCTTTTTTTAAGAAAATAAAAGAGCTTTGTACTCATTTGTAAGGCAGATTTTTAGTATTTACAAGTGTGAGTTGTTTTGATTTAAAAGTTTATTTTTGAAGTATTATGAAACAATATAAATATCTTTATTTACTCTTATTGATTTGTGCTTCTTGTCAAACCCAAACAACAAAAATAAATGGCGTCAGTTTTGTAGCATCAAGAGATTCCATAAACAGTTCTCACATAAAACCCGTGCAAAACATCCGAAGCAATTATGTTGCTTTAATGCCTTTTGGTTTTATAAAAGATGTGTCATCACCCAAAATAACGCATAATACTGATCGACAATGGTTTGGTGAAACAGAAAATGGCTTGTTGCAATATGCAGAAAGGTTTCAAAAAGAAAACATTGGCATTCTGGTAAAACCTCAAATTTGGGTATGGAAGGGCACATTTACTGGCAAAATAAAAATGAATTCTGACGAAAATTGGGTCGCTTTAGAAGATTCGTACCGAGCATTTATTTTAACCTACGCAGCTGCAGCTGAAAAGGTAAATGCAGCACTGCTTTGTATTGGAACAGAATTGGAAGAATTTGTAAAAAATAGACCACAATATTGGCGAAAATTAATTCAAGAAATTCGGGAAGTTTACAAGGGGGAACTCACGTATGCTGCCAATTGGGACGAGTTTAGTCGTGTGCCCTTCTGGGATGCTTTAGACTATATAGGAATTGATGCTTACTTTCCTTTGAGTGACGATAAAACCCCAACAGTTGCTGTTTATGAGCAAGGGTGGCAACCTCATAAAAAACAAATATTAGCACTTCAAAAACAATATCAAAAACCTGTTTTGTTTACAGAGTTTGGGTATCGAAGTGTTGATTTTTCAGGAAAAAAACCTTGGGATTCTAAAAGAGTCGAAGGAGGGGTGAATTTAGAAGCTCAGACAAATGCATTGCAAGCGATTCATAACCAATTTTGGAATGAAGACTGGTTTGCTGGGGGGTTTATTTGGAAGTGGTTTCATAGTCATGATCGTGTTGGCGGGGAACAAAATAACCGATTTACACCACAAAACAAACCTGCAGAGCGTTTGTTAAAGGAACTATATGCAAATTAAAGAATTGGAAAACTGGTCGTTACTTTTTTCTTAAAGGATAGACTCCTTGTTGTAAGAAGTTTTTTGGAAAATTTTCATCATCCTCAAACCCGATTTCAAGATCTCTTCCAGAATGTGGAATGTAATTAGTTTTAAACAAATAGTCCCAGATACTCAACGTCAAAGCAAAATTTACACCATATTTTCTATCTTCTGGTAATTCTTTCGCATGATGCCAAATATGCATTTTTGGATTGTTTAAAATATATTTTAAAAAACCATAATTCAAATTAATGTTTGCGTGGTTTAGGTGTCCAATTGTAATTGCAAAGAAATGGACAAAAGCAACATCTTGCGCAGAAAAGCCACCAATAATTGCCAATGGAATGTAACGTAAAGAATTATAGATGATTGGTTCCATCCAGTGATATCTTAGGTGTGCAGCAAACCCCATTTGTTTTACGGAATGGTGTACTTTGTGAAAATTCCATAAAAATTCAAATCGGTGTAGCAATCTGTGTGTCCACCATTGCGTAAAATCGACCACCAAAAAAAAGAGGAGTATCCTTCCAGCAAAAGGGAGTTTGTTAATTTCTAAAAGTTGAAAACTTGAAATAGATATTCCAACAAGACCTAGAAGGTCATTGAAGACTTCTGCTGCGGAATTGGATAACGCTATTAAAACAATTAGGTTCAATAAAAAGAAATTAAAAAACATGTAAAAAACATCCAACCAGAAATCTTTTCGAAATAGCGCCTGGTTTTTTCTCCATGGAAAAGCAACTTCTAATCCCCAAACAACTAATGAAATAATTAGTAATCCATAGAAATAATTCTCCCAATTCAAATCCATTAAAATAGACTGTTTAAGGTAATTCCAATAACTGGAATACGAATTTTTGATGATTTCTAGGTATTTCTCCATTCTCTTAAGATTTCAATGTTTTTTGCACACGTTGAGAGATTGCGGTTAACGTTTCGTAAGGAATTGTTGCTGTAATATCTGCAATTTCTTGAATCATTTCTTGACTGTTAAAAACAATCACCTCGTCCCCTTCAGTGCAATTAATAGTTGTAATATCAGCCATAATCATGTCCATACAAACATTACCAATAATGGCTGCTTTTTGCCCATTAATGAGAACGTGACCGATACCATTTCCTAGTTTTCTTGAAATTCCATCTGCATGGCCAATAGGAATTGTTGCTGTTTTGGTTTTTACTTTTGCAATAAAAGCTCTATTGTATCCCACTGATTCTTCGGGTTCAATATTATGAATCTGAGAAATAATCGATTTTAAATTATGCGTATTTTTTAATTGTTTCGTTTCTTTATTATCATTCCCAAACCCATACAAACCAATACCTATTCGTACCATATCAAACTGGGCCTTTGGATAATTAATAACTCCAGAGGTATTTAAAATATGCAAGATCGGTTTGTAGCTCAGTCCTGCCTGAAATTGCTGAGCGTTCTTTGAGAAAATTGCTATTTGATGGTCTGTAAAGTCTTGTTCTTCTTTTTCTTCACTTACTGCCAAATGAGAAAATAGCGATTGCACTTTTAATTCCTTTATTTCTTTTATCTGCATCAATAGTGTTGGAATATCTGCCGAAGAAAACCCTAATCGATTTAAGCCCGTATTCAATTTTATATGAATTGGATATTCGTGCAAAGCTGTTTGCGTTGCTAATTTTAAAAAGGCGTTAAAAATTTTAAAATTATAAATATTGGGTTCTAAACAATAATTTACTATCGATTCTAGGTTTGGTATTTGAGGATGCAATACTAAAATAGGTGCTTTTATTCCAGCTTCTCGCAATGCGATTCCTTCGTGCGTGTAGGCAACTGCGAAATATCCTACCTTTTCTTCTAAAAATTTTGCAATTTGAACCCCATCACTTCCGTAGCCAAATGCTTTTACAACGGCTAATATTTTGGTTTTTGGGTGTAGTTGCTGTTTGAAATGGTTTAGATTGTGCGCAAGGGCACTTCCATCAATTTCTAAAACAGTCACATGGTTGTTCATCTTTAATCAGCGTTTGATTCTGTATCTTCAGAAAGAGACGCATCGTCTTTTGAAGAAACAGCTGCTTCTAGTTGTTGTTTTTGTAAGGCTTTATAATAAGCTGCTCTGCTTAAAGGCTCATATTCTTGCATTTCACCAAGCATAACAATGTTGTCATTCTGAGCTTTTCTAAAACTATAATGCGCCAAATTCCCGGTATGTGTACAAACAGCATGTACTTTGGTAACATATTCAGCCGTTGCCATTAAAGCAGGCATGGGGCCAAAAGGATTCCCTTTAAAGTCCATGTCTAATCCTGCAACAATAACCCGAATTCCGCGATTTGCTAGGTCGTTACAAACAGCCACGATTTCATTATCAAAAAACTGTGCTTCATCAATACCTACAACATCCACGTCATTTGCCAGCAATCGAATGTTTGATGCAATTGGAACGGGTGTTGATCGAATTCGACTGTCATTATGAGAAACAACTTCTTCATCGTCGTAACGAGTGTCTACTGCGGGTTTAAATATTTCAATTCGTTGTTTTGCAAATTGAGCCCGTTTTAACCGTCTAATTAATTCTTCTGTTTTACCAGAAAACATAGAACCACAAATTACTTCGATCCAGCCAAATTGTTCTGTATGATTTACTGTATTTTCGA
>TARA_B110000208_G_scaffold7202_3_pt1 | contig 25333 bp, 31 predicted proteins | sample TARA_B110000208 | Tara Oceans TARA_B110000208 (sample SAMEA4397426) | marine metagenome | biome: Polar Biome; feature: [SRF] surface water layer (ENVO:00010504); material: water (ENVO:00002006), including particulate matter (ENVO:01000060) such as... | depth 5 m
GGTTGATGTCAGCTTGGCGCGCTGAAGGTAATTTAGCCATAAATGAGTAATTGATAACTGCTAGAGTTAACTGATATAATCCTTTAAATATGATTGGAGTTGTTGTTTCGCATAGTGCAGTCGAGAGCGCACGGTGCCGACAGACGTCTTAGTGATTTCCGCGATCTCGCTGTGGCTGAGGCCTTCGATTTCATGTAAAACAACAACAGCTCGATGCTTAGTAGACAATTTCTGCAACGAATCGTTCAGTTTTTCCTGTAACTCATGAACCAACGCGCCTTTTTCACTGCGGCTTTTCGCCGTCAACCGTTCGAAGATTTCCGAAGTGGTCACTTCTTCATTGATATTTTCGTAACTAATATAACGACGGCGGCTGCGCTTTTTCAGGAAGGTATTCGTGGTATTAATCGCAATACGGTAAATCCAAGTAAAGAATGAGGACTTCCCCTTGAAGCGCGCAATTGCCTGAAAGGCCTTGATGAAAGTCTCCTGTGTCAAATCTGAGGCATCTTCGCGATTACTCGTCATATTATAAATGACGGAGAAGATGTGCTCGCGATACTTTTGCACCAACTGGTCGAAGGCGCCGACATTGCCAGCCTGTACGCGCTGCACCACCGACCAATCTAGGTCACGCTCCGACACCGGAACCTCTTCCGCATGTGCGAAAGCTTTGGAAACTGATCCTGTAATTGACATTAAGATAACTAAGCTAAAGCGATTTCAGGTCAAATTGCAAAACTTTACTCACTCCTTAAAATTTAAACAGACTTTATAATTTAGGCGCCACGATTGTCTCGAAAAAATAGAACCAAATAAAGGTGAATCTTTATTTGCTGTCCTTTCAGACTTTTACACTGTTGACAGTCACACTACGAAAGATGGTAAAAATGTCCCCTTATTCATGCACAAGTCGCGTATAGTCATCACAGGCGTCGGCCTGACCTCGCCAAACGGCAACACTCTCGAGGAGTATCGTAACAATCTTCTCGCTGGGATTGCTGGTGTTCAAATCATTGATATGCGCTATATGGGCAAGGTCCCAGCAGGCGTGTGCAACTTCGATCCGAAGAAATACCAGAGCCGCAGAGAACTACGTGTCGGCACCCGCGCAGGCAGTATCGCCGTCTATTCCGCACACGAAGCCATCAATAGCAGTGGCCTAGATTTTGAGAATTTTGACAAGAGCCGCATCGGCGTCTACATCGGCACCACTGAGCACGGCAATGTCGAGACCGAGAACGAAGTGTATAATATCTCCAAGTTCGACTACGACACACGCTTTTGGACGCACCATCACAATCCCCGCACCGTGGCCAACAATCCTGCGGGCGAGATCACCATCAACATGGGGATCACTGGGCCGCACTACACCATCGGTGCCGCTTGCGCAGCGGGAAATGCCGGACTGATCCAAGCCTTGCAAATGCTTCGCCTCGGCGAAGTCGATGTCGCCCTCGCTGGTGGCGTCAGTGAGAGTATTCAATCGTTCGGGATCTTCGCCGGCTTCAAGAGCCAAGGCGCACTCGGCACGCACGAAACTGATCCGAATAAGACCAGTCGCCCCTTTGACAAGACTCGTAACGGCATCGTCGTCAGCGAAGGTGGTGCGATCTATGTGCTCGAACGCCTCGAAGATGCACAAGCCCGCGGCGCCAACATCATCGCCGAAATCGTCGGCTATCGGATTAATTCAGACGCTGGCGACTACGTTCTGCCCGATCCCGTGCGCCAAGCCGAGTGCATGCACGCCGCATTGAAAGTCGCCGGCATGAAGCCTGGAGACGTCGACATCGTCAACACTCACGCCACCTCCACGCCGATGGGCGACATTCAAGAGTGCAAGGCGATCCGCGAAGTATTCGCCAACTGCCCCACCACCTATATTAACAACACCAAGAGCTTCATCGGCCATGCGATGGGCGCCGCCGGAGCGCTGGAACTGGCAGGCAACCTACCCTCCTTTAAGGACAACATCATACACCCGACCATCAACATCGAAGACCTCGACCCCGAATGCGCACTACCAAATCTCGTCATAAATGAGCCACTCAAGGTTGACGCAGTGAAAGTTATCCTCAACAACTCATTTGGAATGCTCGGAATCAACTCCGCACTTATTGTGCGTAAGTTCGAGGACTAAGCGACAAATCAGCCATAACCATTACCCATTTTTAAAATGACAGAAGACCAAGTAAAACAAATCGTCGTCGATATCATCACAGAAATTGCACCTGATGAGGACACTTCCAACATCACGCCAGAGATCAACCTACGCGATCAGCTTGACCTCGATTCGATGGACTTCCTCGATATCGTCATGGAGCTGCGCAAGCAGCACAATATCGAAGTGCCCGAAGCGGACTACCCAGAGCTCGCATCGCTTGCGACCTGCGCAGCTTACTTGACTCCTAAGTTCAACGCATAATTTAGGCGACTACGGTCGCACCTTCACCTAACACAGGCGACTTGTCTGTGTTTCGTTGTATCTAGACCGCACGACAATCCTTGTGGCACAGACTACAGGCAGGAATGCCTGTATCACACTCACCAGCAAGTCTCAGCTCTCAAGCCTCAGCCCTCAGTTCTCTCACAAATGGACAACCAACACTTCGAAGTCATCATCATCGGCGCAGGTATGGCCGGAATGGCAGCGGGTATCCGCCTCGCACTTGCGGGTAAGAACGTCATCATCTTAGAGAAGCACAACGCCAGCGGCGGACTCAACTCCTTCTACAGCATCGAAGGGCGCAAATACGACGTCGGTCTGCACGCGATGACCAACTTTGTGCCGAAAGGCACCAAGGGCACGCCACTCACCAAGCTACTGCGCCAGCTGCGCATCCCCTACGATGCACTCGACCTCTGCCAGCAAAACGGCTCCCGCATCGCCTTTCCCGGTGCCGAACTTGAATTCAGCAACGATTTCGACCTATTTGAAGCTGAAGTCGCCCGCGCCTTCCCAAAGCAGATCGACGGCTTCCGTGCCCTAGCAGAAGAAGTGCGTACCCTCGACGCCTTTAATCTTGGCGCGGTGCCCACCTCCGCCCGCGCCGCGGTGCAGCGGCACATCTCCGACCCCTTGCTCGAAGATATGATCTTCTGCCCCGTTATGTATTACGGCAGCGCTGAAGAGCTCGACATGGACTACGGCCAATTCTGCATCATGTTCCGCTCGCTGTTCTTCGAAGGCTTCGCCCGACCATTCGACGGCGTGCGCGTGATCATCAAACTTTTGCAGGACAAATACCGCTCACTCGGCGGCGCTCGTAAAATGAAGTGCGCCATCAAGCAGATCCACACCAGCGGCAACAAAGCTAGCGCGGTCGAACTCGACAACGGCGCGGTGCTGACCGCCGACAAAATCATCTCAACCGCCGGCGTGGTCGAAACCACCCGTTTGTGCGATGACCAACCAAGCGACGCAGCCAGCGACAATATCGGCCAGCTCAGCTTTACTGAAACGATCACCGTGCTAGACCAACAACCCACCGACTTCGGCTGGGACGATACCATCATCTTCTTCAACACTCGCGAACGCTTCCATTACGCCGCAACCAAAGACGAGCTAGTCGATCCCACCAGCGGCGTCATTTGTTTTCCCAACAATTATCAATACGGCGACGGTCGCCAACTCGACGAAGGCTTCTTGCGCATCACCGCGATGGCCAACCACGACAAGTGGTGCGCGCTCAACGACGCCGACTACCTCGCTCAAAAAGCGCATTGGTATCAAGAATTACAAAACGTCGCGCTGGGTATTTTGCCCGCAGCGAAAAACGGACTCAGCCTCGACGATGCCCGTATCGCCAGCGACATGTTCACCCCGCGCACCGTGCGCAAGTTTACCGGCCACCTCAACGGCGCAATCTACGGCGCACCCAACAAGATCAAGGACGGCCGCACCCATTTGGAGAATGTCTATCTAGCCGGCACCGACCAAGGCTTCCTAGGCATCATCGGCGCCATGCTCAGCGGCATTTCGATGGCCAATCTGCACGTATTGCAGGGGGATTGATCAGAGATGCTCTAAATCATCTCGATCTTTATTGCGATCTGCTGCGCGTTTGGCCTGCTTCAGATGATTGAGGTGTATTAGCCTCAGAGGGGCGCCATCGACAAAGATCTCTTGAAAGTCCAATCCTTTAACTTTGGTCAAGATATCGATCGCCATCGGAGGACGATCAAAAGTAAAGACATCGACTTGGTTCGTATCCAAAATCGCAGCCTCAGAACTAGCTTCGGTCAGCAAGCCGAACGCAGCAAATGCAGCACGCATCCGTCTATAATTTTCTGCGCTGGGCTGAATCCATACATCCATGTCACCAGTCGTGCGAAAATTAACCATGGAGCACCACCGCATAGCCACCTGCTAAAATCGCCTCGACTGATTCCGCATGGAGGCATTGCAAGAACTCCACGAAGTCGGGATTTAATAAATTTCGATCGAGGTGCCTCATTGGCGAGTTGACGCACGGAATTGCTACTTGTCCATTTTCGACCACGGCTGACCGACAAAGCCAAAAGCAACACTCATCAGGTATTTAAAATCCTCAGCCTGCTCTTCCAGCAAAACATTGCGACAGGCCGATTGATGATCGGCAGCTTCACGAAAGCATTGCTATTTAAATGCGGTTCGATCCATCTGCATGTAAATAAAAATCAAACGAAATCGCACGGTTGCCAACTGGAGTCAGACACCAACAATCACCCTGGAGGCCACGCCATCGGGCGCCCGCCGAGCACGTGCACGTGCAAATGTGGGACAGACTCTCCAGCGTCTTTTCCGTTGTTGATCACGATACGAAAGCCGCCTTCGAGATTGAGCTTCTTTGCCACCGCTGCTGCGGTCAGTAACAGATGACCGAGCACCGCTTGGTTCTCTGCGGGCGCTTCAGCCAAGCGCGGGATCAGTTGCTTCGGAATCACCAGAAAGTGCGTTGGTGCCTGCGGATCGATATCGTGAATGACGATGCATTGATCGTCTTCGTGCTCGATCTTGGCAGGAATTTCGCGGGCGATGATTTTTTCGAAGAGGGTGCTCATAGAATCCGATCAAAGCACAATCACTTCGCGACGCCAGCAGATATTCCAACGGCTACGGAAGGAAAGACCCTGGCCTAACTCGCTTTCGATAGAAACGGCCACGCCGATCCTCGACAAAAAGATGACCGGCCCTACAACACTACCACTTGCAGCTGTGAGCCGCGGGTGGCCCAGGCGCAGGCGAGTTCGTCAATCCAGCCGCGGACACGGTCGTACTGCTGTTGCCGGCCCTGAGTCCAGTAAGCGCCCTCGGGGCACACTGCATCGCGCAAGCCAGTGACGAGAAGTAACGCCGCGCGGCGGCCTGCCAGCTTTTTCATTTCCCCGACAATCGCCTGGCGAATCCACAGCGGACTAAAGTCCTCAACCAACGGCACGTGCCAGTGAGCAAAGCCCAGTTCGCTCTCCTCTGGCACGCCAAAATGTAAGCGCGCGAGGCGATTGGCGCATTCGCCTAGTGAAATTTCAATTACGCCGCTGCCTTGCTCTTGTCTGAAAAAGTCGAGCGCGCGGCGGGCGTGTTCGGCACGATCCGGCGCAGAGGCTCCGGTGCGAGCGAGTACCTCGTTCAGAGTCCGCAGTTGTTCGACTGGATCACTTTTTGCCATGCTCTGTTGATTTTTTCAAATCAAGGATCTCTTGAGCCAATTCGGTGAGGTCGCGAAAATCCTTATACACGGATGCGTAGCGCACATAGGCAATCTGATCGAGATGCTTCAGCCGCTGCATCACACATTCACCGATCGCTTGAGATGGAATCTCGTGGTCGTATTCTTTTTCGAGTGAAGCAAGCACATCCGCGATGAGCATCTCGATTTGCATGACATCAATCGGCCGCTTCTGAACGGCTTTCTTCAACCCCCCGAGTAATTTGGCACGATCGAAATCTTCGCGGCGACCATCGCGTTTAACCACTTGCAGGTCGACGCGCAACACTTCCTCAATCGTAGTAAAGCGGTAGCCACAGTCTAGGCATTCGCGGCGGCGGCGAATCGAGGTTTCGTTTTTACCAGTTCGAGTATCGAGCACTTTCGTCTCAATAGAGGCACATTTTGGGCAACGCATATGTTAAGAAAAAAGTATCAGAGTTCAGAAGACAGAAACGAGTAAATAGCAGATCACGCCCCTACAACTTCAGGAAATTTTCGAGCATCTTCATGCCCTCTTGCGTCGCCAGCGACTCGGGGTGAAATTGCACGCCCCACACTGGAAGGTCTTTGTGCGCTATGCCCATGATTTCGCCTTCGTTGGTTTCGGCGGTCACTTTGAGGCAGTCTGGCAGTGTCGCACGCTCAATCAGTAACGAATGGTAACGAGTCGCTTCCATCGGATTGGGCAAGCCTGCAAAAATGTCTGTATCCTGGTGCTTCACCGGCGAAGTTTTACCATGCATGAGACGTTCTGCGCGCACCACTTTACCACCAAAATGCTGGCCAATACTTTGATGTCCGAGGCAAACCCCGAGTAGTGGCTTGATGCCCGCGAAGGCAGCGATCATCGCCAAGCTCACCCCAGCCTCATTCGGGGAACAAGGCCCAGGCGAGATCATGACGCGATCCGGGTTGAGCTCCAGCGCCTGCTCCACAGTGATCGCATTGTTGCGGTAAATCTGCTGCTCGACCCCAAGCTCGCCAAAATACTGGACAAGATTGTAGGTGAAGGAGTCGAAATTATCGATGACTAATAGCATGGCATTTAAATTGCGGGTTAGCCCTGATCGCCGAGCACACGGGCGACTTCCTGCACATCTTTGTCGCCGCGACCACTGAGGTTGCCGATGATGATTTGATCGGACGTCATTTCGCGAGCACGTTTCATTGTATAAGCGATGCCGTGTGAGGATTCAAGTGCGGGCACGATGCCTTCGATCGAGCAAAGCGCCTTGAAGGCGTCGAGCGCCTCGGCGTCAGTCGCATAGCCGAAGTCGATGCGGCCCTTCTCTTTATAGTAAGCGTGCTCGGGGCCCACAGCAGCGTAATCGAGTCCTGCGGATACAGAGTGCGTCAGATCGATTTGGCCGTCCTCATCCTGTAAAATCCAAGTCTTCGCACCTTGAAGCACGCCCAACTGACCACCTTCAAATCGAGCGGCATGATGCCCGCGCGTGATGGATTCGCCACCCGCTTCGACACCGCTGAGTTTGACTTCTAAATCTTGCAAAAAGGCAAAAAAGATACCGATCGCATTCGAACCGCCACCCACACAGGCGGCGATTTCGTCCGGCAGGCGACCTTCTTTCTCAATAATCTGGCGGCGACACTCTTCGCCGATCACGCGATGAAAGTCGCGCACCATCATTGGGAATGGATGCGAACCGAGGGCAGAACCGATAATGTAGTGGGTGGTGCGAATGTTGGTGACCCAGTCACGCATCGCCTCGTTGACCGCTTCCTTCAGGGTGCGCTGCCCAGCAGTGACGGCGCGTACTTCAGCACCACAGAGACGCATGCGGTAAACGTTCAACGCTTGGCGGCGCATGTCCTCCTCACCCATGTAAATTACGCATTCAAAGCCCATCTTTGCACACATCGCCGCAGTGGCGATACCATGCTGACCAGCGCCCGTCTCGGCAATGATGCGTTTCTTGCCCATGCGTTTGGCGAGCAGCGCTTGGCCGAGAGCGTTGTTGATCTTATGCGCTCCGGTGTGGAGCAGATCTTCGCGCTTTAGGTAGATTTTGGCACCACCACAGTGCGCCGTCAGCCGTTCGGCGAAATATAAATTGGTTGGTCGGCCGGCGAACTCGCGCAGCTGAAAATCGAGTTCTTTCTGAAACTCGGGGTCTTTGCGTGCGGTCTCGTAGGCTTTGGTCAGCTCAAAGAGCGGCGTCATCAAAGTCTCGGGCACGTACATGCCGCCATAGGTGCCGAAGTGGCCACGCGCGTCAGGCAAGCTGGCGGGATCGACTTCGAGGGATGGTCTTGGGTTCTCCATATATAGAATACGGCTGTGGGTCGGGCGACTTGTCAAGCTGGCAGACACGCTTCAAACTCGGCAACGTCTTCGGCGGCATCAATTCCGATGGTTGGTTGGTCAGTAATGCCGACATGAATCCGGTAGCCATGCTCCATCGCGCGGAGTTGCTCCAATTTCTCAATGTTCTCCAAAAAGCCAGGCTCTAGGGTCGAGAACGCACTTAAGAAGTCGGCATCGTAGGCGTAAAGCCCAAGGTGACGGTAGCACGAGTGCGCCGCCAGCCATGCCGCATCGACCTTGCCCCCCGCATCGCGAGCAAACGGAATCGGCGAACGGGAAAAGTACAACGCCATGCCCGCGCGGTCGCGGACAACTTTGACCTGGTTGGGATTGGCAAAATCCTCTGGACGCTTAAACGGGAGCGCCAAGGTCGACATGGCCACACCACTTGCGAGCCCTGCCGCCAAGGCACGGATTTGCTCGCCAGTCACGAGCGGCTCGTCGCCTTGCACATTAATCACTGCGGCCGCACCAATCGATGCATTGGCCTCGGCGAGACGGTCGGTGCCACTGGGATGGTCGGCACGCGTGCGCACCACATCGAAGCCCGCACTGTTGAGGCAGCTCTCAAGCGCATCGTCGTCCACCGCGAAATAAAGCGGAAACTCTGGTGCCACGGTACGGATACGCTCAGCCGTCCAGACGATGATCGGCTTGCCCCGCACTTCATGCAGCAGCTTGCGCGGAAAACGAGTGGATGCCAGTCGGGCGGGTACGATTATGGAAGGCGTCTTTGACATTTGGTCGCCAATCATCATGAAAGTTCGGCAATGAACAAGGAAATCAGTGCACTTGAAGCCTCTATTTTACGCGACAACAACGAAGACGTCATTTTTCTCGACGTGCGAGAAGACTCGGAGCTCGAAATTTGCCGAATCGAAGACGCGCTGCACATCCCGATAAATGAGATTCCCGAGCGTTGCGAAGCGCTGCCCCTAGACCGCCCACTTGTGATCTTTTGTCACCATGGCATGCGCAGTATGAATGTGCTGCACTACCTCGAGTCTCGTGGCTTTGAGAACGTCATCAACATGGGTGGCGGCATCCACGCATGGGCCAACGAAGTGGACACTTCGACTCCACGCTACTAAAAAGCTACCGCAAAATGAAAATGCACTCGCCTCAATCGTTTGAGTGTTGCAGGTAAATAGCATGTACATTTACTTCGGCATCCTACTCTCATTGCTGCTCTGCCTGACGAGCATCGCGAAACCCGCGGCCTTTTATACATTTAAAGATACTCAAGGCCGTGAAATGGAGGCAAAGATCACTCGTGTCAGTGGCGAAGATGTCTACATCGAGCGAAGCGACGGGCTCAACACGAAAGTCAAGCGCTCCATCTTCTCTAAAAAAGATCAGACCTACATTGCCGAATGGGCACATAATACGCTGCTGGAAAGCGGGATTTTAGATGTGCAATTCACTACAACGAAAACCGATAAGCGTAAATCAAGTAGCGGCGGCATCCAGCGTGAAGACTACAAGGTTCGCTACAATGTCATAATTAATAACTCCGCCCATGAAGACTTCTCAGACATCAGAGTCGAATACCTGATCCTCAAGTTCGAGGATATACTTTCCGCAACTAAACGCAGCGAAGGCAATCTCAAGCGCTTCAAGGGCCGCGCAGAACTTCCACTAATCCCAGCACGCGAAGAAATTAGCGCAAACACAGAAGACATTCCTATGCTGGAAAGCAAACTGGAATCGGGCTATATCTGGGGAAATGGAGCAAAGAAGACCAGCAAGGATAAGCTTGAGGGGATTTGGGTGAAAATCTACATCGGCGACAAGCTCGTGCACGAAATTTCCAAGCCTGAAAACATGATGCGTAAAGAGAAGTGGTAATAACCGCCGACTTCGCCTGCATCCGATAAGCACCATCCTAGTCGGCAGGCCCGCCACTCTCGATAAACTCAGAGCAACGTTGCGCTAAGACCCTGGGGGGGGCGGCGGCGCAAATGCCTTCGAAGGCTCATCTGCCTGCGCCGCAGTGAACTGCTCCAACGCAGCCGCCCACTGTATGCGAAGCTCCGCGTGCCGCTCTTGCATGCACAATGCGGCCGCACAAGCACGAGCCGCATGATCCTTAATGGGTAGCGGCATACCAAACATCATCACAATCGCATCGCCGATATACTTATCCAGCGTGCCGCCTTCCGCCTATAAGGCATCCGTCATCGCGCTGAGATACCCATTCATCAAAGGCACCAACTAGGCAGCGATGGGAAATTAGTGTTTCAGTCGATTCACAGAAAACTGGCGTAAATTAATTGACGAAAAATGCTACGCTTTAGAACAGATCTGCCTGAGAACTGGATGGCGCACGAATCACTGCACGGAACGGAGTCACCGCCGCAGACTGTGGGGCATACTCGATCATCAATGGACGCTTAGCCTTAGCCGCACTGCCCTCAGGCCGCTGAGCCACCTGAGCCGGCTCAGCGGCTTCATCCCCAACTTGCCTCAACCGCTTCATTTTCGGGAGGAATATTTCAGAAGACAGCTCCAACTCCACAGCACTAGCCTCCATCAGCGCAAACTCTTCAAATAACTCACCCGCCTCCTCAGAGGTTTCAGACACTTGGATCGAGATACGCGAAGGCTCACCAGCCCCTTTCAGGCGCTGCCCGTTACGCAATGTATACGTATTACCATTCCGTTTAGTAAAGCGCAAAACGCCATCCGCGCATTCGATCGAAAAGTAATACTGCCCGCTGCCTCGGTCATACACGATGCTCATCAACCACCAGCCGTCTTTCACCGAAATACGTCCAACGGGGGTCTCCACAATCATCTGAGAATCATCACTGAGCGCACGGTTATCCACCACCACTAAGCCTTGCCTGAAATTAAAAATTAGCCGGCTTTTACCATGATCCATCGACGTGCCCACATCTTGCTCAAAGCGCTCAATTGCAAAAAAACCTGCTCCTTCATTATAAATCGAGATCCGGTTCGACGTCTTGAGAAACACTGCAGCCTCCTCCTTCGTGCGAATCTGCAACAAGCCGGAGACAGCACGCGGCAAGCGGTCAGTAGCGTGTATTTGCGACGATTCCCCGCCCGCTTCCTCCACAATTACCTCCCCCACCACAGACGTCACCACGACGGCCCCACGCATCCAGTCCTGGGATTGAAGCATCGCAACCGCCGCGAACAGAGCCGCGAACAGAATAAAAAAGACCTTGCACATAGACGAACTCATAGAATACGAAGTTTTTGCTGCAACTTACTAGCCGCACAATGATTCAGATTAATATCGAGGGCACGCTGCACTGATTCGAGCGCTTCGGAGCGTCTTTCCTTAAAATGACTGACATACGCTGCCCAATAATAATGTGCGTTGCAATTATTTGGCGCTAATTCCAACGCCCTAGCCAGTGCGGCCTCCGCTTCGGTATCATTACCGCCGAGCCCTTGCGCAATGCCAAGCTGCGCCCATCCCATCCAATAGGTCTCGCTCAGCTCAATCGCCCGCTGCGCGTAACCCGAAGCCCGCGCGCCGATCGCTTGATAATTCGCAGGATTCCGATAAAATTGCTGGCAAATGGACGCGCTCAAACCGATCCAAGCATCCACGTTGTCAGGATCTAGCAGTATCGCAGCTTCGTACAGCTCAATCACCTCATCCAACAGATCCGTATTACCAGATACGTGCACACGTTGCTCAACAATTTGGTCCAAGCGCTGCCGGGCATGTAACTCAAGCGCCTGCGATTGTATGCGAGACGCACTGATTGAATAAAAACCAACCGCCAACACGAGTCCCAAGCAGAGATATCCAAGCCGCATCCAGCCGCCGTGAGGGATGCGTAAACGACGCTTAAAACTAGATTTAACCAGCATTGAAAAGAACAACACCCCATACAAAGTGAGTACAGGCGTATAAAAAATGAACGAACTGAACAAGCAGAGCGCAAAAGAAAGTACACTGGCAAGACCGATCAAAAGAAAGTACTTGGTCAGCGGCATGATTGTGCCCTTGGCATTATTAAGCTTCACGCGACCGGGCTCAGCTCGCCAATTTCGGATTGCGCACCAGACCACCAACAAACTCGGCAGTAAAAACAGCACGGCGCCAAGTATCCCATACTCTGACAGAATCAACAGGTAGTCATTGTGCGGAGTCATTGGCAACTTTCCCAACGATTGCCTTTCACTTTGCTCGAACTCAGCGGAGAAGCTCCCCCCCCCAACCCCAGAGATCGGAGCATCCAAGGTAATCTCGAGCGCTTCCTGCCATAAGACCAGACGCACCGCTTCGCCCTCGGCGGACATCGCCTGTACGGCACGCGTTTTAAATTGTGGTGAAAAGAAGAGCTGCGCCAACACCCCGATCGCGAACAGAGACACACCCAGCAAACTGCCATACACGCGGTGCGCTGGGCTCAAAAAACAGGCCCACGGCAGAATCAGCAAAATAATCAGCAAAATTACCAGCGGCCAAAAAAGCTGCGTAAGGAAAATCGAAATCCCCAGCATCACCCCGACATACAGGCACAAGACACGTAAAATTACCGGCAGACGAGGCACCAGTCCTGCGATCAACAGTGATGGCAATAGAATCAGAAGAAAGGCCGCAAAACTATTTGGATCAGCAAACGAACCAGTCGCTTGCCCTAAAAACTGGGGACTTAACGTCAATCCGTATTCAGCATAGGCATTCACGAGCTTCGACGGATTTTGGAAGAACTGATAGAAGCCAATGAATACGGCGTATGCAGCAGGCGAGATCGCAATCGAAATCAACACCCACAGATGCGCACGCGTGCGCACATTATTGACCAACACCCATAAAAATATCACGGCCTCCAGCGCATAAATGAGCTCATACCAACCACGCCACGCAGTCGGGCTCACCCAAGTCACATTCACCCAAATCCACGCCACCAACGGGAGGAAAAATACCGGAACATAACTCAGGCGCTTCGGCTGCTCCTGCTCAACCGCGAGCCACAGCCCATGCAACACCATCAAGCAAGCGAACAGCGGCAGAAGCAGCACATGCGTATCCGGCCGGACCCCTCCGAGCAACAGAGCCGATAGCGTAACAATCGCCCCGAGACAAAACGTGACCAACCAGTCGACAAAATTCGCCAAAGACATCTGGCCCAAATAGGCAATATTACCGGACTTATCGATCAGTGAGGGCATAGAATGAGAGGCAGAACTTCAGAGATAATTACGAATTAAACAATTAGGCAATAAACAGTCCATGCGATTCTATAAACAATAAAAATGCCTGTTTCACTATCCACCAATCTAACGAGCCGGCCAGATCTCCCCCTAAATCCTCCTCTCTACAGGAACTTAACACGTAATCTGTTTTCTTGAGTCTATGGCAGAAGCCGTTTTTATGGCTATATTAGCCAAGCCCTCTTATGAAAAAAAGCATTCTTATTCTCGGTATCACCATTCTCCTCACCGCCCTTGGGCTACGGGGGTATTTCACCCTTGTGCCACCGCCAGAGTCGACGCTACACGAAGCGCTGGCAGATATCGTCCCGGGTGAATTAGCAGGATGGAAGATCAAAGATATGAACATGGCGGAATCCCCTGAGTCCAGCGCGCGCATCACCGACTTCCTCAACTTCGATGACGCTATTTTCCGTGTGTTCGAAAAAGGCGACGCCATCATCGGCCTCTACATAGCCTATTGGTCTCCAGGCAAAGCCTCCTACCGCTGGGCAGGCGCCCACACTCCGGATACCTGCTGGGTGCAGAACGGATGGACCTGCACAGAGCGTGAATACAGCGTTCCATTCCAACACGGCGACGCGCAATTTCAACCAGCCGAGTATGGTGTGTATGAGAAAAACGAGAGTGCCCAACAAGTCTACTTTTGGCATCTTGTAGGAGGAACCGCCTTTGGTTACAAGCAACAAGGTGGACATAATATTTTTGGCGCGCTGATTGACATAAAACACCACGGTCTAGATTTGCGCCAAGAGCAGTTCTTCATTCGTCTGTCCAGCAACAAGAGCCTCGAACAGCTCAAGAAAACAGCGGGGGTCGATCAAATCCTCGACAGCCTTTCTGCCCTCGGCCTCGGGGGCTCAATCGAAGTCGGACAACTCTAAGCGAGCCCGCGCGCAGGATTTCCGAAGACTTTTTGTCCGTTCTTCACCGAGCGGATCACCACTGAGCCTGCGCCCACATAGGAAAAATCGCCAACGGACTTGCCGGGCACAATTCGAACACCTGTTGCCAAAAAGGCGCCGACACCATAACGAGTGTTTCCAGTGAGATCGCAATGCCCACTGATCGTGGCCCAAGCGCCGATCACCACATCGTGCCCCGCACTACTATGGCAATTGATCGCAACAAAGTCGCCGATCGATATGTCTGCAGTCAGCGTCACTCGCGGACATAGCACGACACCATTCCCGAGCTGGATGTTCTCACCAAGAATGGCGGACGGATGCACCAGTGAAATAAATTCCGCCGAGCGCTCCATCAATGCCTGGCAGACCTTTTTCTTAATCAACGGTGCTCCGATCGCACAGACAAACACTTCGTCTGCAGCAGGATGGTGCGCCTCAATCGAACCGATCACACCTACTGGATACTTATACCGATCGAGGACATCCACATCATCATCTATAAACCCTGCAAGCTCCCAAGCTTTGCCGGAATCTGGATGATCACTGGCCCACGCATAGACTTCACGCCCAAAACCTCCTGCCCCTACAATAATCAGTTTTTTCATATTCGGCTAGATCAACAATTAGGCGCTACTGGATAGAAAAGCCTCCATCGACGGGAAGGGTAACACCCGTCACCCAACGGGACGCCCCCGAAAGCAAAAAAGAAGCCGCAGCAGCGACATCCGCCGGCTGCCCAGCTCCAAGTGGATACGCGTTTAAATGCGCTGCAAGTGCTTCACCTGAAATACGTTCCGCAGTACTGGCGGCCATCTCCGTCTCAATCATCCCCGGAGCAATACAGTTCACACGCATCCCCTTCGCCGCTAATTCCAGTGCAAGGCAGCGCGCCGAGGCCTCCAGCCCAGCCTTACTAGCCGCATATGCAGCGTAACCAGCCGCGCCGCGCGCGGATGCCACCGAAGACAGCCACACAATCGATGCACCAGGGTTCAACTTTTTCTTTCGCAGTAAATCGCGAATCAACAGCAGTGGCCCCACCGTATTCACATTCAAACAAGCCTCGAGATCTGCGTCCTTGAGGTAGCGTACAGGAGCCACAGGCGCCACACCCGCGGCGCAGACAACTCCATCAACCGTGCCGATCGTATCGGCCAGTTGCGCGCGTTCAGCAGAGTCACTCAAATCCACTGACAGCGATTCCGCTCCCAACTCTTGAGAGAGTCCGTTCAACTTCGCTTCGTTACGCCCAGACAAAACCAAATTCGCACCTTCACACTTTAAATGACGTGCAATCGAACAACCCAATCCGCCAGTCGCACCGACGATCAGAATCTGTTTATTCTTAAATTTATCGGAACCGCTCATACTTAAGATGACCCACTGACTTGAGCGAACAACGCCTCAAGCGTCTCACAGTTTTTTAATGTGTCAGCCTTTAGGCGCACATCGTACTCCGCATCGACCATCGCAATCACAGTCAAGACTGCCAACGAATCCCACGCCTCAAGCCCCCTGTATTTGGTCGCTGCAGTTAGTGAACCGGGCTCGATGTCCTCGACCGCTTCTTCGAAATCTACAATAAATTTTTCTAAACTCATGGGGTGTATTTAAAAGATCAATACCGACTCTAAGTGCGCCTAACAAGTTTCTATTCACTCGGCGCAGATTCAATAATTTCGCAGACAGCCAACTCGGCAATATCGAGGATCACACTGGCCCACGACAGGCCGACTCCGAACCCCGAGAGCAATACACGCTGCGTGTCGGCACCACACAGCACATCTTGCAATTCTCCGCACATCGCAGACGGAATCGATGCCGAGCTCTGATTCCCGTAGCGCTCGACCGTCTGCATCGGCACTTTCTCGGGAGCAATTTTCAAACGCTTCGCGATATTACTGAGGATATAGCGATTTGCCTGATGGAACACAAAATAGTCCACCCCATCCAAATCCAACCCAGCATACTCGACTAAATCTCGCACCGCCTTAGGCTCTTCGACTATCGAAAAATTAAAGATCTCCGCGCCATCCATAAAGAGGTTCTCAAGTGAACGCACGTTGCCACTCGAATCTGCCACCTCGGCCTGCGTCTCTGCCGAACTCGGCATGCGTTGACCGCCGGCTGGCACGATCAATTTATCAAAACCCTTTCCATCCGTCTCAAGGCTGAACCACGCAGCACTCTCGCACTCGCTACGCTGGATCAATGTCGCACTGCCCCCGTCTCCAAACAACGGTGCCACAGCCCGATCTTTCGGATTCACAATCCGACTGATCGTATCACCTGCCAGTAACAAAACTCGTCCACAACCACCCGCGCTGACCATCATATGCGCCAACCACAGACCATACACATAGCCCGAACAGCCCAAATTCACATCTAAGGCAGCGCAACTCTTTGGCAAATCCAGGCGCCCATGCAGCACCGCAGCATTACACGGCTGCAAATAATCTGGCGTTTGCGTCACAAAAATCACCGCGTCAATCGCCTCAGGCTCGAGACTCATGCCTTTCAATAGTCGTCGGGCAGCTGCTTCGCATAGATCCGCCGCGGTCGTGCCCGGCTCGACGACACGCCGCCGATCCAGCCCAATGGTTTTCTTCAAGCGTGCGATTTGCTTCTCGTTGCCGCCGAACAGATCGATCTCATCATCGATACATTTCTCCAAAGGTGGCACACAGGTAACGACCCCGCCAATTTGAACCTGATTAAAACTGCTTTTTGCCATAGCACGAACAATGCGAAGGATCGTGCCAAAGTGAAAGCCCATTTTACGGAGAATCCTCGACAAACTCCAGAACTTGCCAGTTGTTCAGTTGCCCGAAGAAACGGCAAAGATTCGAAAAACATGGAAAATTGGACAGGTGCTTTTTTAATTGCAAGGGACAGTGACCTACGAAGCCCCTTCAAACGAAATTTCGACGAGAGAATTGCCTGCTGAAATCAGCTCAACACAAGGAGGTTGATTTCAATGGTGAGCCCAGGATCTGCGCTGCCGTTATCGTCGAAGTCCACATTATGCCCGGCCGTTAGCACCCAGTGAGGCGAGAGTGCCACGCCCGTGCCGAAGTAGTTGGAGGATCCAGTATCGATGCCTAAGCCGCCGACAAAATTATAAGAAGAGGCAGAGCCAAGACCGTCGATCCGGAAAGAGGGACGATCTACAGGCAAATCGAACTCGCCGCGGGCCAGAATCGCGTGGAGGCCGATCGGCGTCCAAAAAAGTGCGCGACAAAAGGGGAAGACTCCCCTTCTAAATCCCCTCGTTGTTACATCGTCCCTCGCTCCGCCAGCTTCGCTACGGCTGCTGGGCTATACTGGTGCTTGTGCTTGTTCATACTGACTTGAGCTCAGGATTCTAGTTTCCAGTACTGCGGGCGAGACGGAAGCCGAAGTAGATGTCCGTGTTGCCCGGGCCGATGTAGATCTGAAGCGAGACGGTGCAGTAGGACGCGTCGCCGTCCCAGGAGCCGCCGCGGACGCTGCGGTTGGAGCCATCTTGATCCCAGAGCACCACTCAAAACGTTACCGCTCATGTCATACAGCCCAAGCTCGTTCGCCGACTTAGCTCCTACTGGCCAAGTGCCGCCCTTCCACCAAAATGAACCACACGCCGCGTCACCACTATTATCGCGACACCAACCCACATCACTCATGGTATTACTACCGGAATAAGTAGTGCCGTTGGTCTGGTTCCCGCCCCTAGCAGCAAACTCCCACTCCGCTTCCTGCGGCAAGCGATAACCACTAGCCGAAAGGTTCTGCAAGATCGAAGTGTGCGTCGGTTCGCCCGTTTTGTAGGTCGGTCCGCTGCAGGTGAAAACGGGCGTTAAGCCTTCCATCTCGCTCTTCGCATTGCACCACTTGACCACGTCAAACCACGCTACCGAATGCACCGGATGATTGTCAGCGCAGCCCGCGCCGCGACTGCCGATATCGTAGCCATTGAGTGCCGCCAAGTGCGCACCGTCTGCCACTCTCCCCAAGTAGTCTCGTAAGTGCCGATGTAAAACGTATCAACAGACACCGCACCGAGCCCGGAGGAAGACGGCAGTGTGCCCCCTTCGACCAAAACGAAACCAGCCAAAGGCAGAGGCACCGTTTCAATTCGCATACGGAAAAAACCCGTCTGAGCTGACTCTCCCATGTTAATCTTTCCATCCTCGCTCAGCATTGCAGCCGTCACCGGCACCGGATCCCAAACAATCAAGTCTTCGGACTGCTCCAGTTCAAGCACAGCCTGATCGGCGCTCACAGTTAAAAAGCACCCAACCATTACAACAACGGAAAAGAATTTAAGTATCTAATTTTCTTTCATGACATGAGAAAAATTAGTTAACATTAAAAGGTAACTTTTAACGGGGGGGGTAAATTCCTCCGGTGCTTCTTCGGTCATTATCCTCGGGGCAAGCCCCGAGCCATTCGGCTGGAGGGAAACGCGCTGTCGTTTTCACACGTCGGGCTGGATTCGCTTGGCCTGTCGTAGGAAACGACAGAGCGTTTCCCTCCAAAATAAGCCGAAGCAAGCTTCGGGGCATCAAACCCATGACGAATCAAACCCTTCAGGTATTGAGGAGCCATTTTGAGCCGATTCAACATAGATCTAATTAAACGGAGTTAGCGTGCTTCACGCTAACCACGCTTCAAACGATCGGTCATCGACAGCTCAGCGCGCAACTCAATCGCAACTGGGATCTTCCAATCTGCAATGCGCCCGCGACAATGCTGGCGGATCAAACGTTTCCAGGTACGCAAATCTTGGTTCGATGAGGGCACGATCACACACGCAACCATACTTCCCGTGACTGCAGCGGGCTTAGCATACACCGAGCAAGCCTCAACACCTTCAATCTCAGCGATTACCTGCTCCACCTCAGCAGGGTGCACCTTCTGCCCACCCACATTGATTAACTGACTACGCCTGCCGATAATACGTAGATACCCTCCTTCGGCTTCTTCCACCAGATCTCCGGTTCGATACCAGCCATCGGCCTCCAACGACGATTCATCGGCATTTAAATAACCCAAAATCCGCGAGCTCGTCTTCAGCCACAACTCATCATCCTGAACGCGCCACTCGACACCGGAATCCTCAATACGAAAATATAAACTATCCGTGCGCTGGCTCTTGATACGAATCGCGCCCGTCTCACTGGTGCCAAATTTCTGCTGAAATCCCGCGTTCGGGAACGACTCAACCAAACGAGCCAGCAATCCCGCTGGCATCGGCTCTGCCCCATACGCAATGACTTCCAAGCTCGAACAATCGAATTTATCCTGAACATGCGCCAACAGCATCAAATTCAAAAAAGTCGGTGATGCTGGCAGTATATTAACATCATAGCGCTCAACCGCCTCTCCCACCGAAAGTGCGGTGCGCGCCTCGGGCACCACCAAGGTCGAACCGGCAAATAGGGTGCGAAAGGCAGAGTCCAGCCCGCCGATGTGATCCGCCAAGAGTAACTGCACTGTCCGATCCGCTCTAGGGCGAACACTTTGATAGCGCTCCAGTAGCGCATCCAAATCATGCAACATCCCTTTAGGCTCTCCGCTGGTGCCACTACTAAAAAGGATCAAGCCCGCATGGCCACGCTCGGATAGCTGATCGACTAATTTCGAAGCATTCGGCTCCAAAGCCTGCGAAATTAGGCTCGCCTCACTTAATATATAAGCAGCTCCAGCAATACGCTGCTGCTCGGCCTGCTCTGCCATCGGCATTTCTGGCGAGAGTGACAACGCGATCTGCTTCAAGCGTACGATTGCCAAAACCGCAGCCAGCGCATGCATCGTGCCAGCCATCTGAATCGCAATCACCGCTGGCGCTTGGCCCATCGCAGGAGACAGCAACGCCTCCATTCGATCCACTTCATCGACAAAATCAGCATACGTCCAAGTGCGCCCATGCTCATAGCAAGCAACCTTGGCACCGAACTCGGCAAACTGCTGATCAATCCAGCTCACAACTTAAGTCACTCCACCCAAGTAGAGCACTTGCCCAGTGATAAAGTCACTCTCATCCCTCAGAAAGAAATCGACCGCATTGATCACATCCGCCGCCTTGCCGTAGCGCGGGATCGCCTGCCGCGCGAGCAACGCATCCATCTTTTCCGACGACACCCCCTTAATCAAATCCGTCAACACTGGCGTCGGCCCCACAGCATTTACCGTAATGCGTAGCTCGGCCAACTCACGCGCCATGATACGCGTCAAGCTCTCCACCGCGGCTTTACTGGCCGCATAAACTGCCTCACCTTGCAAGTTCAGTGGATGCGCCACAGTCGTAAAATTCACGATCCGCGGCTGCTCGCTCTTGCGCATTAATTTGGCAAATTCACGACAAAACAAGAACGTACCGACCACATTCGTCTGCAAAATAGCATTTACCGTCGAACCCGGCGTTAACAAACAATGGTTCATCGAGGCGATCCCAGCATTATTTAGCAGCGCATCGACGGTACCGACTTGTCGCTTTACCTCACGCGCCATTTTAATCACGGCGGCCTCATCACTCACATCCAATGCATAGTGCCGATACTGAGGGTGCTCAATCGACGACTCGCCACGACTACAGCCGATGACTCCCCAGCCCTCAGCCAGATAATGCTCAGCCAACGATCGGCCGATCCCCTTACGCGTGCCGGTAATAACGATCTGCTTCACGCTACGATCCTTTCTAACACGGCTTGCGCGAGTGTCTTAATAGTCAAAAACGGCGAATTACGCGCGCTCATGGCTTTCTCATCAGCCAGTGCAATCGCTGCTCCGAATTGCTCAAACACGGCATCTTCCACATCCGCAAGCAGGTTCACTAGCGCCATACTATCTAGCACTCCATCGTTGCCATAGAGCGCAGATTCCGCGTGCGGATGCTTCAATGCAACTAAATCAAAATCTTCGGCTAACAATCGCACCGATTCAATCACGAGAACTTCAACTTCTTCAGAGGTAGGCATAATGAGTTTTATCAATCTTCAGCATTTAAATAGGAACAGTAAAATAAATAAGGCATTCTCTGGCGAATCGATCGCTGCACAAATTGAGTAATGCATCGTTAATTCGAGCAAGAAAGAAAAAAGTATCGATTCGGGCTTTGTCGGCCCCCAATCAAATACGTAACAAAGTAATTGCACCCAAGCGAAAGCTCTACTTACATATCGGTTAATTCGACCGTCGACACCCTCTCGGGCACTGGCGTTCGATTCTAAATCTCAAACAATCAAAGCCACAAGAAAGGAAACACTTGGACTTAAAAGCTATCAAACAGGTCGTCGAACTGATGAAACGCTCGGAACTTTCCGAATTTGAAATTGAAGAGGAAGGCTTCAAGTTGCGCCTCTGTCGTAAGAATGGCGACACACAGATCGTTCACGCTGCTCCTCTAGCTACGGCTCCATTAGTAGCCGCAGCTCCATCAGCAGCCGCAGCTCCAGTGGAAGAAAAGGGCATCTCGATTGTGAAATCGCCAATGGTTGGCACTTTCTACACCTCCGCTTCGCCTGAAAGTCCTGCATTTGCCAAAATCGGCACCAAAGTCGGCGCGGACTCTATTGTCTGTATCATTGAGGCGATGAAGGTGATGAACGAAATCCAATCCGAACTTAGCGGCACAATCACTGAAGTGCTCATTGAGGACGGCGAAGCCGTCGAATATGGGCAACCACTCTTCAAAGTTAAAACGGCTTAATCCGTATGCTTAAAAAAGTCCTCATTGCCAATCGAGGTGAAATCGCACTTCGCATCGTTCGCGCTTGTAACGAACTTGGAATCAAGACGCTCGCCGTCTATTCCGAGGCCGACGAGCAATCTCTTCATGTGCAACTTGCCGATGAGGCAATTTGCATCGGCCCAGCCGCGAGTAACCTCAGTTATCTAAAAAGTGATCGCATCATTGCCGCAGCCGAAATAGCGGACGTGGATGGCATTCACCCAGGCTACGGCTTTCTTGCGGAAAATGCTGATTTCGCCGAACAATGCGGCGAATGTGGCATCAAGTTCATCGGCCCTGGCGCCGAGGCGATTATCAATTTCGGCGACAAGGCCAAGGCGCGCGACATGGCCATTCACGCCAAAGTCCCAGTGATCCCTGGCAGTGATGGCACCGTCGACAATGAAAAAGACGCCCTCACCGTCGCGAAAAAGATCGGCTTCCCTGTGATCATTAAAGCCGTCGCTGGTGGTGGCGGCAAAGGAATGCGTACCGCACACAATGCTGTCACATTTGCCAAAGAGTATAACAACGCCCGCAACGAAGCCGAGAAGGCTTTCGGCAATGGCGCGGTTTACCTCGAACGCTTTCTCGACGCGCCGCGTCACATCGAGATCCAACTGCTCGGCGACCAATTCGGCAACGTGATTCACCTCGGGGAACGCGATTGCTCGATTCAACGTCGCCACCAGAAGGTCATCGAAGAGGCCCCTTCGCCTTTTATCTCTGACGATATTCGCAAGAAAATGGGCCGCGATGCGGTCAAACTCGCCAAATCAGTCAACTACGAAGGTGCGGGCACCGTCGAGTTCCTTGTCGATGGCAATGGCGACTATTTCTTCATCGAAATGAACACGCGTATCCAAGTGGAACATGGCGTGACCGAAGAAGTCACTGGCGTCGATTTGGTTAAGGAGCAACTCCTCATCGCCAGCGGACAAAAACTCAGCTACGAGCAAAAGGACATTAAAATCACCAAGCACTGCATCGAATGCCGCGTATGTGCCGAAGATCCGAGCCGCAACTTCGCGCCCTGCCCAGGCGAAATCGGGCTTTACTATGCTCCAGGCGGTCACGGTGTGCGGATCGACTCGCACTGCTATAGTGGCTACACAATCCCACCTTACTATGATAGCATGATCGCCAAGGTCATGACATTCGGCAAGACGCGCGAGCTCGCGCTCGACCGCATGGATCGCGCCCTCGGCGAATACTTGATCCGCGGCATCAAAACGAACATTCCGTTCTCGCGCGCAATTATTCGCGATCCCATCTTCCGCGAAGGCAAAGCCACAACGAAGTATATCGAAGAATTCATTGAGCGAGTGCCCAAGGATCTTTACACCTAACAGTAACAACAGTACATTGCACCAATCATGAGCAACAAATCTGAAAACAACCAAGAGTCCACAATCCCGACTGTGTCCGAAGGCTCGAATACACTAGGTGACATCCGCATCAATCACAGTGTGGTCGCGAGCATTGTTCGCTTGGCTGCGCTCGAAGTCGTAGGCGTCACAGCAGTTGGCGGTGGTTTCGTCGATGGAATTGCAGAAATCTTCTCCAAAAAAGGCGATGAGCGCGGTGTCCGCGTCGATGAGGACGAAGTCGGTGACTACCAAATTGAAATCCGTGTGATTCTACGCTTCGGCGTCGAGCTCGCAACAGTCGGCAACGAAATCCAGCAACGCATCGCCGAGCAGGTCGAAAAAATGACCAGCAAGAACGTTGCCCGCGTCAATGTCATCATCGATGGCGTGCGCACCACTGAAGAAGAAAAAGAAGCGAAAGACGAGTGGGACGGCCAAGCACACGTCGACTAGGCACGACTGAGATCTTGTCCTCTACTTCCCCTACAAATAAGCACTAATGAATTGGACTGAAACGATCGAGTTGTTAAATCTTCTCACTGAGCCCACCTATCTATATGCAGCCGGAGCAATTTTGGTATTCGCGCTGTTCCTGATACTGTTGGTCCGACGTCAGCCCAATAAAATCGTCGCTTATCGAACCGAGAATGGCCGCGTTATGGTCTGCCGCTCCGCGATTGTCGAGCTGATCCGCACATCCTGCGAGCAGCTCGACAATGTCGCAAAACCAATCGTCAAAATAAAAGTCAAAGGCAAGACCACTCACTTCGACGTCCGCATCCAGCTCAAGAGCGGTGGCCGGCTCAGAGACATCGAACAAACCTTACAGGTTCATCTGCGTCAAAATCTCACCGAAAACCTCGGAATTGAACATCTGGGGCAGATCAACATCGTCGCCTCAGGCTTCAAGAGCGCCCGCATTCAAGTCTCTAGCCCGATCACGAGTAAAGAACAGGCGCCTTTCGCAGTGCTAGAAACCGTCGTCCCCGCTGGGCCAGATACCACCGCAGCACTCACAGGAGAGCTGGGCAAAAAGCAGCTCTAGCAGCGAATCGGTCCATCGTAAAGCATTCTTCGATGAACCTAACGCCAAATTTGGGGTCTAAATCGTTAATCCGATGAGAAATTTGACCACCATAACAACGATCGCCGCCGCTTGTACCGTCGCGATAACATTCTTTGCCGCCTGCAACCCGAAGTCCACCGTCGAACTAGGCCTCGACGATCTATCCGCACGCTTCGTCGCAGCTAATCAAGCCGACACGATCGCACCGATGCTGAAGCTCTACTGCTTGGACGGTAGCGACGCCCTCATTACCTCTCGCCTAAAAGGTGCCCTAGACTACGAGCTGGGCCTCCCTATTCAGCAAATCGATTTCGCAGCGCTCTCGGGCGCACCAGAAGAAACGATCGAGTTTACCCACAACGGCATCAGTTACGGCCCCAGCCTAACGCCGCGCTACCGAATGCGGGTACTTTACGCAGTCGAAGACCACTTCAGTAGTCTCTTCACAGTCGGCCAAAATCCCTCGGGCGAATGGCAAATCATCTGTGCGAAACCGAAGCCACCGATCCGCTACTAAACAACACGGCGACCGAAACAGATCGCATTCTCGGAGTTGACAAGCGGAATAATTAGCCGCATTTAGGGATATATGAAGATTATCGCTTACTTAAAACCGACCTGCGGATGGAGCATGGGCGTCCGTGCGATCATGAAGAAGCACGGCCTCGAATACGAAGACCGTGATGTCATCAATAATGCGGACCAATACGCTGAGATGGTCGAAAAGTCGGGCCAACCGCTCTCGCCATGCGTTGAGATCGATGGGCATATGCTCGCCGATGTCAGCGGTGATGAGGTCGAAACCTACATGCTCAAAGAAGGCCTCACGACTGAAAACAGTGCCGAGGCGGATGCGCCAACCAACGCAGCCTGCACCGACGAAGAGCATGAAGCCATGCGCTCGAAGACGATTCGTTTCTTCTAAGCGCACAAACAAGAGAAATACTTAATTTTCCAAGTCTTTCTCGGCAACACGGATTCGGTCCGTTTTTTTGCTTCCGAACAAGTTGCTAATTAATTGCAGATGAGCACGTTCATCTGCTGATGGGTATCATGT
>TARA_B110000208_G_scaffold188302_1_pt1 | contig 25062 bp, 29 predicted proteins | sample TARA_B110000208 | Tara Oceans TARA_B110000208 (sample SAMEA4397426) | marine metagenome | biome: Polar Biome; feature: [SRF] surface water layer (ENVO:00010504); material: water (ENVO:00002006), including particulate matter (ENVO:01000060) such as... | depth 5 m
AACTTCATCAGCTAAAGCTGCGCATTATTACAACATTGCCTAACTACGAATATCCATTTAACGAACGCATACGCGCACTTTTGAGGTTAGAAGATATCTTCAAAAAAGTGCTGTTCCACGTAAATGCTGGCGATCAAAATAACCATCACAGCGCGCTCATTCTATTATTGCAGATGTTAGAATTAATCGAGCGTACAGATATTAAAGTCGACATTATGCATGAGCTGGATAGACAAATCCTTTCCATGCAAAGCTTGATAGGCAATCCCAACATTTCAACCGGAGTATTAAGCCAAACCCTAGAAGACACAAAAAAGAGTGTTGCCACACTGCGTACCGAGAACAGCAAAATTGGGCAATCAATACGTGACAACAATTGGCTCATGAGCATCAAAAAACGTTCCAGCATTCCTGGTGGGGCATGCCAGTTTGACCTACCATCTTATCACTATTGGCTTAACCAAAGTCTAGAAAAGCGGGGCCAAGATTTTGATGTTTGGCTATCTCAACTATTACCGATGTACGAAAGCATTAAAATCATTTTGCATTTACTACGCTCTAGTGGCGTCGAAAATGATTGCATAGCAACCGACGGTAACTACCAAAAATCTATTACCTCACCGAAGCCAACGCAGCTACTTCAAATCAATATAATCGATAATTGCGGCTGCTTTCCTGAAATTAGTGCGAATAAATATGCCCTCAATATCCGCTTTCATTCAATGAGCCTTAACGAAAAAGCGCAGGCATGTAATGATGATATACATTTCAAAATGACGCTGTGCAATTTGATGTAGAATATTGAACGTTTATAAACTCAATTGATAGAAGCCGATTTAACAGAAAGCTACTGACAAATAAAGCCATGCAACAAGAAAAACCAGCCTCAAAGATTAAACAAGTTGCCTGCCCGAACTGTAAAATCTTGTCAGACTTTACGCCGAAAAATCCCTACCGCCCTTTTTGCTCAGAACGTTGCAAGCTAATGGACTTAGGTGAATGGGCAAGTGAGAGCTACAAAATTCCTGAAAAACCAGCCTCAATAGATGTTGAAGACCTGAACTAACCCGATAATCAAAACACTTTTCATACGAGATACTCATGATTAAACTACTAAAGCTTATTCCACTTATTTTATTAATAACGGCTTGCAAATCTCAGGTCAACACTGAGGTGTCTATCTCAGATGCATGGGTAAGAGAAAATATACCCGGCCAAGAAGTCGGTGCCGCTTATATGACGCTAAAAAGCCCAATAAAAAGCACATTAGTGTATGCGGAAGCAATCGATGCCGCTGGCTCAGTAGAGATTCATAGCATGACCATGAATGATGGCGTAATGAAAATGCGCATGCTAGATGAATTGCCGCTAGAGCCCAATAAACCTGTCGAACTGAAGTCAGGCAGCTTTCACCTGATGTTATTTGACTTAAAAGAACCATTTAAAGCAGGTCAAAAAGTAAGGTTTAAACTTTGCTTTGAAGATGCAAGCGGAAAAATCACAGAACAACACATTACCGCGCCAGTGAAAAGCCCCACCTAAACGTTAATACGTCTATTTAGCTTAGTCCTGCCAGTGCCTCTATAATAGGCACGTTAGCTGGCAATACTGGCGCCACACTCACTTGGTTGGGCAGTTGCCAGGACAGCTCTTGCCCTTCTTTCGGTGTTAGCTCTCCTTGCCACCGTGTGACAAAAAAAAAGTGTAGGTGAACGCTTTTAGCTGGTGAATCATGGGTCTCTGGATAAGCAAATTGCTTTTGCATCCATGGCTGAAAGTCAGTTGGCACTATATTTACCTCCTCTTCCAACTCTCTAACAAGCGCTTGCTCTGCCGTTTCTCCCACCTCAATTTTTCCCCCAGGAAACTCCCACCAGCCAGCCCAAGGCTTACCTGCTGGTCGACTCGCCAATAGAAATTCGCCGTTATATTTTTTTAAAATAGCAACAGCAACATGCGTAACTTTATGAACAGCTTTAGTCATCAAGCTTTAACTGCCCTGCATAATCCCGTGCAAATTGGTAGGCCACACGACCACTACGCGCACCTCTTGTATACGTGAACTGTAATGCTGCTTTTTTTGCAGCGCCATCAAAGTCAACGTCATAAACCTTTAGCCAGTGGGCAGCAATGGCTAAATATTCATTTTGATCAAAAGTATAAAAAGAAAGCCACAAACCGAAGCGCTCTGCCAAGGCTAATTTTTCTTCAATCGTATCGTTAGGCCGTATTTCACCACCCTCAGTTGTCGTTGCCAAGTTATCGGCCATCAGCTCTGGCATTAGGTTTTTACGGTTTGACGTGGCGTAAACCAAGACGTTACCTGAGGTTGATACGATAGATCCGTCCAGTGCAACTTTTAATGCTTTATAAGCAATATCATTCGCTTCAAAGGTTAAGTCATCGCAATAAATGATGAATTTTTCAGATCGCTTTCTAATTAAATCAACAATCTCAGGCAGGTGTACCAAATCATGCTTTTCCACTTCAATCAGGCGTAACCCTTTTGCTGAAAACTCGGTTAACAAGGCTTTAATTAAGGATGACTTACCTGTTCCTCGCGCACCAGTTAGCAACATGTTATTTGCAGAAATTCCCTGTAGAAACTGACGCGTATTTCTAATAATCTCTTTTTTTTGTGTATCTACAAACTGTATATTGTCTAAATGTATTTGATGCGGATGTGTAATGGCTTGCAAGCTACCTTTGCCATTCACGCCAACCCATCGCCAAGCAATCGCATTCCAGTCAACCTCAGGTGCAGTTGATTGTAGTGCGCATTCTAGACGGCTGATTAACTGTTCAGCTCGCGAAATAAGGTTATCGAAAGGTTGAGTCATCAACGTTTAGCTACGATAGTCAGCGTTAATCTTGACGTAATCATAACTAAAGTCGCAAGTCCAAATAGTCGCGTCAGCCTGTCCGCGGTTTAAGTCAACACGGACTAAAATATCTTCTTCTTGCATCACGGCAACGCCTTCCTCCTCTTGATAACTAGGCGAGATACAGCCATGTTCAGCTACCAACACACCTCCCAAGTAAAGAGACAATACATTGACATCTAAATCGTCAACATCCGCATAACCAATGGCTGCAAGAATCCGGCCTAAATTAGGATCAGAAGCAAAAAAGGCAGTTTTAACCAAGGGTGAGTGCGCAATCGTATAAGCCACTTTTCGACACTCAGCCGCATCTTTACCATGCTCAACTTGAATAGTCATAAATTTAGTCGCTCCCTCGCCATCGCGCACAATGGCTTGTGCCAGCTCAACTCCCACTTCGGTCATCACATCACGCAGTGCGACAAAGTCAGCACTATCTTCTGTAATTTCTGCATTGCCCGCTAGGTTAGTTGCCATGATGATAAAACTATCATTGGTACTGGTATCACCATCTACCGTTATGCAGTTAAATGACTTATTCACGGCATAATCAATAATGACATCTAAAGCTGGCTTGCTGATGGCTGCATCTGTTGCCACATAGCCCAACATAGTCGCCATATTAGGATGAATCATGCCAGAGCCTTTGCTCATACCTGTGATGGTAATAGTCTTGCCGTCAATGGTTAATTGCCGCGATGTTGCTTTAGGCAAGATGTCGGTCGTCATAATTGACTCAGCGGCATTGAGCCAGTTATCTGCTTTTAAATTAACGATGGCTGCTGGCAAAGCATTCACAATTCTATCGACTGGCAACGGCTCCAAAATCACGCCGGTTGAAAACGGCAAAATTTGCTCACTGCTTAAGTTAAGCAGCCCAGCTAAGGCATCACAACTTTGTTTGGCATGTTGCAGCCCCAACTCACCAGTGCCAGCATTAGCATTGCCTGTATTCACGAGTAGCGCGCGAATGTCATTTGTCGCAGCTAAATGTTGCTTACAAACAATGACTGGCGCAGCGCAAAATTTATTTTGCGTAAACACGCCACTCACATGCGTACCTTCAGCTAGCTGCATCACAAGGACATCTTTGCGATTCACTTTACACACATTAGCTTCAGCAAAGCCAAGGGTAATACCGTTAACTGACAATAAGGATGACGCAATCGGGGTAGTGAGTTTAACTGGCATAACGGTGCTTTCTAACTAAATCATTTAACAATAGAGCTTATTCTAGCGCATTAAATGAAGAAGCAATCAAAAAGGCTCGCTTAAAATTGCGTCGTTATGCCTTACGCCAAGTCGTGCCTTGCGGCGTGTCTTCCAATGCGATGCCTGAATCGGCTAATTCTTGTCGAATACGGTCAGCTTCCGCATAATTTTTGGCTGCTTTCGCATCTATCCGTGCTTTGATTAAGCCATCAATATCTAATACACTATTTGCCGCTTCACCTTGCATAAACGCATCAGTATCCTGCGCTAACAAACCAATCACACCTGCTAGATTTTTCAGTAAATTAGCAGCTTCAGTCGCTTTGTTTGTATTCACCTCATTCGCTAAATCAAACAACACCGCAATAGCTTCTGGCGTATTAAAGTCATCGTCCATAGCTGCTTTAAATCGCAATGCTTCAGGGTGAGACCAATCAATCGCATCCGATGTGGTTTCTACATCACGCAACGCATTATAAAGCCTCGTCAGCGCCGCCTTAGCATCGTCTAAATGCTTATCACTATAGTTAAGAGGACTACGGTAATGCGCGCGTAAAATAAAGAAGCGAACAACCTCTGGATCATATTGCTCCAACACCGTTCTAATGGTGAAAAAGTTGCCCAAAGACTTAGACATTTTTTCATCATCAACACGTACAAAACCGTTATGCATCCAATAGTTAGCCATTTGACAATTGTGTGCCGCTTCACTTTGTGCAATCTCGTTTTCATGGTGTGGAAATTGCAAATCTTGTCCGCCACCGTGAATGTCAAAATGTTCACCCAAGTGCTTTGCACTCATGGCTGAGCACTCAATATGCCACCCTGGGCGGCCGGCGCCCCAAGGCGAATCCCAATGTGGCTCGTTTGGCTTCACTGACTTCCACAACACAAAGTCTAACGGATCTCTTTTAAACGTATCGACTTCTACCCGTTCCCCCGCGCGCAAATCATCCAAACTCTTACCAGAAAGCTTGCCATAGCCATCAAAGCTGCGTACGGCATAAAACACATCGCCATTATCAGCAGTGTAGGCACTCCCCCTTTCAACCAAAGTCTGGATCATTTCAACCATGGCATCAATATGGGCAGTCGCTCGCGGCTCGTTATCAGGGCGAATCACGCCAAGCTTAGCTGCATCTTCGTCCATGGCATCAATAAACCGCTGAGTCAGCTCGGCAATCGTCTCATTATTTTCATTGGCGCGATTAATGATTTTATCGTCAACATCGGTGATATTACGCACATACGTCACTGCATAATCAGAGGTGCGAAACCAGCGTGAAACCAGATCAAAAACGACCATGACACGGGCATGGCCTAAATGACAATAGTCATACACAGTCATGCCGCAGACATACATACGAACTTGATTGGATTGAATAGGGGTAAATGTTTCTTTGTTACGCGTTAACGTATTATAAATTTTTAGCATTCGTTCGCATTTCTGAGGGTGAATCTAGCAATAAAACAATCTAACAGCCCAATTTAAGAACAATTATTTACCTTGAAAGCCCATAAGTCTATTGGATATTAGCAGTCCTGTTGGTAGAATACAGTGTATTACCAACCAAATTTAAGTATATCACAATGACAATCCACAACATTCTACGTAAAAAGTTTGTAGCGCCATTATTGTTAGCGTTAATGTTCTCAGCGACAGTAACTATTGCTGATGAATTAAAAGATATTTCAACAATGGCAGAGCAAGGCCAACAAGAAGAAGCTTTAACGCGTATTGATGCTTATTTGGATGCAAACCCAAAGGATGCACAAGGTTTGTTTACAAAAGGGATTATTCAAGCAGAAGGTGGTCAACGTGATGCGGCAATCACAACGTTTAACCTATTAACCAAAACCTATCCAAATCTGCCAGAGCCATATAACAACTTAGCCGTTTTATATGCAGATGCTGGAAAATATGACTTGGCAAAAAAATCGCTTGAAACAGCGATAAAAACACATCCTAGCTATGCTACCGCACATGAAAACTTAGGTGACATCTATGCGCGCATGGCTTCGGAAGCCTATGACAAAGCACTAAAATTAGATAATGCAAACTCACGCGCACAGAGCAAATTGTCATTAATTAAAGATTTGTTTAGTGACAACGTGAAAACAGTAGTCGCGACTAACAACTCAACAACAACACGCCCAATTAGAAAAGCAATGCCTATCACACCACCAGCAACACCTAAAGCAATTCCAGCTCTTAAAAAGCAAGCTGAGACTGTTGTTGACAATACAGGTGAGGTAGAAAATAACGTTAATGCGGCAGTTGATGCGTGGGCAGCGGCATGGTCAGGTCAAAACATCAACAACTATCTTGCTAGCTATGCTGACAATTTCAAATCAACAAAAGGCAGAAGCCTTAATAGCTGGAAAAAATTACGTGAAACACGTGTAACAAGTCCGTCTGGTATTAGCTTAAACTTAAGTAACCGTAAAATGACTGTTATTGACGAAAACAATGCGGAAATTAGTTTCAAACAGCGTTACCAAGCAAAAGGTCGCTCTGTTATCCATACATTTAAAACACTTTCTTTAAATAAAGATGGTGGCAAATGGTTGATTGTAAAGGAAATGGCATCAAACTAAATCGATTTGATGTGGTTTTAAGTGTAGTATAAGTAAGATATGATGAAATTTAAACGAATGAATACTTTCAAACTCCTTCCGATAAGGATTGTGCAATACCTGCTGGTTGTTTGCTTTATGCTACTCCCTTGGTCTGCAACTGCAGTGAATCAAAGCAAGTTAACTGGACAAGTATTCTCAAGCACCTCAGGTAAAGATTTAGTTGAAGGTTTGTTGGTGAAAAGCCTCATGCAAATTACTGAGGGCAACACTAAGCAAGCAATGCTCACAGTGAATGAGCTTATTCGCACCACACCAAACTTCAAACTGGCCCATTTAATTCGTGGTGACTTACTGAGCGCCCAGAGTCGCGCACTCAACACATTTGGCAACCCTCCACCATCATCTTCTGGCACAGACTCAGAAAAAGTAGAGGGCTTGCGAGAGGAAGCACGAACACGTATCAACCACTATTTTTCTGCTGACAATCAAAATATGGTGCCAGATATCACATTTAAAATGGATGCTAATCAAAAGCATTTAATTTTAATCGACACGGTCAAATCCAGACTGTATCTATATAAAAAATCAAACAATGGTCTGCAGCCTGTTGCAGATTACTATGTTACTATCGGTAAAAATGGTGCTGATAAAAATGTAGAAGGTGATCAACGCACTCCAGTCGGGCTTTATTTTTCTAACAAAAAAATAACAGCGCCATTAGCTGACCTCTATGGTGATGGTGCATACCCATTAAATTACCCTAATGAGCTAGACACCCACAACAATAAAACAGGTTATGGCATTTGGTTACATGGCACACCCCAAGATACTTACAGCAGACCACCACGTGCTAGTAATGGCTGTGTTGTTCTTAGCAACCCAGACTTAGGAAAATTACAGCCTGTATTAAAAAATGGGGGCGTCCCTGTCATCATTTCTGATACTGTGAAATGGATTGACAGTAGCCGTGTAGAAGAAAAAGCTAAAGAATTAAAAGCACTGAATAAGGCTTTAGAGGGCTGGCGTTCAGATTGGGTGTCACAAAACACCAATCAATATTTAAGCAACTATTCGAACAACTTTTTTTATGATAAAGGAAAGTTACCTGAATGGACTGCACACAAGCGTCGCGTGCTATCAAGCAAACCAAACCTTACGGTTAAAGTGAGTAATGTCAGCATGTTCAGCTACCCTACGCATAGCCATACAAAAGGAAAAAAAACCATTGGTGACAAAATAATCGTTGTCAACTTCGATCAATACTACCAAAGCCCTTCCTTGAAAAATACAATGCGTAAAAGACAGTATTGGAAAAACGAAAACAATCAATGGAAAATCATTTACGAAGGTGGGGCATAATTATCATGAAAACCCTAATTATCAAGCGTTTTCTTTTAGCACTGCTGTTAACCAACATAGTAAGCAACAGTTACGCAGCCACGAAAGTTGAGTTCAAAACAAATAAGGGTGATTTTATTGTTGAACTCTATCCTAAAAAAGCACCAAAAACAGTTGCCAATTTCTTGCAATATATCAAAGACGACTTTTATAAAAAAACCATCTTTCACCGTGTGATTAATGGCTTTATGATTCAAGGTGGTGGTTTTGAACGTGACTTATTTGAAAAACCAACCCGTGCACCAGTTAAAAACGAAGCTAGCAATGGTCTGAAAAACATCACAGGATCAATCGCCATGGCACGAACTTCCGACCCCGACTCAGCTACGGCTCAATTCTTTATCAATCTTAATGACAACGCTTTCCTAGACCACACAGGCCCTGAACCATCAAAAATTGGGTACTGCGTGTTTGGCCGTGTAATTAGCGGCATGGACGTTGTTAAACAGATTGCCATCACGCCAACTGGCAGCATCTCACGATTTACTGATGTACCAACAAAAGCCATCAAAATTAAAAGCGCGACACTGATTTCAGAAGTCGCGGCTAAATAACGAACAACCTAACAAAATTTAAGGATTTACCGTGGTAAAACTATTAACCAATTACGGCGAGATTACGATTGAGCTCGATGCCGAAAAAGCACCTATTACTGTTGCTAATTTTTTACAATATGTCGAAAGCGGCTTTTATGATGGTCTTATTTTCCATCGTGTGATTAAAGACTTCATGCTACAAACCGGTGGTTTTAACGCCAAAATGAAACAAAAAGAGACTGAAGCAGAAATCAAAAATGAAGCGGATAATGGCTTAAGCAACGATAAGTACACCATTGCAATGGCACGTACATCCATTCCAGACTCAGCAAGTAGCCAGTTTTTCATCAATGCAAATGATAATGCCTTTCTCAACCACACCTCACCAACATCTAGCGGCTGGGGCTACTGTGTATTTGGTAAAGTAACAGAAGGTATGGACGTAGTTGATAAAATTGAGGCAGTTAGAACGACAACAGCTGCGGGCCATCAAGATGTGCCTGCTGAGCCTGTTATCATCGAAAAAGCGACGCTTTGTTAATGGTGTAATATAGCCTTACAAAACGACTCATATGGATCACAGTTTATTTATTTCTGATTTACATTTATGTGAGTCGCGCCCAGCGATCATCAATGCCTTTGTGTCTTTTTTACAAGAGACTGCCATTCATGCAAATGCACTCTATATATTAGGTGATTTATTTGAATACTGGGCGGGTGACGATGCCATAGCCCTAGGCAAACACGAGCAGTCGATTCATGCGCTTAATACACTGAGTCAACAAGGTGTTGAACTCTTCTTAATCCATGGCAACCGAGACTTTTTACTCGGCGATACGTTTGCTAAGGCAGCCAACCTCAGAATTCTCCCAGATCCCAGCCTTATTTCATTGTATGGCACATTAACATTACTGAGCCATGGCGACATGTTGTGTACTGATGATGTTGATTACCAGCACTTTAAAGCTGAAGTGCGTAGCGATGCTTGGAAAGCACAATTTTTAAGCGAACCATTATCAAACCGCATTGATTACATCGAATCAATTCGTAGAAAAAGTGAAGCGGAAAAGTCAGTTAAATCAATGAATATTATGGATGTGAATACAGTTGCAGTAGAGGCGCTTTTCTTACAACATGACTGCCCACCAAGACTGATTCATGGCCACACTCACCGTCCTATGCAGCATCAACACCACATTAAGAATAACACTTATGAGCGTTGGGTATTAGGCGACTGGTATGAGAAAGGCAGCTATTTAAGAGTAGATAAACACGGTTGCCACGAACACCAGCTTTAATCGCTCAATAATAAAGCGTGATCTTAATCAAGGAAAACTCCATTTTTATACCCAGCATTTCAATTTCGTCATGGTCACGTAATGCATGCGTGTCCGCATCAATTTGCTTAACATTCACAAGCAAGTCATCATCATTCACAATATGTGAAATAAAGCAGCCTTGACTACGCTTTGTCACTAACACCAGCTGTTTATTAGGTTGCTCAATTTTCAAGATCGCTTTATCAAAGAGTAATTACTCCCCACGTCATCACCATTTAATATGGTCAGCCGTGGCGGATTTTGTTGTTTCGCCGTTTTTTTAAGCGGCTTTTCAGCGGACTTAACAATCGGCTGCTGTATTTTTTCTGGCATTACTTGCACGGGCTGGCTTTCATTCTCATCAGCCTCAGCAGGGCCTGCGACTAAAACGATACTTTCAAACCCATCATTTTGTGACTAATGAATCGTGTAATCCTGTAGGTATCTTAATTTATATTTACCTAATCCAATCAAGTCACCATCCGCAAATATATACTTTTTAAGTTTCACTTTATTGACGATTGTACCATTCGTGCTATTAAGATCCTCTACGTAGCTGCCATCTGTTGTTGTTACTACCACAGCATGTTCACCACTAATCGACAGGTTATCAATATGCACATCATTCGATGCACCTCTTCCAATACTAATGCGCCCTTTATCGAGCACAGTCTCTTTAACTACATTACCCTCCAATAAAAAAACTAGCTTTGCGATACCGTCCTTATGAAACCCATTGCTGCTTAAGTAACTTGTACTTATTTTCAATATCCACTACATTGAAAATGATATATTTACCAATGATAATAAAACTAAAATATTATCCTGCCCACCACCTTCATTTGCAAAGGCTACTAACCTTTTAGCGGCAAGCTGCATATCGCCACACGCGTCAATAAGCGTACTTTTAATTTCATCGTCACCCACCAAATCTGTTAACCCATCGGAGCATAATAAATATAGGTCCTCAATATGCGTGTCATATGTTTTTAATGTTAGCACCTCATCATGCCCTATGCCCTAAGCATACGTGCCATTAAATGTACACCAGATGAGTATCTTGAATCTTCTTGAGTGATTTGTCCTGTATTGATTTTTCTTGCAAAAGAGAGTGGTCTTCCGTTAGTTGTAGCAGCTCATTGCCCATTAGGCGATACATCCTAGAGTCACCAGCATGACCAATGACAATCGTATTGTTGATAAAAACATCACCGACAAAAGTAGTGTCCATCCCTTCACAAGCCGCATACTTTTGCGAAGTGTTAATAATCGCCTCATTCGCACGCTGCCTGCTTTTTGCAGCATTTCAGGAATAGATAAGGCCTGACCATCACCTTGCAAATGCTGCAATTTAGTGAATGCTGCAATGGTCACCAGCATCGCCATTTGACTTACAACCTCACCACTCTTATACCCCCATCTGACATGATCAGTCCATGCGTTAAATCGCTGGAGAAGGCATCTTCATTAAGCGTTTCTAACTAAACCGACATCAGAAACACTCAGCAACACCGATCGCATGACTTACATTCATCAGTGGCTCATTCAACATTTAGCTGAACGAGTTATTTTCTAAACTCTTGTGGTCTAGCTGAAGCGGCAACTTTATCAAGCACGCCATTAATATACTTATGCCCATCAGCGCCGCCAAATATCTTGGCCAACTCAACACCTTCATTAATTGCCACACGGTATGGAATGCTCACATCGTAGATTAGCTCGTAGGATGAAACCCTTAGTATCGCATGCTCAATAGGGCTTAGCTCTGGGAGCGTTCTATCAATATAAGTATCAATCTGTTCATCAAGCGTGGCAAGCTGATCTATCACGCCCTGTAATAACAACTTAAAATACTTTTCATCGGCTTTATTGTAATCAGGATCGTCTTTCATATCTAAAAATACCTGTTTGATATCACCTTCATTCATCATGATGCGGTAAATGGCTTTCAGCGCAATCTCACGCGACTTACGGCGATTGCGACTGCCTTTAGATTTTTTAGTCGTCATCTTTTTATTCACTGTTGTATCGCTCATAGCACACTCACCAAGTTGGACATTTCAATCGCCACCTGGGCAGCTTCAGCACCTTTAACGTCCATGCGCTCAACAGCCTGAGCATTGCTTTCTGTAGTAAGGATGGCATTGGCAACTGGAATGCCTGTATTAAACTGCACCTCAGTCACACCACGAGCAGACTCATTAGCAACCACTTCAAAGTGATAGGTTTCACCGCGCACAATTGCACCAAGCGCGATTAAGGCATCATATTGCTCACTCATCGCCATATGCTGCAAAGTCAGCGGTGTCTCAAGTGCACCAGCGACGGTAGCAATACGGATATCTTTCGCAGCGACACCTAGCTTCAACAACTCAGCATGGCAGGCTTTTAATAAGCCGTCACCAATATCGCTATTAAAACGAGACAGCACCACACCAATGCGTTTGCCAGTGCCATCTAAGTTGATTGCTATTTTGTCCAAAACGTTCTCTCAATTTCGTAAAAGCAGTATTTTACGCTATTTAACCAGACTAGCTAAGCTAAGCGTCTAATTAAATAGCGTTTATTAGACTGCTTTAACTAAATAGCGACCATGCTTTTTGTGCCGTGCTCCATATGCCGTAGATAATTGGCACTAACACCGCAGCCCATGCAAGCAACATAACAACGCTATTTTTTTCTGTCACCGCACTAGCGGTCGCATTTTTAGCAGCCACTTTTTCATGACCAGCACTACGCACCGCTGCGAGCTCTTTATCGGTCATGAAGTCTTTATCAGCAACAGGCTTAATCAACATGTTCGCGATAAAGCCAACCACCATCATGCCCGCCAACACCAACATAATCGGCGCATAGATTTGATCATAAGGCACACCAGCCTCCAAGCGCGTGTCATGCATATAGTTCACAATAACGGGCCCCACAAGGCCTGCCGTAGACCATGCCAGCAGAATTCGCCCATGAATCGCACCGACGAATTGCGTACCAAACATATCGGCTAAATATGCTGGAATTGTCGCAAAGCCGCCGCCATACATCGAGGAAATAATACAGAAGCAAGCGACAAATAATGACAATGACTTAAAGCCCGCCACATAAGCAGATGAACAGTATAAGAACGTGCCTAATACAAAGAAGATATAGTAAGTGCGTTTACGTCCAAGCTTATCTGAAGAGGATGCCCAGCCAATACGTCCAAAAATATTAAAGACGGAAATTAAACCAACAAACCCAGCACCAACTAAAGCCGCTGCAGTCGTCATGGCATGATCATTTTTTACATCAGCAAAGCCAAGTTCAGGTTGACCAATCAAAGCGCCACCAAAGGTTTCTTGCAGCATGGGAGACGCAGCACCCAAGATGCCGATACAAGCCGACACATTCATACAAAGCACTAACCATAACAGCCAAAATTGCGGCGTTTTATGCGCGTTATTTAAATGCACATGTTTAGAAGCAATCATGGCATTTTCTGTCTTGGCAGGTGGATTCCAACCCTCAGGCTTCCAACCCGTTGCTGGAATACGATAGCCGAAAGAACCACTCACCATAAAGATGAAATAAATAATACCAAGAATGACAAAAGTTTGCCATACGCCCGCACCACCAGCTTCAGAAAAGTGTGCCATCAACTTGGTTGCAATTGGAGAGCCAATCATAGCACCTCCACCAAAGCCCATAATCGCCATGCCCGTTGCCATGCCGCGATGGTCAGGGAACCATTTGATGAGCGTCGATACTGGAGAGATATAAGCCAAACCTAACCCAATACCACCAATGACGCCACTGCCTAACCATAACAGCCAAAGCTGATGCACATAAATACCGTATGCAGAGATGAGTAATCCACCTGCCCATAGAATGGCTGAGACAAAGCCTGTTTTTCTCGGGCCTTCTCTCTCCAACCAACCACCAAAGATAGCAGCAGAACAACCCAACAACACAAAAAAGAGAGTAAACATCCACCCTAAATCAAACTGTGTCCAGTTACAATCAGTCGCAAACAATGCTTTTGCTGTTCCCGCCAACTTATCACCAAAAGTCGCTGCGCCAGCAGAACAAGAAGCAACAGGATCACCCGCACCATCTTTCAATGCATTCCCTAACGGCTTCCAAAAAACACTAAATCCATAGGCCATGCCAATAGACAAATGTATGGCCAATGCTGCTGGTGGAACTAACCAACGATTAAAGCCTGGGCTTGCAATCGTATTCTCTTTATCTAAAATCCCCGCCATCTAGCTCTCCCAATTTTTATATTTTAACTATTCTGATTAATTTTAACTTACATCTTGTTACATAATGAAGGAAATGGCAATTAAGATTATTAAATAAGCGATTAATCTTTTCCCTATTGTCATAAATTTGAAATATTATAGTCACATAATGATTTCACCTTAATATTTCAAAGTGTGGAGAAAATGCCAGCTAATATATTAGTTGTAGAAGATGAACCTGCTATACAAGAGCTGCTAGCGCTTAACATTACGCAGGCAGGTCACACACCTATGCGTGCTATTAGCGCTGAACATGCGCAAGAGCTTTTACGCAATGCGCTACCCGACTTAATTTTACTCGACTGGATGCTCCCGAAAATGAGTGGCATTGATTTTGCACGACAGCTCAAGTCAGATAGCGCGACCAAACAAATTCCAATCATCATGCTCACTGCGCGTGGCGATGAATTTGATAAAGTCCGTGGCTTAGAAGTCGGTGCGGATGATTATGTGACCAAACCTTTTAGCCCAAAAGAGCTAAACGCACGCATTAAAGCGGTATTACGTCGCAGAGCGCCTCAAATGACAGATGATCCAATTGAGATTCAAGGCCTGCACTTAGACCCAGTCACACATCGTGTTAAAAGCAATAATAAGGTTGTCGATTTAGGCCCAACAGAATTCAGGCTTTTACATTATTTTATGGGCAACCCTGAGCGCGTCCACTCACGCAGTCAGTTGCTTGACAAGGTATGGGGCCACCATGTCTTTGTAGAAGACCGTACCGTCGACGTGCATATCCGTCGGCTAAGAAATGCACTCTCCATTTCAGGCCATCAAGATTTAATTCAAACAGTCCGTGGTTCTGGTTACAGGCTTTCTGTGATTACGGCATAAGCAACACGTAAAATTAAATCAAAACATGCTTTATTCTGGCACGTAAAAGACACTATAATATGTACACATAATGCAGGTTAGGCAGCAGGTAAAACAATCTTGTCAGATATTAGGTGGAAAACTTTTTGGCTAGGCTTAGGTCTCTTAGCCGTCGCGCTTGTTATCTGGGCGATTAAAGGCATAGTTCTCGCCTTAGTATTTTTGTGTATTGCGCTATCACTCTACATTGCGCGGCTGCTTTACTGGCTATACCAATTACAAATTTGGCTTAAAACCCCCAGCTTAAATGAAGTTCCAGAAGGCAAAGGCATCTGGGAAACGGTCTTCTCCAGCCTATTTCAACACCAACGTAAAAACATTCGAGCAGAAGCCGAACTCGTTGCTGCACTTGAAGGCTTTAAGCGCGCAACCAATGCACTGCCCGATGGCATCGTCGTACTCAACCATCGTGATGAAGTGGAGTGGTGCAACCCGCCGGCCGAATTATTACTTGGCTTAGACATCAGCAGGGATGTCAATCAGCCTGTACAAAATCTCGTTCGTTATGCGGAGTTTATTAACTATCTGCAGAGCAGCCAATATGCTGAGCCGGTGATTGTTAAGTCGATTCGCAATACAGAAACCACACTGCAAATACAACTCATTGTATTTGGCACCGCACAAAAATTACTCATCTGCCGCAACATTTCCGCACAAGAAAAAATTGACACCATGCGTCGAGACTTTATTGCCAATGTCTCTCATGAGCTACGCACACCACTCACCGTCGTCGGTGGATTTTTAGAGACACTGCTCGATACAAAAGATGCTGTTCCTGATAGTTCAAAAGGTTACTTCGACATGATGATTACCCAAACAAGCCGTATGCGTCTCATTATCGAAGACTTGTTAACGCTATCGCGTATTGAAAGTAATAGTGAATCCCCCACCACTTCAGTCATCAACATGTCCACACTACTCACCATGTTGCAAAATGATGCTAAGGCGCTCAGCAATGGCAAACATAAGATTCACCTAAATGCTGATGAAACACTCAATATCAAAGGCAGCAATGATGAGCTACTCAGTGCCTTCACCAATTTAGTCACTAATGCCGTGAGATACACCCCTAAAGGTGGCGATGTCACCATCGGTTGGACGTTAAAAAACAAGCAAGCGGTCCTTAATGTAAAAGACTCAGGCATTGGTATTGAAGCACAACATATCGTCAGGCTGACTGAACGATTCTATCGCGTAGACAATGGTCGCAGCCGCGATACCGGTGGTACCGGTTTAGGGTTAGCCATTGTAAAACACATACTCAACCACCATAAAGCGAGATTAGAGATTAAAAGCACCATTGGCGAAGGCAGTACTTTCAGCATTGTTTTCCCACAGTCTCGAACGGTAATCAAGCCATCCGAAGAGGCCGCATGAGACTCCTCTGCAGCGTGTTCCTTTCCATTTTATTAAGCGCATGTGCAAGTAATAACACGGTCAGCAAACACCCAGTCCCTAAACGGACGGATAGTAGTAGCATTAGCCAGCTAGCCAAATCCGATTTTGATCGCATGGCTGACATGGAGCTTAGAAGTAACACAACAAGCCTACGTACCTTAATGATTAAGCTATATAAACGCAATCCACGTGAGCTAGCTAAAAATGATAAAGCGTCTGCTGAGCACATGGCAAAATGGGTATTCGAGAATGCACAACAACATCAATGGCAATTTAGCGCCATCGATAACAAGCAAGACACAACAGCTATTTTCCTCACTTTTGATGCCGACTATCAAGGTGACCGCGTTCTATCCTTTATCGTCGGCTTACAAACCATGATAGCCAAAGCGCATAACAATAAAACCGAATTTTATATGACGAATAGTTTAGACCCACAAAAAATCTACAACGTCGCTCGCAATATAGAAATTACTGCATGGAAACTCTCCAATAGTCGTGATGAAAATGGCAACCTATATCTACTCACCAATGAAATCAACGTAACAGATCGCAACCTCAGCTTTGAAAGAGAATTTGGCAAAATGATTGGCAGAACCGATTTCTACGCCATCGCCCTAGCCGAAAAATCACAACGGCTTCTTTCACGGATTGTACAAGGTCTTGCCACAGCCGTATTCCTCCCCTTTTAAGCCTTTTTCTGCTAAATAATATAATTGTTAAATTTCATTATCAGGGATTTTATTCTTGAAAAAACTGTGTTTTAAAGACGTACACCTTTAAATAAAGAAGCGTGCATAAACTCAGGTGAAACAACAATGGGTCTAATTATTCAGTTAATTTTAGGCGCTGTAGGCGGCAACATTGGTGGAGTATTATTTAAAAATATAAGCTTAGGTACACTAGGCAACAGCATCGCAGGTATCGTTGGCGGTGGTTTAGGCGCTCAAAAGTTTTATCAGCAGTATTAGGCGGCGCAGCTAGTGGTGGTATGGTTGGCACCGTTGCGAGTAGTGGCATTGGTGGTGTCGCATCGATGGCTATTATTGGCTTCATTAAGAAATCAATGACTAAGTAAGTTAGGTCTTATTAGCCTGTTTAAAATCCGCATTTTGCGGCTTTTTTCACAACTGAATTAACGCTTTAGTATTTAGGGACGTTGGGGAAGACCTTTACGGTCTTGCGGGTGTGCTATGTAACGTAATCCGATGTTCATAATAGACTCCAATCTATTATCACTCTCTTTCGCCTCTAGGCGAGTTGCTTTCTTTTGCTTGTGCTAAAGAAAGCTAACCAAAGATACACACACCCTGCTAACACGCCCTTCGGGTTCCTTGCGTTACTCAACAAAATAAGCGGCTGCGGAACTCAACCTAGCGGCTTGCACAAACCGCAAGCCACCGCGGGATTCAAACAGGTCCTCGCCTTCATCTTATTTCGTCTGCGCCACTCAGCGTGATAAAGGAATTGAAGGTCAAAGCCAACGTGGATGAGACTTCCACTTTCGTCATTCTCGCGAAAGCGGGAATCCATGTTGCGCTTTTAAGTTCAAAGTGGCTTCCCATTTTCATGGGAATGACGGTGGTGATAGTAGGTAGGTTTTTTCTGAGTTAAGTGCTGCAATCACTCAAATTAAGATGGTGTTCCGTCCCTTTAACGCCTCGCTGAGTAACGGAAGTGAACAAGGAGGTTTCGTCGAGGACCTGTCCGAGCACCGCGACAGGCCACGTTTTGTGTGTTCTGTTAGGGCGAGTTCCGTCTCAATCGACTTGATGCTTTAGCATCAAGCGAGATTGGTGATGTCCTTTACGGGTACAGACGCCTTGGTTGCTGAGTAGCGCAGGGTAGCTGAAGGACCTTTCAACCGACTTAGCGCTTTAGCGCCTAGCGAGGTTGGGAACGACCCTTGCGGTTGCGGTGTGAGGTGTCGTTTTCTTTCCCCTACTTCTTTTGGACAAGCAAAAGAAATAGGGTCGCCGTCGCGCGAAAAGCGACTAGTTCAAACCTTATACAATAAGGCTTGTTAAATACAAGTAGCCTGTAATTAAAAGCCAATAAAAAGTCACTAACGTTAAAAGGACATAGATGTAATAAACGATAATCTGCAGTTGTTTAGATGTTTTATGCCAAGAATCATCAACCCCATGAGCATTGTTATAATAGGTTCTGTTGTAGAAGAATCTCCATAAAATCCCCATCATTGCAGCAACTCCACATGATAAAAAAAGATAATTTATATTTTTAACCGCGACTAAACTATCTGCATTAAGCAATATATATCCACACGTAACTAGTTCTGCAGAAACGATAAAGTAGGTGAGCCTCTGTACTATGTCATACGCGTACTGGCGTGTAGAAAACAATTGCTCTCTATGCTGTAGCTCATGTGTGCTATTTATTTGCGCACTATTAACAGCATCTCTTGTTGCCATGCCTACCCCAATTCAACCTCAACCAAATTATCACTAAAGCTAGCCGAATTCCCCATATCCCCAAACTCAGCCAAACTAATTGAGTTAACAGTCCCTTTATTCAACTGTCTCCAATAACCCAGTGAAGCCACAATAATCCCAGCATTCACATCATCCGTAATAATCGCTTTACCTTCAAACGCACCACGACCATTAAACACTTTTACCGTCGCATCATGCTTAATACCACGCGCATCCGCATCGGCTGCATTCATCATCACAAACTGCTCGCCTTGTGCTTTTTGCTGACTATCCATATTGGCATAGCAAGAGTTTAAGAATGCGTGGCTCTTAGGTGAAATAATGCTGAGTGGGTATTTAGCCGCTAGCTCAGGGTTAGTGTCCGCTGATTCACGTGACTCTAGATAGTCTGGCAATGAATCCAAGTCTTGTCCTGGTTGAAAACCTTCATACATTTGACGGAACGGGCCTGCGACAAAGTTTTTAGCGCCTTCCACCATAAAGTTGCATTTGCCATTCGGTGTTGGAAAGTTACCTTCTGCATGACGGGCACGCGTATCCATATCACCAAAGTCTTTTAAGCGCGCATAGCCATGTTCACGTAGGTAATCTAAGTCAACGCCTTCGCAGGTGGTTGCATCCCAGTCGACAAAGTTTTCTAAGCACTCGCTATCACTCCATTTCAAGTTCTCATCGTCATAACCCATGCGCGCAGCTAGACGTCTAAATATCTCTCGATTAGAGATGGCATCACCTGGTGCATCAATACATTGTTCATTGTAGGTGAGGTATAGATGGCCCCATGACAGCACCATGTCTTCCATCTCGGCACCCATCGCGGCTGGCAAGACAATATCGGCATAGGCCGCTGTGTCTGAGATAAAGTGGTCTGCCACGACGGTGAATAAATCTTCACGTTCTAAGCCTTTGGCAATTTTGTCTGTCTCTGGCGCTTGTGTCAGTGGGTTGGTATTCCAAACCATCACTGATTTAATCGGTGTTTTAAGGTCTAACTCACCCAGTAATGCGCGGCCAAATTGCAAGTTATTCACCACTTGCGTACCTTCTGGAATGAGGTCTGGACGGCAGATCACATCATACTTGTATGGGTGTTCCCATACAGGAAACTGTAATGCGCCGCCGCCAACATGACGCCATGCACCTGTGAGTGCTGGCAAGCAAGTGACTGCACGAATCGCTTGGCTACCGCCGTAGTTTCTTTCTAACGCTACACCTAGGCGAATCGCCGATGGTTGTGTCGTTGCATATTCACGCGCGAATTTTCTGATATCATCAGCTGGGATGCCTGTGATTTCTTCAGCCCATTCTGGCGTACGTGTTTTGGCTCGCGCGGCGAGTTCAGCATAACCTTCTGTGTAGTTATCAATGTAATCTTGATCTTGTAAGCCTTCGTCGATAATCACATGCATCATAGCCATGGCTAATGCACCATCGGTACCCGGCTTAGGCGCGAGGTGCCAGTCTGCTGCTTTTGCAGTTTTAGAGGCGTAAGAGTCAATCACAACGACTTTGACGCCAGTCTTTTGTGCTTCATGAATGATGTGCCAGTGATGTAAGTTAGTGCTCACTGAGTTACATGCCCACACCACAATGTATTTAGCATGCTTAAAGCTTTCAGGTTCTAAGCCAGCTGTTGGACCAACGGTTAACAGCCATGCTGTACATGAGCCTTCACCACAGAAGGTGCGCTCAGTCACGGTTGCGCCCATGCGCGCGAAGAAAGCATCGCCACCATTTAAGCCATGTACTAAGCCTTGGTTACCTAAATAGCTGTTCGGCATAATGGCTTGTGAGCCATCTTCATCAATAATGGTTTTCCATTTATCGGTAATCGTTGTCAGTGCTTCATCCCAGCTGATGCGTTCAAACTGCTTAGTCCCTTTAGGACCTACGCGCTTCATTGGGTACAGCAGACGATCTGGATGATAATGACGTTTTTCGTAATCTTTGAGTTTGACGCATAAGCCGCCGCGCGTCATCGGGTGTTTTTTATTACCTGTGACTTTGAGTAACTTGCCATGTTGCACATGGTACTCCATGCTACAAGTGTCAGGACAATCGTGCGGACATCCACCATGGTGAATTTTGATGTCTAAATCAACAGGCTTATTCATGTGCTGCTTCTCCTCAAAAGATCAGATGAAATTTGTTAATATTTTGTAAATATTACTATAGACCAGCCTGTCTATTCTTGCAATTATTTTCATTGCCGTTCAAACAAGACTAGAATATCGACATGAACACGCCATTAACCCTATTGAACGAACTAACGCCTGAAGCATTTTTGACAGAATATTGGCAAAAAAAGCCATTATTGATTCGCCAAGCAGTACCGAACTTCAAAGGATTTTTAACACCTAATGAATTAGCTGGGCTCGCCTGCGAAGAGGACGTGCAATCTAGAATTGTGAAGAAAATTGATGACAACTGGCACTTAACACACGGCCCATTTGATGAATTGTCACTCACTGCCCTGCCTGAAAAAGATTGGACGCTATTAGTACAAGCCGTCAACCATTACCTGCCTGAAGCAGCCGAACTCCTCAGCCAGTTTAACTTTATCCCACATGCGCGTTTAGACGACCTTATGGTAAGTTACGCTATCACTGGCGGCTCTGTTGGACCACATATAGATTCATACGATGTATTTTTATTGCAAGGTAGTGGAAAAAGACGCTGGAAGATTAATGCACATCCTGATTTAACGTTAATAGATGGTCTGCCATTACGCATTCTAGAAAATTTTAAAGCGGAACAAGAGTGGGTGCTAGAGGCTGGTGACATGCTTTATTTACCTCCAAACATTGCCCATCATGGCGTATCAGAAGATGATGATTGCATGACTTACTCTATTGGCTTTAGAGTGCCAAAAAAGCAAGAGGTTATTGAAGCCTTTTTGGAGCACCTGCAAGATACTATTCAAACAGATGGCTTGTATGAGGACGCTGATTTACGTTGTCAGCAACACCCTGCCGAAATCAGCGATGTCATGATTGCAAAAGTGGGGGCCATGTTACAAAAAATCACATGGGATAAAAACACCGTACGCGACTTTTTAGGCCGTTCACTGACAGAGCCAAGACCAGATGTGTTTTTTGAGCCTATCAGTACTGAAGCTGCTGGAGAGGTGTCTATTGATGATTTTGCTCAACTACTGGCTAAACACATTTTATTCCTGGATTTAAAATCTCAATTACTCTTTTATGGCAGCCATTTTTACATCAATGGCGAACCTTTACTCGTTCCAGAGGATATACAATCACCTGTTCGCGAATTAGCAGATACACGCACTTTAAACACGCAGGTTTTAAATGACACGCAGCGACTTATGTTAGCGAAAACCTTTCATACCGCATTATTAGCAGGCTATATTACAATTCAGTAGGCGCGTTGATGAGATAGATTAGGTGAGTGAATCATGAAGGAACTTGAATTACCACAGAATACTGTCCTATTAGGTGCTACGGCGATAGATGTCGTGATTACAGAGACGCAAGAGCAGTTATTACTTTTTGACCAAGACTGTTCGGTTGGTGATTTTGCCAGTATTAAACGTTTTGATTTACTAACCGCATTTTTAAATAAAAGTGACCTTACTAAACTCACCATCATCTTGCACCATACCGACTTTTTACCGCCGCGTGCCCGCGATTATTTTAACTACTGTCAACGATCTCTCATAAGATGGTTGTTTATCAAACCAACGATCATGCAAAAATAGCAAAAGACTGATTATCCTGGCTGATGACAAGGCTTACATTAGTAGATTCCATATCGATCAAGCACGGTGCAAATATGCACTAAATGATGTGGAAAGAACTGCTAGCTTAGCAGAACGTTTTGATGAGTTATTACTAGAAACAACACGCACCATTTCTGCTACAAAGCTAGGGCTTTAATAATGCGTTATATTAAAAGCTTCTTTTTTATCTGCCTAATGTCACTAAGCTTTTCTGCTCCAGCAGAAACGGCGCTTCAAGTGATTACTTACAGCATTGCTTTGCTGATGATTTACTCCACACAATCATCCCCATCGTTGGCATCGATGGCACGGAGACTGGCATGCGAAATCAATTGATTTTACGTGTGGCGCCTGGCCGCATGCGCGATATCGAGATGATCATACTGCATTTGATGTGGCGAGAGTCAATCGTAGAATTACCATCAACACAAGCAGTAACAGTCAAAACAATTCAATCGTACAGAAGCCAATGGCAAGATGAAAATAGGTAACGTGTCAATTTCAAATGATAGGCAAACAACTGCGAATACTGCCAACGTCGAATTTGAACGCCAGCACAGCAGCCAAAATAACAGTAGCAGTCAGCTTCTCAATGTGCTCGATGGTGAACGTGCCTTTACCCATGTGGTAAAATTTTTCCTTTTACCCAAGAATCGGTCACCATGACTAGGCGTTACATTCAAGTTGACCGTATAACCGATTGGCTGGAAGTGAGTACTGGTTTTGCCGTCAGACCGCGTACGATTGGCAATCAAGTTGAATTAGAAGTGACGCCACGTATAGCCAGCCTGAATAGCTAAGGCTATATTGACTTTGAAGAACTCTCTTTAGTACTCCACGTTTCTCTTGGTGAATGGGTGGATATTGGTGGCTCCATGCAGAATCATGACGATGTGAGCCGTCGAATTTTTGGGCGTCAAAGCAGTAGTTTATCGCAAAGTAGCAATCTGATGATTAGAGTCGATTAAGCCCTTATTTTTTGTAACAAATCCCTTACAACAAATATCAAAAAATATTTACATTCTCTTCATTAATTAGATTGGAGTGGCGCAAATTGACATGTGTAATATTACATGACGACAACATTACCAAACTTAATATTTTTTTGAAGGATTATAAAATGATACGTTCTGCTCTTTCAGCCGCTTTAATTGCAATGACTTTAACAGCCTGTGGTGAAAAACCTGCTGAAGAAATGACTGCAACCCCTGAAGAAATGTCAGCTGCAGCAGAAGAAGCAACAGAACAAGTGACTGAAACTGTTCAAGAGGCTGATACAGAAGCTGCACCAGCGGAGTAATCAAGCCAAGTCACTGGGTAGCATACAATTAAAAGCCGACGTATTCGTCGGCTTTTTTTACCAGCTCAGCTTTAAGCTTTACTAATGTATTAAAGAGAACGCCAATTAAAACCACTTGTTTGAGTGGCGACACCCACCCAGTCAGTATCACAACTTAGCACTTCACTTAATGCTTGTTTAGCCAGCGCTTGCGTGTTATTTTTAGCACTTAAATGCGCCGCGACAATATGCTTTAATTTTGTATTATCCAGTCGCGCTAATAGGCTTGCAGAACTCGCATTATCTAGATGGCCTAGATGGCCACTTACTCGCTTTTTCAATGCATGATGATAAGGGCCTTGTTGTAGCATAGTCACATCATGATTGCACTCTAAGACCAAGGCATCGCAGCCACTTAGCATGGTTTCAATATGTGGCGTAGCACCCCCCACATCAGTTAACACGCCCAACTTATGCTGTCCGTCACTAAACGTGAATTGTGATGGCTCACGCGCATCATGTGGCACAGGGTAAGGAGAGACTTCTACATCATCAATGCTGAAAGTCGTGTGAATATCAACTTCATTGATTTTCAGCTTAGTAGCTTTTGGTTGATATCGCTCTGTCATGACTCGCGTACCATGAGACAACCAAACAGGAATATTAAATTTTTCTGCCAACTTGAAGGCGCCTTTAGCATGATCATCATGTTCATGCGTCACGAGAATAGCCGTCAGTGACTCCGGCGTTAATGCAAGATTGGCAAGGCGTGTCAGCGTTTCTTTCACACTAAAACCACAATCTAAGAGCAAGCGCGTAGACGCTTGCTCTATCACCATGCTATTGCCAGCACTACCGCTGCCTAGCGAAGCAAATCGCATCAGTCTTGTTATTTCAATTGATCATATAATAAAGAAATAATGCGGTTCGCCGTCGCCCCGGCATCCGTATCCCCTTCACTATCAACCATATTCACCCTAGTGCCAGTTTCAATCGCAGACACTTTAATTCTGTACTTTTTAGATGGGTCCGCTTTCTCATCTTTGCCCTTCCAAAACTTCAGCTTATCTACGATAGTACCTTCTTCTTTAGACTTGGATTTATTCTCTA
>TARA_B110000208_G_scaffold44772_1_pt1 | contig 24971 bp, 26 predicted proteins | sample TARA_B110000208 | Tara Oceans TARA_B110000208 (sample SAMEA4397426) | marine metagenome | biome: Polar Biome; feature: [SRF] surface water layer (ENVO:00010504); material: water (ENVO:00002006), including particulate matter (ENVO:01000060) such as... | depth 5 m
TAACTTATCAAATCTTTCGGGTCTGTTTTTATAATAAAAGGCATCTGCTCCTAAAACGGTATTTGCATGTATTGTTACGTGATTACCAATAACCGTATTGTCATATATAGAAACATTTGGATGAATGAAACAATGACTTCCAATGGAAACATTATTTCCAATAAAAACATTGGGCTGAATAACGGTTTCTATTCCAATACTTGCGCTTTCTGCAATACTTACTTTTGATGCTATAAATGGATTGAAATGTTGGGTGATGTTATTAAAATCCTGAAATGGATTCTCCGAAATTAGTAACGACTTTCCTTCCGGGCAAGCTACCTTCTTGTTTATTAATATAGTTGTTGCAGCAGATTTTAGTGCTTTGTCGTAATACTTTGGGTGATCTACAAAAACAATATCCCCTTTTTCAACAACATGTATTTCATTAATTCCTGTTATTGGAAAATTTTCATTCCCAATAAAATCAATATTTAAAAGCGTGGCAATTTGTTTTAATGTTTGTGGATCTTTAAATTTCATTTTTTGTTAACAGTATTCAGTAAGCATTAGAACTGGATTCTAGAAACTTAAAATTATTCTTTTATTCTTTCTTGATACGTTCCTTTTGTTGTTTCAACTTTAATTTTATCACCTTCATTAATAAACAAAGGAACATTTACAATTGCACCACTTTCTACTGTTGCAGGTTTTGTTGCATTGGTTGCTGTATTTCCTTTTACACCTGGTTCTGTGTGTGTTACTTCTAGCACAACACTTGCTGGTAGATCTACAGATAATGGCATATCGTCTTCAGCATTAATAATAATGGTTACAATTTGGCCTTCTTTCATTAAATCTGGAGAATCTAATACCGATTTTTCCAATTGAATTTGAGAATAATCTTTTTCATCCATAAAGTGATAGGTTTCCCCTTCATTGTATAAATATTGAAATTTATGTGTTTCTACACGAATGTCTTCAATTTTTCTTCCTGCAGGAAATGTATTGTCGACAACTTTCCCATTGGTAACACTTTTCAATTTTGTTCTTACAAATGCAGGTCCTTTTCCAGGCTTTACGTGTAAAAATTCGATTACTTTATAAATATCATTATTGTATTTAATACACAATCCGTTTCTAATATCTGATGTTGTTGCCATGTTGTTTATTTTTTTAAACCACGAGGGTTTATTGATTTAATTATTAGCTAGAGAATCTTTTTATTTTTTAACTTCCTAAATATCCTTTCATAATTCCTCGTTGAGAATTACGAATAAATAAGATGATTTCATCTCTTTCTGTAGTTGCTTCCATTTCTGCTTCAATTTTCTCTAAAGCCTGCGTGTTATTGTAATTACTTTGATATAAAATTCTATAAATATTCTGAATTTCTCTAATTTTTTCGGTACTAAAACCTCTCCTTCTTAATCCAATTGAATTGATACCTACATAAGAAAGCGGTTCTTTTCCTGCTTTTGTAAATGGCGGTACATCTTTTCGAACTAAAGAACCTCCCGAAACCATTGCATGATCTCCAATATGTATAAATTGATGTACGGCTGCCAATCCTCCAATAATTGCATGTTCACCTATAATGACATGACCTCCTAAAGCAACTCCATTTACAACAATCGAATTATCTCCTAACACACAGTCATGTGCAATATGTGCAGTGGCCATAATCAAACAATTTTTGCCGATTTCTGTTTTACCAGATGCGTTAGTTCCTCTATTAATTGTTACACATTCTCTAATTGTTGTATTATCTCCAATAACCGTTAAAGAATCTTCCCCCTCAAATTTTAAATCTTGTGGAATTGCAGAAATAACGGCTCCTGGGAAAATTCTACAATCTTTTCCAATTATTGCTCCTTCCATAATCGTAACATTTGATCCGATCCAAGTCCCAGAACCAATTGTTACATTGTTATGAATTGTGGTAAAGGGCTCTATAACTACATTTCGGGCTATTTTTGCTTGAGGATGTACGTAGGCTAATGGTTGATTCATATGTTATTTAATTTTAGAAATTTGCGCCATTAATTCTGCTTCTGCAACAACCTTCCCGTTTGCATATGCATAGGCTTGCATGTGACAGATCCCTCTTCTAATAGGCGTTATTAAGTCGCATTTAAAAATTAAAGTATCTCCTGGTAATACTTTTTGTTTAAATTTCACATTGTTCATTTTCATGAAAAATGTTAAGTAGTTTTCTGGGTCTGGTACTGTACTTAGCACCATGATTCCTCCACATTGTGCCATTGCTTCAACTTGTAAAACTCCTGGCATTACGGGAGTTCCTGGAAAATGACCAACGAAGAAATCTTCATTCATAGTCACGTTTTTCATTCCAACTACATGCGTCGGTGAAAGTTCTAAAACACGATCAACCAATAAAAAAGGAGGTCTGTGTGGTAAAATTTCCATTATTTGATGAATGTCTAACAATGGTGGTAGACTTAAATCGTATTGTGGCACCTTATTTCTTTTCTCTAGTTTTATAATCTGGGCTAATTTTTTTGCAAACTGAGTATTCACTTGATGCCCTGGTTTGTTTGCAATGATTTTCCCTCTAATTCTATTACCTACTAAAGCTAAATCACCAATTACATCTAATAATTTATGTCTTGCAGCTTCATTTGCCCAATGTAATTTTAGGTTGTCTAGAATCCCGTTTGATTGCACGGAGATTTCTTCTTTATTAAATGCTTTTTTTAATTTTAGCATTGTGCTTTCAGACAGCTCTTTATCTACATAAACAATGGCATTATTAAGATCCCCCCCTTTAATGAGATCGTTTTCCAACAACATTTCTATTTCGTGTAAAAAACTAAACGTTCTAGCTGCTGCAATTTCTTCTTTAAAATCGGAAATAGTATTTAATGTGGCATTTTGAGTTCCTAAAATTTTAGTTCCAAAATCGACCATGGTTGTTACCTGGTATTCATCCGCTGGCATTAGCATAATCTCACTTCCAGTTACCTCGTCTTTATAAGTAATAACTTCTTTTACTATGTACTCTTCAATATCTTCTTCTAATTCTACGATGCCTGCCTCTTCTAATGCAGCTACAAAAAACTTAGATGAACCATCCATTATGGGAGGTTCGCTGGCATCCATTTCAATCAAAAGATTATCGATATGTAGACCAACTGCTGCTGCTAAGACATGCTCTGAAGTTTGTATTTGAATACCATTCTTATCTAAATTTGTTCCTCGTTGGGTATTGACAACGTATTCTGCTTTTGCTTCCACCGTAGGTGTTCCCTCTAAGTCCATACGAACAAATGCAAATCCATGATTTGCAGATGCTGGTTTAAAGGTCATATTTACAGTAACTCCTGTGTGTAAACCTACTCCAGAAAGGGAAACTTCTTTTTGGATTGTTTTTTGTTTTTTACTCATTTTTTTTTGCTTTTTGAGTATTCAACTCTTTTTCGATCGTATTTATTTTTGATGCTAGTTGGGGTAAGTTTTTAAAATACACATAGCTTTTATTGAAATCCTTTACATTAAAAGCGGGGATTCCGTTCACAATTTGATTCTCTTTTATACTTTTTGTAATACCTGCCTTTGCCAATATTTTTACATTGTTTCCAATAGACAAATGACCAACAATTCCTACTTGCCCTCCTATCATACAATTTTCTCCAATTTTGGTAGAACCTGCAATCCCTGTTTGCGATGCAATTACCGTGTTTTTTCCAATTGTTACATTGTGAGCGATTTGAACTTGATTGTCTATCTTAACTCCTTTTCTAATAATTGTTGATCCAAGGGTTGCTCTGTCTATGGTAGCACCCGCACCAATATCTACTTGATCTTCGATAATTACATTTCCAATTTGTGGAACTGCTTGGTATTCGCCATTTTCGTCTGGTGTAAAACCAAAACCATCAGCACCTATGACGGCCCCTGAATGAATTTTACACTCTTTTCCAATCGTTGTGTCAGAATAGATTTTAACACCTGAAAATAAGATGCTATTATCACCTATAGTTGTATTGTCGCCAATATAAACATGGGGGTAAATTTTTACATTATCACCAATTTTTACATGGTTTCCAAGGTAAGAAAATGCACCAATATATTCTTCAGATCCTATGGTTGCAGTTTCTGATATGTAATGCGGTACTTCTCTTCCTGTCTTATTATTTTTTACAGTATTGTAAAACGTTAATAATTTTGAAAACGATTCATATGCGTTTTCTACTTTTATTAAAGTAGCACTTACTTCTTTTTCTGGAATGAAACTTTTATTAACAATAGCAATTGAGGCATTTGTCTCATATAAATAGGAGTTGTACTTTGGATTTGATAAAAAGGTCAAAGAACCTTTTTCTCCTTCTTCTATTTTAGCTAATTTTGAAACTTCTGTTGCCGGATTCCCAACAACTTCTCCTTCTAATATTTCTGCTATTTGCTCGGCTGTAAATTTCATAAGGTGCAAAAATATAAAATTTCTTAGGATTGCGCTAATTTCATTTGCTTTGGATAGCAAACAAAGTGCTTAATTACGGGTTTGGTTAATGCTTGCAGATTTAATTGGTCGGATGCTTTTGCAATATCTTTTAATTCTCCATTTTTATTTAAAATCTTAATTGGCATTGACGGGTTGTAAGCCTGATTTTGAATTTGCTTTTGAAATACAAAATAACGGGCTTCAGTTTCTGATAAATGCATCGTCGATTTTAGTTTAGAAATCTTATCCTCAATATCCGTCTCAGAAAAACGCTTTTGTTGGATTTCGACTTTCAATAAATTCCGATCAACAATCATTTTCGACAATAAAGAAAGTACCAAATCTGAACTATCTGTCCATTCTTTAATGGCAGATAGAACATCATAATCATCTAACTTTGAAAATATTTCTAAAGTTGCATCTGTAAAGTTTTCTTTTGTAATCTTCGTCTTTAAAAAATAGGTCAATGCTTTGCTTGCAAACAATAGTTCGCCTTTTTGAGACAATTCTTTTGCTCTTCTCAAAACATTTACCAACATGTTCTCTGCAGACAAACCGGTTTTATGCAAATACACCTGCCAATACATTAGCCTTCGTGCAATTAGAAACTTCTCTACAGAATAAATTCCTTTTTGTTCGATAACCAACTCGTCATTTACAACATGAATCATTGCAATTAATCTTTCCGATGAAATGTTCCCTTCGGCAACACCTGTATAAAAACTGTCTCTTTTTAAATAGTCCAGCCGATCAATATCTAATTGGCTTGAAATTAATTGATTTAAAAATTTTCGTGGATACTTCCCTTCGAAAACATTGATTGCCATTGTAAGCTGACCGTTGAATTCTGCATTCAATTTTTTCATGAATTTCAAAGATATTTCTTCATGAGAAATACCATCAACAATACTATGTTCTAGAGCATGAGAGAAAGCACCATGACCTATATCATGTAATAGTATAGCAATATATAAAGCATTTGCTTCCTCATTAGAAATTTTCACTTCTTTAAAACGCAACACTTGCACTGCTTTCTGCATTAAATGCAAACAACCAATTGCATGATGAAAACGGGTATGATTTGCTCCTGGATATACTAAGTTAGAAAAGCCCATTTGAGAAACTCTTCGCAATCTTTGAAAATAGGGGTGCTCTATAATATCGAATAATAATGAATTCGGAATATTTGTGAATCCATAAATAGGATCGTTTAAAATTTTCAATTTATTTGGTTTCAATTTTCTCTTTCATTTGATTCTACGGCAAAATACAAACAAAAGTTTAGAACTTAATTTTATTGGCAATATTTTATCACTTTAAAGCAGAGAAACCTATAACAATTGAATACTTTTATCGTTAGAGTTTAAAATTGATACAATTATGACAACAATACAGATATTATGGGTAGATGATGAAATCGATTTATTAAAGCCACATATTTTATTTTTAGAACGAAAAAATTACGAAGTTACCCAGTGCACAAACGGTGCAGATGCAATAGATTTAGTTGACGAAAAGAATTTTGATGTTGTTTTTTTGGATGAAAACATGCCTGGCCTTTCTGGTTTAACAACACTTTCTGAAATTAAACAAAAACAACCGAATTTACCGATTGTAATGATTACAAAAAGTGAAGAAGAATACATTATGGAAGAGGCAATTGGCTCTAAAATTGCAGACTATTTAATTAAACCAGTCAATCCCAACCAAATCTTACTTACCTTAAAGAAAAACCTAGACCATTCTCGGCTAGTTTCTGAAAAGACAACTTCCAATTATCAACAAGAGTTTCGAAAAATTGCGATGGATTTGGCATTGGTCAATTCGTATGAAGATTGGATTGAATTATATAAAAAACTAATTCATTGGGAATTAGAATTAGAAAACATCAGTGACTCTGGAATGTTGGGTATTTTGGAAAGTCAAAAGCAAGAAGCCAACTCACAGTTTTTTAAATTCATTAAAAAAAATTACGAAGATTTCCTTACCGCACATGACAAACCCACTTTTTCGCATACATTATTTAAAGATTATGTAGCGCCCCAATTAAGTAAAGAGCAAGGCGTATTGTGGGTTGTTGTTGACAATCTTCGCTATGATCAATTTCGAATTTTAGAACCAATAATTAATAACCACTACAAAAAAGAAGAAGAACATTCCTATTTTTCTATCCTACCATCGGCAACTCAATATGCAAGAAATGCTATTTTCTCTGGCTTAATGCCTTCAGAAATGGAAAAAAAACATCCCAATTTTTGGAAAAATGATACCGATGAAGGTGGAATGAACCTCTTTGAAAATGAGTTTTTAACGGCACAAATAAAACGCTTAGGATTAGATATTAAACACGAATACTATAAGATTACCTCCTTGAAAAACGGAAAAGAATTGGCAGATAATTATAATGGCACCAAGCAAAATGATCTAACTGCTGTGGTTTATAATTTTGTAGACATGCTCTCTCATTCTAAAACAGAAATGGAAGTGATTAAAGAATTGGCTGGAGATGACAAAGCATACCGGTCTTTAACACTCAGTTGGTTTAAAAATTCTCCTTTGTTTGAAATCATACAAAAAGCTCAAATCTTAGGGCAAAAATTAATTATCACTACAGATCACGGAACCATTAATTGTAAAAACCCTACTAAGGTAATTGGCGATAAAAACATTAGTGCCAACCTACGTTATAAAACTGGAAGAAGTCTTTCTTATGAAGAAAAAGACGTCTATGCTGTAAGAAACCCGAAAGATATTTTCTTACCAACTATTGCGATGAATAGTTCGTTTATTTTTGCAAAAGGAGATTTGTTTTTTGCGTATCCAAACAACTTCAATCATTTTGTGAAATATTATAAAAATTCCTATCAGCATGGAGGGGTTTCTTTGGAAGAAGTTATTATTCCATGTGCTATTTATAGCCCAAAATAAATTAGATCATTCTAATTTTATATCTACAATTCTTAGCACGATAAATAATGTCGAAAAACAAAGTGCTATTTCCCAGAAAGAGTCCCCAAAAGAAGACTTACAGAGGCTATAAAATAAGTAGCATAGAACAATAATAGTCAAAACATTTTAACTTTATTTGACAACACAATTATTTTAGAGGGGGTTTTGTGAAGTTTGTAGTATGCGAAAAAAATAGTAACTTTATACAAATGCATGCGCTACAATTAAAGTATGGCTTTTAAGAATTCACTTTTTATTCAATCTAATATGAAAAAAATCTCACATTTTTTATTTATTATTTTCTTTGTTAGTGTAAGTTTTTCTCAAACTAGACAAGAAAAATTATCTACTGCTGCGTTGTCGCTCACAAATGACAAGGTAGTATATGATCCTAGTTATGTTTCTATTGATTACCCAAATGGAGATGTGCCAAAAGAAATTGGTGTTTGTACCGATGTTGTTATAAGGGCTTTTAGAAAAATAGGAGTTGATTTACAAAAAGAAGTGCATGAAGACATGAAACAACATTTTGAAATCTACCCTAAATTATGGGGATTAAAAAAACCGGACACAAATATTGATCATAGAAGAGTTCCCAATTTAATGACTTTTTTCTCAAGAAAAGGAACCGTAAAGGCAATTACCAAAAACCCAAAGGATTATGTACCTGGAGATGTTATTTGTTGGAGTTTAGGAGGAGGTATCAAACACACAGGTATGGTTGTCAATAATAAATCAAAAGATGGAAAACGTTTTTTAATCGTTCATAATATCGGTTCAGGTCAAATTATACAAGACTGCTTGTTTGATTATAAAATCATCGGACACTATCAATTTTAAAAATAGTTGCAAAAATTCAACACTCAGGTTTTAAAACCCTCTTAGGTTTCTTATTTTTGTCATATGAACAAAAAGTATTCTTTAAAAGATTTAGCCACCATTGCAAAAGAAGTGATTGCAATAGCACAACATAAAACCCTCTTATTTCGTGGAGAAATGGGTGTTGGTAAAACGACTTTGATTAAAGAAATTTGTACTGTTTTAGGAATTCAAGATAGGGTTTCCTCTCCTACTTTTTCATTAGTAAACGAATACCGTACATCGGCAAATGAAGTTGTTTTTCATTTTGATTTTTATCGAATCAAAAATGAAGAAGAAGCCCTAGATATGGGTATTGAAGAATATTTGTATCAAAAAAACTGGTGTTTAATTGAATGGCCAGAAAACATTGAAAATTTACTACCTTTAGATGCTGTTCAAATTTATCTATCTGTTTTAGAAGATGGACAACGTAATATTCAATTAAACTAAATTTCATGAATTCATTTTCTCCCTTCAGTAAAGAAGAATTGTTGCCCCAGTCAGAAATGTTAGAAATAAAAAAGCGAAAAGGAACTTTGTTTATTGGATTGCCAAAAGAATCTCATTTAGGAGAAAAAAGGGTTTGCCTTACTCCAGATGCGGTTGCTGCATTTACAGCAAATGGACATCGAATTGTTGTTGAAACAGGTGCTGGAGATGGCGCAAACTATACCGACAAAGAATATGCAGATGCGGGAGCAAAAATTTCTTACAATACAGAGGAAGCATTTAAATGTACCATTATTCTAAAAGTAGCACCACCAACAGAGGAAGAGATTGGATACATAAATCCCCAAGCAATTTTAATTTCTTCTCTGCAATTAAAGACACAAAACAAACAATATTTTGAAAATTTAGCAAAAAAAAGGGTTACAGCAATTGCTTTCGACTACATTAAAGATGAAGAAGGAGCCTATCCAATTGTAAAATCACTGAGTGAAATTGCAGGAACAGCTTCTGTATTAATTGCTGGTGAGTTGATGAGTGGAGTGAATAAAGGAAATGGATTGCTTTTTGGAAATATTGGAGGCGTACCCCCAACGAGTGTTGTTATTTTAGGAGCAGGTACCGTCGGAGAATTTGCAGCCAGAACCGCTATTGGACTTGGCGCAAGAGTAAAAGTTTTTGACAATTCGATTACCAAATTACGAAGATTACAACAGTGTTTAAATGCCCCCATATATACATCTACTGTACAACCGAAATCACTCGCCAAAGCATTAATGCGATGCGATGTTGCCATTGGAGCAATTCGAGGAAAAAACAGATCTCCTATTATTGCTACAGAACCAATGATTGAAAACATGAAAGAAGGTGCTGTCATTGTTGATGTTAGTATTGATAGAGGTGGCTGTTTTGAAACATCAAACATTACAACACATAAAACGCCAACATTTATCAAACATGGCGTTGTGCATTATTGCGTACCAAATATTCCTGCACGATATGCAAGAACCGCATCGGTGTCGATTAGTAATATTTTTACTCCTTATTTATTGAATATAGCGGATGAAGGTGGATTTGAAAATACTGCTCGATTTGACAAAAGTTTAAGAAATGGAATGTATTTTTATCACGGAGTACTTACTAATAGAACAGTAGCAGATTGGTTTGACCTTCCTTTTAGAGATATTGATTTGTTAATCTCTTAAAAACTAAATTATGCTAAGAAGCATCCAAAAACGTCTTTAAATAACTTGCAAATTTCAGCAAAAAACAACTCCTTTTCCATAAATTTGCAATTCAATATTCAACAATGCTCGTAAAAAGAATTTTTTATTATTTAGTAGGATTATCTTTAGGTTCTGTTGCCGTTTATTTCTTTTGGCAAAAGAAAAATGCTTCTTTTGATTACGGGCCCGATGCAAGAACACTTAAAACACTTCGTATTAGAGAGCGTTTGTTTTCTGAACAAGCAAAACTTTCTATGCAACAACATCGTATTGACACAACAATGATTTCTAATATTTTATATTTAGGGGATGTTGATTTTGGCAAAAGCGACCAACGAAAAAAACCTTGTGGAGAATACTATATTACTGGAACCGATGCATTAGAAAGCATTCACTTATTAATAAAACGTTGCGATTCTACTGCTACTATAGAAGAAATAACGATACACTAACCATTCTTATTCTCATTGTTTAACCCTTCACCAGAAAGAATCATCGGAGTAATTATCTCAAGCCTTTTTACTTTTGTTTCCGCTCTTTTTGCCTCAGAAGTATAAACTTTAATAAGAGTCAATTACCATTCCTTGCATTTTGATGATAATGGGCTTCAATTTTATCGACATTTTTAATCGTGGTTTTCACCCAGTCGAAGTATAAAAATTCCTTTTCTTCGTCAGACAACTTCCAATCAACATTCGAATTCCTCAATTTTGAGGTTACCTCCTGCAAAATAATTGCAGCAGCTACAGAGATATTTAAACTCTCTGTAAAACCTACCATTGGTATTTTCAAAAAACCATCTGCATGTTCAATTACTGTATCTGAAACACCCTCTGCTTCTACCCCAAAGACAAAAGCCGACTTTTTGGTAACATCAAAATCTTGCAATACACAAGAATCATTATGTGGTGTGGTCGCTATAATTTGATAGCCTTTTTCCTTTAAAGAAGCTAAGCAACTTACTGTATTATCTCCATCATTACGATATCGATTGTAGCTAAGCCATTTTTGAGACCCCTTTGCGACATGTCTCGATATCTTATTATTGTATTTATTCTCAATTGCATGTACATCTTGAATCCCAAAAATATCGCAGGTTCTTACAACAGCACTTGCATTGTGAGGTTGAAAAATATCCTCCAAAACAACAGTAAAATGTCGGGTTCTATCCTCTAATACTTTCTTAAATAACGATTTTCTCTTCTCTGTGAGATACCCTTCAAAATAAGCAAGTAGCTTTTGATTGATCATAAAACAAACTTAAATATAAATATGCGTACTTTCAATTAAAACACACCATTTTAACAATCGATATCTATAAATGCTATTATCCTTGAAATAAATAATCGAATTAGTACCCTTATAAATCATGTCATGAAAATAAAAATGACCACATCAAAACTTGAGTGGTCATTTATAGATATCGACTGAAAAATAGATTACGTCAAAGTTACACGTACTTTCTTCTTTTTCAGACGAGTATTGTTTAGTTTTTCAATCAAATCATTGGCAATTGCTAAAGGAACTGCGACAAATGCACAATCTTGTTTTAGCTCGATGTTTCCTAATTGATCTTTCGTAATATTTCCTTGTTTAAAAAAGAGTCCAGCAATATCTCCTTTCGATATTTTATCTTTCCTACCCCCTGAGATAAATAATGTTTCCCAATACTGAGGTTTGCGAGGCGCTCTTTTAGAAATATCTTCAATTTTAGATTTTTTAATAAAATCAGGTAAGTTTTCTTTTTCCCATTTCAACACGTAGGCGGTTCCTTTTCCATCAACTCTAGCGGTTCTACCATTTCTATGGGTAAATTCTTCTGCTGCCTTAGGGAGTTCATAATGGATAATGAATTTTAATTCTGGAATATCAATTCCTCTTGCTGCTAAATCGGTTGCAATTAAAATTTGACTGGTTCCGTTTCTGAATTTAATCAAAGAACGTTCTCGATCTCTTTGTTCCATTCCACCAGAAAAACAACTGTGTGATATTTTATTTTTATCTAGAAACTCACTTACTTTATTGATACTGTCTTTTAAATTACAAAAGATAATACCAGGCTGATTTCCTAAGTGTAGAATTAAATCTACCAAAGTTTGAGATTTATTTTTTGCAGAAGCCACCACTGTTTTAACTTCGAGTTTAGAAACTACTTTTTTCTTTAAATAGTTAATGGTTTTCGCTTGATCTAATCGAACAAAATCTGGAATCTCAACTCCCTGTGTTGCAGAGGTTAATATTCGTTTATTTAAAGTAGTTAGTTGATTGATGATTCCTCTCATTTCATATTCAAAACCAACTTCTAATGACTTGTCAAATTCATCTAAAATTAATGTTTTAATATGCGCTTTAGAGAAACGTTCATTTGCAAAATGATCTGCAATTCTACCGGGTGTACCAATTAAAATAGCAGGTACATGTTTCAACTCAATTTTATCTTTAGACATTGGTCGGCCACCATACACAGCATTTACCTTAAAGCCAGATCCCATATTACGAACAACTTGTTCAATCTGTATTGCCAACTCTCGTGAGGGTACTAAAATTAAAACCTGTACCTCGCTAGAATTCGGATCTAATGTTTGAATCACTGGCAATAAAAATGCCAATGTCTTTCCAGTTCCCGTTGGAGAAAGTAATATCGTATTGGTATTTGATTCTATTACAGCAATTGCTTCCTCTTGCATCGGATTCAAAGCATGAATGTTTAATTTTGCTAAAATATCTTGTTGATCTTTTATTGTATTTGCCATATATGTTACTATTATCCTGTTGCTATTTTTTTCGATTCACTACTCACTGTAAATTTTCACTACCAATCTATCGGAAAGTAATCTTTTAAAAACTTCCCAGACCAGTGTTTACCTGTATTAATGCCATCAATTAACGGGTCCATTACCCTTGCTGCCCCATCTACAATGTCTAAAGGGGGTTGAAAATCATGAACTTCTACTTTCTTTTTAGACAGTTCTGCAGGGTCTTCATCCGTTACCCATCCCGTATCAACAGCATTCATATAAATCCCTTTTTTCGCAAAGGTTGCTGACGACGTGTGCGTTAGCATATTTAAAGCCGCTTTTGCCATATTTGTATGCGGATGACGGTCTACTTTTTTAAAGCGATGAAATTTGCCCTCCATAGCAGAAACATTGATAATGTGTTTTTTCCCTGTGTCTTCTTTCATCATCAAATTTGACAAACGATTACACAACACAAATGGAGCAACTGCATTTACTAATTGAACTTCTACCATTTCTGTAGTTTCAATTTCGCCTAACTTTAAACGCCAGCTGTTGGTTTTTCTTAAATCTACCTGTTGTAAATCTGCATCCAACTTTCCTTCTGGAAAAACTTCTTCAGTCTGTAATGAATTGTCAAAACTATAAGGAATCTGAGACAATGCTGCAGAATTTCTCAAGCCAATACCAGGTTCAGGACCATGCCAGGTAACTGGCAAGACATTATTTTCATTTGTTTTTGAAGTACCAATGCTCAAATCAGCAATTTCCTGCAAACATTCTGAATGATTGACAAGTAATGTTTGTGCTAATTTTGGTAATTCTGATATTGCTAATTTCTCATTTTCCATTAAATGGAAATAAAAACCAGAAGGTCTTCTAACTGTTTGAGCTGCGTTATTAATTAATATATCTAAACGATCATACTTCTGTTCTATGTAATTACAAAAAATCTCTACACTAGGAATATGACGTAAATCCAACCCATGGATGTGTAAACGATCACTCCAATCCTTATAATCTTCTTCTTTCGAAAAACGAATGGCAGAATCTGCTGGAAAACGAGTAGTAGCAACAACAGTTGCCCCAGAACGTAATAACATTAATGTAATATGATACCCTATTTTTAATCGAGAGCCCGTAATCACAGCAACCTGATCTTGTAAATCGGTCGTTTGAAAACGTTTTGCATAATTTAAATCACCACATGAAGAACACATGGTATCATAAAAATGGTGCAATTTTGTAAATACTGTTTTACAAACATAACAGTTTCTAGGTGATTCTAATTCGGGAGTATCTTCTGAAAGACTTGCAGCTGCCAATAATTTAGGTGCTACAAATAAAGCTGCTTCTCGAGCAGATCGAATTCCTGTTGACTTTCTTGCATGAATATCCTTGGCAATCATTTTGCGTTTTGCCGCTTTCTTAGCGTCCTTTCTACGACGCTGAAACTCATCACGATTTGGCCTTGACAATTCACCCGCTACTTTAAACAGCGCGACTCTTTGTGCTTCTGGCAATTCAAATAGCTGATTGGTATCCGCTAATAATTGCTGTATCGTATTGATACATTGTGTTATGTGCAGATTATTAATTTTATCACTCATATACAATAGAAACTAGTGCTTCTTTTTCTTTTTAGTGTCTTCAGTTTTAGGTGCACTTATTGTTGTTTGTATTAGATAATTTGCCAATACTTTCTCAATCAACTCTTCTTTTGTTAAATGATGAAAGACCGTTCTCACTTTTTTTCTAAATTCTTCAGAGACGGTTTTGTTTGGTTTTGTCTTAAATATTTTTTTTGCCCATAACAATCCATTGTTTTCTTCGATACTTTTTGCATCTGCTTTTTGAAATGAATTGAATACAATGCCTAACTCTTTTTCAAAATCGGCAATATCTGGGGTTTCTTCTTGCTGGATAATTGTTAAAGAAAGTCCCTTTGCTCCTGCTCTTGCAGTACGACCGCTTCTGTGCACATAAGCGCCATATGTATCGGGCAAGTGATAATTAACTACATAAGCGATTTCTTTCACATCAATTCCACGAGCCGCCAAGTCAGTAGCCACAAGAATATCGATATGTCCCTCTCTAAATTGCCCCATGATACGATCACGAATTCCTTGCGTCAAACTCCCATGAATCGCACCTGAAGAAAATTTATTAATTGCTAGATTTTTCGCCAACTTATTTACAGCAGCTTTTGTTTTACAAAAAATAATTCCTCTTTGTCCTTCTTTCGAATTTAGAAAATGTAATAAAACCTCCAATTTCTCAATAGGTTTCACCACTACATATTGATGATCGATTCCTTGATGTCCAGCCGTATCCATGTCTGCCGAGATCTCAAGAACTTTATCGGACATGTAATTATTGATCAGCTGCTTAATAGCACCTGGCATTGTCGCTGTAAATAAAAGTGTTCTTCTTTTTTTGGGAATTTCATTGATAATACTATCCAGTCCTTCCTTCAAAGCACTCACCATCTCATCTGCTTCATCTAAAATAAAATGAGAAATGTCTTTAATATTAATAGCGTCCCGTTTTACTAAATCGGCCAAACGCCCAGGGGTTGCAACAACTATATGAGTGGTTTTTTTTAAACGCTCTATTTGAGGTTTAATCGGGATTCCGCCACAAATTACAGCAATAGAAATCTCTGGACTGTTTACAGCAAAAGATTCTAAATTACTATGAATTTGCTGCCCTAGCTCTCTTGTTGGTGCCAAAACAATTGCTTGAATGGCATCTTTTGTTGTATCTATTAATTGTATTAATGGCAAACCAAAAGCAGCAGTTTTCCCAGTTCCTGTTTTTGCCAATGCAACAACGTCTTCAGTTTGAGATAAGATTACTGGAATTACTTTTTCTTGGATGTCTGTAGGTACGGATATCTGAAGCGCTGATAGGCTTTGTTGAATTTCTGAGTTAATTCCTAAATCGGAAAAACGGTTTGACATAAAAAGTGTTTTAAGCAAAGATAGTCACACTTTTAAAGAGAAAAGTGTGCGGAATGATATATTATTCTAAAATAGCGGAAATAAAAAAGACCCATCAATAATGATGGGTCTTCTTAAAAACTTTAAGTATATATTTAGATAACTTTTACGTTAACTGCATTTAATCCTTTGTTTCCTTCTTGTAAATCAAATTCTACTTGGTCTCCTTCATTAATCTCATCGATTAATCCAGAAATGTGTACGAAATGATCTTTTTCAACTCCTTCTTCAGTGATAAATCCAAATCCTTTAGATTCATTGAAAAACTTTACGGTTCCTTTGTTCATTATATTATAATTAAGTTTATTAAGCGACAAATGTAATATATATTTTTATACTAACGCCTTGTTTATCTGTTTATTTTTATTTTTTTATCTAAAACTCTTTATGGGGTTTTGGAAATAAGATGAAACTATCAAATTTTGAAACAAAATAGAGACTCTCATAACTTAAAATCTGTTTGTATAAACTAAATAATAAGGTCTTAGCTTTTATAAACGTTTGCGTGAAGTTATAAAGTACACACCTGTCAATAATACAACAGATGCGATAATTGATTGTATTGACAACTGTTCATCTAAAACATACCAGCCTAAAACCATTGCTACTATTGGATTTACATATGCAGAAGTGGCTACTTTTTCTGGGGAAACATTTTTTAAAAGAAAGTTAAAAGAAGTAAAAGCGACAATTCCTCCAAAAAGAATCAATCCAACAACAGATAACTGCGCATTAAAACTCCAATTCACTGGAGAAATCCATGTTTCTTGTAAGCAAAAACTGATTGCTAGTAAAAACACCCCAGCAGAAATCATTTGATATCCTGTACTCACAAAAAAGTTTTTGGGTAAATCGGCTTTAGACACAAAAATACTCCCATAACTCCAACTAAGAACACAGGTAAAAGTAACTAGTATGGCTATAAGACTGCCTTCTTTTGCAGATATTCCTTGTTGACTAACCAACAAATACATTCCTATCATTCCTAAAATAACCCCAATAATTGATTTTACTTGCAGTCTTTTACCATCGATTAAACGCATTAAAATTAAGACAAATAAGGGTTGCGTAGAAGCTAAAAGTGCTGCAAAACTACTGTCTATATAATTTAATGCCCATACGAAAACCCCATTTCCGTAAACCAAAAAAAGAAATCCTGCAATCACTGCATTTATAAATTGTTTTTTTGAAATTTGTAAAGGCTTTTTTAAAATTTTTGCAATTACCAAAATTAAAACTCCAGCTATTAAAAAACGTAAGGCTGCTAATGAAAAGGCAGGTATTTCAGTGACCGCTATTTTGTTTAGCAAATAAGTAGAACCCCAAATTGCATAAATTGAGAAAAACGAGAGAATTATTAAAATTTTATTTTTGTTGAGTTTCAAAAGTGTTCTTTTTAAGGGTCAAAATTAAACTTTTAATTTTACTTAACGTGAGGAGTCTTCCTATTTTGAGTAGGATGAAAAAAAGACACAAAAAAACTCTGCTAAAAGCAGAGTTTTATATCTTAATGTAATGAAAATTATATTTTAGTAACTTTAACAGCATTCATTCCACGCATTCCTCTTTCTAATTCGAAAGATACTTTGTCGTTTTCTACAATGGTATCTATTAAACCACTTACGTGTGTAAAATATTTCTCATTATTCATGGAATCAATGATAAAACCGAAACCTTTTGAAGAATCAAAGAAAGAAACTTTTCCTTTTCTAACTGGATCTTCTTCGGGTAAGTCTTCTTTTTTAGGAACAGAAACAGCAATGTCTTCTAATTCTATTTCTACTTTTAAATCTGGATCTGGTGGTGTATCTGTTAAGTTACCATCATGATCTACATATGCAAACTGGATACCAGTAGTTCCGTTTTCTTCTCTGTCCGCTTTTCTTGCGTCCATTTTCTTTTGCTTATCCTGACGTTTTTTTAAACGTTTCTTTTCTTTTTCACTTTTACTAAATGTCTGTTGCGATTTTGCCATTAACTAAATAAATATTTTTTAAAAATTATTATATAAGAGATAAAATACCTTACTTAAAATTAAATATCGAACAAATTTAATGGAGTTATGTATTCTGTCTTAATTGCAAAGATAATATTTTTAACTGATTTTATCGAACTACATCACAAAAAAACAATATGAGAACAACTTTTCTGATTTATAAAACTACCTGAAGCAAATGAAATTTCTTATTCCCAGTAGTTTATGATCATTAAAATGAAAGTATTAATAGTTCTTCTTTGATTATTCAGTTAAATTAATAATTTTACAACAAATTTAAAAAATGATTAAAAAGTACCTTTTTATATTTTTCTTCTTAATCATCGTGATTATTCCAACTACACTAAATGGCCAGCATTCTATTGCTAGAGAATGGAATGAACAATTATTAGAAGCAATAAGAAAAGATTTTGCCCGCCCTACTGTGCATGCTAGAAACCTGTTTCATTCCTCTGCATTAATGTATGATGCCTGGGCGATTTTTAACAATGCAGCACAACCTGTTTTTTTAGGGACTACTTTTGGTGATTATTACACAGACTACGCTCCTATTGCAATTCCTATTGATAAAAAAGAAGCCAGTAAAGAAATAATGAGTTACGCTGTTTTTAGACTGTTAATGCACCGGTTTGAAAATTCACCAAATGCAATAGAAACATTGGTTTCTTTAGAAGAATTTTTCACCTCTTTAGGATATGATAAAAGTAACACCTCTTTGGATTATAGTAACGGTTCTTATGCGGCACTTGGAAATTATATGGCAAGTAAAATGATCGATTTTGGTTTGCAAGATGGTGCGAATGAAGCAAATGCCTATGAAAATCAGTTTTACGAAACTGTCAACACCCCCTTAGCGTTGGAACTGTATGAAAACAATGATGAAATTGATCCAAACAGATGGCAACCCTTGGCTTTTGACGTGTTTATCGATCAATCTGGAAATCCTTTTCCTTTAAACACACCCGCTTTTTTAAGTCCAGAATGGGGAGAAGTAACCCCTTTTTCGTTACAAAATACAGATTTAGAAATTCTAGACAATGGTTTTGATTCGTATGTATATAATAATCCCGAAGCCCCTGTATATATACAAAACTCTAATGAAAACGGCATTGAAGACCCTTATAAATGGCATTTTTCATTGGTAATTTCTTGGTCTGCACAATTAGACCCAACCGATGATGTACTCATTAACATCTCTCCAAATACGATTGGGAATGTTGCTTTGAGTGATTTTCCAGCAACCTTTAATGAATACAAGAACTTTTATAATTTTGAAAATGGAGGCGACATTGGCGAAGGACATCAAAAAAACCCTACTACCAGCGAAGCTTATGAGGACAATTTTGTAAAAAGAGCTGATTATGCGAGAGTTCTAGCAGAGTTTTGGGCAGATGGCCCCGACTCTGAGACCCCTCCAGGACACTGGTTTACGATTTTAAACTACGTAAGTGACCATCCACTTTCCAAAAAAACTTTTGGAAATTCTTCCAGAGAACTTCATACACTTGAATGGGATGTGAAAAGTTATTTAACCCTAAGTGGTGCTATGCATGATGTTGCTATTAATATCTGGGGTATTAAAGGTTATTACGACTATATACGCCCTATTTCTGCAATTAGATACATGGCATCTAAAGGACAAAGTACAAATATGAGCTTGCCAAATTACGATCCACATGGATTGCCTTTAATTGAAAGTTTAATAGCAGTAATTGCCGAAGGAGATGCTTTAGCAGGCAGTAACAATCAACATCTTGGAAAAATAAAAATAAAATCATGGAAAGGACCCGATTTTATAAACGACCCAGATATGGACCTTGCTGGAGTCGATTGGATTCGAGGTACCCATTGGTGGCCCTACCAGCGCCCCTCTTTTGTCACACCGCCCTTTGCAGGATATCTTTCAGGACATTCTGCCTTTTCTAGAGCCGCTGCGGAAGTATTAACCTTAATTACAAATGATGCTTTTTTTCCAGGTGGGATGGGTGTTTTTGATGTTATTCAAAATGATTTCTTAGTGTTCGAGCAAGGTCCTACGGAAAATTTTTCTTTACAATGGGCAACCTATAGAGATGCATCAGATCAAACGAGCTTATCTCGAATATGGGGAGGAATTCACCCGCCAATAGACGATATAAAAGGGCGAATTATAGGAGATAAAATTGGAAAAGAAGCCTTTGACTTTGCCAATACTTTTTTTAGTACCAGCTTAGATGTTCAAAGTGAAATTAATACAGTTGACATAACAGTTTCTCCAAATCCTGTTTTAGAAAATCTGACTATAACGACTTCACTCGATAATTTAACTCGCTTAGACATCTATAATATTTTGGGTATTAAAGTATTATCTGAAGAGATTGATAATACTCACCCTGTAAACCTTTCTAACTTAAAAGCAGGTGTGTACTTTGTAAGAATAAACTCGAGCAACGAGAACACCTATTTTATGAAAAAAATCATAAAATTAAACCAGTAACAAAAAAAATAGCAACATTTAAATCAGTATTTTAATCTTTCTCTTCTAGAGAGAAAAAAGCGCTTATTGGAATTTTAAATATTGCAGCTAATTTTAATGCTAAAACCGTAGACGGAACATACCGGTTCTTTTCAATTGAATTAATTGTTTGACGTGATACCCCAATTTTTTTTGCCAAATCTTCCTGTGTCAAATCTAAAATTGCACGTTGTACTTTTAAAGTGTTTTTCATACGTTTAGTGCTGTTTTTTTAGTTTCCAAAAGTATAACAACTGTACAATTAACATAAAAAATAAAACCTGAAAGTAGTTAAAGTTTTTTATGTCATCATCTTGATTCAATACATAGGCCACAACAAAATTTACAATCGGTTGCACCAACGCATACACAATTGCCAAAATAAATGCCAATCGATAGGATTGTGATCGTAAACTATCAATATATTCATCTTCAATTTTTTCTTTAGACACAGAGATCAACAGGAGGCCTATTAATAATACTCCATGTAAAAATGGTTTCAACCAAACTGGATTGTCAATGTATTTGATTGCAATCATGAAAAAAAAACTTCCAAGTGCAACTATAAAACCTATCTTTTTATACTGACTTTGGAGTTGGAATTTATTCATTTTTTCGAGTTGAATTCTTTCTCTTTCACAAATTGTGGCCTTTTTCATATTTTTTTTTTACAATTAGATTAATTAACTTTACATAATGACAAATATACTTTACATTTTGTAGTTACACAACTTTTTTTACTACATTTATGTCATCAATCTATAAAACTAAAAATAGTATGTCAGAATCAAACAAACCAAACGTAGGCTTTTGGGTCATCAGTTCAATTGCATTTGTATGGAATCTTATGGGAGTCCTAAATTATATCGCTCAGGCTTACATGACTGAGGAAATGAAAGCATTATTACCACCAGGTCAAAAAGAGTACATAGAAAATGTACCTGCTTGGGCAACGGCTGCATTTGCCATCGCTGTATTTGGAGGATTTATTGGATGTTTATCCTTATTGTTTCGAAAAAAAACAGCCAAAATTGCATTACTCATTTCACTAACAGGTGTTATTGTGCAAATGTCTCACGGATTTATGAGTGGTATTGAAAACGCTTACGGTCCGGGTGGAATTGCAATGCCAATCATGATCATTGGACTTTCTATCTTTTTAGTTTGGTATTCTCGATTTGTAGACACAAAAGGATGGCTATCTTAAAATAAAGGAAATCAATAAAGTAAAAAAGCTGCCATTGGTAGCTTTTTTTATTCAAATAAAGCAGCAATAAACTCTGCCACACATGCTGGTTTTTCTTGCCCCTTGATTTCAATGGTACAACTAAAAGTTACTTTAACGCCGTTATCGCCTAGATTATCTATTTCTTTAACAGAAGTCAACATTCTTAGCTCGCTATTTACAGGTACAGGGCTTGGAAAACGAACTTTGTTCATTCCATAGTTTAAACCCATTTTTATACTCTCAATTTTAAACGCATTTTCGAGCATTTTAGAAATCATAGCTACAGACATAAAACCATGCGCTACAGTGCTCTTAAATGGACTTTCCTTTGCCGCTCTTTCTACATCAATATGAATCCATTGTTTGTCTAAAGTTGCATTTGCAAAGTCATTGATCATTTGCTGGGTAACCGTATACCATTCTCCCGTTGGTAGTGGTTTTCCTAAAGAGGTTCTAAAGGCATCAATATTTTTAAAAATTTGAGTTTCCATTGTGTTATTTTTTACTAAATAAATCGTCTTTTATTTTCGGCAATTCTAAATGAAATTTTACCGCAATAAATCTTACAAAAATCACAGAAAACAAAGTTAATAAAAATTGTATAGTTTCAGAAACATGAAAATAATTGGTAGTCCAAAAGACCAGCCCCCCAACCAAACAAGCTGAAGCATATATCTCTTTTTGAAAAATAAGGGGCACTCTACCCGTTAAAACATCTCTTAAAACACCGCCAAAGACAGCAGAAACCATTCCCATAATAATTGCCACAAAGGGGTGTAGATTATAGCTAAATCCTTTTTGAATCCCTAATAGCGTAAAAACACCAATTCCAATAGTATCAAATAAAAAAAGGGTTTTGCTTAAGGGAGCAATTTTACTTTTAAACAAAATCGTAAAAACGACCGCGATTAAAATCGTCCAGAGGTAGTTTAAATCTCCAATCCAATTAATTGGGTGTGCGTTTATCAAAACATCTCGCAACATTCCACCGCCAACAGCAGTTACAAAAGCAATAATAAGCACTCCGAATAGATCAAACTTTTTATCAGAAGCAAACAAGGCACCACTTATGGCAAATGCAAAAGTTCCGATAATGTCTAAAATATAAATTAAGCTCATTGCTACCTTTCTACTTCCTTAAATTTTATTTTGAGTTCTTTTTGAATTTCATGAATTCGTTCCAATTCACTTGGTAATATAAAAGCAATAGATTTCCCTGTTTTACCAGCTCTGGCAGTTCTTCCACTTCTATGCGTATAATATTCTAATTGTTCTGGCAATTGGTGATGAATGATAAATTCTAAACCTCTTACATCAATACCTCTTGCAGAAACATCCGTGGAAACTAAATATTGTAAGCTCTCATTTTTAAAGGCCCTCATTGCTTTTTCTCGATCTCTTTGTTGCATATCCCCTTCCAAAGCACCTACCGAAAAGCCTTCTTCTTTTAATTGATGACACAAACTCTGAACACCCAATTTGGTTCTACAAAAAATAATTCCTCTTTCAGTTCCTCGTTTTTCGATATAAGAAATAATATCGTTGGTTTTTTGTTTGATGGTAGTTTTAATAAACTGATGCTGGATGTTTTCATTCACCAAAGCATTTTTATTCACGGCTATTCTTGGAGCATTCGCATCCATATAGGTTTTAATAATACGTTGAATTTCGTCTGGCATGGTAGCAGAAAATAACCAAGTATTTCTTTCTCCTGTTGTGAATTTTAGAATTCGGTTTAAATCCTGTTTAAAACCCATAGACAACATCTCATCAGCTTCATCCAATACCAAGGTATGAATGTTGCTAATATCAATATCTCCACGCTCAATTAAATCAACCAATCGCCCAGGAGTTGCAACCACAACATGCGTTGTTCTTTTTAATTTTTTAATCTGAATATCAATTTTTTCTCCACCATAAACGGCTTCTAAAAAAATCTTATCATCACAATACTTCGTATACTTAAAAAGTTGTTTTTTTATTTGCTGCACCAACTCTCTTGTTGGAGATAATATTAATGCTTGAATTTCATCTTTATTTGCATCAACTTTCTGTAAAATAGGCAAGCCAAATGCTGCGGTCTTTCCAGTACCTGTCTGAGCCAAACCAACAAAATCTGTTTTCGATTTCAATAAAATTGGAATTGCGTTTTCTTGAATTTCTGATGGAACTTTAATTCCAAGTTCATTCAATCCTTGAATATAATCTTTACGAATTCCTAGTGCGGTAAATGTTGACATAATTGCGATTTCTAATATAGGTTGGCAAAGATACTTTTATTTAAAAGGTTCTAATACTTTTAATACGTTTTCTCTAATTCTGGTAGGCTTATAGGTTTTGGCATCTAGCATTCCGTATATGGTTTTCGCTTTTACAAGTGTTTTTTCATTTTCAGAAAATTCAAAGTGTCGTTCGGACTTAAAGCCCTTCGTTTCTCCGATCCATGTTTTAGAAACGATCAAATCGTTTAAAACAGCCTGTCCCACATAATCAATCTCATGCCTTAACACTACCCAAATATAGTCTGGCAATGGATAATTCAATGTTAAAGAAATCCAATGTTGATGGGCAATCTCATCCATCCATTTCACATAAACAGCATTGTTTACATGGTTTAAATCGTCAATATCAGTTACTTTTACAATACGTTTCAATTGAAAGGTTTCGCTCATCGTTCTATTTTAAACAAACTTATAAAATTTTAATGCATCCATAGCAATTATTGATGTTTCAATTGCAAAATACTGTTTTTAAAGTAGCATCTTTGGCATCAAGAAAATTATGACAAAACTAACAGGAGAATTAGGAACAGAAAAAATAAGTAAATTATTGATAAAACAAGCAGTTCCTGCATCTATAGGAATTCTAGTAATGTCTTTAAACATGATTGTTGATACCATTTTTGTGGGACAATGGATTGGTGTTTTGGCCATCGCAGCAATTACGGTAGTATTACCAATTGCATTTATGATATCTTCTATTGGAATGGGAATTGGGATTGGAGGAAGTTCCATTATATCGAGAGCTTTAGGAAATGAAAATCCTGGGAAAGCACTGCTTACTTTTGGAAATCAATTGAGCCTTACAACAATTTTGGCACTTCTTTTTGTGGTATTGGGTAATATCTACAGTACAGAAATCTTAACACTTTTTGGTGCAAAAGGAGCTATTTTGGCTCCGGCTCAAGACTATTTTGATGTCATTATATATGGAGTTCCTTTTTTAACTTTTGCCATGATGGGAAACCCCGTCATTAGAGCAGTAGGAAAACCCAAATTCGCCATGTATGCCATGATGGTTCCAGCAGTTGTAAATATTGTTTTAGACATTTTATTTATAAAATACATGCACTTAGGAATGTACGGTGCAGGTTTGGCTACCGCAATAGCCTATGCAAGTTGTGGGTTGTTTATTCTGTATTTCTTTATTTCTAATAAAAGTGAATTGAAAATTATTCCTAAAAACTTTGGATTGGATTTTTCAATTGTAAATGAAATTATAAAATTAGGAGGAGTTTCTATTGCAAGACAAGGTACAATCAGTATTTTAATGATTGTACTAAACTATTCATTGTATAAATATGGTG
>TARA_B110000208_G_scaffold43190_1_pt1 | contig 24841 bp, 22 predicted proteins | sample TARA_B110000208 | Tara Oceans TARA_B110000208 (sample SAMEA4397426) | marine metagenome | biome: Polar Biome; feature: [SRF] surface water layer (ENVO:00010504); material: water (ENVO:00002006), including particulate matter (ENVO:01000060) such as... | depth 5 m
ATTGATAGATGTCGATAGAATAATCAGAGGACGTCCCTCGGACGCTTACTCCACACATACCCCTGCTTCGATTGATTCGATCCACACAGAGTAGCATGCAAATTCTAGCGGTATAGCCGATCGTCGGTCAGACGCTTAGACACAGGCGCTAATTCCACGCGCCCATATAAGGATTTGCAGACGAAGGCAACTCCCTTAAATTAAAGTCGCTTAAAGTCGCAATTCATATTGTCAGGGCTCCTTAAATGCTTATTATTCAGATTAGTTATGGATCGCAGACAAAAGCCCATTCTTTATGTAAAAGCCAACTGCCCATGGTGCCGGGAAGCACTCACCTTCTTTAACTCACAAGGCGTCGATCTCGATCTACGCGACGTGAACGAAAATGCAAAGGATATGGACGCGATGGTCTCCATTAGCGGGCAGACCAGTACACCGACCTTTGAGTATGGCGACTTTATCGTAGCGAATTTTTCAGTGGATGAATTCCTCGCCGAACTCAATGAGTTTCCCGAAGTCCGGCATAACCTCGGCATCAGCGACAACGAGAACTAGCCACCTGAGCGCCACATCGGTGGAACTAGCGACAGAGGAGCCCAGAGTCAGTGGCCTTCTTTAGGTTCATCGTCGACTCTTGAGTAAAGAAGGGAGGGCGACTCGCCCTCCTTGACAGCCACACAGCAGCAATGCGGGCGAGTCGCCCACACTCCTATCGCGATCAATCGCCTGCCCCTAGCAATGTGGGCGAGTCGCCCACACTTCTCGCGGCAACTCAATCGCAGGGCCCTAAAAGCACACTTGCAATCTGGATGGACCAGGAAGACCAAACGATGCATGCTAAGGAGAAACCGAATGAGTGCCGGCGAACGCCGAAAGGTCATCGGCCCCAAGAGACTCGCTGCGCCAATTCGCGGAAAAACACCGGACTTAAACTGACGTGACGGCAGGCAACGCGCCAAGTAAGAGATTAGAATTGCCCCCTTCAAGCATAACGACACCTTTACTGCCGTCTTATGAAGTCTCTTATATATACTAACGAATTCCCTCCCCACATTTACGGCGGCGCCGGTGTCCATGTGGACTACCTCACCCGCGAACTGTCTAAGTTAATCGACGTCGACGTGCGTTGCTTCGGCGATCAAGACGTCACAGGGCCAACGCTAACCGCCAAAGGCTACCAAGTTGATAAGAGCGGCTACACCTGCCCAGAGAAATTGCAAAGCGTATTCGCCTGCCTCCAACAAGGTCTCGACTTCAACGCCGATGGCAACGATGCCGACGTCGTGCACTGCCACACTTGGTACACGCACATGGCTGGCATCCTCACTAAACTCAACTACGGCATCCCGCTCGTCGTAACCGCCCACTCACTAGAGCCGCTGCGTCCGTGGAAGCGCGAACAGCTCGGTGGTGGCTATGATTGCAGCAGCTGGGTCGAAAAGACCGCGATTGAAATGGCCGACGCGGTGGTCTGCGTGTCCGAAGGGACCAAGGCCGACGTGATGCAGCACTTTAACGTCGATCCCGCTAAACTACACATCATCTACAACGGCATCGATCCGACCGAATATTACAAGCAAGACGCGACCGAAGCACTCGATCGCTTCGGTATCGATAAAGACCAACCTTACTTGCTGTTCGTCGGCCGTATCACCCGCCAAAAAGGCATCATTCATCTCGTCGAAGCGATCAAGCACATGCACCCGGGCTTCCAGATCGTGCTCTGCGCCGGTGCTCCCGACACGCCCGAGATCGCAGTGGAAATGAAAACCGCCATCAACGCCGCCAAGCAAGCGCGCGACGGCATCTTCTGGATCGACGAAATGGTCGATAAGCCAACCGTCATTAAACTCTATTCCGGCGCGGCCGTTTTCTGCTGCCCGTCCGTTTATGAGCCCTTCGGCATCATCAATCTCGAAGCCATGGCCTGCGAAACGCCAGTGGTCGGTTCAGCCATCGGCGGCATCCCCGAAGTCGTCGTGCATGACGAGACTGGCTATCTCGTGCCCCTCGCGCAGAGCCACGATAGCTCCTTCTCGCCACTCAATCCCGAAGCCTTCGCCAAGGATCTCGCCCATCAAGTTAACCGACTGATGGAAAATCCAGAGCGCCGCGAAGCATTCGGCAAGGCTGGCCGCCAACGCGCGATCGAGCACTTCAGCTGGACCTCCATCGCGCAACAAACTCAAGCACTCTACCAAGACCTGATTCAACAGAAATAGCCGCCGCGCTAGTTAAACCTTTCTCACTCTCCCACTTTTCCACTTTTCCATGAGTTCGCTTAAAAAGTTCAACGGCCGCAATCGCGTCATTATCGATACCCTAACCCCTGCACTTGAAGCAGAGAAATATCCACTCAAACGCGTCATCGGCGACGCTCAAGAGTTCCGCGTACACGCCTTTACCGATAGCCACGACATCATTACTGCCGATTTCTGTCATCGCCGTAAAGGCGCCAAGGACTGGATCAAGAACGCCATGCACGAAGCCGGCAACGACGAGTGGACCTACAATCTACAGCCATGGGAAATCGGGCTGTATGAATATTGCGTGGTGTCAGCCGTCGATCACTTCGGCTCATGGCGACACAGCTTCGCCCGCAAGCTCGAGGACGGCCAATCAGCCGACGTCGAGTTAGCCATCGGCGGCGACATCGTGCTCGAAGCGGCCAAGCGCGCCAAGGGCGACGACAAGGTCAGTCTTAAAGAATTTGGTAACACCCTCAAGGATTCCGATCGCATCGACCGTGAACGCATCGACGCCGCGCATAGTGAAGAACTACGCGGGCTGGTCTCCCGTTGCTTCGACGCCAAACTTGCCACGCAGTCGCCGATCCACCTACTCATGGTGGAGCGCAAGCTAGCGGCTTTCAGCACTTGGTATGAATACTTCCCCCGCTCGTGCGGACCAGATGCCGAAACCCACGGCACCTTCGAAGACGCGAAAAGCCGCCTGCTCGAAATCGATCGGATGGGCTTTAACATCGTCTACTTCCCGCCGATCCACCCGATTGGCCAGGCCTTCCGCAAGGGCAAGAACAACACGCTGAATCCATCAGACAGCGACGTCGGCAGCCCCTGGGCAATCGGCGCACAATCCGGCGGGCACAAAGACATCCTGGCCGAACTCGGCAGTCTGGATGATTTCAAATCATTCATCGCCGCTGCCGCGGACTACGAAATCGAAGTCGCGATGGACATCGCCTTCCAATGCTCCCCCGAGCACCCGTGGGTCAAAGAGCACCCGCAATGGTTTAAATGGCGGCCCGATGGCACCTGCCAATACGCGGAGAACCCGCCCAAGAAATACCAAGACATCGTGCCGATCAACTTCGAGAGCAACGATTGGGAAAACCTCTGGCTGGAACTGAAGTCCGTATTTGATTATTGGATCGAGGCAGGCGTTAAAGTCTTCCGCGTCGACAACCCGCACACCAAATCCTTCCCATTTTGGAACTGGTGTATTCTAGAAATCAAAGCCGCGCACCCTGAAGTCATCTTCCTCGCAGAAGCCTTCACACGTCCGAAGCGTAAATACAACTTGGCCAAAGCCGGGTTCACCCACGGCTACACCTATTTCACCTGGCGCAACACGCCCTCTGAGATGCGTGAATACCTCACCGAGCTCACTCAGTCCGAGACCAAGGACTATTTCTGGCCCAACTTCTGGCCGAACACGCCAGACATTCTGCACGACGACCTACAGGTCAATAGCCGCGCCGCTTATTTAGGTCGCTACGTGTTAGCAGCTACACTCTCGTCCAATATCGGCATCTACGGTCCCGCTTACGAGTTGATGGACTTTGAGCCTTATCCTGGCAAAGAGGAATACAACCACAGCGAGAAATACGAGCTCAAGCAGTGGGACTGGGACAAGCAAGGCAATCTGAAAGGCGAAATCGCCCGCATCAATGCGATCCGCAATAACCACCCCGCGCTGCAGCGCACCTTCAACCTGTTCTTCGCCGACTCAGACAACCCACACTTCCTTTGCTATCTGAAGCAGAACTGGGATTGCTCGGATCAAATTCTGGTCGTCGTCAACATGGACTGGGAGCACACACAGAGCGGCTTTATTAATCTGCCGCTCGAGCACCTTGGTCTCGGCGAGCACGACGGTTTCACCGTGCGCGACCTCTACGATCCGTATGAAGCCGAATACACCTGGCAAGGCGCGCGCAACTTCATCAAGATCAATCCACACGTGCGCCCCGCGCATATCTTCAAGATCCGCAGGCTCTAGTCCGGCGATCATTCAGCTCTTTACCAAGCCTCGGCGTTCACACGCCGAGGCTTTTTTTGTTCAAAGGTGATAGATCTGGAAATGTAGCCGCGTCGCTCTGCCGACGCGTTGAATGGCTTTGTTTATCAAAACGGCGGCAGAGCGACGAGCGCCGCAGCTACAACTTTTACGCAGTTTTGTGTTTTGGTAGTAGCGCACCCTCAGAGTTTAGGTTTAACCTCTTAACCCAATGAATCATTCCAACACACCGATCCTTTACGTAAAATCTGGCTGCCCTTGGTGCACAGAAGCCCTCAGCTTCTTCAGCACAAATAACATTCGCCTAGAAACCCGCGAGGTGCGCAGTAACAAAGCCTTCATGGAGCAGATGGTGAAACACAGCAGCCAAACCAAGACCCCCACCTTCGTGCTCGGCGAGTTCGTCGTCGCCGACTTCGACATCGGCGAGTTCAAAGCCGCACTTAATAAAGCGCCCGCCGTCAAAGCACTGCTCGGATTGTAGGCTGCACGCCTTGGGATCGCCAGACTCCCGCCTAGTCCAACATAGAAACGGTTCGCCGATTCTCTACAAGATCAGCGCATCACCACTATTTGTAGCGAAGTCGGTAACCGATTTCGATCTGTGAGACCTCGGGCTGAATCGAGTGGACTACAGCGGATCACATAAAAAAGCGCCGTCCCTTTCGAGACGACGCTTTTTGCAAACAACAAACTAATGAAAAACCTAACAAAGGTTATATAAAGATAGACGGGCCAGCCGCCTAAACGTTCAAAATATTATAATTTTTTTCTAAATAAATTTAGGGCGCACACCACCAAAACAGTCAAGTCACTACAGTTGATCATATTTAACACTCCGACCGCGGGCTTTCTCGACCGGATATTTTTCCGCATTACGCTTCATTTTCGCCTCAATAATCGCCGCAATGTCGATTCCAGTGACATTCGCAAACTCGATAGCGAAGATAAATACGTCAGCCAACTCCTCCTCGACCTTTCCACGCAACTTGGTCACCTCGACATCTGTATGTGATTCCTCCGGACTCTGCCAGAGGAAGTGTTCCATCAACTCGGCTGCCTCTGCCGAAATCGCCATCGACAGATTCTTGGGACTGTGGAATTGCTCCCACTCGCGCTCCTTGGCAAACGCTAGCACACGATCTTTGATTTCCTGTAAGCGAGTCTCAGCGTCATTCATAGCAATAGTGAGTAGTCCACTACCACGCCACAATCAAGGCCCGAAATCGAAGCACAGCCCAACAAGGATCGACATACTCCAGCTGGCACCTTCCAGCACCCTAGCGAAGAGCCAATACGGAGATTGGCGCTCCCAGCACATAAAAAAGGCGCCGTCTCTTTCGAGACGACGCTTTTTACAAACGACAAACTAATGAAAAATCCAAACAAGATTATAGTACAATAGACGGACCAGTCGCCAAAGCGTTCAAAATACTTTGATTTTTTTCTAAAAAACTTTGAGAACCGCCAAAATAGTCCCACAAGTCTGTGCCTATAAGTACTTTTACTATGCATCAATTTCAGCCGTCTAAAAATAAAACCCGCCGGTTCTGATATTGGCAGCCAGGACGCGGCTCTTGGCGAACGCATCGATGCATTCCTCAACAAACCGGTTACAATGCGTCGGGCTTTGTTATCCTTATAGCAAGAATCGCCCGACATGACTGGCAGCACCGATTGGATACAATCGAACGAGCCACTGCTACAGCTGCTCGGCAGCTTATCGCTCCTACTGCTGGCACTCACCCTTGTCGCTCTCGTGCTCGTAGAGATTACACTGCCCCGAAGACTACTTCACTCGCGACCATCGTGCTCCCATCGGTGATCCGTAAATCGCTCAACAAAATCCGCATAATTGCGAATAAGCCGTCACTGAAAGTGCCGGTGCAGCAAACGCCCAAAGATAAGGAACGATAAAATAATGGGAGACCCGTTCTAGCCCCGCAGCGCGAACTAGCTATCACTATCACAGTCTTTACACACGCCGTAGACTTCCATCACGTGTGTAATCTGCGAGTAACCGTGAGCCTTCGCGCGTCCCAGCACTTCTTTGCCGATACAGAGGTCCAAGCGTTCAGCTTGATGGCACTCACGACAAATTAGGTGATGATAGTGCTCCCCAGGAGCAGTCAGCTCGAAGAGTTGCGTGCCATTTTCGAGTGGAATGCGTTGAATCACCCCAATGCCTTGCAGCGCCTCCAAGTTCCGATAGACAGTCACTAGATCGGTTTCCGGTAGCTCAGCTTTCTGCCGAATTTCGTCGGCGCTCGCAGGATGCTCGAATTGCATCAAAACTTGTACGATACGAATCCGCTTTTTGGTGATACGCCCGCCCCCTGCGCGCATGCGCTCTAAAATGGTCTCTATCGAACTGTCAGGCGCGGAATTCATAGTGCTTACAATGTGAGGCCTCAATTGAGATTCAAGTTCATTCCCCTCATTATCGCGTGGTTAAGTAAAGTATAAGCGCACTTAACTAATGAAAGTAGATTGCATTAGAGGGGGAGGTTTGCTCGGCGTTAATGAACGTCACTAACACTTATACAGACACACTCTCTGAGCAGCCATTTCTTAGATCCAGTCGCCATCTCGATGGCTATCATCTGCGCGATCCATTGCTTAATCACTCCAGTCTTGCTCCTTGTACTGCCTATTCTAGCGACAACTGCGTGGGTGGATACGGACTTTTATCTATGGATGATTCTGTTGGTAATTCCGACCACTACGTTGCCCATTTGGAGCGGGTGTCGCCGAGACCGGGACAAATGGGTGATTAGCATAGCAGCCCTTGGCCTCGGGCTGTTGTCGGTCGCACTCGCCAACGAGCGCTATGCAAAGGCAGCCGCTCGGAGCGATTCGGCACTGGCGGTTCAATTGTCGTCGGGCCCGAATGCGCGACTAGCGATAGAATCGAACGCCGCTGCCTCTGCGGCCTGCAGCACCTGTGTTCCTAGCTCGAAAGAGGGCGGGGCGGCGCAGCTGGCCAGACGACGACATATGCGGGACTCCCATGGCATTTGGGACTCAATGTTCCTGGAGGCCTGTTATTGGCAACTGCACACACGCGCAACTTTCTCCTCTGCCGGAGAGATCGCTGTCAGCATTCAGATAGAACGCACCGCAGGTGAGACCTCAACAGATGAATTGGCAAAGTAGGACCCTAACAATTAACGACAATTACTTTCATTAATGGATGATTTGCGAAAATCCCGTACTGCAGGTATTGCCGCCTTTACTTTGATAGAGCTCTTGACGGTGATCGGAGTGCTGACGGCGATTCTTATACCTGCAATCGGCGCGACCCAGCAATCTGCACAAAAAGCCAAATGTGCATCCAACCTTCGTCAGATTGGACAAGCGATCAGTCTGTTCGCGATGAACAACAACGGCTACTTCCCCCTTTCGACGCACACGGTACCAAATATCGATGAGAGCTGGATTTACACAATAGCCCCCTACTTAGGCGAAGTTGATGAAGTGCGCATATGCCCGGCAGATCCTCAAGGACCCGAGCGCTTGGAGCTAAACTTAACGAGTTACGTGCTAAATGAATTCGTGGTGGTTCCGAACATGGCCCCTTTCTGTCAAATGCGCACGGATAGTTATACAAACCTATGGCGACTCCAAAACCCTGCGCTGACGATGGTGGCATTTATCGCATCGGACAGTATGCCCTTGGGCGATCACTCTGACCACACCCACTCTCGGGGCTGGGGAAACTGGAATCGCGTGATCGCAGACATTCAACCAAATCGCTTCGGCTCTGAGAGATCGGACGGGCTCGGTGGCTCGTCAAACTTTCTCTTCGCGGATGGCCATGTCGACACGATTGAGGCGGAAGCGCTGCATCAAAAGATTCTCTCCGGGAATAATCCCGCAGATCCTGTAAATCTCTAATTGATCACCCGCTCCGCCGCCGAATCATCTTTTCTTTTTAACCATCAACTAGACACACAAACACATGCATAAAAAAGACACGACTCTACTGAGCCTATCTGCGCTCAGCTTATTGGCCGCCCAGGCTAACGGGCAGATCAACTTCAGCTCTGGTCATATCGATATTGGCATCGCTTATGAAGAGGGCGAATGGGAGCCTCATGTTCACGACGAAGAAAATGATATTGAATACGAATCCGATGCATTGCTCTTTCATGGAGCTGAAGCTAATAGCACCAACTTCAGGGCAACTGTACCCGAGTTAGCCTCTTTTGGTTTTCTTGGGGATGCGGGAGACGACATATTCATTTTCCCGCAGGTTGAAAATACCTCCCTGCCATTCATAGGCATTGCTGCAGAAGAGATCGACTCGGCCGACTTCGCGACAAATGAAATCACACTTGAACTGTCTGGATTCTCGGGGCCAGGCGATTTCTTCCTCTACCAAATAGACGGCTTTGGTGCACCCAATTTACTCTATGACACCACGGATGGATTAAATGACGTGCTAACGCTAAATATCGGTTCTCACGCTCACTACAACTTCGCCTTCTCCGCTGAAGGTGTTTATAATGTGACATTGACTGCTTCGGGAATCCTTAACGACGGATTTAACACATTATCCACGAGTGCACCTGCAACGTTTTTCTTTGGGGTCAATGCAGTGCCCGAGCCTTCGGCCTTCGCGCTGATCGCAGGTTGTATGAAACTTGGCTTCGTCGCGATGCGTCGCCGCCGCTCCTAACTCAGCAACTTCTTATTAAAGCAAGCGGCGTGTCTACCTTTAGGCACGCCGTTTTTTTGTTCGATACAGCGTGAGTTAATCAGTATCCGGCGGTGAAAGCGTCAAGATCTGGAACGCCATAGAAACAACGACCTCATGCGTCGAATGATCCTTCAAACACCCACATTTCTACCCTAGCACGAGCACTGCGATCGAGAAATAGATCAGCAGGCCGAGCACATCCATCACTGAAGTAATCAGCGGACTACTAGCAGCTGCGGGGTCGACCTTCAAACGACTCAGCACAAACGGCAACAAGGCACCGAAGCTATTCGCCACGAACACGATCGCAATCATACTCAGCCCCACGATCCATGCGATGTGACTATCGCCCCCATACAGGTGGCTGACAACACCGGCGATCACCGCCATTGCGCCACCGAGCAGCAAACCAACAAAGAGCTCCTTGCTAACAGCCATCAACCAATCACTCAACTCCAAATCGCCAGTCGCAATCGCGCGAACCATCAAGGTCGCCGACTGTGCGCCGCAATTACCACCACTGGCGATGACCAGCGGCATAAACAGCGCAAGGGTGATAAACTCTACCACATATTCCTCGTAGCTCGATATCACACTGGCTGAAATCAAATTAACGAAAATCAGAATCAGCAGCCAGCCGATGCGCTTGCGGAACAGTTGTGTTGGCGAAGCGACACTATAGCGCGTCTCCAATGGAGCCACCGCCGCACCTTTTTGAATGTCTTCCGTGGCCTCTTCTTCGGCCACGTCGAGGATATCATCCACGGTGACGATCCCGAGCAACACACCCTCAGAATCGACCACGGGTAACGCGTTCACGTCGTAACGCTGAATCATTTCCACCGCCACTTCGCGGTCATCATACGCTGAAATACTCACACAATTATAATTGAGCATTTCCTGAATCAGCGTCTGTGGATCAATCATGATTAGACGGCGCATACGCACGATATCCACTAGCTTACCAACAGCATCAGTCACGTAGAAGATATTAAAAATCTCGGAGTCGCGCCCGTATTTACGAACATGTGCCAGCGCTTGCTCGCAGGTCCATTCCGCACGCAGACGAATATAGTCCGGCGTCATCAATCGACCGACACTCTCCTCTGGGTAGCCCAGCAACTGACGTGATTCCGCCAAATCCGCAGGGCTCAACAATTGCATGAGCCGCCGCATTACAGTCGCTGGCAGCTCATCTAGCATCGCGGTGCGGTCGTCAGGACTCAGATTCGCTAGCAGCGAGCGCGTATCCGCATCGGTTAACGCAGTTAAGAAAACGTCCTGATCCTCAGGCTCGAAATGAGCAAACACATCCGCAGCCCGCTGACGCGGCAAGGCACGATAGACCAACACTTGATGCGGTTTGTCCATACGCAGAATCAAATCCGCCACCTCAGGATCTGCCCAACTGGTCAACGACTCGGAAAGCGCCTTTAATTGACCCCTTTCAACGAGTGCCTCGACCTCCGAGTCTGTAAATGTGCTTTCTTCTCGCATCCAGCCTTTAATCTTAGAAGCCCCTGCCCACAGAGTAAAGCAGCGAAATCCTAACTATCTACTTTTCCACCGCACGCTCGCAGCCATACTGCTCCAGTAAATCAGCCACCAAGCTAGGCAAATGCGACAAATGCGCCCCCGCACCCGCAGACGCGCCCGCACAAGATACATAGCCGATATTATCGTTGAACGGTAAATCCAAGCTGCGCTCCTCCAGCCATTGATTCAGCACCAGCAACGCCTCTATCCAGTCGCGTAGCGAGAAATCACTCTCATCGACCTCTTCCAGCAAGGCACGCTGCAAGTCCTCTGCACCTTTGAAATGTGCATCTAGATAGGCGAGTACACTGGGTGAATCTGCAAACTCGTCCCAACACTTGGTTATCTCAAATTCTGGCATCTGCCGAATTATGTAAAGTAACCGCGCCGGAGACAAATTGATTGCGCTCATTTTTATCGATTAAATTCGTCCACTGCGCGATTTCTAGCGCTTGAGTCTTGCTCATCGCGCATTCAGCCCTTGGCTGTAAGATCTTATGCGCACTATCCGTACAGCTGCCAGAGCCCTCATTGTCCTAGAAGGCAAACTACTCGCCATCAAAATGAGCGATCAGTCTGGCGTGTTCTACATTCTACCTGGCGGCGGCCAGCGCCACGCCGAGACCTTGAGCGAATGCGTGCAACGCGAATGCCTCGAAGAGATTGGCACCGATGTCGATGTCGGCGAACTCCTCTATGTGCGTGAATACATCGGCAAGAATCATGAGTTCCGCCAGGTGCACCACAGTTTCCATCAAGTCGAGAGCGTGTTTCGCTGCTCACTGCCGAATCCAGACGGCATCGGCCCTGGTACCGAGCACGACAAAAAGCAAATCGGCGTCGAGTGGATCCCGCTGGAAGAACTGGATGACCACCGCTTTCTACCAATAGTGATCAAACCCTTTTTTACCAAAAATGGCTTCGAGCCGAGTTCGAATTATCTGGGAGATGTGAATTGAGTGCGCGCCAGTCAATTGATGTGTGCAGGTGCAACAGTATGAAAGTGAGAATGTAATTCCTGCTTCCTAACCGTTAAAACATCCCAACCTTCCCACTTTTTAACCTTTCCACCTTGCCACTCCAAATTGAGCGTCTACCGCCGAATATTCAGTAAAAAGAATCAGAGTATGATGCACCCCGATGACCGACGACGTGTCGATTGGGTGAGCCCGTTCTGCATGCTGCTGCTGTGCGCCATTAGTATTCTGTTTATTTACTCGGCGCAATATACCCACGGCGGCGACGACTGGAAGAAGCAGCTCTTTTGGGTCGCGCTCGGGCTCGGCATCTATGGCGTGGTGTCGCTGATTAACTACAAAATCTTTCTTGGCTACGCGCATTTAATTTACGGCGCAGGCATTTGCGGCTTACTCTTGGCCACCAATCTGAGCCCAATTAGCGTCGAAATGATGGGAGCTCGCCGCTGGGTGGACATTGGCATTACCACCATTCAGCCGACCGAAGGGGCCAAAATCGGCACCTTGATCATGGCTGCCAGTATTTTAGCCCGTTCAGAGCTAGGATCGGTACAAGACTCTCTACTGGTACTGGCAAAAGTGGCTGTGGTATTTTTAGTTCCAATGTTATTGATTTTTTTGCAGCCGGACCTAGGATCATCACTTGTCTTTCCTCCAATGATTTTTGCCCTACTATATGTCTCCCGTTTGTCGGAGAAGTTTTTTGTGAGCGCTTTTGCTCTATTTGTCGTCGCTGTCAGTGTCCTCGGCCTGGATATTTACGCCTACAGCCAGCACCTGGAGCAGGTTCGCTCAATCGAACGCACTGCAGCCACACCCCCCTCTCAAGAGTATCATTCACTCCTACCAATTCACAATTATCAACGAAACCGGATCCTAACCTTCGTCGCTCCCGACGTAGTCGATCCGGAAGGCACCGGCGCAAGCTGGAACGCCAAACAAGCAAAAATATCCGCCGCCACAGGTGGAGTCGCCGGTAAGGGCCTGTTCAAAGGAACACAGGCACAACTCGGCTACCTCCCTAAAGCGGTGGCTCACAACGACTTTATTTTCTCCGTTATTGCGGAGGAAACAGGCTTTCTTGGAAGCGCGTTCGTCGTCGGACTCTTTTGTCTGATGGTCGCCAACGGCATACGTATTGCCGGACTCGCAAGAGATCGATTTGGAATGCAACTGGCCATCGGCGTCAGTGTGCTGTTCCTCGTCCACTTCTTCATCAACATTGGCATGACTATCGGCATTACTCCGATTACAGGACTCCCGCTTCCGTTTTTAAGTTACGGAGGTTCCTTTGTTCTGAGCTGTTTTATTCTGCAAGGATTAGTGCAAAGTGTATATCGTCACAGAAAGGATCATACATGATCCTAAAAACAATATACACACCCACATCAACCTGCAGCAGCTACCAGAGCACGGGATCCCCAATTCAACCAGGGACACCCAAAACCAATGCCAAATTCAACAACTGAAAATTCCGATTCACAATACACTGAAGAACTCACCTCTGCTCCGAAAGAAAAGAAGACCGAGCGAATTGATCATAAAGAGCTAAAAAACGACGCCGCAAAACGTGCAAAGAAACAGCCCTTGGTGACTCGTATCATCAAAGCCATCAAGAATGAACAGAAGTCTTACTCAGAGCTGATCATCAACTCCGAGCCGCTCGAGAAACGCGTCGCTCTGCTGAAGGACGGCGTGCTTGAAAAATTTGAAGTCGAACGCACGGGTGAAGCCCGCGAAGTGGGCGCCATCTTTAAAGGGCGCATCCAAAATCTCGAAGCGGGCCTCAAAGCTGCGTTCGTCGATATCGGCGAGCCCAAGAATGCCTTCCTGCACTACTGGGACATCCTTCCAGCTGCCAACGACAGCGGTATCGAGATCGTGCGTGACAACAAAACCGCCATACAGCGCAAGCGCGAGAGCGAGAAGGTTTCGGTCAAAGACATTCCGAAGCTCTACCCCATCGGCAGCGAGATTATCGTGCAAATCACCAAGGGCCAAATCGGCACCAAGGGTCCACGCACCACCACTAATATCGCCCTACCAGGGCGCTTCCTAGTGCTCATGCCGCACGCTGGCACACTCGGCATCTCTCGCAAGATCGACGACCGCAAGGAGCGCAGCCGCCTCAAGGGCATCCTCCGCGATCTCACCCTACCCGAAGGAATGGGCCTGATCATCCGCACTGCGGGCGAAGGCAAAAAAGCACGCTTCTTTATCCGCGACTTACACATTCTGCTCAAACGCTGGGAAGTCATCAACCAACGCATGAACGCAACCAACAAACCAGGTTGCCTCTACGTAGAGCCAGACATCGTCGGCCGCACCGTGCGCGACTTCCTCACCGAAGATATCGACCGTGTCATGGTTGATAAGAAGCAGGATTATGATGATATTATAGCCGAAGTGACGACTATTTCGCCTCGATCAAAGTCCAAAATTCATATTTTCGAGGAAGACATCCCCGTCTTTGAGCGCTTCAACATTGAGCGTCAAATTGAACAGACCTACATGCGCTGTGTGCCACTCCCAGGTGGTGGCGAGATTGTGATTGAAGAAACTGAAGCGTTGATCTCGGTCGACGTGAACACAGGTTCACACAAGAACAAGACCAAGAAGGACGGCAAAGACTTTATTACGCAGGTGAACCTTGAAGCGGCCACCGAAATCGCACGCCAACTACGCCTGCGTAACATCGGCGGACTCATCATTCTCGACTTCATCGACATGAAGGCGAAGAAGGATCGCAACTCGGTACTCAACCGCATGCGCCGAGAAATGGAGCACGACAAGGCGAAGAATCACATCCTCGCGATTTCAACGCTCGGCATCATGCAAATGACTCGCCAGCGCCATTCTGAAAGCCACTCCAGCGGCATCTACACCGACTGCCCTTATTGCCACGGTCGCGGCTCGGTCAAATCGGCCCGTACCATGAGTGTTGAGATCCAGCGGCGTATCATTAGCATCATCCGCCACATCCGTGCACGCGATGGCCATGACAAGGAGATCAACCTTCGCGTGCTTCTCAACCCGTCCAATCTGGAGCGCCTGCGCAACGAGGACGAAGATCTACTACTCGGGATCGAGGAATCTTATGGCGCACGTCTATCGTTCCGCGCCGATCCAATTTATCACGTCGAAAACTTCAAAATCCTCGACGTCGAAACTGGGCAAGAACAGCGCTAGTCTTTCCAATGCCGAACGTCGAATTGATGAGAACACTCAAAATCTGACGTTCGGCACAGGATTTGCATCTACGCAGTTTATGAAAATCCTCGCTGCATTCGATAAGTTCAAAGACTCCATGACGGCCGTCGCGGCATGCGCTGCAGCTGCTGCTGGCGCACGCCAAGCGCTAGGTAGTGCCGCACACATCACGCAAGCGCCACTGACCGATGGCGGCGAAGGCTTTTGTAGTATTTTAACCAATGCCGCAAATGGTTTCATTCAGACACATACCGTCTGCGGCCCAATCGGAGTCGACCTCGAAGCACCCTTAGGCTGGGTGAACCTCACTGCATTGCCCACTGCAGTGCGTGAGCGAATCGACCTTCCTCCAGGTAAGGTCGCGATCATCGAAATGGCTGCTGCTGCAGGTCTAGAACAAGTGCCTCCACATCGCCGACACCCAAAACGGTGCACCACTTACGGAGTGGGGGAACTAATTAGGATCGCAGTCGCAGAAGGTGCGGATGCAATTCTACTTGGTATCGGTGGCAGTGCCACCAGCGACCTCGGCCTCGGCCTACTGCAAGCACTAGGCTTACAGTTCATCGATTCAAACGGTCACGCCATCGAACGCATACTCCCGGCAAACTGGCCACAAGTCACCCACATCTCAGGCAGTCTCGAAATCGTCACACCGCCGATCTTCATTGCGTGCGATGTCGACAACCCACTGCTCGGCCCACGCGGAGCCGCAGCAGTCTATGGCCCTCAGAAAGGCTTACTCGCAGACGAACTGGAGAGCTTCGAGGCCGAGTCCGCGCGCATCGCCTCGATGCTCAGTGCATACTTCAAGCAACCTGAAGCACTCCGCGAATCACCCGGGAGCGGCGCGGCGGGTGGTGTCGGCTTTGGCCTAAATGTGGCCTGCGGCAGCCAATACGTCGCGGGGTTCGAACTCGTCAGCACTTGGCTTGACCTAGAGAGTAAGATCGCGGCAGCCGATCTTATCCTCACCGGAGAGGGCAAAATCGACCTTAGCTCACTGAACGGCAAAGGCCCCTATGCACTCGCAATCGCGGCTAATCTCGCCCACAAACAAATTATACTCTTGGCGGGTTGCATCGAAGCACCAGCAGCCGAGCAACTGCACCGAGAGTTCCCCAATTGCACCACCGCAGCGATTACTCCCGAAGGCTGCCCACTCCCACAGGCACTCGCAGAAGGCCCAGACAATTTGCAAAATAAAACCGCGCAGGTCCTGCTGCAACAGACTCAACAATGACCATTGAAGAGCATGAACTCAGAGAGACGAGAACGCGCCGCATCCGCAGAGTGAAGCGCTGGCTCAGGGTTTTGCCTCGGCGCAGCAATATCCATCGCTACCCGATCCTCTGGCGCTTTTCCGCAGGTGCGCGCAAACGTATTTACCTCTGGAGCTTTCGTGTCGAGAACGCGGTGCCCGCAATCTACGCAGGCTTCATTCTCGCACTCATGCCACTCTACGGCATACAGATTCCGATCGCGCTGTGCCTCGCCATATTTCTGCGGGCTAATCTGCCAATTCTCGTCGGGTTACAAATGCTCTCCAACCCACTCACGATATTGCCGTTCTGGTATGCCGCCTATCAAGTCGGCAGCAGCGTGCTCTGCATCGTCAGCATCGAAACACCGCCACTAGGCCAACACGACGTTAGAGCCATCGTGCATCATTTCAAAGACGGTGAATGGAGCCTCAATATTGAACCCCTACTGGCCACCTTTAGCATCATGTGCCTCGGTGGCATCGTCATGGGGGTCTTTTTCGGCCTCATCTCTAGCTTTGCCTATCGCTTCACAGCCAAAAGAACCGCCGCAAGCTACGCACTTTTGATTCACCAGATCCACGATCGTAAAGCGCGTAAATCAGACCCTCCTCCTGCTCCCGACTCCGATGTTTAAATTCCTCCGTCTCCTCTCGATCACTCTCCTGACAAGCTGTGCACTCATCGCACAAACAGACCGTGTCACCCTTGGCATCGACACACTGCAACAATCTGGGTTTCGCGCCATCGCAGGCAAACGAGTCGGACTGCTTACCCATCCAGCTGGCGTCAACCGTGATGGAGTCAGCAGCATTGACGTGCTGCGAAGCGCGCAAAATGTGAAACTCGTTGCACTGTTTGGTCCAGAGCACGGGATTTACGGCAACGAACAGGCAAACGTGCCAATCGACAACAGAATCGACCCACGCACCCAGCTTCCCGTCTATTCACTGTACGGCAAATACCGCAAGCCATCTGCTGAGATGCTACGCGGACTCGATGCACTGATTATTGATCTCCAAGACGTCGGCGTGCGCTCTTACACTTACGTCAGTTGCATGCGCTACGCGATGGAAGCCTGCTTTGAAAATGGCGTCGAGGTCGTGGTGCTCGACCGCCCAAATCCACTCGGCGGCCTGAAAATTGACGGTCCACCGCTCGACCGCGAATGGCGCAGCTACGTCGGAGCCTTCCACGTGCCCTACGTCCATGGCTTCACCATCGGTGAGCTCGCACAAATCGCGAAGTATACACCTGGCAGCATGAATGTGAGCGACAAAGTGCGCCAGCAAGGGAAGCTCACGGTCATTAAGATGGATGGCTGGCGGCGCGACATGCTGTGGCCACAAACAGGGCTCAAATGGGTGCCAACTTCGCCGTATATCCCCAACCTCTCAGCCGTCCTCGGCTATGCAATGACAGGTCTCGGAGCGCAAGTCGGAGGCTTCTCGCATGGCATCGGTACACCCTATCCATTTCGCTTACTTCGCTACAAAGGGAAATCCGCACTACAAGTGCAACAAGCACTCAGCGCACAGCACATCCCAGGCCTAAGCTTTCGCATCCTCAGCACCAAAACCAAATCTGGCGCCAGCGTCGAAGGCGTCTATGTTAGTGTCAACGATTGGGCCAAAGTACGCCCCACCGAAATTAGTTTTTATATGATGCGACTCACCGCCGCATGGACCTCGGGCAATCCCTTCGCTGATGCAAAGAACCCCGCCTTATTTAACAAGCACGTCGGCAGCACCGCGTGGTGGCACGAAATCAGCCAACGTGGCGCTCAGGCAAGAACCAAAGACTTCGTGAGCAAATGGACCGCGCAGGCGCAAGCCTTCCAACGCAACCACATGCAATTCCGCCTCTACTAGGTTTAATCAGAATTCTCAGACTCTCGCGTTAACTGAGGCATCGTATCTGGCACCCTCGGATAATGAGAGGTGTTAGCCGACAATCAGAGGCACCGTGAATGCCGCAGACCATGCGGAAACAAACTGACAGCTGAAATAACTCATTCTTGTGGATAAAACAAAATCCGATCGTGCACTAAAAATGCAAAATCGAGTTTCCCATCGCCGGTCAAATCTGCAATCACCACCTCGCGCGGTTCCACATTACTTCCCGTGCGCCCTTGGTAATGTAAGTTCTGCTCAAACACTTCCCAGAACATGCGGCTCTGCCAATCGAGTTCTTCCTTCACGAGAATCTCCAGCACATGGCTCTGGCCATCCACCGCGAGTAAATCGAAGCGGCCATCTTGATTAAAGTCAGCTCCCTCCACATAACTATAATGCACGTCATCAAGGTTTGTCTCGAAGCTTTCCTCAACCACCCGCGTCCACACCTCTGCCTGTGCAGGTAAACGCCAGAAACGATCTTCGCCTGCAAAAATAAACTCCGTCGCTCCTTTGGTCTCCTCTAATCGATACCACTCACTTAAATTAATCTTTCCTGCATCGACCGTTTTGCGATACCGAAAGACACCATCCTGGTCACGCTTAAGCAGTTGGAATTCTCCGGCAGCCGATACATAGAAAAACAACTGTTGCACCACACCGTCTTCATACAATGGGATCACTGCCGATACCACATCGTCACCTCGCAGGGCATTAAACTGATCCACCATTTCGAGCATATCATCCTTCACTCGTAGCGCACGAGCGTAGCCAGATCGACCCACGACAAGCTCATTACTCCCATCACCGTCGACATCAAACACACTGACCTGCGCAGGCTGTATGTCTTTCAACAAGCTCTCTCTAATTGTCGATGCCTGTGCCACTTCCTTAAGCACTACGCCATTCACCTCTTCTGCAAATAATAACACGGGTGCCTCACGCGTCACAAAGATCATCAGCCCACTGCGGTTATCATCAAACACCGCCAATTCACGAATCTCGAACGGCTTACGTTTCACCCCAGACAGCACAGTGCGGGAAAGTACGACCCAGCTTGAATCCGTATTGTCACGACTCTCAGGTCGAGCCAGCGTTAATGCCATCTCACCCTTCAGTTCACTGACCAATGCCAACTCATCAAAGCCATCACCATCCAAATCCACCGCCTCACAGACCAATGGTTCTCCTTCTCCAATCAAAAGTTGCCGCGGGAATAAGAGTCGACCAGCCCGATCTATCTGGCTCAGACCGATCGTCTTCTCACCAGCACTCACGACCACTACTGCAGCTCGATCTTTTTTAAAAAAGCGACCACTGGCGATCGAGGATATTTCCGAAAACGACGGAAAAGTTTGGGGCGAATCGAAATGTCCCGATTTTTTCAAAAACAGCACCAACTCGGCACCGGCAGGATTTGCGACCAGTAAGTCCTCTTGCCCGTCGCCATTCAAATCACCGAGTGCATAGCTCGCCGCCATACGCCCCTTTTTGAAGATCGGATAAATCTCCGGTTGCGCGGCGGAAAAACCGCTGACCTCCTGTACTGCCTCCGCCTGTGTCAGGCGGAAGAACTCCACACCTCCGCTGCGCGAATCAACCGAGCAAAAAGACAGCCCCGCACCCTCAGCTTGAGGCATCGCACGCACTCCACGCACAGGCCGTTCAAAAACAAAACGCCGCTCAGGTCCAAACCCACCATCACTCAACTGCTCTCGTAGTGCGAGCGACTGATCGCCATTCGCTGAAATATAGAGCACATCCTTGCGCCCATCCTCCGTCACATCTTCCAGCAATAAATTAAACGGATTCTCCCCCGTCACATAATACACCGCCGCCTCACCGAGATGGCCATGTGAATCCTGACGAAAAACTCGAAGCGCATCCGCGGACACGACGACCAACTCCGCACTCCCATCGCCATCCACATCTGCAATCCGAACGGTGCCCGTCCATCCCAGCGCCGCGAAATCATCAAACACATGCGCGTCCGGCCATTGCCCCGCTTCATTTTGATAGCGAACTGTCAGCGCCACCTCACGAGCAGTATAGGCCAGATCATCGCGCCCATCGCCATTCAAATCCCCCACTGACAAGTCAAATACCGGAAAGCCAATCGTTATCGATTCACTCTCGAAACGAGCATCCTCAAGCGGCGGCTCCCAACGATTACGATTCAAGCGTGTCTTACCACTCGTGTTAGGCGCATCGTCTGCCAACTGATACAAGATCTCGATCTGTGCGCTATCATTGTTGATCACGACTAAATCGCTCAATCCATCCTGGTTCACATCACTTACATTGAGCGCACGCGTGCCCCAATCCAACTTCAGCACCTCCGGTCCTGAGAACGAAAACGGCGCTACCTCTGCACATGCAAGCGCACACGTTATCAACCCGCCACTTAAATAAAAAGCTCCGCGTCTCACACCTCTAAAATGTCCCCATCGATTAAATCTAGTACTCATTATTCACCCTCACTTTTGATAATTAACGTGCGCCCAAAAAAACCATCCGGCGCTTCATTCAACTCAGAAACCATACGATAGGAACTGTCCAGACGAGACGGGATTTTTGCCTTGCTCATATCCTTCGTCAAACCACTAAACTCAGCCACTTGCAGCAGAGATTCAAACAATGACTCAACCATCAGTTCAGTATTTACAAAAGAACGTGTCACCGCATTCGGGCGTTCAATACGCTCAAATAATTGCTCGATCTCGGGACTCTGCCACAACCCCTGCCCCCCTTCACTCATGCGAGTCAGCACTTCATGTAGTAAGCCCACTTCACCGACATTTACGATCACGCTCGAACGCAAGAGCACATAGCTAACTGTATTTCCACTATCCATGTCTGGCTCGCTCGAATCCGTGATTGTATAAATGGTCTGCCCTTTATAAATCTGCTCTTCAACCATCGCGCGTAAGCTAGGAACCAGGTCCTTAAAGGCTTCGATGGCTCGTGCCAGTGCTTGCACGTCTTTCACCTCAATCACGAAAATTTGCTGCGGCTTTGCGACCTCAGAGTTATTCAGATTCGCCTCAGGTAAGACCGACAGGCTAACAATCTGAGACCCGAAGTTGTCCAATAGCGCTGCACGCAAATCGACACCCGTCTTCGCCTTAGCTATCTGCAGCTGCATATCAATCAACGGCGGCAATGTCGGGCTCGCCGAAGTCAGAAATCTTTCTAAATTTGCAAACATCGCACTGCCGTCGAGGGTCGAAATCGAACTACTCAATGCCCCCTCCGTCACATAGTGGGCCTCCGGAAGTGCAGTGTTTGCGTAGCTCATCAGGCTTAAGAATCCCCACTTCTCACGATAGATTAATCCATAATGCGACAGCAACCCGGAATCAATCAGATCAAAATCAGCATACAACGCCTGCAGTGATTCCAGCGACAAGGCACGATCCAAACTCTGCGCAGTCACCCCAAATATCGCCAAATTTTTTACCGCGGGATGCTCAATCAATGCGCCATTCAAGGTCGGCATCAATTTCTCTAAATTCAAATACACCCCAAAATCACTACGCCCGCCCTCTTCTCGCGAACGTTGATACACCGCAGAGTCTGCGATCGGCGCACTGGCTCCTTCCTTGATAGACTCAACTGCCGCACGTAAACGACTCTCGGGAGCGGCCAGAACCACGATGCCATCCACCAGCGCGTAGCCATCTTCAATATAAGTAGCTAGCCCATTAAAGGCCTCATCGAAATAGAGCGTTTCGCCCATAAACGACTCCTCGATCATTACATGCTCAACTAGCGGATTAATCGCCTGTTGCGCGGCCAGATTACGCTCAAATTGAATTTGCATCAATCTATCGAGTCGTGCGGCATCTCCGGAAAACTCAGCCATCAACACCATTTCCTCACGCCCTGCCTGCCCCAGCGCTTGGCCTGATAGATTATAAAAAGCCACACTCGCCTGCCCCGAAAACAGCTCAAACAACTCATCGTAGCTCAGCCCAAACACGTCCTCCATCACTTCGGTAAAACCAGTGGATGCATTAGCACTGCCGTCTACTTCAAGCGTATCGCTGCCCTTCATCGCATTGAAAAATGCGAGTAGCTCTTCGTCTTCGAACACGGCTGCGATCGGATGCATCGTCCACTGCGCCCGAGTTTCTGAAAGACTGCGCACTGTGCAGAAAAACTCTGCATCCTCCCCGATGATCTCCTGAAAAGGCACCGCAGACACTGCAGTGCCCGAGAGGCACACACACATACAAGATAACAATAATTTATTCATATTTAAAATCTCAATTTACTCCTCGCTGTCACCAATTTTAGGCGGACTCAAATATCGAAAGCCTGAATTCGGATTACGTGGATCAAATGCATATGCATCTCGGTTGTCTAAAAAGGACTTCACCACACCTGAAGAAATTGAAAAGCCCAAGCCCTCAGCTCCCACAGCGGCAATCTTCATATTATTGACGCCCACCACTTCACCACGCAGGTTGAACAACGGCCCTCCAGAATTACCTGGATTGATCTGAGTCGTCGTCTGTAAATAAAGACGCCCGCTGATCACACGATTCGCAACGCTAATAATTCCCTCTGAAACGGTCCGATCTAACCCTAGAGGACTACCGATCGCGAACACAGTCTGCCCCTCACGTACTCGGCCAGCACCAGCAGCTAAGGTGACGCTGCGAAACACCTCTTCCGACTCTGGTTCGATCTTTAACAATGCCAAATCTAACTCCGCGCTCGTCGCCACTATCCGCACATTACTGTACGTCACATTCGAAAGCTCGCGTTCACCTTCCTTAAAAATTGTCACCGAGATACGATGTTCGCCCGCGATCACATGGTCATTCGTCACCACATAACCATCCCCGTGGATTACAAACCCAGAGCCTAGGCCGGTCGGTGTTTGCACCAGTGCCACTGCCTCGCCCAACTGATCCACCCACTTCAGAATCGACTGATCGCGACGATCCGCCGCGACACGATAGAGCGTGTCCTCAACCACCGCCGCTGCGACCTCGCCAGTGACTGAATCCACCTCACCCAGACTTGCGACCGCATCCTTCGGCACAGTAACTACATTAAAGCCCAAATCCACATAATACACCTCTGGGCGCTCTAATACGATAGCACCGCGAATACCACTACCATCCTTCAACTCAATTGAATGAATTCCGTATAACGAAGTTAAAGTAAGGTAAAAAAAAGACAATAAGCCAACTTTTTGCATTTTGGTAGTCAAACCAATCAGCCAAGCACTGACCACAAAATAAGCACAAAAGAAAACGATATAAGCTAAATTTCGGTTCACCACTGGTTAATGGGAAAGCTTCGATTGAAAGGACTGACCGCGATAGGAGTGTGGGCGACTCGCCCACATTCATCCTGTCTGGCTACAATGGAGGGCGAGTCGCCCTCCCTCCTTTACCACTAATCGACGATAAACCTAAATGCCTGCCGCGATATGCCGCTACGGCACAAACTCAATCCCAGCTCGGCATATCAATTCGAATGCACTCACGCCCGCGGAAATAATGCAGATCCTTAAAGCCTTTCTCACGGAGCATCGGTTGAATCGTATCGAAAAACTGACCTACCGAATTCGGCTGATGCGAATCAGATCCAATCGTCAGCTTCACGCCCATCTCACTGGCCCAATCAAGAATCAAGGGATCTGGGTGCACCTCAAAATCGCCCTTAGTCAGACCGCTGGTATTCACCTCCATACAGATATCTTCATCCACCACTGACTGCAGGAAATCACGGATCACTTCTTCGTGCTCTGCGGGCTTGAACTCGCCCACCACTCCGTAGGTGCGGATCACATCGGGGTGCGACATACTATCATAGCGGCCCGACTGCACACCATCCTTAAGGTGGCGAAAGTAACTATCAATTCGTATCGCATCGTCATTGATCTTGTTTTTTTTCAACCACATTAAATAGCTCTGGCAATGCGCGTGCAGCGACCCGAGCACAAAGTCCCACTCATACTCGGCGAGAATTTCATCCATCGGCTCCATGTGCGCCTCGTCTGGATACACCTCAGCCTCAATCCCACAGAGCACTTCAACTCCCATCGGCTTGGCCTTTTTCGCAGTCTCATGAACGAGATAACGATAGTGGTCCAACTGATCACGCTGCATACGGATGCCCTCTTGTCCAAATGCAGCCCACTCCATCGGGATGTGGCAGGTGATTGTCATCACATTAATGCCCCGCCCGGCAGCGGCCATCGCATACTCTATCGGCGCACCGATTGCGTGGCCACAAAGGGTGGTGTGCATATGTGAGTCAACACGCATAGTGGAGCCAGCAGCTGGTCGCCTACGGAGCCAAACGAGCGGGCGCCCATTGATCGGCATCATCGCGTCGATACATGAAACGATCATGCAACCGCCCGCCGCCGCCTTGCCAAAATTCAAAGGTCTCAGGCACGATGCGGTAACCACCCCAATGATCGGGCAGTGGCACTTCGCCATCGGCAAACTTACGCTTCATCTGGTCGAGATTGGCTTCCAAAATTTGCCGCGATGCTATCACTTGGCTCTGCGGCGAACTCCATGCTCCGAGTCGACTCGCGAACGGGCGGGAGACAAAATATTTCAAGGCCTCGACTTTTGAAACACGCTCGACGCGCCCGGTGATGTTGACCTGGCGCTGCAGCGGCAGCCAAAGGAAATTGACGGACACCCGCGGGTTCGATTCCAACTCGATCGCCTTACGACTCTCGTAGTTAGTGTAAAACACTAACCCCTGGTTCGAAAACCCCTTCAATAACACCACACGCGTAGAGGGTTGCCCATTCGCAGCCACAGTGGCCAAACACATGGCATTAGGCTCATGGAGTTCACACTCCTCGGCCTGCGTAAACCATTGCTCAAACTGAGTAAACGGGTCCGCCACTAAGTCCGCCGCACGCAGCGCATGCTTGGTGTAGTCTTCGCGAAGGTCTGATATGTGATTCATGGTGAAAAGAGTGGGAAGGTAAAAAGTGCGAAGGTAGCTACATGTATT
>TARA_B110000208_G_scaffold144505_1_pt1 | contig 24783 bp, 27 predicted proteins | sample TARA_B110000208 | Tara Oceans TARA_B110000208 (sample SAMEA4397426) | marine metagenome | biome: Polar Biome; feature: [SRF] surface water layer (ENVO:00010504); material: water (ENVO:00002006), including particulate matter (ENVO:01000060) such as... | depth 5 m
CTCTAATCCCCACATTCAGAAATCACAAAGGCATAGGCCGCTGCCGTTTCTTTCAAGCGATCGAACCGCCCTGCTGCACCCCCGTGCCCAGAATCCATATTGGTTTTCAGGACCAACAAATTATCATCAGTTTTTAATTCCCGAAGTTTTGCCGTCCACTTCGCCGGTTCCCAATAGGTGACGCGCGGATCGGTCAGGCCAGCGGAAATGAACAAAGCTGGATACTCTTGCGCACAGACATTGTCATAGGGCGAATAGGATCGGATATAACTGAACGCCTCCGCATCCTCAATCGGGTTCCCCCATTCGGGCCATTCCGGCGGAGTTAGCGGCAAAGTAATATCGCTCATGGTGGTTAGCACATCAACGAATGGCACTTCAGCCACAGCGCAGCTAAATAATTTAGGGGCCCAATTCACAACAGTCCCCATCAGCATTCCTCCGGCTGATCCACCGTGGGCAGCGATTTTTCCTTTTGATGTGTAACCCGTCTCGATCAAATGGCCGGCAGCACGAATAAAATCGCTGAAGGTGTTTTTCTTAAATTCTCGCTTCCCGGCTTTATACCAAGCCGAGCCCTTTTCCATACCGCCCCGAACATGGACAATGGCATAAACAAAGCCCCGATCAACCAAGCTTAATCGGGCCGTAGAAAATGAAGATGGGATAGCATGACCGTAAGAGCCATAGCCATATAACAATAAAGGGGCAGCCCCATCCAATGGCGTGTCTTTTTTATACAACAATGAAATAGGAACAAGGGCGCCATCAAAAGCGGTCGAAAAAATACGCTTTGTTACATAATCATCAGGATTATGACCCGATGGAACTTCTTGTTCTTTGCGCAAATCGCGTGTGCGCTCGGCCATGTTGTAATCATATACCCGTTCCGGCGTTGTCATGGATGAATAAGTAAACCGCAAAACAGGCGTTTTATATTCATACCCCCCCAACAATCCCAAACCATAAGCATCTTCATCAAACGTTATGTCATGTGATGTATTCGACACAAATTCAGTGATGACAATTTTGGGCAAACCTTCGACGCGCTCAATTCGGACCCAAAAATCAGCAAAAATTTGCACACCCAAAATCAAACTGCCCGGTTGATGCGGGGTCACTTCAACCCAGTTTTCGCGGCCCGGATTTGTAACTGGAGTTTGAACAATTTTAAAATCTTCAGCGCCATCTGCATTGGTCAGAATTAATAAATGATCACCGTGATGGGCGACTTCATATTCATGTTCTATTTGGCGCGGCTCAACCACAACCGAAACAGCATTCGGCTGATCTGCATCAATTAAATAAACTTCAGACGTTTGATGGTCGTGGACTTGAATAAGGATGTATTTGCCACTTTCTGTTTTGTCAATAGAGACAAAAAATCCTGGATCATTTTCGCGGTAAATCTCGTGATCATCGCTTTGCTGGGTGCCCAAGGCATGGCGCATGACGGCGCAGGGGCGGTGATTATCGTCCAAAATTGTGTAATACAGGGTTTGATTGTCATTGGCCCATTCGACCGCCCCATGAGCGCCCGTGATCACATCATCCAAATCGGAACCGGTGGCTATATCCCTAACATTAATAACGTAAATTTCAGACCCGTTCAGATCAACACTATAAGCCAAGCGGCTATGATCTGTGCTATGCGTGACGCCTGCTAGTTTGAAAAATTTCTGCCCCTCGGCTTCTTTATCGCCGTTTAATATGACTTCCGCAGCTCCACCAGCTTTAGCGTCCCGGCATAAATGGGGATGTTGACCACCCGACACATATTTAGTGAAATACAAATAGTCACCATCTGGCATTGGAACCGATGCATCATCTTCTTTAATCCGTGCCTTCATTTCATCAAATAAAGTAACCGTTAATTCAGCCATTGGGGCCAACGCCAATTTAGCGTAAGCATTTTCAGCTTCTAAATAGTCCCGAATATCAGGTTGCAAAACGCTTGGGTCGTGCATCACCTGTTGCCAATTTTCATCTTTCAGCCAAGCGTAGTTGTCGCTGAGCGCTACACCGTGCTGAGTAATAGTGGTTGGGCGCTTTTCGGCATGAGGTGGCTTAAAATTCACAATCGACATGTATGTTTCTCCAATTTATTTCTATAAACATAGTCAGCCAAAGGCTGTTCTAAAACCCCGAATTTTAGTTGTTTAGAGATTTCTCAGCCAAATCATAAATCTCACCTCGGATGGGGCCTTGGTTGGGGTCATCGGCAAGCGCAGTAAACCATCGGTCCGGCGGCGATTTGGCTTTGTGGTGGTGCCATGTCACATCGCGCAACAATTGTTCTGCGCCTCCGTTTAGAAAAGTTGGAATTTCAATGCCGTTTAATTGAGCCCAAACCCCAGCCCAACATCGGCCAACACTAAAGGGGTTATAACCGCCCCCGCCCGATACCAATAACGGCAACCCCAATTGCTTCAGCTCGTCAACAACTCGCCAAATAGCGCGATTTGATAATTCCAATTTGCTTTGCGGATCATCCGCCAAAGCATCAACACCACATTGCAAATAAATCACATCGGGCGCGAAATTTTTTATCAATACCAGTGCAACCGTATCGATTAAATAATCAAACTCCGTATCGTTCAAACCTTTGGGGACTGGTAAATTTCGGGCCATCCCACCCGCCCGATCTTCAACGGAACCCGGATCGCCAGCTTTAACGCCACGTCTTTGGGGCCAACGCCCCTGTTCATGAACCGACAACGTATAAACCCGGTCTTCACCGTGGAATGCCAATTGCGTGCCATCGCCAAAATGAGCATCGATATCTAAATAAAATACCCGGCGTGCGCCCGTTTCCAAAAGCCGCCTGATAGTCAAAACTGGCTCGTTCAAATAACAAAAGCCACTGGCTTTATCTGCTAGGCCATGATGTTGTCCACCGCCAATATTAAAAACACACAGAGCCTCATCAGACATCAATAGATCTGCCGCTATTTGCCCCCCACCACACGCCGTTGCTGGACGACGATACATTTCAGGGTAAATGGGGTTTCCATTTATACCAATATTATAACGAACCCGATCCGTTTCTGAAGGGGGGTGGCGTTCGGCATTCATCAGGGCTTGAATATAATCAGTCGTATGGAACTCAACTAGTTCTTCATGAGTTGCTTCGCGACTTTCCAAGTAGTTAGTCTTATCCAACCACCCCAAAGCCTTAACCAAGTCCGTCGCCAAAGAGACTCTAGGGATCGACAAGGGATGGCCAGAGCCATAGGTTGAGCTTTCATAGATCGGATGGCTGATGAAAATAGGTTTTGTCATAAGATCTTATAATTAAGACAATTCAGCACCTCTGTCCCGCTTTCTCATATATCAGCTTTTAAAGATGGTTTCCGATGCTATCTTCATGACCAAATAAAAATTGCCGATATTTAAGGGTTTCACACAATGTTTGAGCTTTGGGTACCGATAACCATCGCGGCTGCTTTTTTGCAAAATGTCCGCTCTTCTTTACAAAAGTATTTAAAAGGCCGCATGGGCACATCGGGTGCAACAATGACGCGCTTTATTTACGCGGTTCCTTTCGCGGCCCTTTATGCCTATTCATTACACACTTTGGGCGGCTTCGATTGGCCCACACCAAACGGGCGATTTTTAGCTTACATGATGACCGGTGGCTTAACCCAAATCAGTGCGACGGCTTTATTAGTCTATTTGTTTTCGTTTCAAAACTTTGCCGTCGGCACAACGTTTTCAAAAACAGAAACCGTTCAGGCCGCCATTTTTGGCGCCGTTGTGCTTGGCGATTCGCTCAGCATTGGTGCATTACTAGCAATTTTCATCAGCTTGATCGGTGTTGTGATTTTATCGGTAGCGCGTGAAAGCACTATGACCTTGCGCACGATTTTAACCTCATGGACCGGCAAACCCGCTCTAATAGGATTAGCATCTGGAGCCTGCTTTGGTATTTCGGCCGTTAGCTACCGTGCAGCATCGCTTTCTTTGGGCGGGGAAGGCTTTTTAATGCAAGCCGGCTTTACACTTGCCTGTGTGACCGTATTTCAAACGTTAGTTATGACCGTTTATTTATTAATTCGCGAACCAGCCGAATTAGTGCGTGTCCTTAAATCGTGGCGGATCAGCGTTTGGGTGGGCTTATCCGGCATGGCGGCATCGGCAGGTTGGTTTACAGCTATGACCATACAAAACGCGGCTTATGTGCGGGCACTCGGGCAAATTGAACTCTTATTTACCTTTGCTGTCTCATTGTTGTTCTTCAAAGAAAAAACCAACCCCAAAGAAACGATCGGTATTCTTTTGGTCTGTAGCGGGATTCTTATACTCCTGCTCTATGTTTAAAGGCTTCAAAGATTAAGTTTCGACAGTTAAGCCTTGCCAATCCATGAGAAGTAACCATCATGTGCAGCTTCTCATTTCAAATAGATTAAGAGTACAGTCCGCCATGAGCAGCCAAACAGACATCAAAGCCATTATTGCAAATTGCCTAGAAGATGCGACCTTCAGCGAGCTTCCTAACCATGAGCATGGAAAAGTTCGGGATTCCTATAGTTTAAGCAATGGCCAGCGAGTGATGATTTCAAGCGATCGTCAATCAGCTTTTGACCAGGTTTTGGCCGCGGTTCCCTTTAAAGGACAAGTTCTTAATCAAGTGGCGCAATTCTGGTTCGAACAAACCGCAGACATTTGCCCAAATCACATTCTTAACGTGCCAGACCCCAACGTTGTAATTGGCAAAGATTTAGAGATGCTACCGATTGAAATGGTGGTTCGCGATTACATGACTGGATCAACGGAAACGTCCATTTGGCCCATGTATGAACGCGGGGAGCGGACCCTTTATGGTCATGCATTCCCAGAAGGCTTATCAAAAAACCAAAAGCTCCCTGGAACCATTATCACACCAACAACCAAAGCCGCCCAAGGCGAACACGACGCACCAATTACCGCGGATCAAATTTTAGCACAAAACGTACTAACTCAAGCCCAATGGACCGAAGTTTCAGAAAAATCGCTCGCTTTGTTTGCTCGCGGGCGTGAAATTGCCGCTAAAAACGGTTTGATTTTGGTGGATACAAAATATGAATTTGGCTTGGATGAAAAAGGCGTTATCACCATTGCGGATGAAATCCACACCCCAGATTCAAGCCGCTTTTGGATTGCCTCATCCTATGCCGATCTTCTAGCCCAAGGCAAAGAGCCTGAAAGCTTAGATAAAGAATTTTTACGTCTTTGGATCGCTGAACGGTGCGACCCTTACAAAGATCCAATCCCTGATATTCCGGCTGAGACAATTATTGAATTTAGTGAAAAATATATTCGCTTATACGAACAAGTAACAGGCCAAACGTTTATTAAACCAGACTTGGGTGTTTCCGTACGGGATCGGATTCATGCAAATCTTGCGAAGGCCTTACCTAGCTACTTTTAATAAAAAAATATTTTAAAATGAACAGCTTTCGTTAGGCATCTTAATTACTGGGACGGATCTTTGGTCGAAAAATTCAGTACTATCCGTCGTTCCTTTGTTACGTTCGCTACTTATGTTGGTCGTTGCATTGTGCACATCGACCATAAATTTGACCAAGGCCAATCCAGGCCGGGTACCTTCGTGTGAACGAGTAAGCACGTCATCAACCTGATAAAACGGGTTCATGACGTGGTCAATCTCTTCGCTTGGAATACAAATTCTAGTATTGCGAGTTTCTAAGAATAACCCAGAATTATCATTGCTTTGCCCAATTTGGTTTATAACGCGGCCATTAGGTGGTGTGAATTTGATCAAATTCAATAATAGATTAATGATGATTTATTTTGTCCTAACAATATCGACATACAAATGAAGGAGCTCAGATATTAGTTCTATTTCCTTAGTATCCGTTTGTGGTTTAATTAACCCCGTGCAAATCAGCGCGACTTGCTTAAAATCAAAGCTTTCTTCTGCAAGGTCGACCTTACCTGCTTAAATTGCAACAACATCTAAAATGATGTTAATAACATCAAGCGAATACAATCTGGCGTGTTCAATGTCATGGGCATATTAAACATAACGATCGATTTCGATTTTACCTTAGAGTTAGGAGCCAATAATTTCTGAAAACCCAATAATTCCATTTAAAGGCGTCCTCAATTCGTGGCCCATATTGACAAGTAAATCTGTTTTCACGCGGTTCGCAATTTCAAGTTGATCCTTGGCATTAATAATTTCGCGCTCTGCTTTTTTCCAAGCTGGAATATCCGTCTAAGCAGTTACACATTCCCCATCATCAGCCAGATTATTAAAGGTTTCTAACACAAGCCCATTGGCCCTACGCATTCGCGTATATGAGAAATGTTCCGGTGCGCTTAGTCCATACGGACAGCGACTAAATTTTCAATTTTCCTCGCCCTATATTTACAAGTTTCAGCATTGTAGCGGGAAAATTCGATCCACGATGTCCCTCGTGGAAACTTATTATTTGGAAAACTACAAAGCTCAAGAAACCGAAGATTGTAAGTAACCACAACCTACTGACGATAAGCATGACAATGCCTTCGTCCATATTTTGTAATGTCGCATCAACAATTCTGTTCTTCTGTTTTAAATCTTCTTCAACGCCACGCCACTTTTCAATGCAATGTCCGATCGAGCCCAACAGCTGATTTTCTCTACCTGCCGATACTTGAAGTTCATCTTTACGGTTATTGTCGGGTAAAGATAACCGCGCGTTTCTAGGATCATTCGGATCTATCTTTCCCATTCCGATAATCAAATGAAGTAACTGTCGCGTTGGCATGAAATAAAACAAAAAAATAAGCAGAGCAGCTATGAAAATATTGCGGACAATGGACACGGTAAAATTAACGAAGACCCAGTCTCGGCAAGGCTAAGCAACTGGTTTTGTATTACTGGTTCTTACTAAACAGCCGCTACGTTAGACATGGATATTTATCCATCATTTGCGCGAGTTTGTGATCGACAAGCACGCCTTGGGAATCATCAACCAAACGAATACGAACGCTTGGCCAATATTTAGGCAACCCATCCGCAACTTCGTTCGCTAGCGAATCATCATATTCAAATGCACCCGCCGCTGCTGGCTTTTTCACAGTATTAACTATTTGCAAAGCATCAGCCTTCAGAGCCCGCTTTATGCTATCGAAATCGATATAGATTGTACCCCAGCGAATACAATACCGAGCAAGAATGCAACAGACATAGGACACAACGCTTGACGGAATGCAATCCGTTGCCAAACTGAAACGTAGTTAAATCCGATTCATTATAGCCCATTCATCCAACCAATATAATTCGTACAAATCCTAATTATGCGATCATAGATCATTCAAGCCGCGAGGCGCCACCTATAGAAGGTATTAATCCTTATATAAATAAGAATGTAATAAAATGACATTAGCACTCAACAACATTTACCGCTAACCCACCTTGGCTTGTTTCTTTGTATTTGCTTTGCATATCTTCGCCCGTTTGACGCATGGTTTCAACAACAGCGTCTAAAGATACGAAATGAACTCCATCGCCTTTCAAGGCCAAAGAAGCCGCATTAATGGCTTTTACAGCCCCCATGGCGTTGCGTTCAATGCACGGTATTTGCACTAATCCGCCAACCGGATCGCATGTCATACCCAAGTGATGTTCCAAGGCTATTTCAGCTGCATTTTCAACTTGCGCATTGGTGCCACCAAAAGCAGAACAAAGCCCCGCCGCCGCCATCGCAGATGCGGACCCAACTTCTCCCTGGCATCCGGCTTCTGCTCCTGAAATAGATGCATTCGATTTAATTAATGACCCGATTGCAGCTGCCGCCAACAAAACCGTTCTGACACCTTGCTGATCTGCACCGGGGCAAAATTCTAAATAATATCGAATAACAGCTGGTATAACTCCCGCCGCACCATTGGTCGGTGCGGTTACTATCCGCCCGCCAGATGCATTTTCTTCGTTGACGGCTATAGCATAAAGGCTAATCCAATCCATACATTCATGAGGTAACTTTGCATTCGAAACCCTATTTTCAAGCAATTCATTATGAATGTGTTTGGCGCGTCGGCGCACATTGAGCCCCCCCGGCAAATGCCCTTCGGCAATCAACCCCCGCTCCATGCAGCTATACATAACGGTCCAAATATGATCAATTCCGGCCAACACATCGTCTTCAGACTGAAACGACGCTTCATTTTTCAACATCATTTCAGAAATGGTCAAACCGGACGCAGCACCCATTTCAAGCATTTGAACAGAGGTTTTGAAATTATGCGGGGCATCCGGCATTAATTCGCGTGCACCTTGTTGATTTTCAAGCTCCTGCTCCGTCGAAATAAACCCACCACCAACCGAATAATAAACCTGATCCAAAATAGCCTTCCCATCCCCACCAAAGGCCATGAACCACATGCCATTGGAATGGCCCACTAAAGGTTTTCCATAATCAAAAACCAAATCGGATTCACGGTTAAAAGGAACGGAATGGGTTCCCCCCAACTTTATTGCCTTAGTTTGATCAATATTAGCAACAATTTGAGCCACTTGATTAGGTTCTATAAAGTGTGGGTTTTGACCACTTAACCCCAGTAAAATTGCATTGTCAGATCCGTGCCCGATACCGGTGAAAGCCAACGAGCCGTAAAGCCTAGCTTCAATGCGTCTGACATCAACCAGGACCCCGAGCCGATCAATGGCTTCAATAAAAGATCGGGCGGCGACCATAGGGCCTACAGTGTGTGAGCTTGACGGGCCAATTCCGACTTTAAAAAGCTCAAACACGCTATACGGCATAGTGCAGATCTCCTATCATTTCAAAGCAATATATGTCACTCTAACTCATCAGGAGGCCACACCCAAGGAAGCACTGATGATCGTTGTTATATTTGAAGTTGTGATATATGAAGAAAAAAAGGCCCGATACTTCGATCTGGCCCGACAATTGCGCGAACAACTGGCTGAAATAGATGGGTTCATATCAATTGAGCGGTTTGAAAGCTTGGCCACGGAAGGAAAGTTTGTATCCCTTTCCTATTGGCGCGACCAAATAGCGGTTAATCAATGGTACAACAAACCTGCCCACGCAGCCGCCCAATCGGAAGGCCGTGGGGGGATTTTCAAAGATTACCGAATTCGTGTTGCTGAGGTCTTTAAAAATTACGATCTCTCCACTGGTCGGCCTGAAACTTAAGCCACTTCAATCTTATCAAATGCAGCCAGCACCCGCTCCGCAATCGGCGTGGTTCCTGATTGCCCACCCAATTCATGGGGCATCAATTCACCCCCTTCATAGGCGTAATCAATAGCCGCGTTCAACAACGCTGCGGCGCGGTTGCAATCGCTGACATTATGCTTGGTGCCCAGCCAATCAAGCATCATAGCACCTGACATAAACATTGCCGTCGGATTGGCTTTACCGGTTCCCATAATATCTGGCGCGCTGCCGTGACACGGCTGGAATACAGCATGTTTATCGCCAATATCAGCCGATGGTGCCATGCCCATACCACCAACCAAAGCAGCACCCAAATCCGACAGAATATCGCCAAACATATTTTCAGTCACCATCACATCAAAGCCTAATGGGTTACGGACCATATTCAACGCCGTTGCATCAATATAAGCGCGTTCAGTATCAATATCGGCATTTAGGGCAGCACGTTCATCAAAGATTTTGCGGAAAAATGCAAACGCCATAAAGACGTTGGCTTTATCGATGCAACTAACTTTTCCCATTGAGCCTTTTGATTTACGTTGCCGAGCAAGATCGAACGAAAAATCAAACAAACGTTCGGAAACATCGCGGGTGATGACCAATGTTTCAGTGGCAACCTCATCATTCTCAACCGTGCCTTTGCCGTGTGATGCAAAGAGGCCTTCCGTCGATTCACGAATGAGAACAAAATCAATGTCTTTAGCACGTGGGTCCGATAACGGGCTTGGGATACCTGGCACGGCGCGGAACGGGCGAACGCCGGCATACAGGCCCAAATCAAATCGTAGATCTAATTGCGGTGCGATTTCTGTTCCATTAGGGTAACGAACCGTTGGCAAGCCCATGGCCCCCAATAAAATAGCATCGGCGGTCAAAGCTACGTCTTTCGATTCTTGTGGAAAGGCATCACCGTTTTTTGTATAGCATTTGGCCCCCGCTTCAATGGTTTTAAAATCCATTTGAACTCCGCCGACACGCTCAATAGCCGCCGCCATCACCTCTAGACAAGGGGTCATAATTTCAGTGCCAATGCCATCACCTGGCATAACCGCAATGGAAAATGTTTTTTCGTTATTCATCTGATTTGATCCTTGTTTTCATAATTAAAAAGTAACGTTTCAATGGCTTACTGGGTGCCCAAAGATGTGTGACCAAAAGGTTGCAATTTAATCCCCAAGCAAGCAGCCAAAATATGCCGTTTTTCAATCCAGCCCTCCAAAAGCCAAACTCGAAATATTTTTAAATCGTTTTCCTGACACTTCATCTAAATGACCGCTGCCCATAATACCTGCCATATGCCGCATCAGCAACGGACACGCGTTCAGGGCCATTATCTTCTAAGATCAAAATTTGCTTACCATCCGAGGTTATTAGAATCACCCGATTACTGACAATACGGGTAATCCAAACACCGCCTTCAACATCAAATGTTAGGCCGTCGAGAAACGTCCCCACGCCTAATTCTGCAACCTTAGATTTATTAGATAGTGCGCCCTGTTCAGAAACATCAAATCGGCTCAGGCGCTTTTGAAACGTTGCGTTTACATAAAGCCACTTACCGTTCGGGTAGTCCACGCATTCGTTGGTAAAGCCCAAGCCAACAGCAACAATTCTGTTCCCCTTATCATCAGCCAAAATAATATACCCATCGGCATTATCACGGCGGCAGCTTTTGACACGTGGGCTGATGAGGGTACTAACTATCACCCACGTTTGGCCCATCGTATCGCAGCGGACGTAATTGGTTGGCTGGATAGCAGCACAGTTAATCTCAAAAAAAAGAGATCAACTCTTCCATCGCGCTGCAATCGACACACGCCACCGTCGCTGTCCCCTAAGTGCGCCAATACAAAAGATCCATCGGCCAGAATACTGATACCATTGGGAAGGATAATAGAAATCCCGCGACACACAAGTGCCCGTACTTCGTTGCCAGTAAACATTCAGGCCTATTAAGCCCTGTGCCAATAAATTCTAGATCTGCTATATCTATACGATTCAAGGTCGTTTCACTTCTAGCCATATCAACGCATACGTTAATGTATACATAATATTTTTATAAATCAATTACTCAAAATTTATATAACACTGAACCCGTGTGCAAACGGATCGCGGTCATCAATAAAAATTGTATTTAGCCCGTGAATACGGGCCCATCCTTCAATTGATGGAAAGATTGCATCGTAATTCCCAACATGGGCCCGTCCTTCGATCCGTCCTTCGAACACACTACCAACAATGCTTTCATGCACAAACACATCGCCTTCTTCCAGTTCACCACGTGCTGCCCATTGGGCCATGCGGGCAGAGGTTCCAGTTCCACACGGGGATCGATCAATGGCTTTATCGCCATAAAATACAGCATTGCGCGCCGTTGATGATTTATCCAATGGTTTCCCGGTCCACATCAGATGCGACAAGCCTTTGATTTCTGGCGTCTCTGGATGCTGAAACTCATAAGCATCGTTCATTAAATCACGAACAATAGGGCTTAAGCGTTGGATTTCGCTGGGCCCTAAGTCGGCTAAATCTGTAAAATTTTTCTGAGGTTCTATGATTGCGTAAAAGTTTCCACCATAAGCGACATCAGCCCGCAAAAGCCCTAAACCTGGAACATTAATTTCTAAATCCACCGCGTGCAAATACGATGCAATATTGCGAATTCGTACGCTGCTAACAAATTCCCCATCCATTTTATACTGCGCTTCAATCACCCCGGCGGGTGTATCAAGACGCAATAGTCCGGGCGTTTTTGGAGTTACCAAGCCGTGTTCAATGGCAACGGTTACAGTCCCAATGGTGCCGTGACCGCACATGGGCAAGCAACCACTGACTTCAATAAATAAAATAGCAACGTCGCAGTCGGGCCGGGTTGGTGGATATAAAACACTACCTGACATCACATCATGACCTCGGGGCTCAAACATTAACCCGGTGCGGACCCAATCAAAATTGTCCAAAAAATATTGACGCTTTTCGATCATGTTTGCACCGACAAGTTCAGGCCCGCCCCTTGCCACCACTCGAACCGGGTTGCCGCAGGTGTGGGCATCGATGCACGAATAGGTATGACGGGCCATTCTAGAACCTCCCAATATGATAAGAGTGGGCGAAACGCCCAACATAAAAAGGACTTAAATCAATGTCTGGAGTTTTACCTGCCACCAGGTCAGCAATCAATCGCCCAGTTGTCATGCTACCAGTCAGACCCAAATGCCCATGCCCGAAAGCATAATACACGTTCTTAACATTTTGTGATGGGCTAATAACCGGTACAGAATCCGGCGTTGAGGGGCGGTGGCCCATCCACGCCATGCCCCCATCCGTATTTAAGTCCGGTACATATTTTTTGGCTAATCGTAACAATGCTTTTGATCGATTATAGTTGGGCGGTGCATCCAAACCGGCCAATTCAACAGCACCGCCAATGCGCAACCCCATCTGCATAGCGGTCATCACAAATTGGTCTTGCGCATAAGTCACAAAAGACTTCACCTCGACGCCCGGGTTTTCAAGCGTTGTATTATAGCCCCGCTCGGTTTCCAGTGGCACATAATCCCCTAATGGATTGGATAGCTTGGCCGACCATGCGCCCGCCGCAACGACCACATGCGCGCATGGGTTGATTTTTCCACCCAGCAACTGAACGCCTGTTGGTTTGTTATTCTCCACCAGAATTTGCTTAACTTGACCCACCTCGAATACAACGCCTTGCGACTTTAAGTAGGCCGCAAGCCCCAAGACCAATTCTCCCGGATTGCGGTAATGGGCCCAATCTTCGACCCAATATCCGCAATGCGCCAACGGCCCTAATGCCGGCTCGTGCGCAAGCACACCGGCCCGGTCCAAAGCTTTAAATTCAAGACCACAATCGCGCCTTAAATCCCAAGACGCCCGATCCGCGTGGCGTCCACGTTCATTGCGATAAACAAATAACGACCCTTGTTTATTCAGCAAATGGTTAAGCTTGCTGGCATCCAAAACCGTTTGATGATCCTCAAATGCAGTCTTTAACAATGTCGCCATGGCTTGTGTCAGGGCCTGGCGATTGGCCGGGGTTCCGGCTTTCACAAAGCGCCAAAACCAAGGCCAAAGTTTGAGCGTATAACCGGCCCGAATGCTTAAGGGGCCCGTAGGATCTAGCAGCCATTTCGGTACCTTTAACAAGGTGCCCGGCCCAGCTAGGGGTATAATTTCAGCCATTGCAATCGCCCCCGCATTTCCACACGATGCTGTTTCATCCAAAGGGGCATCGTGGATAACACAGACGGATCGACCTTGGGCATGCAAATAATAAGCACACGCCAAGCCAACAATCCCAGCGCCAATTACCAAAGTTTTTGGATTTTCTTTTGCCATTAAGAAACCTGACCCTAAGGTCAAATATTAGGCCGTGTGTCCAATGCCTTTTGTACAATGGCTTCGACCTTTTTACGCTCATCACCAATCAATTCCATTCGTGGCCGGCGAACCCATTCCGATCCTTCGCTGGTCATTTGGTTGGCCAGTTTGATGTATTGAACCAATTTCACGTCCACATCCAAATGCAACAGCGGCATGAACCAGCGATATAAAGCAACCGCTTCTTCCATATTTCCGGCCTTGGCATACGTATACAAAGCAACTGCTTCTTTCGGGAAGCTATTGACCAAACCTGATACCCAGCCGGTTGCACCGAACATTAAGTTTTCTAAAACCAAATCATCAACACCACAAAACATAGCATACCGATCGCCACAGGCATTGATCATATCAGTCATGCGGCGGCTGTCGTTGGATGATTCTTTAACCGCAACAATGTTATTGTTGACTGACATTTCAACAAAACTTTCCGGCGTCATATCCAACTTATACGAAACTGGATTGTTATAAATCATGACCGGCAAATTGGCCCCGTTTGCTATGGCGTTAAAATGCGCTTGTCCTTCGCGTTGGTCCTGCTGATAAACCATACTGGGCAATACCATTAAACCTTCACAGCCTGCCCGCTTAGCCCGGGCAGCATGTTCAAGGCCCAATTCAGTTGTGTATTCAGCAACCCCTGACAAAACCGGAATCTTGCCTCCAGTCGCTTCAACTGCCGCCTTAAGAACCGTTTCTTTTTCTTCAGCTCGCAAAGACGCATTTTCACCTAGCGTCCCTAACATCACCAAACCTTCAATACCCGCATCCATACACGATTTGATGTGGCGCTGTGTACCGTCTAAGTCCAAACTTCCGTCTTTATTAAATTCCGTCATTAAGGCCGGAAATACACCGCTCCAAGTTACGCTCATTGATCGTCTCCCCATATGTTTTAAAATTTTAAAGATAGCTTAGACATGCAATTCGAATGTGCCAAGAAATTAGCATTCTGAGTTACCATCCGTTAGGGTCACTTATGGTCCACTTAACTGACACAGACACAGCATTATTAACAAACACCGAAGGTCCAGCCTTAGCGCTGGCCATGCGAATTGTCGTTGAAACGGCAAAAATTTTGGGCGCGCCTAAGCTGATACCCGTCGCATCCGCCCATGTTGATGGCTGCTTATACCATGGCGACAGCGGCGTTTATTTTGCTGAACGTTTGGTCGAATTAGGCGGCGCGGTTTGTGTGCCCACCACGTTAAACGTTGGTGCCCTAGATTTAATCCATCCCGATTTAGTGAAATTCGATGACCACTCCCAAGCCATGGCAAAGCGCCAAATGCAGGCCTATCTGGCTTTGAAGTGCCAAGCCAGTTGGACCTGCGCCCCCTATCAGGTAGGCCATCGCCCTGTGTTGGGCCAAGACATAGCCTGGGGAGAAAGCAACGCCGTTGTATTTGCAAACTCAGTATTAGGGGCTCGAACAAACAGATATGGCGACTTGTTAGATATTTGTTTGGCGCTGGTCGGCCGCGCGCCTTACGCCGGGCTCCATATTCCTGAAAATCGCCACGCGACATTGATAATCGATATCACTCAAATATCATCAGCTCTTAAATCATCAGAAAGTTTTTACCCGGTATTGGGATCTTGGTTAGGCAAAAATGTAGGATCAAACGTGGCTGCAATCATCGGGCTTGACGATACCATCCCCGAAGACCGCATAAAAGCCTTGGGCGCTGGGGCGGCATCAACCGGGGCCGTTGGATTGTTCCATATTGTTGGCCAAACCCCAGAAGCACCTACGTTGGAAGCCATTTGTAGCGATATTCCTAGCACCTCAGTTCTTAGCCCAACAACGGCTGAATTTAAAGGAGTGCGCGATCGACTGAGCAAGTCAAGCGGAAATCAATTAGATTGCATAGCTGTAGGGAGCCCACATTTTTCACACTTCGAATCAGTCGCTTTATTAGACGCGTTAAAAGGGCGTAAATCACAAATTCCCTTTTATGTATGTACCAATCGATTTGTTTTATCAAAGCTCGAAAAAGACGGCCGATTGGCCTCTTTAACAGCAGCAGGAATTGAGATTGTGGTGGACACTTGTATTGCCGTCGCCCCCATATTGCAAGGCAACGGTGGGGTAATGATGACCAATTCAGCCAAGTTCGCCTATTATGGACCCGGAAATACTGGATATAAATCGGTCTTTGGATCCTTAGTCGACTGCGCCGAATCAGCTATTGCGGGCCAAATTATACGCGATGATCGGTTATGGCAGACATGATTAGTACAAAAATCATTGTTCCCGGTCAGGCCGAAGGGGTTGTTCTGAAACTCCAAGCACCGTTAAGTTTTTGGGGCGGTGTTAATCCAAAAACTGGCGTTATCATTCAAGCAGATCACCCCGATTGCGGGACATCAATCACCAACACCATTCTGGCCCTGCCCGGTTTGATTGGGTCAAGCTCATCCAGCGCTGTTTTATTGGAACTGCTGTATAAAGAAATCGCCCCAAAAGCTATTTTAATGGCAGAAGTCGACGCCATTTTAGCGCTCGGCGATTTGGTTGCAAAAGAAATGGGGTACCCAACAATTTCTATTCTACAAACACCGATAGATCCGCTTGTAACGGGACTAACCGTTGTCATTGATAATCAGGGAATCCTGAAGTTTTAAGACAACGCTTTCAATGCTTTTTCATGCAGTGTGGGATCACCAACAGCAATCACGTGACCTTCAGATTGGGTGGTCAACTTTTTGCCTTGCCAGTCGGTAATGACACCCCCGGCCCCTTCAATAATCGGAATTAGGGCGGCGTAATCAAAAGGCTCTAAAGTATCTTCACAAACCACATCTACCCAGCCGCTGCTCATTAATCCATAAGCTTGGCATTCCGCCCCATAAACCGCACGGCGGCATGACTTTCTCAAGTTCTCAAAATTATCAAAGCGTTCAGAAATAAACATTTGTGGCGATGTGGAATACAACCAAGCATCGCTCAAATTAGCGCACGGACGCGTTGAAGCAGGTTTGCCTTTAAACAGCGTTGTTTTCCCACGAACACCAACCCAGCGCTCGTCCAATGCGGGCATGTCGATAATGCCTATTTGTGGCTGACCTTCATAAAGTAAAGCTATTAGCGTACCAAATAACGGTTTTCCCGTCGCAAAAGCTTGGGTTCCATCGATCGGGTCTAAAACCCAAACAAATTCAGCATCGGTATTTTTGACTCCGTGTTCTTCACCAATTATTCCGTGATCGGGGAACGCCGCTTCAATCATTTCGCGCAACACCGTTTCAGCTTCTTTATCCGCAATCGTCACAGGGCTGTCGTCAGCCTTGCTATCAATCCCTAAACCAGATCGAAAATACGACATCGATACAGGGCGTACGGCATCAGCCATTCGCTCTGCTAGAGCAAGATACGGATCTAAGTTAAGAATGCTCAAAAGAAATCACTTTACGGCAGAGGCTTCGGCGTTGTGCTTAAAGACTGTAAGTAAACTAGTACCGCAGCTCGATCACTAGCCTTTTTAAGTCCTGCAAAGCTCATCTTGGTGCCTTTAGCAAAGCCTTTTGGGCTAGCCAAAAACTGGTCCAAATCAGCAAACGACCAATCGCCGCCTTTATCTTTTAGAGCGCCAGAGAATTTATAACCAGCAGCGCTGGCTTTTGCGCGACCAACAACATCCCACAAATTAGGGCCTACTTTGTGTTTTGCCCCATCTGTATTCGAATGACACGAGGCGCATTTTTTAAACGTTTTTGCACCTTTCCCAACATCCGCAGACGCCAGAAGTGTCAGCGCGCTTTCCTCAGCACTTGCCACCTCGGCTGTAGGCGCTTGTTCAGCGGCCTCTACCTCAACCTTATAGGCTGATTCAGCCAAAGGTTCTGTGTGTATAATCGTATTGCCAACATAATTGGCACCAAATGCGACCCAAGTCGCAGTTAAAAGAGCGAAGCCTAATTTTTCCCATAACGAAAAATGCATGGTGTAACCTCCAAATTAAGATCGGAATTTAGCGCCAAGTTCCCGATCGTGCAATCCCTCGATTAAACTGATTGATTTGAGCATTTACAGAGCGCTCTCAAAAGCTATGATCTGAGCATGAATAGACCAACACGCCCTATTATTCTTATACCGTCCAGATTGGCATCCACCCGCTTGCCAGATAAGCCCCTTGCCGATATCAGCGGGGCCCCCATGATCGTTCAATGCTGGCGACGTGCCATGGAATCTGATTTAGGCACTGTTGTTGTGGCCTGTGGTGATTTCGCCATCAAGCAAGCGATTGAAGACGCTGGCGGACGGGCAGTAATGACCAAACCCGATCATCCTTCAGGGTCTGACCGAATTTTCGAAGCCTTACAGATTATCGATCCGGACGGTCACCACGACTGCATTATCAATGTACAAGGTGATTTGCCAACCCTCGATCCCAAAATCATTCGGGCGTGCCTGGAACCTTTGAAAACGGATGGCGTCGATATTTCAACTTTAGTGACTGAAATCACCGATGAAGAAGAAAAAACCAATCCCAACGTCGTCAAAGCTGTGCTTGGGTTAAAACCTGGGCAATCGATCGGCCGTGCTCTATATTTCAGCCGAGCGACGATCCCAACCGGGGACGGGCCTTTGTATCATCACATTGGTCTTTATGCCTATACCCGCGAGGCCCTAACCCGCTTCGTCTCTTTAGAACCCGGTATTTTAGAACAACGTGAAAAACTAGAGCAATTGCGTGCCCTTGAAGCGGGTATGCGGATTGATGCGGCGTGCGTTGACACTGTTCCCTTTGGTGTGGATACTCCCGGTGATCTTGCTGTTGCGCGTGAAATGATCAAAGCCGCAGGGTTGTAAGCACCAAAAACAAAAGTCACGGAGCAAACATGTCTCGTCACAACCAAACCGCAAATCAAACCATCGCTTTCCAAGGGTCTCATGGTGCCTATTCTGACATGTCGTGCCGGGCCGCTTACCCTAACATGACGACACTGCCATGCCGGAACTTTGAAGATGCGTTTGCTGCTGTGCGTGATGGCAGAGCAGCATTAGCAATGATCCCCATTGATAATACCGTCGCCGGGCGGGTTGCTGATATCCACCACTTACTTCCCGATTCTGGGCTTCATATTATTGGCGAACACTTTCAACCCGTGAACCACCATTTGCTCGGCGCAAAAGGTGCTGTGCTTGAAGATATCACTCACGTTTACAGTCATATTCATGCCCTGAACCAATGCCGGAAGTTCAATCAAACCCATGACCTGACACCCGTGGATCACGTCGATACGGCAGGGGCCGCAAAAGATATTGCTGAATGGGAGGATAAAACTCGAGCTTCCATTAGCTCTAAATTAGCTGCTGAAATTTATGATTTAACAATTTTGGCGAAGGATTTAGAAGATACCGAACACAACACCACACGCTTCGTTGTCATGTCTAAAGAATCCAAAGTCCCCGCGAAGACCGAAGGCTTTGTTGTTACAACTTTCGTTTTTCGGGTTCGCAATTTACCTGCGGCTCTCTATAAAGCCATGGGCGGGTTTGCCACCAATGGCATCAACATGACAAAATTAGAAAGCTATTTGCGTGGTGGTTTTGTTGCGGCTCAATTTTATGCTGATGTAGAAGGCCACCCCGAAGATCAAGCCATGAAAAATGCTTTTGAAGAATTGAGCTTTTTCACTCATGAGGTCAGTATTTTGGGGACTTATCCAGCCCACGCCTATCGCATAGAGCAGGAAATATCACCCTCCAACTGATCCCTTCTAGCAAAATTTCCGCATCATCTTTTGATTGCAATTCAACGGACTATTCGCATCGCCTAAAGAATTAACAAAGGCATCTTTACTCATTTAACCAGTTCGCTTCCAAATATCCGATAAGTACTCATCAACACCATTTATGAACTAAGGCCTGATAAGGAGCGTTCAGCCTTTTTTTTATTTTAGCTTCTTTTATCAGGCAAGTTTTAAATTAAGCTTGCAATAGACGATTATGGTCAATCAAATGCGGATATGGAAAAAAATCACACAAAACCCGTTTTAAGTTCACCTTTTCAATCTATTGATACTTGGATTTTTGATCTAGACAACACCCTGTACCCCGCGTCTTCTCGGCTTTTTGATCAGGTTGACCGGAGAATCACTGAGTATATTATGCAAGCTTTGGACTTAGAATGGGACGACGCTCATAAAAAGCAAAAATTATTTTTCCGTGAATACGGCACCTCTTTGAGTGGGATGATGGAAGTTCACAACATTCCCGCCAATGAATATTTGGAATACGTCCACAACATTGACTTAAGCCCACTAGCGCCTTCACCGGCTCTCAATCAAGCACTTGAGCAATTGCCAGGGCGTAAAGTCATCTTTACGAACGGCTCCACTGCGCACGCCAAAAACGTGACCGAGAAGTTAGGAATCACTCACCATTTTGATGCCACATTCGACATTGTTGATTGTGAATTCACTCCAAAGCCCGATCTCATTGTTTACGAGAAGATGCTTTCTACTTTAAGTATCAATCCAAAATCCGCTGTCATGATTGAAGACATGGCCCGCAACTTAGTCCCTGCAGCGGCGCTTGGGATAACAACGGTGTGGGTTCGGACGGAAGAGGCTTGGGCCGTTGAAGGAGCCGGCGGGGATCATATTGAACATATTGTTGATGACCTAACGGAATGGTTAAACTCCATCGTTTAAATTGGCATATCAAAAACCATAGCCAAACGTTGACAGATCGCCCCCTGTCACGCATGTTCCGGAAATCATTTTTAAGACGCAATTTCGCACACAACACAGGACATTAAAACGATGAGCACATCAAATCTACAAACAGCCATTGATGCCGCATGGGAAGCCCGTAACGAAATCAACGTTAAAACCAAGGGCGAAGTCCGGGACGCTGTTGACGCGGCTTTAGATATGATGGATTCAGGAAAAGCCCGCGTTGCTGAGAAACAGGCTGACGGCTGGGTTGTCAACCAATGGCTCAAAAAAGCCGTCCTGCTTTCTTTCCGACTTTCTGATATGGCTCCTATTGCTGGCGGGCCGGGTGGATCGACATGGTTTGATAAAGTTCCATCTAAATTTGATAGCATGGATGATGCTGCCTTCCGCGAAGCGGGTTTCCGCGCTGTTCCAGGCAGTATTGTTCGCCGCTCTGCTTACATCGCACCCAGCGTTGTCTTGATGCCGAGTTTTGTTAATTTGGGCGCTTATGTTGATACGGGAACCATGGTCGATACGTGGGTTACAGTTGGTTCTTGCGCACAAATTGGCAAAGACGTTCACTTATCCGGTGGCGTAGGCATTGGCGGCGTCCTTGAGCCATTACAAGCCGATCCTGTGATTATTGAAGACAATTGCTTTATTGGCGCGCGTTCTGAAGTTGTTGAAGGTGTTATTATTGAAACCGGTTCCGTTTTATCAATGGGTGTTTTCATTAGTGCATCAACCAAAATCATTGACCGAGCCACCGGTGAGATTTTCTATGGTCGGGTTCCAGCATACTCCGTTGTTGTTCCAGGCTCCATGCCCGGCAAGCCGCTTCCCGATGGCACTCCAGGACCTTCATTGTATTGTGCGGTTATTGTAAAACGCGTTGACGCACAAACTCGCTCTAAAACATCAATCAACGATTTGTTGCGCGACTAATTCGCTTAATGCATGGGAGCCAACCCGATGATAATAGACCCGATCGAATTTAGCCAAAAGTTGATCCGTTGCCCCAGCGTCACCCCAACCGACGCGGGCGCATTGGATGTTCTACAGACGGCTTTAGAAAACTTAGGTTTCATTTGTCATCGGCTCCCCTATAGCGAAAACGGCACCCCCGATGTTGATAATTTGTATGCCCGCTATGGCATTGCCAGCCCCAATTTCTGCTTTGCTGGGCATACGGATGTTGTCCCCGTTGGGAATACCGACGACTGGTCCGTTGATCCCTTTGCTGCTGATATTATAGACGGCCATCTTTTTGGGCGTGGCACCTGCGATATGAAATGTGCTATTGCCTGCTTTGTTGCGGCAACATCGCGCTTAATTGAGCAGACAAAAGGGACACTAGTCGGATCTATCAGCTTTTTGATTACCGGCGATGAAGAAGGACCGGCGATCAATGGCACGCGTAAGATGCTAGATTGGCTAAAAAGTAAAGGTGAAGTTATCGACCAATGCTTGGTTGGCGAGCCAACAAGCATTGATCAAGTCGGCGACATGGCCAAAGTTGGTCGGCGCGGCAGCATGAACGCAACAATTACCGTTTATGGAACTCAAGGCCACGTTGCATACCCCCATTTAGCCGACAACCCGATCCCGCGGTTAGTGAATTTTTTAGCCGACGTTGACAATGCGGTTTTGGATGTGGGTACGGATTATTTCCAGCCCAGTAATCTAGAGATTACCAATATTGATATAGGCAACGACGCAACTAATATCATTCCGGCAAAAGCCGAAGGTCGTATAAATATCCGCTTTAACGACCAGCATAGTGGGGCAAGTTTAAGTAAGTTATTGGAAAGCCATCGCCAAAAAATTGTAGGAAAGACGGATATGTCGATTTCGATTTCTGGCGAATCATTTTTAACTCCGCCCGGCCAACTGAGTGAGTTGATTGCAACATCAATCAAAGCCATTACCGGATTAGATACTGACTTAAGCACCACCGGCGGCACATCAGATGCCCGGTTTATTAAAGACGTTAGCCCAGTTGCCGAACTAGGCTTGCAGAACACAACCGCCCATAAGGTTGACGAAAATGTTGCGGTAAAAGATATTGGAGTTTTGGCTGATATTTATGAACATATATTGCAAGGCTTTTTCGGCGTCCCTAAATGATTTGAATGACCTGCTCGGCTCGGACGCTGAATGGCGCTTATCGTCTGACCCTGTTTGATAAATCTGGTTTCAGTTATTTTGATACTTCCGTTGCTAGATTTTGGGGCTCGTTCATAGCCACCTTCCTAGTTGCACCATTATTCTATGCCGTTCTGGCAGGGCGATGTTTTCAGAACAAATGGATGTGCCATTAAGCCAACATATGGCAAGTGTAATTTAGGTTTATGTCTTATCATGGCGGTTCTTTCCTGTTTTAATGGAACAACTAACCAAACCAATGGGGTGCCGTGACAAATACATAAAATTTATCGTTCCCTATAATTGGGTAATAGTTCCTAAATATACGATTTTTATTGGTATAATTGCCCAAGGATTAATTAGGGCCATTCCACCAGAACTCACAGACAGCATGTCAGTCATGATGTTGATATGGACGTTTTTTACGCTAGCTTCATTGTCAAATTGGCCATAGGAATCTCAATTCAAACGGCCATCAGCATTGTTTTTATGGATTTTTTATTGGGCTTAACCATAGCCCTCATGATCAGACGGTTAAGTATAAGGACGACTTATATATCTTCGCCCTTAGAAGTATCTACACCTATCATATCATACATCGGCTGAACAAATTCGCTCCAATCGAACCAATGAGCAAATGCCGCCATGCCAATCAGAAGAAGAAGTTTTGGCGACGTAATCAGCCCCATAACGGCAAGTAATAACCCGACAAATCCACCAAGCGCTTGCCCCCGAAAGAAAGCAAGTACAGAAAACAAAAAGCCTAAGGGGACAAAAATAAACCCAAAAGTAAATATGCCCAGAAAACCAAAAACCACGGCTAACCAACCCATAAGCGGCGCGCATTCCTTCTTATTTGGAGCTTCTGAATTGTTTTGATTTTTAGAATTTTGTTGTTTTAGACTTAGTTTCATATCGCTCATAACCTAAAAATATACAGTTGCTTCAACCGATACAAAGGGAACCCTTACACATTATCAATAAACAACATTCGTTAAATAAAGCCCGTCCGCGGGAACGGTTGGTCCCCCGGCCCGGCGATCTTTGGCATCCAATGCCTTTTTCAAGTCATCCTTTGTCCATTTTCCTGACCCCACCATCTTCAAGGAACCTACTATATTGCGCACTTGGTGATATAAAAAAGAACGCGCACGGGTGTAAATACGGATTTCTTGGCCTTCCCACGTAACGTCTAATTGATCGAGGGTCTTAACCGGAGAATTAGCTTGGCAAGCGGTCGCCCGAAAGGTTGAAAAGTCATGTTTACCAAGCAAAACTTCCGTTGCATCGCGCATTGGTTCTAAATCCAACGGCACAGGAACCCACCAGCTCAAGCCCCGGTCAACGGTCAACGGCGAGCGGCGATTGGTAATTCGGTACATATAAGCCCGCTCTTTTGCTGAAAACCGGGCATGAAACTCCTCATCAACGATCTCTGCTGAAAGAATAGAAATCGGATGTGGCCGAAGTTTTGCGTTCAAAGCATCACGAACCCGGTCGATGCTCCAGTCTTTGGTCAAATCCAAATGGGCGGATTGATACAGCGCGTGCACACCCTTATCTGTGCGCCCAGCGACAAATAACGAAGCCGGTTCACCGGAAAACTGGATTACAGCTTCTTCGATCGACTGCTGGACGGACATGCCCTTTTCTTGGCGTTGCCAACCAACATAAGGGCGTCCATCGTATTCTATTTTTAAATGATAACGAACCATTCATTCTTTTAATCCGCAAACACAATTGAATCGACCCCTAATACCAAAGTGGACGGATAAAACCTGTAATTTCATGTCCTTATTCATTGTTTGTAACAATCGCACGTGACAGTTTTCTTGGTATTTACTTTAATTCTGTTAAGTAAAACTAATCTATTAAGAGCTTTTAGTAAATGAATTGAATTCTATGTCTTTTGATGACGATATCGACAATATTAACTGCGCTTCACTGCACATCATGCCCCTAAGAATATTTAACCTTTAGACACAACTGCCTTACGTCGCGCTCAGTTGATTAAAAACGGTCGCCTTAAAAGCGTCGTCGAACTCTTTACAGATGCAGATTCAGGCATTGGTCAGTTTGATATTGAAGATTTATCTAAAGAATTTCAATGGGACGTCGCAGACCCACCCAATGATCTAATTTTAATACGCAAATTAGTTCTTTTACCAAGTTATGACGACTATAGCTTACGTATCAGCTTACGCGATATGGGTGTCAATATTGAAAGCGTCGATAATCTGAAGCTTCCGGACAGTAAAAACAAAGAGCTTTCATCCTATATGACCAATTTCACGTGCCCGCTGATCAATCATATCTATGGCAGCGACAAAATGGACATCTAAAACTTTGGGGATGTTAGCAGTTTATCTTGCGACCCCCATATAAAAAA
>TARA_B110000208_G_scaffold17825_1_pt1 | contig 24608 bp, 20 predicted proteins | sample TARA_B110000208 | Tara Oceans TARA_B110000208 (sample SAMEA4397426) | marine metagenome | biome: Polar Biome; feature: [SRF] surface water layer (ENVO:00010504); material: water (ENVO:00002006), including particulate matter (ENVO:01000060) such as... | depth 5 m
CAAAGGTATTAGGTTGTAGCGGTGTGATGTAGGTAGCTTGCCATTTTTTGTACCCTAAAGTTTCGTTCTAAATCGAGTATTTCCCTTAAAAATTTTTAGCGATTTGCATTTAAAGATTCAAATGCTTTTATAAAAAGTATTACGATTGTTTATAAAAGGTAAAAAAATACTTTTATTCCAGATATAAAATTGTGTTTGAGTGCCTATCTTTGCGTTAGGTATAGAAGCGATTTCCTTTTTTTTAGCACGTAAAGGAGTGCAAGTTGAAACTCGCTTTGAAACCATAAAAATATTGAATTCACAACTAAATATATTCCTATGAAATTTTTTATCGATACTGCAAATTTAGATCAAATACAAGAAGCACAAGCTTTAGGTATTTTAGATGGAGTAACTACAAACCCTTCTTTAATGGCAAAAGAAGGAATTACTGGACAAGCAAACATTATCAACCATTACAAAGCAATTTGTGAATTGGTAGAAGGCGATGTTTCTGCGGAAGTAATTGCAACAGATTTTGATGGAATGGTGAAAGAAGGAGAAGCATTGGCTGCCTTAAACCCTCAAATTGTCGTAAAATTACCAATGATAAAAGATGGAATAAAAGCCTGTAAATATTTTTCTTCAAAAGGAATCAAGACCAATGTAACGTTAGTTTTCTCTGCAGGACAGGCATTGTTAGCCGCCAAAGCAGGAGCTACCTATGTGTCTCCTTTCATTGGGCGTTTGGATGATATTTCTACAGATGGATTAAATCTGATTTCAGAAATTCGTTTGATTTATGACAATTACGGATTTGAAACTCAAATTTTAGCAGCTTCTGTGCGTCACACTATGCATATTATTGATTGTGCAAAATTAGGTTCTGACGTAATGACGGGTCCTTTAAGTGCTATTGAAGGTTTGCTAAAGCACCCATTAACAGATATTGGATTGGCGAAATTTTTAGCAGATTATAAAAAAGGAAACTAAGAAGTTTTTAGTTTTTAGGGATTCACTCTGAACTGATAACTTTTTAAATCTTTTAAAAAGGTTTAAAAAAATGTACCCAAAAAAAGAATTAGCACAATTGGTTATTGCAGCCTGTCATCAATTTGAAATTGATACGGTTGTGATTTCTCCTGGTTCGCGAAATGCGCCATTAACGATTGGTTTTTCAAATCATAAAGATTTTAAAACCATTAGCCTTGTTGATGAACGTTGTGCTGCTTTCTTTGCCTTAGGAATTGCCCAACAAACTAAAAAACCAGTAGCTGTTTTATGTACTTCTGGTTCTGCATTGCTAAATTATTATCCTGCAATTGCAGAAGCTTTTTATAGTAACATTCCATTGGTCGTTATTTCTGCCGATCGCCCAAAACATTTAATTGATATTGGTGATGGTCAGACAATCCGTCAAGAGAATGTCTTTGAAAACCACATTCTGTTTTCAGCAAATTTAATAGAGAATCCAAGGTTTAAAGCTCGAAATTCTCAGTTACTAGGAGAAGCGTTACAAATTGCGACTTCCAATCAAGGACCCGTGCATATAAATGTTCCTTTTGACGAACCTTTGTATGAAACAGTAAAGGCGTTAGATACCTTTCATTTTCCTCATATTTCTATGAGTTCTGTAGACAATTCACACGTCAATTATTCTTTTTTTGGAGATCTTTGGAACACTGCTAAGAAGAAGATTATTTTAGTAGGTGTCAATTATCCAGATGAAAAAATAAACAAACTCATTCATTTTTATGCAGAAGATCCTTCCGTTTTAATACTCACGGAAACCACTTCTAATCTGCATCATGAAAATGTTTTAGATGCTATAGATCAACTTATTTTTTCTTTAAGTGACGCCCAATTTAAAGCCTTGCAGCCCGATGTGTTGATTACTTTTGGCGGAATGGTTATTTCTAAAAGAGTAAAACAATTTTTACGAAAGTATCCACCAAAACACCATTGGGATATCGATTCAAAAAAAGCCACAAACACTTTTTTTTGCCTCACAGAATTTATTCAACAAGATCCAATTGCTTTTTTCGAAACCTTTAACAAACAGGTTTGTAAAGTTGCAACGGATTATCAACAGAAGTGGTTGCGATTACGAGATGAGAAAAGAGCCAAACACCAAATGTATTTGTCTGCAATTGAGCATTCGGATTTTAAAGTTTTCGAACACGTTTTAGAAAGTATTCCTGCACATTCGCAACTGCAATTTAGTAACAGTGCTATTATTCGATATGCACAGTTGTTTTCCATAAAAAAAACCGTCAATGTTTTTTGTAATCGAGGAACAAGTGGTATTGATGGAAGTACTAGTACTGCAATTGGCGCCGCTTTTTCAAGTGAAAAGCAAACGGTTTTTATTACCGGTGATTTAAGTTTCTTTTATGATAGCAATGCCTTATGGAATGCACACATTCCTACAAGTTTTAGAATTATTATCATTAATAATTCTGGAGGCGGTATTTTTAAAATTATTCCAGGTCCCTCGACCACCAATGCATCAGCCTATTTTGAAACACCACATTGTTTAACTGCAGCAGATTTGAGTAAAATGCATGGGTTTGAATACCAAGTAGCGGCAACAACTGAGAACGTACAAAACGAATTACTACAGTTTTATGAACCATCAGAAAAGCCAAAGATTTTAGAAATCTTTACACCAAGTGCAAAAAATGATTTAGTTTTAACAGCATATTTTAAATATATAAAGTAATGGATTTACAAGAAGGAGATAAAGTGCAGCTCATAATAGAGACCGAAACCAATTTAGGGTTTACGGTTTTAATTGATGAGGAATTTGATGGTTTGTTATATCGAAATGAAATTTTTCAAGATTTGGAAGAAGGCATGGAAGTTACTGGCTACGTTAAAACACTAAGAGAAGACGGTAAAGTTGATGTTTCATTAAGACCACAAGGTTTTAGAAATGTAATCAATTCAGATGTAGACAAAGTACTTCATAGATTGGAAGAGAGTAGAGAAGGTTTTGTATTATTGACAGATAAAAGCTCACCAGAATCCATTAGATTTCAAATGCAAATGAGTAAAAAGTCATTTAAAAAAGCCGTTGGAAATTTATACAAGCAAAAACGAATTACCATAGAAACAGATCGAATTGTCTTAATAAAAGCGTAAAACATGATAAAAGCGGATTGGAAAACGGTCAAAGTATACGAAGACATTACCTATACAAAGTCCAACGGAGTCGCAAGAATTGCATTCAATAGGCCCAATGTTCGGAATGCGTTTCGACCCAAAACGACCAAAGAATTATACGACGCCTTTTATGATGCTGGCGAAGATGTAAACATCGGTGTTGTCTTATTATCTGCAGAAGGACCAAGCACAAAAGATGGTGTCTATTCTTTTTGTTCTGGAGGCGATCAAAAAGCCCGTGGACATCAAGGCTATGTGGGAGATGATGGATACCATCGTTTAAATATCTTAGAAGTACAGCGATTGATTCGGTTTATGCCAAAAGCAGTAATTGCTGTTGTTCCAGGTTGGGCAGTAGGAGGTGGACACAGTTTGCATGTTGTTTGCGATCTAACGCTTGCCTCAAAAGAACATGCTATTTTTAAACAAACCGATGCCGATGTCACGTCCTTTGACGGAGGCTATGGTTCTGCATATTTGGCAAAAATGGTAGGTCAGAAACGAGCAAGAGAAATTTTCTTTTTAGGAAGAAACTACTCTGCACAAGAAGCTTATGAGATGGGCATGGTAAATGCTGTAATTCCACATGCGGAGTTGGAAGATACCGCATTTCAATGGGCACAAGAAATTTTAGAAAAATCTCCAACCTCCATAAAAATGTTGAAGTTTGCGATGAACTTAACCGACGACGGTATGGTGGGGCAGCAAGTATTTGCGGGTGAAGCAACCCGGTTGGCATATATGACCGAAGAAGCAAAAGAAGGAAGAGATGCTTTTCTAGAGAAAAGAAAGCCGAATTTTCCTAAAAAGTGGATTCCATAAATATTTTTTATAGCCTTACAATCTTCCAATGGTAGTTTTCGCACGGAGTTGAAGTTTAAATGTTTGAAATATGAAATCACAAGTAGTTACTTTTTTAATACAATGTCCAGATCAAAAAGGATTGGTTGCTAAAATTACAAATTTCTTTTACCAAAAAGGGTTCAATATTTTAAGTAGCCAACAGTATGTAAATTCCATTGAAAAAAGGTATTACATGCGAATTCGATTAGATTCGGAGGAAGCAAGTATTTCTAAAACAGCCCTTGAACAGTGTTTTTTAGAAATGGCAAAACCTTTACAGCTAGATTGGTCTGTAAACTTTGGTGGAGTAAAACAAAATGTAGCCATTATGGTTTCACATACAAGTCATAATTTATATGATTTGCTAGCACGTCAAAAAGAAGGGAGTTTAGAATGTAATATTAAGTTGGTTATTAGTAATCATACTAAATTGAAGCCTATCGCAGAAATGTTTGGAATTCCGTATCATTATTTACCGATTACAGCAGATACAAAAGTACAGCAGGAATCTCAAATCGTAGCATTATTAGCGTCAAACGATATCGATTTGGTGATTATGGCGAGGTACATGCAAATATTATCTTCCGATTTTATCAATCGTTATCCAGAGAAAATCATTAATATTCATCATTCCTTTTTACCCGCATTTCAAGGTGCAAACCCTTATAAAAAAGCCTATGATCGGGGTGTAAAATTAATTGGAGCTACGGCACATTATGCTACAGAAGATTTAGATGAAGGGCCAATAATTGTGCAAAATGTTGAATCAGTAACACACGATAGTACCCCGAAAACTTTAAAAAAAATAGGAGCAGATATAGAAACGTTGGTTTTGTCAAGAGCTGTAAACTGTCATTTGCAAAGTCAAATTATTGTTTCTGGGAACAAAGCGATTGTTTTTCCAGAGGCAGGAGAGTGATTTAAATGAAGAATTATACAAAAAGAGTTTCCCAAAGGAGGGGGATCAGAATTCATAAATTGTACATATATTTTGAAGATTATCTGTATTGGGCGCAATTACGCAAAACACATTGAAGAATTGGCAAATGAAAGACCCGAGCATCCGGTGGTGTTTCTAAAGCCAGATTCTGCAATACTACCGAGAAAGAATCCGTTTTTTATTCCGCCATTTTCAGACGATATTCATTATGAAGTGGAGGTTTTGGTGAAAATAAATAAAGTTGGAAAACACATTTCAGAAAAATTTGCACCTAAATATTATGATGAAATTGGTTTGGGAATCGATTTCACAGCACGCGATGTTCAGGCAAGATGCAAAGAAAAAGGATTGCCTTGGGAAAAAGCAAAAGCTTTTGACGGAAGTGCCGTAGTAGGGGAGTTTTATCCAAAAGAGCAATTCGATTTAGAAAATTTAAAATTTCAATTGTCCAAAAACGATGTGCTTGTTCAAGATGGAAATACCAACGAAATGCTTTGGAAAATGGATGCATTGATTTCCTATGTGTCGCAATACTTCACTTTAAAAAAAGGCGATATCATTTTTACGGGAACACCGGCAGGAGTTGGGCGTGTTGTTGAAAACGATGTTTTAGTGGGAACCATCGAAGGTAAAGAAGCTTTTAATATTAGAGTGAAATAGCGCGTAAAAGAATAACGTTGCGAAGTAAACACAGTTAGTGTTCTTTTTGAAATCAAAAATAAATGAAAGCAGAAATTATAACGATCGGAGATGAAATTTTAATTGGTCAGATTGTAGATACAAACTCACAGTGGATTGGCACCGAACTGAACAAAATTGGCGTTTCTGTATACCAAATAACGTCGATTCAAGATGACAAGCAGCATATTTTAAACGCATTGAAAGAAGCACAGGAAAGAGCTGATATTGTTTTAATTACTGGTGGGCTTGGGCCTACAAAAGATGATATTACTAAACATACCATTGCAGCATATTTTAAGGATACTTTAGTTTTAAATGAAGAAGTTGTTTCTCATATAGAACAGTTGTTTAAAACCTATAAAATTCCTTTTGGCAATCTAAATCGTTTGCAAGGAATGCTGCCCACAAAGGCAACCTATCTTAAAAATGAAGTAGGAACTGCCCCAGGAATGTGGTTTCAAGAAAACAATACCGTTTTTGTTTCGATGCCAGGAGTGCCTAACGAGATGAAACACTTAATGCGGAATTATGTCTTGCCAAAAATTCAACAAGAATTTAAGCTGCCCTTTATCATTCATAAGACGATAATGACCTACGGACAGGGTGAAAGCATTGTTGCAGAAAGAATCGAAGACTTTGAAAACAACTTACCTTCTTATATCAAACTCGCTTATTTACCAAATTATGGTCGCGTTCGATTGCGATTGACGGCAAAAGGAGATGACCAGCAAGTTTTAGAAAACACCTTAGTAACTTTAATAGAACAACTCTACCAACTAATACCAGATATTATTGCAGGTTTGGATGAAACGGGTACGATTGAGAAAAAAGTGGGCGATTTATTGAAAGCACGAAATCAGACAATTTGTACCGCAGAAAGCCTTACAGGAGGAAGTATTGCAGCACATTTAGTAGCCGTTCCTGGAGCGTCTGCCTATTTTAAAGGAAGTTTGGTGGTATACACTGCATTTTTAAAACAAACCCTTTTAGATATTCCGGAAGAACTAATAGAACAATACAGTGTTGTGAGTCATGAAGTTGCCCAGCAAATGGCAGTTAATGCGAGAGTAAAAATGCAAACAGATTATGCGGTTTCAGTAACTGGAAATGCAGGACCAACCACCGATGCGAATGCTAAAGGTGTTGGATTGGTTTATATCAGTATTGCTTCAGAAAACGGAGTGTCTACCCACGACTTTAATTTTGGACAACCCCGAGATAAAGTCATTAAAAGAACTGTAAACAAAGCACTTGAATTATTATCGAAAGAAATTCAAAAAAATTAGCGAATTTGTTTTGTTGGAACTTAAAAAAATGTGTAAATTTGCACCTCGTTTAGAGATAATACAATAAAAACGACCCAGAAGAGATGTCTAAAGTTTGTGAATTAACAGGAAAAAAAGCAATGGTAGGAAACAACGTTTCTCATGCTTTGAATAGAACTAAAAGAAAATTTAACGCGAATCTTATGACGAAGCGTTTTTATATACCGGAAGAAGATAAATGGGTACGCCTAAAAATATCTGCATCTGCGTTAAAAAATATTAATAGATTAGGTATTTCTGCAGTTATTAAGGACGCGAAAGCGAACGGATTTTTAACGAAGTAATCGCACCTCAATAAATATATACAGAGATGGCAAAAAAAGGAAACAGAGTTCAAGTGATATTAGAGTGTACAGAACACAAAGCTACTGGTCAACCAGGAACTTCAAGATACATCACAACAAAGAATAAGAAAAATTCTCCTGATAGAATGGAAATTAAGAAATTCAATTCTATCTTAAAGAAAATGACAGTTCATAAAGAAATTAAATAATTAGGACATGGCAAAGAAATCAGTAGCATCGTTACAGACAGGAGCAAAAAGATTAAGTAAAGCTATAAAAATGGTAAAGTCTCCAAAAACAGGAGCTTACATGTTTGTAGAAACAATTTTAGATCCTTCAAAAGTAAATGACTTTTTAGCTAAAAAGTAATCATTTTACGCATAAAATATTTAAAGCTACTTTCTAATACAGAAAGTAGCTTTTTTTATATCTTTACATTTCCGCTGATTATTTGATACGGAAAGGCGTTCCAAATACATTTGATAGCAGCGAACCAGTAATGTATTCTAACTGTTGGTTCGTTTTTTTAGGAACTAAGAAATTGCACAAACACAAACTATGAGTTTTTTTAAAAAGATATTTTCAAAAGAAAAAAAAGAAACCTTAGACAAAGGGCTGGAGAAAACAAAGAACAATTTTTTTTCAAAACTGTCTAAAGTAGTTGCTGGAAAATCAAAGGTAGACGACGATGTATTAGATCATTTAGAAGAAGTGTTGGTAGCCTCAGATGTTGGCGTTGTAACTACCTTAAAAATTATTAAGAGAATAGAGGAACGTGTTGCCAAAGATAAATATGTTGGCACCGAAGCACTTAACCAATTATTGCGCGAAGAAATAGCGGGATTATTATCAGAAACCAATCTTGGTAACGAATCTGAATTTACAGTTCCTACAAACAACAAACCCCATGTTATTATGGTGGTTGGTGTCAACGGAGTGGGAAAAACAACTACGATTGGTAAATTGGCCAGTCAGTTTAAAAAACAAGGCTTAAAAGTAGTCTTAGGAGCAGCAGATACTTTTAGAGCTGCCGCTATCGATCAATTACAAATTTGGGCAGACCGAACCGATGTGCCTATTGTACGTCAAGAAATGGGCTCCGACCCAGCCTCTGTGGCTTTTGACACCCTTACTTCTGCCGTTACACAAGGAGCAGATGTTGTTATTATAGACACTGCAGGGCGTTTGCACAATAAGGTGAATTTAATGAACGAATTGACAAAGATAAAACGGGTCATGCAAAAAGTAGTTGCCGATGCACCACAAGAAGTTTTATTAGTGTTAGACGGTTCTACCGGGCAAAATGCCTTTGAACAAGCAAAACAATTTACCAAAGCAACGGAAGTCACTTCTTTGGCTGTCACAAAATTGGACGGTACCGCAAAAGGAGGAGTTGTCATTGGAATTTCAGACCAATTTCAAATTCCTGTAAAATACATTGGTATTGGTGAAGGTATTGACGATTTACAAGTGTTTAACAAACACGAATTTGTAGATTCTTTTTTTAAGTAAGCTCTAGAAACAATACTTACAAGATTTTATTTTCAGACATACAAAGAACTGCTCAATGCGGTTTTTTTTTGTTTTACCTTTTTTTTTAATGCATCGATGGTAGTGTCCTAAAGGGGAGCTTTTGTGAAAACAGCAATATTTAATGCTGATAGTCAGGGTTTTAAAAAATAAACACCTACTTTATTGAGGGATATTTACGTTCATTGAAATTCTAATAGTTCCTTAGGGTCAGTTATTATTGGGTTTGTTGCTGCGTCGTGTCCTATTAATGACGCTTTTGTGAAAATATATATATAAAGACTTATATAGAAAATTATCAGCAATTAGTGAACAGAAACGATGTGAAACACGCTTAATAGTAGCGAGCGAAAAGGATTTTTTTTAAAGTAGATACTTAAAGATTTTCTTTTTTTTTATTCCTTATCTTTGAGAAGCAAATCCATTTTTATGAAAAACAGTTCCTCTCTTCTAGTGCTCGTACTTTTTTTTGTTGCTTGCCAACAGAAAGCACAAACAGTAGTTTTTAAAAAATACAATGAAACAGTTGCTTTAGAAAAACAACAACAGCATGAAAACAGGCGCATGCAGTTTCAGCTTTTTCAATCGAAACACATCGATTTAAACGACGTTTTTAAGCCCTTTGAAAAAGAATTGTCTACCTTTTCAGAAGCCAATTACGAGGCATTAAAACCCTTAATTCTAGAACAAGACATTTCGTCACTCCAAAAAAGTGTGGTTTCAGGAAAGCTTACTTACGAGAGACTCACGTTGTTTTATTTGTACAGAATTCGAAAATTTGAAAGCGATTCGACGCTGTCATTAAATAGTATTATTTCTTTAAACCCGAAGGTGTTACAACAAGCAAGAGAGAAAGATAGAAACAACGCTCCAGGGTTGCTTTTTGACATCAGTGTATATGGGATGCCTATTTTGCTAAAAGACAACATTAACACCAAAGACATGGCAACTACAGCAGGCGCTTTTGCCATGCAATACAACGACACTAATAAAGATGCTTTTATTGTTGAGAAATTAAAAGAGAACGGTGCGCTCATTTTAGGAAAGGTAAATTTAAGTGAATGGGCTTATTTCTTTTGTTCGGGATGCCCTTTGGGCTACTCTGCAATGGGCGGTCAGACCTTAAATCCCTATGGACGTGCTATTTTTGAAACCGGAGGCAGCTCTGCAGGAAGTGGAGTAGCGGTAGCAGCAAATTTTGCTGTAGCAGCCGTTGGAACAGAAACTTCAGGGTCCATTACCTCCCCATCGAGTTTAAATTCTGTCGTAGGGTTGAAACCGACGGTAGGAACTTTAAGTAGAACGGGTATTGTTCCCATTTCTTCTACCTTAGATACGCCCGGACCCATGACCAAAAACGTAACCGATAACTACATTCTTTTGATGGCGATGCTAGGAGTAGACAAAGCAGATGCCACTTCAATAAACTACGAATTTGATGAAGACGTTGAAATGGATGCTCCCTTAAAAGGGAAAAGAGTAGGGGTGTTAAAACCCTTATTAACCAATACCATCTATGCGAAAACGGTGGAGACAATGCGGAAGGCAGGTGCCGAATTGATCGAAATTACACCTCCAGAAGTTTCTTTTGATGGGTTTATTACGTTGTTAAATATTGAAATGAAACACGATTTACCAACTTATTTATCGGCTCAGGCCAGCAAAACTGTGAAAATTAGCAATGTGCAAAGCGTGCTCGATTTTAATAAAAAAGACAGTTTGTTAAGAGCGCCCTATGGGCAGCAACTCTTTGAAGGCATTGTAAATGATACGACTACCTTAGCAGCGTTGGAAGTGATAAAAAAGCGATTACAATTGGAAGGAAAAAAATATTTTAATGTTTTAAATACCCACAACTTGGATGCAATTTTATCGATAAACAACTATCATTCTGGCATGGCAGCGGTTGCAAATCACCCTACCTTAACAGTGCCAATGGGATATAAGGAATCTGGTGAGCCCATTAGTTTAACGTTTATCGGGAAGCCTTTTTCGGAATTAAAACTATTCGCATTGGGCTATGCTTTTGAGCAATTGACAAAAGCACGAAAAATGCCGAACAACTTTCAATAACTATTTATAGCGCAAAAAAAAAGCGAAGTTTTAAAACTTCGCTTTTTTTTATAGTTGATTGGAGTATTTCTTAAATTCCTAAAGAAGTAAACAATTCTTTCAATCTTGGTTCCGAAGGTCTCGGTGCATTTGCATCCACGATATTTCCTTTTGGATCTACTAAGATAAATCGTGGAATTCCATTTATTTTATATGCTTTTTGAAAAGAAAAATCTTTTCCAGACCAAAGTTGGATACCGCCCATTTGTCTTGCCTTTACAAAATCTCTCCATTTCTTTTCAGCAGCTTCCCAAGAACCCCCATTTCTTCGAGATTCATCGGTAGAAATACTTACAAATTCAATGTTTTTATTTTTGTACGCGTCTTCTAATTTTTTTAAATAAGGAATTTGCTGAATACAAGGCCCACACCAAGTAGCCCAAACATCAATATATACATACTTTCCTTTAAAAGAATCTAACGATTTTTTACCACCTTTATAAGCAACATAATCTGTAAAAGTAGGGGACGGCGATCCAGGACCATTTTGCAAGTTTTCTGCATAAGCTTTTTCGAAAAAACCTACCATTTGCGCACTTTGTTTCATGGCATCAGCAGATAAAGCGCTGTCTAAATTTTTATAAGAAGAAACAATGCTGTCAAAATCTTTTTTCAAACGAGCCACTTTTCCATCAAAAGATTGTTGGTCCAGTTTTAAAATCAATGCAGGATCTCCAATACTTTGACTCATTGCAATTTGTGCTAAAATATAGTTGCTGTTGTCTGCACCCGTACCTGAATATTCAAAGCTTTCCATAAAAACTTCTGCATCTCCAGTAATCTGAATGTCAAATCCATTTTTAAGATACAAAGGCGCTCTTTTTGCTTGTGTTGTTTGAAACGTATAAATGTCTGCCTTCTCCACTTTTAAAGTATCGTTAAAGGAACCATCGGTATTGATTTTTATTGTTTTTAAAATGCCTGCTCTGCTACTAATCGTAATTAAAGAGTCTTTGTTATTCTCCAATTTACCACTAACAGTAGCATAGTCTTTAGGATGCTCTTGTGCACATGATGTTAAAATAAAAATGCTTAAAAGTAAAATTCCTAATTTTTTCATTGTTTAAAGTTTAAATTCGTCAGCAAATATAGCATATTATAGAATATAAAAATAGTTAAAATCATTTGCGTATGCAGCTTCAAATTTGCACTTTTGAAAAACAATTTAACCTAAGATGAACAGAATTCATTATATCGATCACCAACCGCTTGATTTAGCGAAAATCCAGGAAATTATTTCTTTGGATGTAAAATTAGCGTTGTCGGATGTCGCAATTCAGAAAATAGAAAAGTGTAGATCGTATTTGGATGAAAAAATGAAATCGATTTCGAAACCAATTTATGGAATCAATACCGGTTTTGGCGCCCTGTACAATGTGAAAATTGCAGGGAACAATTTGCAAAAATTACAAGAAAACCTCGTAATGAGTCATGCTTGTGGAACCGGAGAAGAGGTATCTCCCGAGATTGTAAAAATGATGTTGCTTTTTAAAATTCAATCGTTGAGTTTTGGGCATTCGGGAGTACAGTTGGTCACAGTTAATCGATTGATTGATTTTTATAATAATGCTATTCTTCCAGTAGTGTACTCGCAAGGTTCTTTGGGAGCTTCTGGAGATTTATCGCCTTTGGCACATATGTCTTTACCGTTAATTGGTTTGGGAGAAGTATGGTATAAAAATGAAAAAATAACCGGAGAAAAAGTATTAGAAATTTTCTCTTGGGACAAAATAAATTTACAATCTAAAGAAGGTTTGGCATTGCTAAACGGAACCCAGTTTATGTCTGCCTTTGGAATTCATTGTTTGTTACAATCGCACAAGCTGTCGTATTTGGCAGACTTAATTGGAACACTTTCTTTGGAAGGTTTTGATGGGAGGATAGAGCCATTTAACGCTTTGATTCATTATGCAAGACCGCACAATGGGCAAATAAAAACAGCGGCAAGAATTAAAGATTTTTTACAAGACAGTGAATTAATTTCGCAAGAAAAACAACATGTTCAAGATCCGTATTCTTTTCGATGTATGCCACAAGTGCATGGTGCTACAAAAGATACCATTCAATTTGTAACGAAAACTTTCTTAACGGAAATAAATTCAGTTACCGACAATCCAAATATTTTTGTGGACGAGGATGAGATTATTTCTGGAGGAAACTTTCACGGTCAACCTTTGGCACTGGGCCTAGATTTTTTAGCAATTGCGATTTCTGAATTAGGGAATATCTCTGAAAGAAGAACCTATCAGTTGGTTTCTGGGCATCGTCATTTACCACCTTTTTTGGTGTCAAATCCAGGTTTAAATTCTGGGTTTATGATTCCGCAATATACGGCTGCGAGTATTGTGAGTCAAAATAAACAATATGCAACTCCTGCAAGTGTCGATTCGATTGAGTCGAGCAACGGGCAGGAAGATCATGTTTCTATGGGAGCCAATGCTGCTACGAAGTGCAAAAAAGTAGTTGATAATTTACAAAATATTTTAGCGATTGAATTCTTTACTGCATCTCAAGCTTTGAGTTTTGGAAATGGCAAAACGTCTCCTTTTTTAGAATCGATCGTAGGCTTGTTTCGACAAGAAGTTTCGATTGTAGAGGAAGATAGAGTGATGCACTATGATATTGCCAACGCTGCAAAATTTATTGCTTCTTTAGAAGTTGATTCGAAAGAATTGTATGACTAAAAATTAGCGTAAAAAAAATCCCAAACAGTTGTTTGGGATTGTAATCTTATGATTAAGAAGTTGTTTCAGAACTTATTTCTGGGGTCGTTTCTGTTTCCGTTCTTGTTTCAGGTTTTTTCTTTCCTTTTTTAATCTTGATTGTCAATTCGCTTTTGGCTTCATCTAGATCCAGTGCAATGGTGTCTCCTTCGGAGAGTTTAGAATTTACAATTTCTTCTGCTAATGCATCTTCAATGTATTTCTGTATGGCTCTTTTAAGGGGTCTTGCACCGTATTTCTTATCAAACCCTTTCTCTGCTATGTAATCTTTTGCTTTGTCGCTTAGGTGCAAAGTGTATCCTAAATCTGCGATTCGCTTGAGTAATTTGTCCAACTCAATATCGATAATCAAGTGAATGTCTTCTTTTTCGAGCGCATTAAAGACAATAACATCGTCAATTCTATTTAGAAATTCGGGTGCGAAAGATTTTTTTAGAGCTCCTTCAATCACCGATTTTGCGTGTGCATCTGCTTGCGCAGTTTTTGATGAGGTTCCAAAACCAACACCGCCACCAAAATCTTTTAATTGACGAGCACCAATGTTGGAGGTCATGATAATGATTGTGTTTCTAAAATCAATCTTGCGCCCTAAACTATCGGTAATATGTCCGTCATCTAAAATTTGCAATAATGTGTTAAATACATCGGGATGTGCTTTTTCGATTTCATCTAATAAAATTACGGAATAGGGTTTTCTTCTTACTTTTTCAGTTAGTTGCCCACCTTCTTCATAGCCTACATATCCAGGAGGAGCTCCAATTAAACGAGAGATTGCAAATTTTTCCATGTATTCACTCATGTCAATTCGAATTAATGAATCGTCAGAGTCAAATAATTCGCGTGCTAAAACTTTTGCCAACTGTGTTTTTCCAACACCAGTTTGTCCTAAGAAAATAAAGGAGCCAATGGGTTTGTTAGGGTCTTTTAAGCCTACTCTGTTTCTTTGGATAGCTTTTACAACTTTGGTGACTGCTTCATTTTGGCCTACAACTTTTCCTTTAATGAGTTTTGGTAGTTCGTGTAAACGATTGGTTTCTGCTTCTGCAACTCTATTTACAGGAATTCCTGTCATCATAGAAACTACTTCTGCCACATTGTCTTCGGTCACTACTTCTCGATTTAGTTTCGAGTCGTCTTCCCATTGTTTTTGTGCAGAATCTAATGCCGCTTCAATGTTTTTTTCGTCGTCACGTAATTTAGCCGCTTCTTCATACTTTTGTCCATTGACAGCTTTTGTTTTACGGTCTCGAATATTTTCTAATTTTGTTTCTAATTCCAATACTTGTTGTGGAACAACAATATTTGTAATGTGAATCCGAGAACCTGCTTCGTCCAAGGCATCTATTGCTTTGTCTGGCAAATAGCGATCGGTCATGTATCTATTGGTCAACTTTACACACGCTTCAATGGCGTTGTCTGTATAGTTTACATGGTGGTGTTCTTCGTATTTGTTTTTTATGTTTTGTAAAATTTGAATCGTTTCTTCTACAGAGGTAGGTTCTACAATTACTTTTTGAAAACGACGCTCTAAAGCGCCATCTTTTTCGATGTTGGTTCTAAATTCATCTAATGTTGTTGCGCCTATACATTGTATTTCTCCTCTTGCTAAAGCGGGTTTTAGCATATTGGATGCATCTAAGGAGCCCGTTGCTCCTCCAGCACCAACAATAGTGTGAATTTCATCAATAAACAAAATGATATCTTCGTTTTTCTCTAACTCATTCATGAGCGCTTTCATGCGTTCTTCAAATTGACCACGGTACTTTGTACCAGCCACTAAGCTTGCTAAATCTAAAGAAACCAATCGTTTGTCAAACAAGATTCGAGAAACTTTACGCTCTACAATTCTTAGAGCTAATCCTTCTGCGATGGCAGATTTACCAACACCGGGTTCTCCAATTAACATTGGGTTGTTTTTCTTTCTTCTGCTCAGGATTTGAGAAACACGTTCTATTTCTTTTTGTCGTCCCACAACAGGATCTAATTTCCCAAGTTCAGCAAGGGCAGTTAAATCTCTTCCAAAATTATCTAAAACCGGTGTTTTGGATTTCTTCGCTGCATTGCCTTTCTGGGATTGTTTTTGTTCAAACGGATTTGATTTTTCAGATTCAAATTCATCATCAGAAGGTATTTCTGCAATTGGATTAGAAGGCAAATTGTTGTCTACATGCAAATCTTTATAGGTGGCTTTTGTACCATCATAATTTACATGGTATTTGTGCAGTAGTTTTGTTGCTGGATCATTTTCATTACGTAAAATACATAACAATAAATGTGCCGTATCAATCGCTTCACTTTGATATAATTTTGCTTCTAAAAAAGTGGTTTTAAGTGCTTTTTCAGCTTGCCTTGTAAGGTGTAAATTTTTATTGTTATCTCGAGTTTCAAGGGTTGGCTCTGCCGGATTTAATTGTTCTAGTTTTTTTCGCAAAAGCAATAAATCAACATCAAAAGCGGTTAAGATTTCGATCGCTTTTCCATTTCCCTTTTTAATCAATCCTAAAAGAAGGTGTTCAGTGCCAATAAAATCGTTGCCCAAACGCAAAGCTTCATCTTTGCTGAAGGTGATTACATCTCTAACCTTTGGTGAAAAATTTTCGTCCATATCTTTTTTCTTTTATTATTGTAAATTTAGTCCTTTTTTTAGAAGAAAAATACAAAAAAAAGATTGATTGGGGTAAAAGCCTTAGATAATGGCTCAAAAAACGTTAAAATACCCTGAAAACCAGCAAGATAAAATAATGTTAAAAAATATATAAAAATGTTGATAACTCTTCGGTTATAGAATCGCTAAAACCTTTGTAAATACTAAGAGAAATAGTATCTTGCCTTGTTTTAAAAAAAGGATTAAAAAAAATAATAGAATATAGATATGGCAGACGGAGAAAAGTTAATTCCGATTAACATTGAAGAGCAGATGAAATCTGCGTACATCGATTACTCGATGTCAGTGATTGTTTCAAGAGCATTACCAGATGTAAGGGATGGTTTAAAGCCCGTTCATAGAAGAGTATTGTTTGGGATGCACGAGTTAGGAATTAAAGCAACCGGAACGTATAAAAAATCTGCAAGAATTGTTGGAGAGGTTTTAGGAAAGTATCACCCACACGGAGATACTTCTGTATATGATTCTATGGTGCGTATGGCTCAAAACTGGAGTGTGCGTTACATGATGGTAGACGGTCAAGGTAACTTTGGTTCTGTTGATGGCGATTCTCCCGCTGCAATGCGTTATACCGAAGTTCGGATGCAGAAAATATCTGAAGACATGTTGGCGGATATCGAAAAAGATACCGTAGATCATCGTTTGAATTTTGATGATACCTTGTTAGAACCAACGGTATTGCCAACACGTATTCCCAATTTATTAGTAAACGGAGCTTCTGGGATTGCGGTAGGTATGGCTACAAATATGGCACCACACAATATTACAGAAGTTATTAATGGTACCATTGCTTATATAGAAGATAACGATATTGATATAGATGGATTGATGCAACACATTACTGCGCCAGATTTTCCAACAGGTGGAACTATTTATGGCTATGATGGTGTAAGAGATGCTTTTCATACAGGTCGTGGACGTATTGTAATGCGTGCTAAAGCAGTTATTGAAGAAGTAAAGGGTAGAGAGTGTATTATTGTTACAGAGATCCCTTACCAAGTGAATAAAGCAGAAATGATTAAAAAAACTGCTGAGTTGGTCAATGACAAAAAACTAGAAGGAATTGCGAATATTCGTGACGAATCTGATAGAAACGGAATGCGTGTTGTATACATCTTAAAAAGAGATGCAATACCAAACATCGTTTTAAATAAATTATACAAGTACACACAATTACAAACTTCTTTTAGTGTGAACAATATTGCACTTGTCAAAGGGCGTCCAGAACAATTAAACTTAAAGCAGCTTATTCACTATTTTGTAGAGCACCGACATGAAGTTGTTGTAAGAAGAACAGAATACGAATTGAAGAAAGCTGAAGCAAGAGCCCATATTTTAGAAGGTTTAATTATTGCATCAGACAATATTGATGAGGTGATTAAAATTATTCGAGGGTCTAAAAATGCCGAGGAGGCTAAGGAAGCTTTAATTACACGTTTTGAATTGTCAGAAATTCAGTCAAAAGCAATTGTTGAAATGCGTTTGCGTCAGTTGACTGGTTTAGAACAAGACAAATTGCGTGGAGAATATGATGCAATTATTGAAGCGATCGCAGATTTAAAAGATATTTTATCAAACGAACCAAGACGTTACCAAATTATAAAAGACGAATTACTTCACATCAAAGATAAGTACGGTGATGAGCGTAGATCTGTTATTGAATATGCGGGTGGAGACATGCGAATTGAAGATATGATACCGGATACTAAAGTGGTAGTAACAATTTCAAATGCTGGATATTTAAAGAGAACAAATCTTGAAGAGTATAAAGTGCAGAACCGTGGAGGAAGAGGTCAAAAAGGAGCAACGACTCGAAATGAAGATTTCTTAGAACACTTATTTGTAGGAACCAATCATCAATACATGATGTTCTTTACTCAAAAAGGAAAAGTATTCTGGATGCGTGTGTATGAAATCCCCGAAGGAGGTAAAAGTACCAAAGGTAGAGCAATGCAAAACTTGATCAATATTGAACAAGATGATAAAGTAAAAGCATTCTTAGTAACACAAGATTTAAAAGACGAAGAGTACATTAATAGTCACTATGTAATTATGGCGACTAAAAAAGGACAAGTTAAAAAGACTTCATTAGAGCAATATTCTCGTCCAAGAACCAACGGAATCAATGCCATTACCATTAAAGATGGAGATGAATTATTAGAAGCAAAATTAACCACTGGTGATAGCCAAGTAATGTTAGCGTTGGCATCTGGTAAATCGATTCGTTTTGAAGAAGCAAAAACCCGTCCAATGGGAAGAACTGCTTCTGGAGTTAGAGGAATTACATTGCAACATGAAAATGATGAGGTAATTGGTATGGTTGCTGTAAACGATATGGAAAGTAATATCCTAGTCGTTTCTGAAAAAGGATATGGAAAACGTTCTAAATTAGAAGACTATCGAATTACCAATCGTGGAGGTAAAGGTGTAAAAACTTTGAACATCTCAGAAAAAACTGGAGATCTAGTTGCGATTAAAAATGTAGATGACAGTAATGATCTAATGATTATTAACAAATCTGGATTGACAATTCGTATGGCTGTAGAAGATTTAAGAGTAATGGGGCGTGCAACACAAGGTGTTCGTTTAATTAATATTAAAGATTCTGACAGCATTGCAGCTGTTGCAAAAGTTGCCCATGATGAAGACGCAGAAGAGGGTCTTGAAGAAGGTGCTGAAAACGAAACAGAGAATGGCACGGAAAATGAAAGTGATTCAACAGAAAATCAATAATAACAACCAACAAAATCCCCAATACAATGAAAAAACCAATTATAGCAATCTCTCTGGCATTGATGTCAATGGGAGTATTTGCACAAAAAAATGAACTTAAAGCGGCAGGAAAAGCTCTTAAAAAGCAAAATTACGCGGGAGCAGTTGCTTCAGTTTCAGCTGCAGAAGCCTTAATGGGCAACATGGATGCAAAATTAAAAGCAAAATTTTATTTCTTTAAAGCGCAAGCTTTTGCAGGACAAAAGAAATACAGTGTAGCCGCTGATGCTTTTAGTGCTCTTTTTGCTTTTGAGAAAGAGACAGGTAAACAAAAATATACAAGCAAGGCAAAGCCAATGCAGGGTCAATTGACCAAAGAGGTGTCCGAAAAAGCATTAAAATTGTATAATGACGACAAGGATTATAAAAACGCTTCCGAATTATTTCACCTAACTTATAAGTTGAGCCCTACAGATACTTCTTTTATGTACAATGCAGCGGTAAGTGCTACTCAAGCGAAGGAATTAGATGTTGCATTAACGTACTACAGAGATTTAAAGAGTATTGGATATACTGGAATTGTGCTAGAGTATTTTGCTACCAATAAAGAAACGGGTGAAGAAGAGAAGGTAGACTCTAAAAGCCAAAGAAACTTATACGTTAAATCTGGGCAATATACCAATCCACAGGATAAAGGTTCTAAATCTAAGAAAGCGACCATCGTTAAAAACATTGCTTTAATCTTAAAAGATCAAGGGAAGGTTGACGAGGCTGTTACTGCAATTCAAGAAGCAAGAAGAGAAAATCCAGCAGATTTAAATTTACTTTTAGCTGAAGCTGAATTGTATATTAAATTGGAAAAGATGGATAAGTTTGGTGAGTTAATGGAACAAGCTACTAAAATGGATCCAACAAACCCTACATTGTTTTTCAATTTAGGTGTTGTAAATTACAACCAAGATAAAATTGAAGAAGCACAAGGGTACTACAAAAAAGCCATTGAGTTAGATCCAGCATACAGAGATGCTTATTTAAACTTAGGATTGTCAATCTTAAACAAAAGAGTTGCTATTGTTGAAGAAATGAATAATAGTTTAAATGATTTTGATAAGTATGATGCTTTGGAGCAGAAACAAAGAGATGTTTGTAATGAAGCTTTGCCATACTTAATTAAAGCAGATGCATTGAAAAGAACATTAGACACAGTAAAGACGCTTTTAAATATCTATGATACTGTAGAGAATGACGAAAAGTCTGCAGAGTTTAGAGCTTTATACAAGAGCATGAAATAATAGTGTTATTTCAAAACATAAAAAAACCGAAACATTTGTTTCGGTTTTTTTATGTGCCTAAATTATTTTTTTAATGACTCTTAGTTTGTGGGTATGTTTTTGAAGATCTACATTGTAGATTCCACTGTGATCTAAGGTGTCTATTCGTACTTTTCCATGCGCATGAATAATTTTATAATCGTTCATAATAATTCCTACATGCGTAATGTTTCCTTCGTCATTGTCAAAAAAGGCCAAATCTCCTGCTTCGCTTTCTTCAATAAAACTAAGTACCTCACCTTGTGTTGCTTGCTCTTTGGCGTCTCTCAGTAAATGATGTCCACACAATCGGTAGACCATTTGCGTAAACCCAGAACAGTCAATTCCAAAAGGAGTTCTTCCGCCCCATAAATAAGGAGCGTTTAGAAACAGTATTGCTTTTTTTACAAGGACCTCTTTTTGAAGTTGTTCTTTAAAAATAGCACCATCATAAGAAAACAGTGTTTCATTAATTGCAAAAGCATTGTTTTCCAAAAAAGGGAGTCGCGCTCCAATAGGGATCGTGGTCAATCTATTTTGAGTATCTGAAATAAAATCGACATATTCCCCAGAATATTTTTGCGTCTCTTGAGAGAGTTCAATAAAAAGAGTTTTTGAGATTTCTTCGTATTGTTTATTGTCTATATATCCTTCGTAATCATCATGTTGGAGTTTTATTTTACTCCATTTCTTCTCCTTTTCCAAGACTTCAAAAGATTCACCAAATAAAACTTGGTTCACCATTTCTGAGGCATCAGTTGCTTCTAAACGAAGCGGGACAATACTTAAATTACAAATTCCGTATAACAATTTCTCTGTTGTTGTGTTTATATGTTTTCAATAATCATAGCACTAGCACCACCACCGCCATTACAAATTCCAGCAGCACCAATTTTGGCATTGTTTTGTTTCAGAATCGATGTCAATGCGATGATAATTCGTGCACCAGAAACACCTAAGGGATGTCCTAAGGAAACCGCGCCACCATTTACATTTACGTTCTCATCGGTAATGCCTAAGAGTTTCATGTTGGCCAAACCAACAATTGAAAATGCTTCATTCAGTTCAAAATAATCCACATCATCGATCGTAATATTTGCTTTTGCCAATGCTTTGGGTATTGCTTTTGCGGGTGCTGTTGTAAACCATTCTGGGGCTTGCGCAGCATCTGCATAGCTTCTAATTTTTGCAAGGGGTGTAATCTTTAATTCGGCAGCTTTTTCTGCTGACATTAAAACCAATGCTGCTCCTCCGTCATTTATAGTGGATGCGTTTGCAGCGGTAACGGTTCCGTCTTTTGTAAAAGCAGCACGTAAAGCAGGAATTTTCTCCATTTTCACGTTTTTATATTCTTCGTCTTCCGAAAAAATAATAGGATCTCCTCGTCTTTGTTGAATTGTTACGGGCACAATTTCATCTGCAAATTTTCCTGCTTCCCAGGCTTTCGCAGATCGTTTGTAAGACTGAATTGCATAGGAGTCTTGTGCTTCTCTAGAAAAAGCATGTTCGGTTGCGCAGGCATCTGCACAAACCCCCATGGCTACTTCTCCATAAGCATCTACTAAACCATCCCTTTGCATTCCGTCTTCTAAAGTAATGGGTCCAAATTTATTGCCATTTCGGGCGTGTTGGTAATGTGGAATTCGACTCATGTTTTCCATTCCTCCTGCAACCACGATTGATGCATCACCTAAAGCAATTGCTTGGGCGGCGAGCATGATCGATTTCATACCAGATGCACATACTTTATTGACCGTTGTACAAGGTACTGTATCTGGAATTCCAGCGTAGATGGCTGCTTGTCTTGCGGGTGCTTGTCCTAATCCTGCAGACACAACATTTCCCATATATACTTCGTCTACTAGTTGAGGTTGTAAGTTAATTTTTTCTAATGCGCCTTTTATAGCGATTGCTCCTAGTTTTGTTGCCGGTACAGAAGATAAGCTTCCCATAAAACTTCCAATTGGAGTTCTGGCAACAGATACAATTACAACTTCTTTCATAGGATATTGTTGAATTTTATTGGTTTTTCTAATGCGAAAATAACTATTTTTAATCAATTTAAGTTTTATAAGCTCCAGTGAATTTCACCCCTTGCTTTTTTTACTGTAAATTTGTTGAAGTAATCTTCCTTCTATGCGCAAAATTGTAAATAAAATTTACCAAAATAATACGATTATTTATAAAGTATTATTGTTTCTAATTACCACTGTGGCGATTGTTTATTTGTTTCCAAAGGGAGGGCAATTTAAATATGAGTTTAACAATGGGAAGGTTTGGAAATATGATAATTTATACGCCACTTTCGATTTTGCGATTCAGAAAACGGAGGCTGAAATTGCTTTAGAAAAGAAAGCTGTTACTGTAAATTCGAAATACTATTTCTTAAAAAATGCTGCGATAGAGCAGGAGGTATTCGCCAATTTTAAAGAGCGTTTTGCACCGTTGTTAGGAAATGATTCTGTATCGGAAGCTGCTTTGATGCTTTATAAAAAGAAAGGGGAAAAAATTATTCAGAAAGTATATGCGAATGGTTTTTTAGAAGTGACCAGTGAAGGAATGATTCCTGAGCAGAACATGATGGTGGTTTTGAAAGACAACAATCGAATAGAGGACATTGCTTACAAGGCCTTTTTAACTTCGAATCGGGTGTTTTTAGAGATCAAACAAGAACTGGAAGACGACCAAAATAGTTATGCAAAGAATACGGTACTCACTATTTTATCTGAAATTATAAAACCAAATATCTCTTTTGATGCTATTTTTACTGAGAAAATGGTTGCAGCTGATATGGAGGCTATTTCGTATACCAAAGGAAAAGTTTCTAAGGGGAAATTGATTATTTTAAAAGGAGACATTGTAGAAGGAGAAAAATTAGCCATTTTAAATTCTTTAAGAAGTGAATTCGAATCGAAGGTGTGGACGGAATCGTATTACAATTGGATTGTTTTTGGCTACACCATATTGGTTTCTCTGGCTTTATTGATGTTGCTCTTGTTTTTGCACAAATACCGTGTTGAAATATTTAATAACAACAATAAGGTTACGTTTATTTTTCTGAATGTATTTTTAATGATCTTCATACAGACATTGGTTATCAAATACAATTCCGATTATTTATACGTGGTGCCTCTGAGTATTTTGCCGATTGTTTTAAAAGCTTTTTTTGACGCTCGGTTGGGGTTGTTTACGCATGTTTTAACGATTTTATTACTTGGTTTTATTGTTCCAAATAGTTTTGAGTTTATCTATTTACACATTATTGCAGGGATTGTCACCATTCTTACGGTTTCTGAATTGTACAAGCGTGCCAACTTGTTTATTTCAGTAGGACAAATTACGCTTATTTATATGTTGACTTATTTTGCCTTTTCAATTATTAAAGAAGGAGATGCTTCACAAATAAATGGTTTTTACTTTATGATGTTTGCGGCCAATGGGGTTTTATCATTCTTATCGATCTTTTTTATCTACATCTATGAAAAAATATTCGGTTTGGTTTCAGACGTTACTTTATTAGAGTTGTCAAACACCAATAGCAAACTTTTAAGAGAATTGAATGAGAAAGCACCAGGAACTTTTCAGCATTCCATGCAGGTAGCGAATTTGGCGGAAGCTGCAGCGAATGAAATTGGTGCCAACTCGATGTTGGTAAGAACGGGGGCGTTGTATCATGACATTGGAAAAATACCGAATCCGATGTATTTTACAGAAAACCAAACCACGGCTGTAAATCCGCACAACGACATTTCTTTTGAAGACAGTTCTAAGATCATTACTGATCATGTAATAAAAGGGATTGAATTGGCGAAGAAGTACAACTTACCGGATCGAATTATCGATTTTATACGAACACATCATGGAACAAGTACTACCTATTACTTTTACATGAAAGAGAAAGCTCAGAATCCAGGGGTAGATATTAAGAAGTTTCAATACAAAGGACCGATTCCTTTTTCGAAAGAAACGGCCATTTTGATGATGTGTGATGCAGCGGAAGCGGCATCAAAAAGTATCAAAATACCTTCGGCAATTTTAATTGATGAATTGATCAATAAAATTATAGATAAACAGATGAATGATGGACAATTTTTAAATTCAGACATCACTTTTAGAGAGATTGAAATCATTAAGAAGGTGATTAAGAAAAAGTTAATGAATATCTACCATTTACGAGTAGAATACCCCGAATAAAAAAAACAGAAATTTATCAAAATTACCTTGCGAAAGTCTAATTGTAATACTACATTTGCACTCGCAATTTTTAATGTCAAACGCGATTTTGATGTCAAAAGGAGAGGTGCCAGAGTGGTAATGGAGCAGATTGCTAATCTGTCGA
>TARA_B110000208_G_scaffold179868_1_pt1 | contig 24443 bp, 20 predicted proteins | sample TARA_B110000208 | Tara Oceans TARA_B110000208 (sample SAMEA4397426) | marine metagenome | biome: Polar Biome; feature: [SRF] surface water layer (ENVO:00010504); material: water (ENVO:00002006), including particulate matter (ENVO:01000060) such as... | depth 5 m
GCACTCAGCGACCATAAAATAGACCACGTTTTTTCGAATGCCGGTACTGCCTCGGTTGAATCATTTACTGAAACGCGACGGATCAAGATCGACCGCGGACAACGACATTACCCGCCACCATTCTTGGAATGATCATAGACAATTTCTAAAGTGACCGTGACACAGAGGATAACTTGATGACTAAATTTGCGTCAACATCAATGGAAGACCGCGACGGTCAGATTTGGATTAATGGTGAAATGGTTAATTGGCGGGACGCCAAGTTCCATATGTTAGCGCACACTCTACATCACGGTCTCGGAGTATTTGAAGGAGTCAGAGCGTATCTTTCCAAAGATGGTCGTCCGGCGATATTCCGCCTTGAAGAGCACACCAAAAGGCTGTTTCGCTCAGCACATATCATGCAAATCCCATTGCCGTATGAGGAAAGTGATCTGTTCGATGCTCAGATCGAAGTCATGCGAAGAAATTCCCTAGAAGAAGCTTATTTGCGGCCCATAGTCTTCTATGGGGGTGATCGAATGGGCGTATCCGCGCAAGGGAATAGAGTGCACGTCTCTATCGCTGCCTGGCTCTGGGAGAACTACCTGGGTGAGACGGCGAAGGCCGATGGGGTAAAGCTCAAGATATCCTCATTTACACGGCATCACGTGAACTCAACTATGTGCAAGGCGAAAGTCTGCGGCCACTACGTGAATTCAGTGTTGGCAAATCAGGAGGCCAAACAATTGGGCTTCGACGATGCAATGCTGTTGGACGTACATGGCTATGTTGCTGAAGCCACAACGTCGAACGTATTTGTCATCATAGACGGCGACGTTTTCACGCCTCCGCTGCATTCTGTACTTGCAGGTGTTACGCGAGACAGTGTTATCAAGCTACTCGAGCATTCCGGCATACCCTGTACCGAGCGCACGATGACTCGCGACGACCTCTACATTGCCGACGAAATTTTCCTCACCGGTACTGCGTCAGAAATCACGCCAGTAATCGAAGTAGACAATCGCAGCATCGGTGGCGGCCGCCCGGGCAAAGTATCCAAACACGCTCAAGAGCTATATTTTCAAGCGGTAAGAGGTGAGATTTCAGATTTTCATCATTGGCTAACTCATATCTGACGGTATACATTGCAGACTACGACTTTTCGGTCCTAGCCATTGCTATCGACGTAGCAACTCCTTCAGCTCTTCAATTGGGAGCGCTTTGATCGTTCCCCGGTGACCTGCGACTTCCTCCGCTTGCAGCAATGAATTATAGATTACCTCTTCAGTGGCCTCCGCTACTGCCTGGAACAAAGGTGACATAGCGCTGTTTGGAAGCTCCGATGTTGCCTGAAGTGGCGTACTGCCCATACGCCGGACACTGTCAGCTGTGGAAAATGCGATGACATAGTCACCTGATCCGTTCGTCATCGAGGCACCCGTGCGTGCAAGTCCTGCGATCGCCCTCTTCGCCAACCTCTCCAGGTTACGGTCGCTCAGCGGCGCATCAGTTGCGACTACTATCATCACCGAACCATCGGCGCTCTCGTCGTCGCTGAGTGCCTCTTTGAGGTAGTACTGGTCAAGCTCTATCCCCACTTGCACACCGTCGATAGTCAGCACGCCGCCGAAGTTGCTTTGGACCAATACGCCGACCATGAACCCGCCAAGGTTAGAAGGAAGTTTGCGGCTGCTGGTACCGATGCCACCTTTGAAGCCGAACGCCACCGTACCTGTACCTGCACCAACGGCCCCTTCGTCCACAGGGCCAGACTCCGCCGCCTGAATCGCACTGATGAAGTGATTTTTCGTCAATACACGTGCCCGAATGTTACTCAAGTAGCCATCATTGGTTTCGCCGACAACAGCATTCACTGAGCGCACATCTTCGTTGCCGGGCTGAGCAAGCGTCCACTCAACAAGCGCCGCAACTCCTTCTGGTACGTTCAAAGTATTGGTGAGGGCAATCGGAGTTTCGATCTCGCCGAGTTCGCGAACCTGGCTAAGCCCGGCAAGTTTTCCGTAACCGTTTGCTACAAATATCGCTGCCGGCATCTTGTGCTGATACAGATTGCCGTCAGCAGGGATGATGACCGTAGTACCTGTATTGACACTGACGCCTTCCCGAATGGTCACATGACCAACTTTCACGCCACGCACATCTGTTATCGCATTCCAGGTTCCAGGTGCTAGAATCCCTGGCTCTATTCCAATATCACGAGCGCGCGGCTTCTGATCTGCGGCAGCTGCCATTGTCAGCAACGCTGCGCAAGCAAATAGCCCTATCGTTTTTTTTCAAGACAAGTTCCTCCTTGTATCGTCTGAGTATAGGGCAGACTAGACCGATTTTCCAACCAAGCTAAGTTGGCGAGCAAGTCTTTATCTCAGACCTTCAGCGAGTGGAGCCCAGATTTCCACATTGTGAGTCCCTACTATTGAATATCTGCTTATGGCTGCAGAAGTTCACACGGTACTGACAAGTTAACGGCTGTTGATTGATAACTCGGTAATGAATACTGTATGTCGTCAGAACCTTCCGGACAGGTTATGACGACATACACCTCAAAAATTACCCAGACATCAGGAATGTCGGAGTCCTCGGAACGGAGGGCACATATCGATCGCAACTGTACGACATCGCACTAAGTACCGCTGGTTTGATTCCAGTAACTCCACAATCTGATGTCCAGGATGATATTCAGACTGCTATCTATTCTCAAGTGTTTGGGATCAAAACACTTGCCGGAGTAGTAACCGATTCGGCCAAGACCCGAATCAAGTCCGCAATTCACCGCCTTTCTGAACTTAGAGCACAAGCGATCATTCTCGGCTGCACGGAATTGCCGTTGGCGATAACCTGTGATTTGATTGGCAATATTCCAATTTTGGATCCTGCGAAGATTATCGTAGAAAAGTTGATTCAAGAAGCAAGCATCCCTAACACGCTATAGGATCTCCACTATAGATACATCTATCCAACTTAAGCACGATTACTGGAAAATGCCCAACGTCTCCAACGCCAAGCGAAAGGTGTTCGCACTCGATCCATAGTCGTTTTTCATAACAACTACGGCTAAGCCGCTGTCCCGATCAAGTATTAGCATCGCTTCGCCACCAACAGCACCACCGGCGTGCATTACCGCATTAGGTGTGCGTTCTATCGTGGCGCAAAGACGATAGCTTTGATGTTCTGCCTCATCGCCACAGTATTGTTGCTCATAGTTGTGCCACCCAGATTGCCATCCGATACCATTCGCAACTTCTGTGCCATCGGCCAGTATCTGATTGGCAAATAGTAACTCCAACGTTTCAGACTTGAGATAACCGGGACTTGCGTGGGCGATCGCAAATTGCGCTAAATCATCTGATGTCGCGATAAAGCCCCCACCAGCCCATTTATAGCTATTGTCGACAAAAGGGGCTCTAGTGATCTGGCCATCAACTAATTGGTACGGCGTGGCCATGTTTGTGATTGGGTACCGAACATCTTCCGGTTCAATGCTATTGAGACTAAGGGGTCCGAAAACCTCAGCTTGCATGAACAAGAGGAAATCCTCCTCTCTTACACCTTCGATAGCAGCACTGATGAGGTTCCAACCGTAGCTGGAGTAGCTGTAGGCAGTGCCGGGCTGAAACTCCAATGGGTCGTTCTCGAAAATCTGAAGCCCTTCAGAAACAGTAGCGAAATGCTTATGCATAAAGAACTCGTCGCCTTTGTAGTGACGAACTCCTGCGATATGGGCCGAGAGTTGCCGAACAGTAATGGGCCATTTCTTTATTGGAAACACGGGCACGTACGATCGAATAGGCGCATCAAGATCAATTTGATCATCTTCGATCAGCTTGGCCAATCCCGCGGCCGTCAAAATTTTAGAAATACTGGCAACTCGCAGACGAGTATCTGTCGTCATCGGAAACTTTCCGTCGATGTCAGCCCAGCCGAAAGCGGCGCTCCATAGTATCCCCCCCCTATCGGCGACGGATACACTCAGTCCAGGAACATCATTTCCCGCCATTGCTGTCTCGAACAATAATGTCGCCTGATCAATTGCGAGCGGCGTAGAAATTGGGGCTGGTTGAAGTGTGCTACATCCGGAGCTACACAGAATCGCACTAGTGAGCAATGCTTGTACTAAGAACTCCATAGCCTTCATGTCAAATTTCCTTGGTGCTGTCGCGCAAAAAAAATCTGGAGAATCTACAAAACGATCGATTCGACATTTAGGCAATAGCCGACTTCAAGTTTAGAAGAATCTCAACTCCTTATGCGAACCTAATGTATTTCTTGAGCGCATCTGCTGGCAAAAAACCACATTATCGTCAATACTTATACAAAAGCGAAAACGAAAACGAAAACGACCATTAATGAACTCAATACGGCTGCGCCCTACTCTTACATCGGTACAAAATAATGAAATCCTCGACCCGTCCTACAATACCCGCTCCACTTCCGAAACAAAAAAAGATGTACCTGACCGAGGGCATGGATCCCGCCACCCATATTAGTTATCAAGTTACTATAATTGCCAACCTGATGGCTTTCGGGAATAGCCCGGCAAATTGCAAACAGTTTGGACTCAACATTCGTGAATGGCGGGTAATGGGTTTTATAGCGCCGCTGGGACCACAGACCGCAAGTCAACTTGTGGACATGATTCACCAGGACAAAGCGAACATAAGCCGTGCGATAGCGGAGCTGTCCCAAAAGGGTTTGATCGTAAAACTCCCCAATAAGAGTCACAAGCGTAGCCCATTTATCTGGCTGTCAAAGAATGGCATGGCGTTGTACAAGAAAATTGAGCCTGTCCACGATCTGCAAGCCGACTTGTTCACCGATTGCCTAAGCCAGAAAGAAAAACTCATTCTCTGCGGTTTTCTAGACAAGATAAAACTGAATGCAGAACAAGTGAAACGAGTGGAGGGTTTGGAGTAATGCTGCTCACGCAGAACACGAACTGAGCTGATTCTGTTCTCGACGTTCAACATTCAGTTGACATGCCTTTAGTTCCGAAAATCTTCCACACGCCAATAGTCAGTACCGGTATCACGAAAATAGCAATAAAGGCCCAAGTTAATAGACCATATCCTCTGGCGATTAATGCAACCAGACCAATGGTGTCCCCAACGAAGATTGCAAACACTAGCGTCGAAACGGCAATAGCAGGCCTTGCAAAATTTGGCATAGATTTTCCTTTATTTTCAACTGAATAAGCAATCCGTTCGTTCAGCGCATGCAATAGTCCAGTGCCCGTTTCAATAAATGTGCCAAAGACAACAATCTGAAAACCAATCTCAAACCATCGGGCGTCAAAAGTACTTAGTATTGCGTTGACCGGAACCGACACTTCCACGATTTCCGGATACATTCCAACCATTACGCAATAGAACAAGATACCTGGGACTATCGCCAGTAGAGCTGCCAAAGCACCGGAAATTAGAGCCTCTCGACGAGTTTGGATGTGAGTAAGGCAAAATAGAATCGCAGGAATTATTGCCAAATTGTAGCCCGCATATTCCACACCGCTCGAAAACCAACCCTGCTCAAGAGAAGATTGACGAAATTGCTCGGAAATTTCCTTACCGAATACCGAAATACCCCAAATCAAAAACATGACATAGGTACCGTATACCAGGAATGACCATCCTGACATGAATCTTTCGACGAGGTCGGTACCATAAAAGGTCAGAATGCCGACAGCGCCCATCAAGAATAGCGTCCCAAGAAGAGCAGGAATACCGAATGTGTATTGTATCATGTCGCCGGCAGCTGAACCAATGATTGCCAATACCAACAACAACATAAACATGTATGCAATTTCAAAGAGGAACCATGCTGGCCCGAGCAAGTGCTGAAAAAACTCTCGGTAATTATAGCTCTTGGTCATTCGAGCGAATTCAAACGAAATAGAAAGAACCCCCCCCCAGACGAGCGTCGAAACAGCCATACCGGCCAATCCGGTCAGTGGCCCCTTCGAAAGGAAAAACTCGACAAGTTCGCGACCCGTTGCATAGCCTCCGGCTATCACTACGGATTGAAAGATGAGCCCTGGAAGCAAGTAAGTCTTAAACCAATGTGATGTCACAAAACTATCCCTTCTCTGCTGCCCCTGCCCGGAAATCTAATCGACTGATACATTGTTGATGATCCTTTGCCGAAGAATGGGCGTCTCAAGTTCTGGTTACATACCCGGAAACTGAATCCAGCCGTCATTCTTTATAGGCGTTTTACGTTGTCTTGTCAACACTTTTGATTTATGCTAGCATTGATCCTGTGCTTTATGTGCATTCGCTAATTCTTGGCACCACGCGCACCTTTTTATGTAGATCTTCATAGAATTTTGAAGGTTCGGTATCGTCTAAAAAATGGGCATAAAATATAATGAAACGTCTTTCTGTCGCTAGTTTCATCGGGGTCCTCTCGATTTTCAGCTCCGCTCATGGCATAGCGGATACTATGGACGAACAGGCGACAGAACTAGCCAATCGGTTAACAATCGTCGATACCCACATAGATGTTCCGTACAGGGTCTTCTTGCGCTACGAGGATGTTTCCGATACGACTCTCAACGGTGATTTCGACTTCCCAAGGGCCGTTGCGGGCGGTCTAGATGTGCCGTTCATGGCTATCTACGTTCCAGCGGAGAGCGAAGCTTCGGGCACGGCATTTAGCTTGGCCAACCTAATGATTGACAGTGTTCAACAGCTGGTCGTCAAGGCGCCTGAAAAGTTCTCGTTGGCCAGCACTGTCAGTGCCGCAGAAAACGCCAAGGCGCAGGGGAAGATTGCACTTGCGATGGGGATTGAAAACGGTTCGCCAGTAATGTGGGATTTGGACAACGTAAGGCACTTTCACGAGCGCGGAATCCGATACATCACATTGACTCATTCGAAAAGCAACCATATCGCTGATTCGTCCTACGATGAATCCAGGCCGTGGCAGGGACTTAGCCCATTCGGTAAGAAGCTTGTAATCGAAATGAACCGAATCGGCATAATGATTGACATTTCACATTCCTCGGACCAAGCTTTTTTTAATGTGTTGGAAATCTCCCAAACACCAATAATCGCGTCGCACTCGTCTGCTAGACATTTCACGCCAGGCTTCGAACGGAACATGAGCGACGAGATGATCATCGCCCTAGCCGCATCTGGTGGCGTCATTCAGATCAACTTTGGATCCGCCTTCTTGACTCCTGATGCCAATCTTTGGCGGAGCACCTTCAATGCGGCCAGAATCGCGTTTCGTAAAGAACATGATATTTCGGACGCAGAAGATCCCGCAGTCCGTGCCTTCGAATATCAGTACCGCGAAGCCTACCCCTACCCCTATGCCAGCTTGGAGAACGTCCTCGATCACATCGATCATGTTGTATCTCTCGTCGGAATTGACCATGTGGGAATTGGTTCCGACTTTGATGGCGTAGGCGACACTCTGCCGCCTCTACTAAAAGATGTTTCGGGCTTCCCCAATCTTATTAAGGGTTTATTGGGCCGCGATTATCATGAACAAGACATTCAAAAAATTCTCAGCGGAAACCTATTTCGGGTCTGGCGCGAGATTGAAGAATATGCTGCACATTATTGATGGAGTCCTTCGTTATGAGTAAACCTATTGCCGTTTTAGGCGGCGGCGGCGGCGGCCACATGATGGCAGTCGATTTAACTGCACGCGGATACGGGGTTCATTTGTTTGAACATCACAGTTTTGAGAGTGCGTTTGAAACCACGTTGAATCGTGGAAGTATCGATTCGGTTGGTATCGGGCCAAATGGGACTTTTCCGATCAAACGGATTAGCCTTGATATTGAAGAAGCGCTGGAAGATGTTGAGTGGATTCAAATTGCTATGGCAGCGACCGGACATGAGGCCATACTGGAGGCACTCGTTCCTCATTTGAAACCCGGACATAAGGTCGTTTTCTGGGCTGGTGATTTCGGCTCACTGCTCCTACGTAAGATGCTGTTGGACACCAACAATCTGGAAGGTATAACTATCATCGAGGCCAACACGCTACCGTACGGTACGCGGATGGTAGAACCTGGAAAAGTTGCCTTGTTGCTTGTAGCGGAAAGCGTACTGGTTGCTTCAGTACCCAAATCAGACCTCGACAAAAGCTTCAATCAGCTTAATGAGATGTTCCCGACTGTTGTTCGGGATAGCAATGTTCTCGCCGCCGCATTTAGCAACCCAAACCCTATCGTTCACCCACCCGGCGCGATACTGAATATTGGTCGTATTGAATACTCTAGGGGCAACTTTCGAATGTACGGTGAAGGCGTTACCCAATCTGTCGCCCTGGTGATTCGAGAAATCTACATGGAATCAAGAAGAGTTGCCAAGGCACTATCGTTTGGTGTCAAAGAGTATGCGGAGAAAGAATTCCACAAGAAGACCAGCATTATGGGCAATGAATTCGTAGGTGCATTTGATCCCCATTCAGTCATTCAAGATATTGTTGGTCCGAAGTCCGTACAGGACCGGTATATATCTGAAGATCTGCCAATGGGCCTCGTACCCCGAGCCGAGTTAGGAGTCGTCAGCGGTGTACCGACACCAGTAATCGACGGCATAATATCGATCGGCTCACTCGTTTGCCAAACTGATTTCCGAAAAAGTGGCAGAACTCTTGACAAACTTGGGCTTGCTGATCTTACGACCCAAGAGATTCTGAATATCGTGAACTAATTGGAAAAGTAGACCCTATGAAACATCAAGGGAGGACCGTGACACCATGATAATACGAAGAATTGACGTCTATCGATTCAACATCGAACTAACACACCCTACGATCGTGTCTCTCGGAGTATTGACGTCGGCTAGCAATGTATTGCTCCGAATCACAACCGACTGCGGCATTCAAGGCTGGGGAGAAGCAAGCCCGTTCGCACCCGTCACTGGAGACACGCAAGAATCAAACTATGCCAATGCCCGGCTGATCGCACAGACATTGATCGGCAAGGACCCGATCGCAGTAGAGGCTCGAATGCGAGAGATCAATACCATCACTATAGGAGAGCCATCGTTAAGATCCGCGTTCGATATGTCCCTTAACGACATCTTGGGCCAGGCTGCGGGGTTGCCACTTTATGCATTACTCGGAGGCGAAATTCGGCCACTTCGCACCGATATTACGATTAGCATGTACAACACTGTCGAAGAAACGCTGGAACGTCTAGAAGAGTGCATAGCCTTAGGCCTCGATGAAATTAAGATGAAGGTTGGACGAGCAGGCCTCGCAGATGTTCAGCATGTAGCAGCAGTCCGCAAGCGTATCGGACCTGAAATAGCCATCAAGGTCGACTCAAACCAAGGCTGGGATTACTCGGCGGCCGTGGCAAACCTTCGGGCGATGGAGCCATTCCAACTGCAATACTCTGAGCAACCGCTGGCAAGATGGGACTTCGAAAACCTGCGGCGTCTTCGAGAAAAGGTAAGCATACCTATCTGCGCCGACGAATCAGTGTTCGACGACAAGGACGCACTCAAACTCATATCGATGGGCGCAGCCGACTATCTCAATATCAAACTAGGTAAATCCGGTGGCATCAACATGGCGCTGCGAATTGAGGCCATCGCAAATGCCGCCGGAGCAAAATGCATGATTGGTTGTTTCGCGGAGTCTCGGCTAGCATTGTCAGCTGCAGCGCACGTTGCGTGCGCCCGACCGAATATCACTTTTCTTGATCTGGATTCGTACTACATCCTCAAGAACGACCCTGTTCTTGGTGGAATAACCTATGACGAAGAGACCGGGGGGGGGATTAAGCTTCCCGAAACACCTGGCCTCGGAGCCACAATCGACGAACGTTTTCTGAAGACGTGCGAACAATATAGTGTAGGGCTTGGTTAGAAGATTCTGCTGATCAACAGACTCGCAATTGCAGCGAATAACGATTAAGGAAATTGTATGTACTCACCATTGATTTCTCCCGAATGGGACTTTGCTATTTGGGCCGTGCTCGTTGGTATCGCAAGCTTCGGGTTTTGGGTTGACTCCACGCGAATAGGTAAGCGAGTCTCCGGAGTCGGCATCATGCTGGTCAGCGCAATGTTACTCGGCAATTTCGGTGTAATTCCACACGCTGCTCCAGCCTATGATGTTGTATGGAGTTACTTGGTTCCAGTTGCTGTGCCATTGCTTCTTCTAAAAGCCAACCTACGGCGAATCATTCCCGAAACAGGTCCAATGTTAGGAGCCTATTTCCTCGGTGTCACTGGCACAGTGATCGGCGCTGTTCTGGGCTTCCTAATTCTTCCAATCGGAGATGAAGGCGCAGATCTTGCAGGCATCCTGTCTGCAAGTTACATTGGTGGCTCAATGAATTTCGCAGCAGTCGCTGAAGCGCTCGAATTCGATGATGGTACATTGTTGACCGCTGCTCTTGCCGCCGACAACGTCGTAGGCACTGTGCACCTACTTCTCGTGGCGCTAATTCCATCAGTGCTCTTTCTCAGAAGATGGATTCCCTCTCCGATCGTCGAGAATTCCAGCCCGTTAGCGCAAAACATAACGTCAAGAGATGAAAAACAAACTCCACTCAACGTAGCACATCTATCTTTTGCCCTAATGCTCAGTTTGGCAATTTGCGCCGCCGGATACGGTGTTGCAAATTACGTGGCAATGGAAAGTTTTGGAATTCTGTTTGTAACTGTAATCACCCTGATCATAGCGAATATATTTCACGATAAACTCAAAGACATCGATGGTGAATTTGAGGCTGGAATGCTGTTGATGTACGTGTTTTTTGCGACTATTGGAGCAGGAGCAGATGTTGGCGTTATGCTGGACGGTGGACTAATGATATTCGTCTACGCCTCATTAATAGTCATGACCCACGTTCTCGTTATCTTAGTTGGAGCAAAATTTTTGAAAATGGACCTTGCCGAAATTGTAATTGCATCGTTAGCATGTGTCGGTGGTCCCGTGGCGCCGGTCGCGGTCGCTTCATCGCGAGGTTGGCATGCATTGGTGACGCCAGGACTTATGGTTGGGATTCTGGGCTATGCCATCGCCAATTTCATCGGTGTGGGGGTTGCTCAGCTTTTGGGTTGACATCGCGTTCTCTTTAGTCGAAATCAACGGACTGCCAACCATTTGTTCTCCGCCAAATATGAGAAATCACATCACTCTCGCCATCTACAACATGATAAGCGTCATGCATCGCGCTAGTCATACAAGCATGGTTTGGTAATACTCGTACTCGCGAACCAATCGGCAATAGATCGAATGAAAGTGCGTCAACGACACTGATTTCACCATGTTCCTGATGAGTACCTGAGACGAAAAGGTCTCTGCCCAAAGGCCGCCCTTTCATGTCGGTCAATTGCCCATACCCCGAGTCTCTCTTAGTGCTTGCGGTACTGCGATCTTTAGACAAAGCCAGGCCGCCAGCGTCGATCAGAATCTTATCTTGAGACTTGTTGTGGCTTATCACGGTAGCAAGTACGGACACCGCGATATCAGCTATTTCGCATGAAAAAACCTCAGTCTGAAATAGGTCATTGAATAGATAAACACCGGCACGAATCTCGGTTATTCCTTCAGCAGATACTGCATGGAGTGCTGTTGGAGTCGAACCCACACTAACATTTTCGCAAGGGAAGCCATTACGTCGCAGCATCGAGGCGGCCTTAACGGCTGCCATTCTTTCCTGCTCGGATACACCCGCAATTTGGGCAACTGAATCACATGAATATGAGTGACCCGCGTGGGTCATTACACCCGCCAACTCGACATGGCTAGCGTCATGAATACAATTTGCGATTTCAAGCAGCGTCGGATCGTCGGGAACAACGCCGGTACGGTGTTCGCCGCAATCTACTTCAATCAGTACCTTCAGCTTTACGTTTATGTCTGGCTTCCAGTCGGCAAGCACCTTAGCTACTGCTAAACTATCCGTAATAACGATCATACGGGCACCCTTTCGCTGCAATTCCGCGATCCAACTGAGCTTGTCCGGAGTAACGCAAACGCCATACAAGATGTCTTGAATCCCGTGGGAAGAAAAATACTCCGCCTCATTGAGCGTAGCGACTGTGATACCGCCGAAATTCTCCTTAAGTGCGATCCTCGCAACGTCAACTGACTTACAGGTTTTCATGTGCGGCCGTAAATTCAGACCCCGAGTCTTTGTCAACGCTGTCATTGCTTTTGCATTGGCCAAAAGCCGCTGCCTATCCAGAATCAATGCTGGAGTTTGTACCTGATTTAGTCTCATAGAGGGTTTCCTAGAATTCCGCATATTCGAGCATCCCATTGTTTCGGGCGGCAACCACAATCTTTTCAGCCACGGCAAGGTCTTGAATTGCGATACCAGAGCTATCGAAAATTGTAATTTCACTATTGGACGTTCGTCCTGATACGATACCAAGAGTCACCATTCCCAAGGCACAAATATCATCGGCAGAACCTATTGCACCAACTTTATGAGCGTGCTGGAATTCCCCAATTTTGACAGACTGTGGCGGAAATTCAGAGAAGCACTTTGCTCGTCTGACCAGATCTATATCAAGCTCCTGCTTTCCAATGGCATCCGCGCCCATTGCTGATATATGTGCTCCATCATCTACCCAATCGCTTCGCACCAGTGGAGTAATTGACGGCGTCACTGTTGTGATTATATCCGCGCCACGGATAGCGTCCTCTGCACTCGTAATTTGAATATTCAATTCAAGATCATGCAGCTGCTCGATAATCCACTTGGCACGCACTTGTGACCGAGTGGATATCCGAACCAATGACAGATCGCGAACTTCAGCGACTGCTCGAATTTCATGCTCTGCTTGATGGCCAGCACCAATCACGCCAAGTACCGACGCTTCTGGTCGTGCCAGATACGAGACTGCCAGAGCATTGGCCGCGGCAGTTCTAAAACCATTTAGGTAGGCAGCGCTAATAATGACTCGCGCGAAGCCTGTTTCCGGGTCCAACAGTAGGATTGTAGAGCCATGTGCTGGAAGTCCCGCAAGATTATTTGAGGCCCAATACGAACCACACTTCAGCCCAATAATTTCATTCTGTCTATCTGTACCAGATTTGATAGCGAAGCTCTCGCCCGAACGAATGCCACCGCCAACGACAACATCGAAAATGTCCGACTTGTTCTCAGCGACAGTTTCGAAGGCGACGCGAACAGCGTCAAGAGCCAATTGTCTTGTTACGATACTACGAACTACTGACTCCGAGATAACAGCGAGTCTGCCCATATCTATTTCTCCTTACACCTGTTCTTGCTCGTTTCATCGGAATACGATGTTGCCGATACAGCGGCCCCGCCGATGTTCATGTTGTACCTGCTACTCAACTTCATCGCTCCCGTCCTTTCCGAAGCCAGGACCACGAATGGCGCGACCTGGCGTCGCCCCGGTATGAAGGCCCTCTGTAATCACCGGCACACCGTTTACCAGAACATGCACAACTCCGGAAGAATACTGGTGTGGTTCCTCAAACGTGCTGAAGTCTCTGACTTCCTGTTCATCAAGAACCACGATATCTGCAAAATGGCCCAGAACAAGGCGCCCGCGCTTCTCAATGCTAAGCGTTGTCGCTGGCAACAAGGTCAAACGATGGATCGCCTCGGTAAACGATATAACTCCCTCGTCGCGGACATATTTTCCTAGTAATCGGGCCACGTTGCCATACGTACGGGGATGAACTGGGGTCGTCATGAACTCACCTTCCGCCGCAGGCGCATCGGCGTCGGATCCGAACATTACCCATGGTTGGCGAATTTGAAACCCGACATTTTCCTCGGACATCAGATAATATGCTGTTCCGACCCGAGAGCGATCTTCGATTACAAGGTCAATAATTGTGTCAAGCGCATCCTGTCCTCTATCCGCAGCAACTTCGGACAATGTCATGCCTTGATACTTTTTCAACGACTTAGATTTGAAATCGAGAAAGACCATTCCTTGCGGTCCGGCGAAGTAGCCGAGGTTTTCCCACTCTTGCGTGTTAGATTCCATTTCGCTCTTTACACGCGCCCTAATTTCGGGGTTTTGCAAACGCTCAACCCACCTGTCAACACCGCCGGCTTGAACCCATGGAGGCATAGAAGCGTCCAAACCTGAGGCGCCTGCAGCGTAGGTGTACATGTCCGCTGTGACAACGATGCCTTCTTTGCGAGCTGCTTCGATTTTTTCAATAGCGGATTTCATCTTCGGCCAGTTCGGCGCGCCCGCCGCCTTAAGATGATGAATCTTGACAGGTAAATCCGCCTCACGTCCTATGCGAAGCGTTTCGTCAATTGCTTCAATGAGGTGATTGGCTTCACTTCGAATATGTGCCGAATAGATACCGCCGTAGCGACTGGCCACTTTTGCCAACTCGACCAACTCTTCTGTTTCTGCATATGTATCTGGCGCGTAGATCAATGCGCTCGTCAAACCAAACGCTCCGTCCTGCATTGCCTGCTCGACCAGAGCCCTCATTTCTTCAAGCTCGTTTTCGCTAGGGTCTACATCACCGCTGCCGAGAATATTCATGCGAACTGTGCCTGCCGAAACGAATGTTCCAAAATTGGGCGTTACGCCACTCGCCTCAACATAGCTCAAATAGTCACCGACCGTTGACCACTTCAATTCAATATTCTGTTGCGCGAACATTTCGTCCCAGTTTTCTGCAGTTTCTTCGTTCATCGGACTCAATGAGAGCTCGCTCAGTACTTCAAGAGTAACTCCTTGCATTACATCACTCATGGCTCTGCCATCTTTTATTAGCGATGTATGTGCATGGCTCAACAAATTTATGAATCCCGGCGCAACAGCCAACCCGGTCGCGTCGATCGTTAGCGAAGCAGAGTCTTCCGCCAAATCACCTATCGCCACCACTCGATCACCAGCAACCGCGATATCCGCTTTGTACCCCGGTGCGCCAGTTCCATCATAAACCGTGCCATTTTCGATGATCACATCGTAGTCAGCACCCAAAACAACATGACTTGTTAATGCCATCACGACTGCAACTATTCTATATAACATCATTTATTACCCCAGCCCTTCACGCCCAATATTCCGAAATTGTTAGTCGACGCAGCGCTTCCGTCCATACGAGTATTCATCAACTATAATAGTTGAATCCAAGTAGGTTCCAAAAGTAGTAGAACCAGCAAACGAAGATTGCGGAGGCAACTACAGCACTGAAACGGGCCCTACCCCATGCACTTCCACACAGACCATCCCTCCAAACCACGACGAAACTATAGAATGCAAATACAGCGAGTAGGGTTGTTATGATTGGAAGTACAAGCCACGCTTTGAACAACTTTGGAATTTCAGACAACACGTGATCACCGGAGATGGTCATTACTACCCCAAGCAGAACGATAGTAATGAGGTTGACTGTCGCAATCGTTAAGGCCAATCGGGCGACTCGACCATCTGGCCCAGAAAGCCGCAAGAATTCGGACTTTTGATAGAGAAAACGTAGGATGACACCGACGAAAACTAAAATCGTAAGCGCGAGGAATCCCAAGTTAAAGTTTTTGGTGTAGTAGAAGGGTGCTTTGAACATTGATGTATATGGCAGGCCATCAACTACTAACCCGGTAATTTTTCCTCTAATGTTTGTTTGAAATGCAATTTTCCCAGGACCATATTTTTCGACGAACAGATGCTCTGCTACCTCAACATAACGACTTGTCTTTCGAGGCATCTGGACTAATAAGGAACTGTCGCCAGTCACAGTTACTGCGATGCCATATGACATGCTTGTCGCTTTATCGAATTTAGTAAAACTGGACCTCCAAGGCCGATAGTAACCGGCGTATTCCTCCGCTCTATCAGAAAATCCAGACGGTGCCAGTATCGGATTTTTCTCCTGCGCAAAGAATGTATCGTAGAAGGCGCTGGCAATCGCCGAACGAATCGTGCGTCCGCCATCTCCGACGAACGAGACGAAAATGGAAATTTCATTCTGTTGATCAATGACTAGGTCGGAGTGGAAGTACTGTGTATCTCCACCATGACCTAGAAGCCGTACGCCATTTTCCTCCCTCTCTACAAAACCCAAAGCCATGCCCATTAGTCGTTCGTCATGAGAAAAATTGCGGTTTAACATTTGGTCAACCGTCGTCTTTTTCAGAATTCGCCGGCCTTCATATTGACCACCGCCCAATATGGCCTGCGCAAAAATTGCCATATCTGTTCCGGTAGACGATAGAGCACCGGCAGGAGAAAAGTTGGAGAGAATCTCAAACGGTTGCTCCCAATATTCTCCACCTTTATAGCTGTACGCCATAGCCATGTTCTCGCTCAGATGATTTGGTAGTGGCTCAAGAAAAGTCGATCTACCCATTCCCAGAACATCAAATATGTTTTGTTGGATGAATTCTGGAAAACTTTGCTCTGAGATATTCGCTACGACCAACCCAGCGAGGGACGCTCCGTAGTTGGAGTAGGCTGTTTGTGTGCCGGGAGGATTGACCCTCTCAGGCTGATGCTCTCTTAGCGATTTTGCAAGATCAACAATAAGTGCTGGATCTCTGAGAATCAAATAGCCGAGCGCACCATCTTCAAAACCCGCAGTGTGGGTCATGATGTGTCGCATAGTTACTGGTTTTCCGGGAAAGCTATCAGCCAGTTGAAATGTTTTCAGATAGTCATTGATATCCGCATCAAGATCCAACAGTCCGTTTTCGACCATTTGCATTACTGCAATCCATGTGGCCAACTTCGAAACAGAGCCCGGTCTAAAAAGCGTCTTTTGCGGTTTTACGGCATTTCGGTTATTGATATTTTCATACCCATAGCCTTTGGCAAAGATAGTCTGTCCACTCTTAGTCAAAACAATAACCCCAGATGGGCTGTTGTTTATCTGCATCAGTGGCAATACCAGCCCATCGAAAAACGCCTCGGTCACCTTGGGATTGTCCAAATCCGTAACCTCAAGTGCGCCGGCAGAAGAGGCTATTAGACTGAGGAAAACTACGCAGCCACTTAGAAACACCTGAAACAGGTTCTGCGCCCTCATTCGCTGATCTGCTTGGTCGCCGTTGTTTCGCTACCGCCCTGAATCAGAGTCAGCCCTGTTATTTTGCCGCCCTCCCCTTCATCAAATGTAACGTCAACATTCAGGGCCTTTGCGAAAAACTCCGTCGAAGATTTGGGATGTAATTCAAGTGCGTCTTGCGTACCTGCCACCATAGACAACGTCGTGCCGTCATGAGTAATGATGAACTCAAAGCCTGAATCAGATTGGTAGCTTCCCGAAACGACATCGAGATCACGCTGCGACAACTGCAACGCAGGTGCATTTTCTTCTAAATAGTCTGGCCAACTATACTCGCGTGCAATTGCTCGTTCGATCTCTAGAATTATTGAGGCGCCTTCATTAGAATTAATCATAATGACGGCGCCCATGCCTGAATTCTTGTGCATGACGAAGTTCGCCACAAATCCTTCGTCCCAGCCGCCATGCGTAAATCGAACGGAATCGGACTCGGTATTGCCTTTCATGAAATAGCCCATACCATTTATGTCGTTCGTCTGCGGTGTAAGCATTCCATCGACAATTTCTTTCGATAGAAACTCTGACTCTCCTTTTGCAGCAAGCTGTATTTCGATGCCCAGTTGAGCGAGGTCTGTTGGAGTTGTCCATAATCCAGCGGCAGCCATTTCCGGGTAAACATGCCAGTTGCCGGTCACTGCTTCATACTTCCATGGATGAGCTGTAGCAGCATGTTTCAAATGGTCGTCTGACATCGGCTGTGCATATGAACTGTGCTCCAAGCCGAGGGGGCCAAAGACCAAGTCGTCCATGGTCTCTGGAAACGATTTGCCAACCACGTCCACTACCAGCTGCTGAGCAACCGTCGTACCGCCCCCGGAATAGCGAAAGCTGATACCCGGAACCATATTGACTCGAACAGCGGACGTATTCGCTGGTGGTTTGCCCCGCAAAATGTCTACAACGCTGGGGACCTCCTCTACTCTCTGGTAGCCCGGAAACCCATGCACATTCAGACCCGCAGAATGACTCAATATTTGTCGCAGCGTTACTCTAGGTCGCCAATCTCCATTGGCTGGAATTTTCCACGATTCTAGGTAGGCGTTTACGTCCTGGTCCAAATCCAATATTCCTTCCTGCACTAAACGCATGACTCCGACCGCGAATACTGGCTTACTGATTGACCCGGCCTGAAACACTGTAGTGGCGGTGACAGGATCAGATTTTCCCCATTCGCGAACGCCAAATCCTCGTGCCCACTCGATCTCATAGTTATTGACAACGGCTATGCTGACACCTGGAGTTTTGTAATGACTCATCCGTTCGGTCAAGGTCGCGCTATCATCATAATTATTTCGAAAGGCTGTTTCTGCTAGCAGGCCACCTACTATACGCTCGATCCTTTTCTCGACGTCAGCCGCGTAGGCATTGGGCATGTGCTTTGCCCCGCCAGGCTCGGTCACGGCCTGCCCATCATTCGCGCCTACATCGTTGCCGCTGCCCGCCGAACATCCGGACAACACGCCGTAAAGCGCAACCAGTGCAAACGAAGATCGTCTATTTGAAGTTCTCACCGAACGTCTCCCTTACCGCCGTGAAGCAGTTCGGTGGCAAACTCACTCCGCTGATCGGTGTTGTACTTCTTCAGAACTCTCATGACACCTTCCAAGGGTATGGCCTCCAGCTTGCCTCGCGAACTCGTTACAGTTGTCGCCTTGAGAATCGCGTTATATATAGCCTCCTCAGTGGCCTCCGCAGCAGCCGCGAACAATGGTGACATTGATCTATTGGGGAGAGACGGTGTCAAAACTGGTTCCTCACTAGATCGTACTCGTCTCACCTCAGAATGTGTAGAGAATGCGATGACATAGTCGCCCGATCCGTTGCTCGCGAATGATCCCGTGCGAGCGAGACCCATCATTACCCGCATCGCAAGACGATCAAGATTACGGGCGCTCAAGGGCGCATCCGTTGCGACAACCATCATAATTGAACCGTCCTCCTGCGGCTCGCCGACACCAATTCCTTCAAGCTGCTCCTTAAAAGAAAATTGGCCGAGCTCACGACCGACCGGCGCGCCATTCATCGAAAGAACGCCGTCATAGTTGGTCTGCACAAGAACGCCAACTGTATAGCCGCCCAACGAGTCAGGCAGAACGCGTGAGCTGGTTCCAATACCGCCCTTCCATCCAAACGCTTGAGTACCGGTGCCCGCTCCGACACTGCCCTCGTCTATAGGGCCGCTAGACGCGTTGGCCAGCGCATCAAATACATGTTCTCGATGTACGGATTCAGCCCACATGTTGTTGACTTCCCCATCGCTAGTTTCACCGACGACGGGATTTACGGTAAGTTGTTTACCCCCCTGTTGCTTGAATACCCACTCTTTGAGCGCATCTGCAGCGACCCAAACCGAATGGGTGCTGGTGAGGAGAATAGGTGTTTCAATTTCTCCGAGCTCCCGGACTTGCGTCGATCCAATGAGCTTGCCATACCCGTTACCAACATGAATCCAGCTTGGGACCGGATTCATGAAGATATTTCCTGGCCCGGGAATAATTGCGGTTACACCCGTTCGTGTATCATCTCCTTCAACTATCGTGGTATGGCCTACCTTGACACCAGCCACATCAGTAATCGCATTGAACTCACCCGTTGGAAGGATACCGACAATAAGGCCGATATCTCTAGCGCGCGGCCGATGTTCAGCGGGCGACACCATCGACTCCCGATGAAAGATTAGAACCCAGATCGCTAGCTACCGCGCAGCCAGAACTGGCGGCACCTAGCAGAGGCACCAAAGCTGTCTCGGTAGGGTGTTCAAGTAATTTCATCAAAACTGTACTCTGACACCTGCAAACCATTGACGACCAATCACGTCATAGAGGCCTGCGTTGGTCGTCAAGTGATTGAAGAAACGAAGTGGGGAGATCGGCGGCTCCTTGTCTGACAAGTTATTGACACCAAGATATAGCTGTGCACTCTCAACACCCGCAATATTCAAATTGTAATAGGCAGAAAGGTTGACATAGGTTACAGCATCGATATTATTCTGCGCGTCTGAGAGCTGCTCAGGGCCCCATGTAATGTTGTACACACCTGAGTGGATGTAACGTAACTGCGCGAAAACACCCCAGTTCTGTAAATCGTAAGTCGCATTGAAGTTGCCCTGCCATTCAGGTGCCCCCAGTCCATTTTGACCGCCATGCTCCCCAACAGTATCAATTCCCGGCCCACCACCGACCGTTGCGCCTTCCTGCTTAAGTCGGTTATTGGCTGTCAAATTAAATCCCAAAGTGCCAGGGCCAACATCAACGTTGTAATCGGCGCTAATATCCAGACCTTCGTAATCGCTGAGGCCGATATTCAATAGACCATCAGTCATCTCCACAACATTGTCCATTGCGTCAAATACGATGACATCGCAAAACACCTGAATACCGTCAAAACACCCGTCAACAGTATTCTGGAGGCTGACTGATCCGATCGCGTTATCGATCTCAATATTGTACCAATCGATGGACAGCCGAAGATCTACGCTTTCCGGTGACCAAACAAATCCTATTGTCTGCGTAATCGCCTCTTCCTGACTCAGGCTCTCGTTGCCCTGTCTAAATGCCGTAGGAGAATCGCCCCTTCCAGTAAATGGGTTGAATATGCTGCCGACCAGTTGCTCTGATTTTAGAAATGTCTCACCAATACTCGGTGCTCGGATATCCTGTGACACGCCGGCACGGAATAGTAGTGATTCGATCGGCTTGTAGACCAGCCCCCCCTTCCAACTTGTAGCTGAACCTACGGTACTGTAGTCGGCCCAACGTACCGCCGCACTAAGATCTAGGGATTGAGCGCTGGCAATAAGTGGTAAATTGAATTCAGCGAAAATCTCAGTGGCATCGTAGCTCCCTGAGAGTGGCTGGGGGTTGATGATGGCCCATTCACTATTTTCACTTCTGGCATCGACCTGTCTTTTAAGTGACTCATCTCGATATTCGGCGCCGAACGCTGCAGAGATTGGCCCGGCCCACCCCTCGGCGATGTCGCCACCAACCGTTAGCGCAAAAACCGTTTGCTCGTTTGTGGTTTTCGACCACCCAGGGGTCTGTGTAATGTAATCTATCGCCGCCTGACTTGCCGAGCCGCTTCCAAACAGATTTAGCGGTTCGCAGCCTGGCGCGCCATTGGCACCGCCCGCATTGGCGGCACAAACAGGTTGCCCTGATATAGGATCACTCACGACACTTGTCGCCGCGCGGATATTGCCTGGCAGCCAATTATTGAGATAGGCCTGATCAAACTGATTCTCCCCATATTGCACATAGCCGTCGAACCACCATTTGTCGTTTGCACCAAAATTGCCGTCAAAGCCAGCAACAATTCGCTGGTTCGTATTCTCCGAATCTGACGACACAGGGTCGAATTCTTCGAAAGTTTTGAACACAACCAAAAATGGCACAGCATTCGCTGTCATTGTTGCTTGCACATCAGCAGGTATGTAGGGATTCCCTGAATCAATGAAGTTTGCAGGAGCAAAAGCGTCCAGCAGTCCCCCCAGTGACTCGGCGCGCGAATAACTTGCTTCCGCAAAAAAGCGCACGTTTTTATTGATGTCATACCCAAACGTGCTGTAAAAATTATTTCTTTCCAGTGGCACCGACAACGCTGTCCGGTCAATCATGTGGGCACCGCTGCCTCCTTTCATTTGGTCGGTGACACCTAGTATGCCGAGTTCACGTTGTGCGGCCGTGCCATCGGGGAAAAACTCTAAGTTTCCAACCGGTCCACCAGGTAGAGTATGACCATTGGGTGAAAATATGAATTGTGTCGAATCTTGCGTGAAGCGCCAGAATGGGATCCCGTCATCAGGTCCGGTATCGGCCGGATTTGCTAGAATCCCCCAATGATCCAGAGCCCAATCCCTCGCTTTCCGCTCGGGGACACCACCTGCATCGGAAAATTCGCCTGCGATCATGAAGTGGCCACGATCATCGGCAAAGTGCTGACCAAACATTACCGAAACTCGACTGTTTTCGTTGTCGCCCTCGCTTGACTCACCGTACTGGGCTTCAACACGAGCACCTTCAAAGTCCTCATCAAAAATGAGGTTGACCACACCTGAAATGGCATCAGACCCCCACGCTGCAGAGGCACCTCCAGTAACAATATCGACGCGCTTAATTGCAACCGAAGGAATTGCATTGATATCAACGGTACCTCTCTCGTCAAATGGTACGAATCGACGGCCGTTGACCAAAACCAGATTTCTGTTTTCACCCAAGCCTCGCAGGTTCAGGCCGTTTCGCCCGTTGCCTCGCGAGCTAATCACCGTGGTAGTAGGCGTCAATGACGTTGAGAACGAAGGTATTTCATTAAGGATATCCGCAATATTTGTTGTGCCGCGAGCCTCGATATCCGAAATGTCTATGACAGTTTCCGGGGTCACAGCTTCGTAACCCGTAGTCTTCTGTATGCGAGAACTCGAGACTACAATCTCTTCAACAATATTGCTTTCCCGTTCGCCTTGTTCATTTTGCGCCAGAACTGACCCAGATGTCACGAGCCCAATAATTGTCAGCGCGCTGCCAACCGATCGTAGTCTTGAAAAATATCGCATTATGCAAATCCTCTTTGGTTAACTAGTAAGTCAAATTTATTGTAGTGTACACCTACTATACTGAGGTTCGCAACAGTAAGTTGAGTTGCGTCAAATTATGTCGAGTGAAAAAGTAGTCGATACACAAATCGTCATTATTGGCGCAGGGCCAGCGGGATTGATGTTAGCCCAATTGCCCCACCAAGCTGGCATTGAGTCTGTCGTTCTAGAACGTCGAACACGCGAGTATGTTGAGAGCAGGATCCGTGCCGGAGTTATAGGATAGGGAACGGCGGATGTTCTGGATCGTGCCAATGCGGGTAAGAGAATGCGTCAGCAAGGTCAGAGACATACGGGTTTCAGTATCGCGATCAATGACGAGGTTCGCCGAGTCGATTTAGAGAAATTTGCTGATGGGGCATCCGTTCTTGTCTATGGACAGACTGAGATCCAACGCGACCTGTTCGAAGAGTGAGCCAGAAGTGGCGGAAGAACTTTTTTCGAAACCGAGAGCATCGCTGTACACGATCCAGACTGCGTCAAACCAAGGGTGACGTTTTCAGTTGCAGGGAGGACCCGGGAAGTTCAGTGTGACTATATAGCGGGATGCGACGGCTTTCATGGCGTTTCCAGGGAATGGATACCATATGATAAACGCAGGGAAGTCGAGCGAGTCTATCCGTTTTCGTGGCTGGGGCTACTCGTCGAAGCACCACCAATTTCCGATGAACTGCTGTATGTCGCTAATGACAGTGGGTTTGCATTATACAGTATGAGATCAACAACGCGAAGCAGGTACTATTTGCAGGTTCCGCTAAAAGACACGCTCGAAGAATGGCCAGATGAACGATTTTGGCAAGAATCGCGTAATCGGCTACCGGAGTCTTTTAATAGCAAACTTGTGAAAGGTCCCGCGATCGAGAAAGGACTGGCCAGACTCAGGAGTTTTGTCTGTGAGCCTATGTAGTATCAACGCCTTTACTTAGCGGGTGATAGTGCGCATATCGTCCCACCCACAGGCGCGAAAGGGCTGAACCTAGCGGCATCAGATGTTCACTACCTAGCCTGTGCCCTAATTGAAGCTTACATCAGTGGAAACTCCTTACCATTGGCTGGTTACAGTACGAGGGCGTTGTCGAGGGTCTGGAAGTCGGAACAATTCTTCTGGTGGTTTACGAAAATGACACATCAACTGTCCCATGACGGTTTTGACATAGAGATGCGAAAGGCCGAACTCGACTACTTTACGCGTTCAGACGCCGGAAAATCAGTCCTTGCAGAGAATGATGTTGGCCTAGCCTATTGATCGCGATCCAACTATTTACGTGGCTTTACGCCACAGGGCGACTATCGGCGTAGGCTTCAAGGGCATTAAGACATTCTAACAGTGTCTCGCGTTGCTCAGCAGAAAACAGCTTGTCGAGTTCCGATTCAAAATACTCAATTACGGGTGAAATCCGCTTAACCACACTCCGACCGCGCGAAGTTATTCGAATTGAAAACGCACGCCCGTCCGACGCGTTCTCCAATCGCTCAATATAGCCAATGGCATTCAAATGGCGAATTATCGGTCCAATAGTTGATCTTTCGATTCGCGCGTTTCTTGCCAGAGCAGACTGGGTAAGACCCGGCTGATCACGGATCATCAGCAGTATACTGAATTGCCCGGGTGCAATATCCACCGTAGACATAATCGATTGGAAGTGCCGAAAAACAGCAGCCGTCGAGCGGCGCAACGCCGGACCTATAAGGTTCTGCTGTGTATCTATATATTTGATTGTTCTCTCCGCGATTCGATCCAGGGCCGACTATACAGGCCTGAACCGACATTACCTAAGAAATAGCCAACTTTTATTAATCCTAGTGCACTAGTTTTGTGGTCAGATGTCCATTATTTCGAATCCTAGATTGGCAAAGCAGC
>TARA_B110000208_G_scaffold44969_1_pt1 | contig 24145 bp, 24 predicted proteins | sample TARA_B110000208 | Tara Oceans TARA_B110000208 (sample SAMEA4397426) | marine metagenome | biome: Polar Biome; feature: [SRF] surface water layer (ENVO:00010504); material: water (ENVO:00002006), including particulate matter (ENVO:01000060) such as... | depth 5 m
TTAGGCAAAGCCGAACAGTGAGAGTGACGCTTCGCTAGTGAGCAGTGAAGGGGCACGGCGGACGAGGCGGAGCTCGTCCCTCCCCAAAAGTCACTCCTCACTTTCACTCGCGCAGCGATCGTCACTCGCAAAGCGAATCACTCGATCGCGCAGCGATCGTCACTCACGAAGCGTGCCGGCGGCTTGCTCTTCGAGAAAGGATTGATATGCCACCCTGACACCTTGCTCGATCGGAATCTGTGGTGCCCAGCCGGTTGCTTTGATCTTGGAAATATCAGTCAACTTGCGCGGCGTGCCATCTGGCTTCGTGGTATCAAAAGTGAGCTCACCCTCATAGCCAACAGTATCTTTGACTAAGCGTGCAAGGTCGCCGATGGAAATATCGATGCCACAACCGAGGTTCACCCACTCGGGTGGATTCTCGAGCTCGAGCAAATGTAGAATCCCTGCCGCAGCGTCGTCAGCGTGCAAAAATTCACGCAGCGGTGTGCCAGTGCCCCAAATCGCGACTTCAGGAGTGTTGTTTGCCTTGGCTTCGTGGAAGCGGCGGATCAACGCCGGGAGCACATGCGAATTTTGCGGATGATAGTTATCGCCTCGCCCGTAAAGGTTGGTCGGCATCGCGGAGTGATAGCAGACGCCATACTGACGACGATAGAACTCGCATAGTTTAAGACCCGCAATCTTGGCGATCGCATAGGCCTCGTTGGTCGCTTCGAGTGGGCCAGTGAGCAAGGATTCTTCTTTAATCGGCTGCTCGGCGAATTTCGGATAGATACAGGTGCTGCCGAGAAAAAGCAGACGTTGCACACCTTCATTGTAGGCCTCACCGATCGTGTTTTGCGCGATGGCCAGATTCTCCATCATGAATTCAGCAGGATAGCTACTGTTGGCATGAATACCACCCACACGAGCAGCGGCGATAATCGCAACGTCTGGCTTTTCGGCGGCGTAAAACTCGCGCACCGCCACCTGGTTGGTCAAGTCGAGTTCGCTACGGGTGCGCACGATGATGTTATCAAATCCCTTCGCGCGCAGCGCGCGCACAACAGCCGAGCCAACCATACCGCGATGACCGGCGACGTATATTTTTGATGTCTTATTCATATTTGCTGTTTCCCGCCCACTGCACTTTTTAATCATAATCCTAATCTTACTCCCAATCCCAATCCCAATCCCTACATTAAGACAGAATTAAGAGTATATGTAAGATAATGATTAAGGCAAAGAACCAGTGTTAACCATTCGTTGCTTGCTTGAACGCGAGCTCTTGCTTGGCAAGCACCAGATCAGAATCGACCATAATCTTGACCAGCTCCTTGAATTTGACCTTTGGCTCCCAGCCGAGTTGCTTCTTGGCCTTAGCTGGATCTCCGATGAGTAGCTCGACTTCGGTCGGACGCTCATAGCGTTTGTCGTAGTCGACATATTTCTCCCAATCTAGATCAAGATTGTTGAATGTCTCGATCACGAAGTCCTTGACTGAATGCGTTTCGTTAGTGGCCATTACATAATCATCGCCCTCATCCTGCTGCAGCATCAGCCACATCGCTTCGACGTATTCCTGGGCATAGCCCCAGTCGCGTTGCGCATCGAGATTACCCAGGAAGAGCTTATCTTGAAGGCCCAGCTTAATACGCGTCGCCGCACGCGTGATTTTACGCGTCACGAAGGTCTCGCCACGACGCGGAGACTCGTGATTAAAGAGAATGCCATTGGTCGCATGCATCCCGTAAGATTCACGATAGTTCACTGTGAGCCAGTATGCGTAGACCTTAGCGCATCCATAAGGTGAGCGCGGGTAGAAAGGTGTCTTCTCAGTTTGAGGGACTTCTTGAACCAGACCAAACATTTCAGAGGAGGATGCTTGGTAAAAACGGCATTTGCCTTCGAGCCCCACTTCACGAATTGCTTCGAGTAGACGCAGCGTGCCGAGACCTGTAACGTCGCCGGTATATTCCGGCACATCAAAGGATACACGCACGTGGCTCTGCGCACCCAGATGATAAATTTCGTCAGGCTGCAATTGATAGATCAATTTCATCAACATCACACCATCGGCCAGATCGCCATAGTGCAGGAACATCTTGGTGCCATTAATGTGGGGATCCGTGTAGAGATGATCAATACGCTGCGTATTGAAAGTCGAGCAACGCCGTATGATGCCATGCACCTCGTAGCCTTTTGCTAATAGAAGTTCTGCAAGATAAGATCCATCTTGCCCAGTGATACCTGTGATGAGTGCTTTTTTCATAATGCAGACTAGTATACTGTTTTTCCGGAAAAAGTCTTTTCGTATTTACGTATTTATGTTTGTATATTTGCGAATATAAAATGAATTACTCGGAAAAAATGATCGCGATCGCCTTCGATCTGAACTTTCGGCATGCCGCCGAAATCTTCAGTGGCGTATCCGACTATGTTGCTGAGGCGCGCTTGGAGTGGCAGCTCATGCCGCTAAACTTCGGCTTTGAAGTGCGGCTGATGGAACTCGCGAGGTCTGGGCAACTTGCTGGTGCGATCGGAACTTTCGTCAGCGATGGTTGGATTGCTGGGCTGGTCGAGCAAGGCGTTACGGCAGTCAACATGTTTAACTTCTCCGCGATCAACAGTATTCCCAACGTCGGTCCAGACGACGAAGCCACTGGTCGATCCGCCGCCGAGCACCTTCTCGACCAACGAGCCAAGTGCTTTGCGTTTTTCGGCGCGGATGGCGTTCACTACACCCGCCTGCGCGAAGCGGGCTTCAGAGCGGGCCTGTCCGACACGACCAACATCATTGAGCTACGCCCTGGACCACTGCTAGCCGACCAGATCAAGGCGCTCCCCCGCGACGACGGACTGCTCGGTGTATTTTGCTCCAACGATCTCTGTGCGCGGGAGTTCATACTGGAAGCACAACGGCAAGGCCTGCAGTGCGGCCGCGACATACTGGTGGTCGGCGTCGATAACGATCCCTCCGAATCGATCTTTGCGGGAATCGGCATCAGTAGTTTCAGGCAACCGATCCGCGAAACAGGCTACAAATCGGCCCAAGCCCTACACGAACTTTTAACCCAAGGGCACCTCTCCTCAGATCTCACTCTACAAACCCCAACCCAGCTGATCCCGCGCGCATCCTCGCTAGCGAAAGGCCGTGCACGCATCGCGCAACAAGCCGCCAATCTACTTCGTGACAATCTAGCGAACTCCGAATTGGAGATGGAGCAGATCGCGCACCGAGTCGGGGTATCGCGCCGCGTGCTTGAACTTGCCCTCAAGACGCAACTCAACACCAGCCCCTATCAACTACTTTCCAAAGCCAGACTTAAACTCGCTCAGCAGCTTCTAAAAACGACCACTCTCCCAATCATGGAGATCGGCACGCGCTGCGGTTACCCCGAGCCCCACCACTTTTCCGCATGGTTTAAAAAACAAACTGGCGTTGCCCCCAAAACATACCGAGACGCACAATCAACATCGTTAGAGTGAAGGCAGCGACTCTGCTTATTTTACCCAACTCGCTCTCACGGCGAAGTGCATCTCTTTGATACTTCGGTTTGACAAATCACCCTGCTAGCAGCTTCTCTATTATAATGTCCAAACAAGGTGTCATCCTACTCAACCTCGGCTCACCCGATTCCACTAAAGTCAGCGACGTGCGCAAATACCTGCGCGAGTTCCTAATGGACGGACGCGTGCTCGATGCACCCTTTGCAATTCGCTGGTTTCTGGTCAACTGCCTGATCCTGCCCAATCGCCCGAAACAATCAGCCGAGGCTTACTCCAAGGTCTGGCTAGAAGACGGCTCACCGCTGATCCTGACTTCTAAGGCACAGCAGAAAGCACTTTCAGAACAAGTCGATGTGCCGGTCGCACTGGGCATGCGCTACGGCTCACCTTCCACCGAGAGCGCACTGCAAGAGCTGCTCGAGCAAGGTGTCGACGATGTACTGATCGTGCCGATGTATCCGCACTACGCGATGTCCAGCTATGAGACCGCCGTGGTGCACATGATGGAATCCGTGCGCAAGCTCAAGCCAGACCTCAAGACCACGCTGCTTCCGCCATTCTACCAAGACCCAGACTACATCGCAGCACTTGTCGAACGCGCGCGTCCAGCACTGGAAGACGGCAACTTCGACAAACTGGTATTCTCCTTCCACGGCATCCCGCAGCGTCATCTAGTAAAAGGTGACCCATCGCACAATCACTGCATGACCACCCCAGATTGCTGCAACACATGCCACCCCGCACATGCCACTTGCTACCGCCACCAGTGCGCGATGACAGTCGAGAAATTCGTCGCAGCAATGGGCATCCCCAAAGAGAAATACATGATCACCTTCCAATCACGTCTCGGCCGGGAACCATGGCTGAGCCCGTACACCGATCAGACACTGGAGCAACTCGCCGAAGACGGCAATAAGCGCGTCAAAGTCATCTGTGCAGCCTTCACTGCAGACTGCCTCGAAACATTAGAAGAAATCGCCCAAGAAGGCCGCGACATCTTTATCGAAGCTGGCGGCGAAGACCTCGAACAAATTCCTTGCCTCAACGAGCACCCGAAATTCATTGAGTTCTTGAGCAATAAAGTGCAGGCTTGGCAAAACGGTGCCTACGAGACCGCCTACGCCACACCGCCTGCGCTAGTCGTACAGTAAACACACTTCGCCTGGCCCAGCCCCGCTCTAATGCTTGAAGACATCGTCATTTCTGCGCGTGATGCGCTTGCGATCGGCGCCTCGATTTATTTGAGCGCCTTTCTGTTCGGTATCATCGCCCTACTGATCCGCAAGCCCTACCCACGCACCGCGATGTTTGCCCTGCTCACTGGCGGCTTCCTCTTCCAAACGCTGGGGCTCAATTTACGCGGTGCAGAAATCAAAGGCTGCCCACTCGGCAATATCTTTGAAATTTCGCAATTTATCGCATGGTCGCTGGTGCTGCTTTATTTCCTCATCGGCCCCGCTTTCAAGCTACGCCTGCTCGGATTCTTCACCGCAGGCCTCGCTGGGCTCCTCGCTGGCACTGCACTACTGATTCCAAATTGGGACCAACCCTACCCCCCTGGTATTTTCGGTGGCAATCCATGGATTGAGTTACACGCGGCACTGGCGATTTTCAGCTATGCGATGTTCGCAATTGTCGCACTGGTATCCGCGATGTTCCTGATCCAACAACATGGGCTGAAGAACAAACAGTTCAAAGGCCTTTACCAACATTTGCCCTCCGTTCAGCAACTCGACTTAATGGCGAAACGACTTCTCATTACTGGAGTGGTGGTGCTCAGCGCAGCTCTCATCTTCGGCGCAGTTTTCTGGATCAACCACCCTGAACGCGTACCCGTCTTTAAATTGGCAGCCACATGCTTCGTGTGGGCAGGCTACCTCACTGTCGTCGTTTTACGGATACAAAAACGGCTCGTCACTCGGCGCCATGCGATCGCCTCCATTGCTCTCTTCATCTTCGCACTCGCGTCTCTCTGGCCAGTGCAATCTGCACGCGACACGATCGGAACCGAAGCCTCGGCTACTCAGCAGACATCTGAATGAGCGAAGCATTGCAATCACTTTTTGTGCTTGGCAGCACACACCATCAAGCTCCACTTGAAGTGCGCGAGCGCATGGCACTCACACCAGAAAACGCCGCAGCTCTGCAACAAGAGCTACACGCTCTCGACGACATTTACGAGTGTCTCGTCGTCAATACTTGCAACCGTGTTGAAGTGTATGGCCTCGCCAGTGACCCTAGCGTCGAGGCCACAGTCCGTAACTACCTTTGCGCTCGCAACGGCGTAAGCCGCGAACTGCTAGACGCACACTCCTCTTGGCACACCAACCTCGACGCGCTACAGCACGCCTTCGAAGTATCCAGCGGCCTCGACTCTCAAATCGTTGGTGAGACAGATATCCTCGGCCAGATGAAGAACGCTTATGCCAATGCACGTGCAGCAAAATGCACCGGCGTCGTCCTTAACCGACTCTTCGAGAAGAGCTTCCAAGCAGCCAAGTCAGCCCGCACTAAGACTGGCATCACTCGTGGACAAGTCAGTATCGGCAATGTTGCGGTCGATCTAGCTAACCGTATTTTTGGGCACCTGCGCGACAGCCGCGTGCTACTGATCGGCAGTGGCGACGTCGCAGAAAAGACCGCGCAATCACTCAAAAGCCGTGGTGTAGCCGACATTACCGTCGCCAGTCGCACTTACGAAAACTCCCATACCCTCGCCCACAGCCTCGGCGGTGCAGCCATTGAGCTAAGCGATTTCGCCGCTCAGCTCAAACGCTTCGATATCGTCATCAGCTCAACCGCCGCCGCTGGATTAATTCTGGACCGTGACACGCTTGCGGCCGCACTGAAGCAACGCCCCGAGCGGCCCTTCTTCCTAATCGACGTGGCACTGCCTCGCGACATCGACCCGACAGTGAGCAAGCTAGAGAACGTCTATCTCTACAATCTCGACGACCTTTCCAATATCGCCAACGAGAACCTCGAGCTACGCAAAGCCGAGATTGACCGCGCCCGAACCATTTTGAAAAGCCACGCCTGGAACTTATGGCTACAGCTTAGACGCCGGACTTTGATCGCGAAGTAAGAGACTTGAGGGGGAGGCCTGAGACTTGAGGGTTGAGGCTATAAATCCAGAGGACTGACCATTTGCTTCTTCGTCTGGCTCTGCACCGTGTGGGTGTAAATCATAGTGGTTTTGATGTCGGCATGCCCGAGCAGCTCTTGAATCGTTCGCAGGTCGACATTGGCCGCCAGTAGATGGCTGGCAAAGCTGTGCCGGAACGTGTGCGCCGTCACTCGCTTGGCAATCTTAGCCTTGCGAACTGCCATCCGAATCTCCTGCCCCAAATGCTGCTTATAACTGTGATAGCGGCGGTAACACCCCTCCTTTGGAACCAAATTAAGCTCCTTTGCAGGAAACAGCCACTGCCACTGAAACTCCTTCGCCTCTCTTTGCGCACGCCGCTACCCTAAGGTCTCAGGCATGAACACTCCTGCGAAATCCGGAGACTCTAAATCACGTTTCAGTTGCTTCGCCACACCACTCACCTGTTTCCTCAACGCTAACTTAAGCTTTTTTGGCATCGGCACCGAACGATTCTTCTTCCCCTTGCCGTCATGCACGATCACTAACTCCTCCTCAAAATCGAGGTCAGCCACCCGCAAGTTCAGACATTCCGAAAGCCGCAAGCCACAGCCATACAGCATCGAGACAATCATATCGTAGGGGAACTCCAACTCGTGAAGCACCGCATCCACCTCCGGCCTCGTTAACACAGTGGGGATATATTTACTCACCTTCGCACGCACCACGCTATCTCCCAGCTCGTAGTCGCGCTTGAGGATATGTCGGAACAGAAAAAGCAGTGCATTGAACGCCTGACTTTGTGTCGAAGCGACCACATGGTTCTTCACCGCAAGATCCGTCAAAAAGTCCTTCGCCGCTTCATCCGAAATCTCTGCAACCGGCATATGCCCAGTGTAAACCCCAAAGCGCTGCACCCAGTTAAGGTAAGTGCTTAAGGTCTTCGGCGAGTAATTGCGCCGTGTGATCTCACCCGCCAGCGCGCGCTCTAGGTCTGCCCAACCTCCACGCGCTTCAACCACCTTCTGCTTGGGCTGCTGCGACGATAGCGCGGCAGCAGACTTAGGTTTCGCAGGCTTCGTAGGTGTAGGCTTCTCCTGGGAGCAGTTACAGGCGCCTCCGGCTGACTCAGATCGAGATAAATACTGACCGCCTTACGCGCCTGATCGCACAAGCCAGAAGACTGCCCCTTACTGGCAAGTTTCACGATAAAAGCATCCAGCACTTTAGGTGTCGGCTCACCCGCCCCATACTTCGCCTCAAAGTCCAAAAAATACCGAGCCCACTTCACATAATAAGGGTTTTCACGACTCGAAACACCCAAGTCAGTCAAGCGATTCTGATACAATTTAAAAGTCACCAGCGGCAGTTTAATCATAATATCTCAATTACATATCAGGCGGATTCAAACATCCAGCGCATAAAAAATAGTGCAGAGACGTACGTAAACGTGAACGTTGTTTTTAACCACAAAAACAATGCAAGATCCCATCTACAGCCGCCTCTGCAAAGAGCATCGGGAAGTCATCTATCGAATGAATAAAGCAGGAAATAGTCAAAGTGTTACCGCTCAGGCTATTGGCTTTAGTGAGTCCACCGTAACTAAAGAGCTCAGCCGCAATCGTGGGCTCAGGGGCGATCGTCCTAAACAGGCGCAAAGCTTAACGGATCAGCGCAGTCAGAACAAAGTTCGTCGTGGCCATATCATCACGGGCGAGTTTCAGGTGGAGGTTGAGCGTCGATTGCATCTCAAGCACAGTCCCGAGCAAGTGAGTTTGGGACTTGAACGCAGCTATGGAAGTGTCAGCCATGAGACGATATACCGCTATATTCGAAGGAATCGCGCTGCGGGCGGTTTGTTGTATTTGGAGCTACGTATTAATGGCAAACGCCGGTATCGTCTTCGTGCGGGCAATCGTAGAAGCAAAATCCCCAACCGCATCGGCATTGAGAACAGGCCGGCTAATGTTACCTCGCGCAAGCGATATGGAGACTGGGAAGTCGATCTGATCGAAGGAGCCAAGGGCAGCGGCTATTTACTCAGCCTCTACGAGCGAAAGAGCTGAACGGGTTTGTTGGAGAAGCTTTCTACTAAAACCAAAGAGAACACCACCGCAGCAATCATCCGTTCCTTGCAAGGCTATCGAGTCAAAACGATCACCTACGACAATGGCCTGGAGTTCGCAGGCCATGAAGCCGTCTCCGAGGAACTTCAAGCGAAAGGCTATTTTTGTCAGCCATATCACAGCTGGGAAAAAGGAGGTGTTGAAAACTATAATGGACTCGTTCGTCAATACTTCCCAAAAGGTAGTGACTTCAGTCTCTTAACCGATACACAAATCAAAGAGGTTGAGTTGGAAATCAATGAACGACCTAGGAAAATCTTATTAGGGAAAAGTCCATCAGAATTTGATCATAGATTAACAGCGTAACAATACAGACCTGACGCATACATCTTATGCGCTAGAAAGTTGAATCCGCCGTTCTTACTATAGTGGACTTTAACCACATTTACATCGAGTGCATGCTCGGCACACACCAATCGAGCGTGGGCAATAGATTTCGCTGGCGCTCATCTATTCCTCTCGTCTACGTTCTATTGGATTCGCAAATCGTTCGTTGATTTCTAGCCCAGATTATTCAGGTTGATTATTCGTCTGTTCTCTCAGATTTTTGGAGATCATTTCGTCACGAATTACAGCATTATAAATCACAGGTTGATTTACGGATTTCAGCAGATCCTAACATTTACTTTACTTCCCGAGTCGCAAGGTCGTTGGCGCATCCGAATCCAGATACAGTTCTCGGCATTTAGATTGTCGTTCTGAGTTCAGCTCATCCAGATTAGGTAGACAAATAAAAGATCGACTTGATAGAACAAGACACATCACCGAATCACTGACCAGCTAAGAGAGAGCAGATTTATGACAATTCCAACATCAACCCAAAACCTAAGTGCACTGAGAGGTCAGTGATCAGTGTGCTTTACGTTCTGCAACAGAAATGAAAATTTTACATTTACTCAAACTTTCCAAAAGCGCACTTGTTGGAATATTTGCATTAGTCTTCGCCTTTATCTTGGCTTGGTTAATTCTGCTTCATGCATCTTGGCAAACGTTAAATAAATATTCCACGAATCAAGAGATAACAGACAATGAGTCGTTCGATCTGGTAAAGAAGATAAATAAACAAGATAAATCGAATTCCCTTTATCCTCTTGGCTCACGTTCAGATGTGGTCTCAACGACACGAGATATGCGAAAGGAGAGCCGTGACGAAAAGAACCTTAATTCGCAGGATCAAGTATTGAAGATTTCAGCACGAAGTACGGACAAGTCGCCCGATCCGCTCGCGTCTATCGAAATTGATCTGGAGCCAAGAAAGCCGCACCCTCCTACGCCTCTACGTATGCCTCCTGGAAAGAAAATAAGGTTGAGTGTGAAATTCATGGATAACGTGATGGCTCGTTCCAATGGAGACAATCATCTCACTCTCTCCGAAGCTTCATCGGAGGAAATTGACGACCTTGTTACGTTGTCTCGCAAACACGGCCTCGTATTCCAACCAGCCTTTGATAAGACGAATGAGGTAGATGTCCTGAGAATCAAAGCCGCTCGGCGTAGTAAGAAAACACAGGCGGACCTCAACGGAACCATGACGGTCGACATCCTCCAACCTGAAGATACCATTGTGATTGCGAAAGCATTACAGTTGATGAATCTTATCGAATCTGTGGACATTGAATCGCTCGACCAGCCACCACCACCGCCAAGTGACATTGCTCCCACCACACCCGACTTGGAACCACTACAGGGTCACCTCAGCAATAATCCTGGATTTGGAGTCAATTATTTGAAAGCGCTGGGTGCGGATGGATCGGGCATTAGGTATTCTGATTGTGAATACGGATATAACGCTACTCACGAGGATCTAGTGGATGCCAATCTCACTGATAATTCTAGAGCTGTGATCTACTCCGAAGTCTACACTAACGGCTGGGATGATCATGGAACCGCAGCCGTCGGAATAACCATGGCTCAGGATAACAATTATGGCGTCACTGGAATCGCCCCGAACTGCGAAGGTTATTTTCACTCGGAATGGACTACGCTAGGCTATAGCCGAACCAATTCCGTTAGTGACGCCGTGCTGAATTCTAGGGCTGGAGATGTTATATTACTGGAAATGCAGACTTCAGGTGATGGAGGCTATGTGCCCGCCGAGTATGACTCAACGATATGGAATCTCTGCAATAGTGCAACCGATGCTGGCATCATCGTTGTAGCAGCCGCTGGAAACGGAAATCAGAATTTAGATGACGCTGTTTATCAGGCATACATGAACCGAGGAGATAGTGGTGCCATCATCATTGGAGCAGGATCTAGCAATTCAACCCACAGTAAGCAGAGCTACAGCACTTACGGTTCACGAGTCGATATTCAGGCTTGGGGAGGCAGCGTAATGACGACTGGATATGGCAGTTATGCAAAATATGGGGACGACGACAATCAAGCTTACATCGCGGGGTTTTCTGGCACCAGCAGTGCATCTGCATGCGTAGCTGGCGCAGTAGTATTGCTGCAGTCTTATGCCAAAAACAAACTCAACACTCTGTTCACGCCAGAAGAAATGAGAGCCCATTTAAAGACTTATTCTCATCAACAAGGCGGCTCTGGTGGCAATATTGGCTCGGCGATCGCTTTAGATTTAGCGGTTGCAAAACTTCCAAGCCGTTCGATGGATATTATACTATCTAACACGAATGATGAAGATGTCTCCCTTTCTTTTTGGGGACTTCCTTTCCGCAACTACAAAATTGAATTCTCCCAAGAGCTAAACCAATGGGATGATTTGATCACCAACATTCCTGGCAGTAAAAACCAGATCAATAGAGTGCTCATAGACGAACTAAAAAACTATTCCCAAAGGTTTTATCGTTTGAGAGAGGAGTAGCAGACTGCTTATTACGATACTCGACACTTTCATTATGAATCAGGTAACAATCAATATAGAGACCGAACAAGGCGGAGTGAACAACGACTAAAGCCGCGTTCATCCTCGACGTTCGCAAATAATATGAATGAATCAAAAACAGAAAACCAAGCAGTGCCATCAGTAGGAGATTTCCCTGAAGAGAAAAATCAAGATTTGGCGTCTAGATGCAGTCGACTTAGTGCTTCTCTGCTAGATACATTGATAATGATGTTATTTACCATTCCTGTAATGTTTTTCACAGGTGCTTTCGATGGGATTTCTACAGGAATCCATTCGTCATTCAGTTACAATCTTGCGATGGGACTCTTTGGCCTATTCGTCTTTTTGCTAATCAACTTTAAATTGCTGAAAGACAAGGGGCAAACTGTCGGGAAAAGAATGGTAGGGATAAAAATAGTAGATATGGCGGGAGACCAAGCTAGTTGGGGACAACATTTTACTAAGCGTTATGCGATATTTTTCATCCCAGGGCAGATTCCATTAATCGGACAGATCTTTTCTATTGTGAATGTCCTCTTTATCTTTGGTAAAGAAAAGCGTTGTATTCACGATTATGGAGCCGGGACACAAGTCGTGAAGTGCTAACCAGTCGTGATAGTCATATCCAAGCTGCGCCTAGATGTGACTATCACTCTACGTTATTTAACCGAAGGGATGCTGCTTGGTGCTGCTGGCATTGGTGCAGCTGGAGCGGCGCTCTCCCCCATTCCTTGGCCCATCATCATCAGGCCCATGAGTGGCATCATCGCGCCCTTCAGGCTCTGGTCGAATTGCTCTTGAGTCTCAGCTGCAGCGATTTGCGCCAATACACCATCGATCATGGTGAGAACACCCATCATTTGCGGCTTATTGGCCGCAATGTCTTCCATCGAAGTGGCTTCCAGCTCAGCCGTGGCTTCGGCAATTTTAGCCGCCCAGTCGCTCGCCATCTCAGATGGCACCCACTGTTGCTCGACCTTGGTGAATGCTTGCTCGACTGGCTCTTTACCAGGAAAAGTCGTTAACAGTATCGCTTGCAGATCATCTACTTCAACCGCTGTAACCACCGTATTCATATAATTAGAAAGCATCGATTCCTCGCCAGCTAACTGTCCCAAAGTCTCAGCGTATTGTGTAAACTGCGATACGGTGGTATCAAAAAAATCCTGCCCATTAAAATTCAATAAGCCAGTGATCGAAGCCAACTCACTCGATGTAATGGTGCCTACCAGATCGACAATCGTAGGTAGCGCGGCTTCAAGCTGTGCCATTTCCTCGGCTGAACGATCTTGCATGAAAGACGAATTCAAGATCAATGCCTGCTGCTGATCAATCACCTCTGCAAGGCGTGCGATCGTCGCAAAGCTCTTGTCATACAACTCGGGATCAATCTTAGAGCCTGCAAGGTGCAGCAGATCACTGACGTCTGTTTGATACGAAGTAGGCATCGCCTGCCAAATGATACCGCCATTGCCCTTCGCAAATTCGGTGATTACGTTTTGAATCGCAGCATCTGGCGCTACTGGAATCGTCACAGCGGTAGCTTCTTCAGCTTTTTTGCCGCAGCCAGTCAGCAGTAAAACACTGGCAGTGAGACCGAGCGCGAGCGCTTTAGAATTCGGGAACATGATATAGTTTGTGTTGAATAAAAGTGAAAAGCAAAGTCCAATCCGAGTAGGACAGTACTACGAATCTAAAGTGCCTGAATTTTGACAGTTCGAACAAACGATTAGAAGATCCCAAACCATCGCTTACGCACGGGGGTGACTCGCCCCTCGGGATCGGCCACCATTCGCTCCAATACGGAAGTATACTGACTCATTAGAATGCCCATCTTAGAGGGCTGATAACGCCCGGCATCAAAACGTAAACGAACCTTCACACCCTCGGCGCCCTCCATAATTACCATTGTCAGTCCACTCGGCATACGGATCTGCGAGCGCTCGCGCCAGCGTGACACTTCCATCCCTGCAAGCGTCAGACATTCATCTAAATCAGGGATTTGTTGAAAAATCACCTCCAAACGAGTGAGCGCTCGATCCTCTTGCTTCATGGCCTCGACAAGTTCCTCGTAAGGCAATTCCTGATGAATTGAAGCTTGCTGGAGCTTTTCCCGCACCTGCCTCACGATTTCAGAGAAAGTGGGCCGTTCACTAAGTTCAGTGCGCAACACAATTAGATTGATATAATATCCAATCGCTTGCCTCGCAGCTGACCGCGAGCGATCCGAAACATATGAACCAATCATCATGTCTCGCTGCCCTGACACTTGATAGAGCAACGCCTCAAACGCAGCATAGAATAACATAAACTGTGTTGCGCTCGTCTGCACGGCCAATGCCTGAATGCCGGCCAACAGCTCTGCTGGAACACTCGAAATCAAATAACTCTCTTCCGCCTTCACTTGCTTAGGCTTACTACGCCAACGGTATGGCAACTTCAAGCGAGACGGCATCGAGCCGCTCCAATGGTGCTTCCACCACGCTAGCATTTTTTGATAATGCGCGCCATCCGCCTGCAAATGTTCACGCTGCCACACTGCAAAGTCAGCCGATTGCAACGGTTGCTCGACCAAGGGCGACTCGGCGCCCTGACTCAGCGCCGCATAAATCGAACTCAGCTCAGAATAAAAAATCTCCAGCGATGTGGCATCATACAACATATGATGCAGCGTAAAGAGAATTCGATGCTCCTTTTCCGAAAGCTTGAAGAGTCGCACACGAAATAAAATATCACCATCGAGAACAAACACTCCGTCATCCTCCTCACGCAGCAAACGCACCGCGGTTGCTTCCGGATCTGCGTCTTTAGACAAATCGACAACAGGAATATTCACAGACTTCGCAGGGCGGATCACTTGAACGAGCTGGCCATTTTCAACCGTAAAACTCGTCCTCAATATCTCGTGCCGGCGAATCACTTCATCCAGACTACGATTCAGCACGCCCACATCCAGCGCCCCGCGGAGGATCCACTGCTCACAAATCGCATTCGTGTCCCCACGCTCATCGTGGCACGCATGACGCCAGATACGCTCCTGCGCATAAGACAAAGGAAACGGTCGATCACGCATGACGACTGGTTCCGTGATACCAGAGCCCGCTGGAGAAAGTAGAGACAACTGCTCGGCAAGCGAATTGATATTCGGAAATTCCCAGACCATCGCTACCGGAATTTCACAGCCAGTAAATTCAGCAAGATCGCCAGTCAGTTCCAGTAAAGTCAAGGAGTCTAAACCCAAGCTGGTGAACGGAAGGCTGCGATCCACTTCCTCGGCTGGAATCTCTAGGGATTCGACCACTTTCGCGACCATCCATTCTTCAATTAGGTCTGCATTCATACTCTCGATTTCCATATTTTTAAAGTTCCATCTAACCAAGCAGTGCGACATGCATGCCGGATAATTTTCCCACTCGAGGTGCGGGGGCACCCGGTGGGATTGAGTAAAGTAATCGAATGAGGCATGAGATCGTGCCCTTCAGCAACTGCCTGACGAATCGCCTGAACCATCTCCCGATCATCTTCAGATCGATACGTCCGCTCTAGCTCGGCAACAATCACCAAGCACTCAGAATCGCGAATATCGAGTGAGAATGCGGCACACGCACCCGCGCGAACGGCGGAATGGCACTGCTCAACGGTTTGCTCAATATCACTCGGATGATGATTACGCCCAGCGATGATGATGTGATCTTTGAGACGCCCAGCAATGAAGAGTTTGTCATGATGAAAGAACCCAAGATCCCCAGTGCGCAAATACGCCGTCCCCTCATCCCCCACAAGGTGCGCGTAAAAAGTCTCGCGCGAATCTCCTCCACGCCCCCAATACCCTTGAGCCACATTCTGACCAGATACCCAGATTTCACCCACACTACCAGACGCGCACAGAATACCGGAAGCTGGATCGACAATCGCAATCTTTTGATCCACCCAGCCATGCCCACAACTGACGAGCCGACGGAGCTTTGTCCCATCCGAATCGTCACAAGGCACCGCGTGATGCTCCTCCAGTGAACTGGCCTTAAAATTGATCGCCTGATACCCTTCAAGCTTTGATCCGCCGGCAACAAACAAAGTCGCCTCCGCCAGACCATAACAAGGATACAGTGCCGCTTCACGAAATCCGCAAGTGGTGAAGGCCCCAGCAAAGCGCTCCAACGTGCCAGCTCGAACGGGTTCCGCACCAATGAAAGCGACTTCCCATTTACTTAAATCCAAAGATGCCTTTTGCTCAGCAGTCACCCGTCGAGCACACAGTTCATAAGCAAAATTTGGGCCACCACTATTCTGCGCACCATAACGTGAAATCGCTTGCAGCCAACGAACCGGCTTCATCAAAAAAGCTTCCGGTGGCATAAGCACGCATCGGGCGCCTTGATAAATCACTTGAAGCACATTCCCAACTAATCCCATATCATGAAACAAAGGTAGCCATGAGACGACAACCGAATCTTCATCTTGTCCAAACGACTCACGCAGCATTCGGTTATTTGCCAACACATTACGATGCGCAACCATCACGCCCTTAGGTTTCGAGGTCGAACCGGAAGTGTATTGAAGAAACGCTAAAGTCTCTCCACTTACTGATGGATCCTGCCACTCGCCCGCAGGCATGGCACTCAAGGATTGATCCGTTAACCAGCGCAGTGAATCGAGCCCTGCCTCGCATAACAGCGGCTCAACCCGCGACCAAACCCCTTCGCTGCTTAACACCAGCTTCGGCTGAGCATCATCCGTAATACTACGTAAATGCTGAAGCCCTCTCAAGTTTCGCGGCGCGCTAGCAGGAATCGCAATCGCACCCGCATACAGACATCCAAAAAATGCGGCAATGAACTCCAACCCCGATGGGTAAAGCAGTAGCACTCGCTCCCCAGCCAAGCCCATAGTTTGCAGGCGCGCTCCAATTCGCTGAGCTAACTGATCTAACTCCGTATAAGTGAGCTGACCACTTTCATGCTCTCCGTCTTTCAAAAAAGTAAACGCTAGACGATCCGCATCTTGGCTCCCACGTAAGCGTAACAGTTCCACCAAGGTAGAGACTTCACTCATTGAATCAAAATTATTGGGATCGCTCATACTACAGCTCGATTCAACACAGAGTCACTGCGCAGCATCTGAACCCCGTTTAGTCGCAGTCACCATTATCCCGTTTTTCAGGCGCAACGTCGCACCCGGATCAGGCGTCACGGAAAACCCTGCCACAGGCGCAATCGAATAGCGCTGCAATAACATTGCCAACATCAGCTGACCTTCCATTAGTGCAAAAGGCTTACCCAAGCATTGATGCCGTCCGCTAAGAAACGGGATGTAGGCAGTGCGATGCCGCCCCGCACTCTGTTCATCCGAAAAACGTTCCGGATCAAAACGGGTAGGCTCATTCCAGAAATCAGGATGCCGCTGAGTCGTATAGGGAGACACAATGACCAATGCTTTAGCGGGAATGCGATAGCCTGCGATCTCATCCTCCTCCTTCGCTTGCCGCGTCAACACCCAAACTGGAGGATATAAACGCATCGACTCTTCAAACACTTTCTTAAGCTCTGACAATCGAGGCAAATCCTGATACGAAGGGATCTCTCCTTTCAGCTCGTGATCAATCTCGGCGACCACTCGCTGCATCGCATCAGGATGCTTCCCCAGTAAATGTAATGTCCATGAAATCGCGATCGCAGTGGTCTCATGCCCGGCGAAAAGCATCGTTATCACTTCATCTCGAATCTGTAAGTCGGTTAATGGCTCCTCCTGCTTTTTATACTCCCCGTTCACCAAGAGCGTCAGTAAGTCTCGTGGTTGGTCTTTCAACTTCTTACGATCTGCAATCAATTTATAAACGATATCATTCACCGCGCCAAGTGACTGCTTCAACACCTTATTACGCGTAGGGCTGACAGTCGCTGGCTGATTAAACAGAGCAAGCGCGAATGGCGAGGTGTCGCTAATCACGACTTGAAAGACAGTATCCCATTCCTCTGCCGTTTTTAAATCCAGGTCGATGCTAAACATCGCCTTCATGATCACTTGCATCGTCACGTAGCGCATCTGCACCGCTATATCAAATGGCATATCGCAAAGTCTCGAATCCTCCCAATCACTTAACAGAGCACCCATGTAATTCGCAACCACCGTGGCAAAGCCAGGCATACAATGCGCGTGAAACATCGGTTGTGCCAAACGACGTTGATTATGCCAATACGCCCCATCACTCGTAATCAAGCCCTGCCCCAAAGAAATGCTCAGTAAAGGAGTCCGCACATAATTCGCACTACCGATGACCGACTTCACGTCATCAGGGTGATTGACAAAAAAAACACGCCCATAAGCACTCTGATATGACATCACCTCGTCATGCTTAGCGGCCAAATTATCTAGAAACTGAAGCGCACCGTCTGCCTCTACGACAGGAGAAACAGGAACTTCCTTAAGAGAATTCATAGGGGATACATTAGAGCTCATTTCAATGAGTTGAAACGACCCGCCCTCGCTTCGCAATCAATTACTACGCCATAACCGCTATGCTTCCAGCAAACGCGTTCGACGGTGCTGCTGGGTGAATTGTAAGGTAATCGCGGTTCCCTCGCCTTTGCGGGACTCGATGCCGAGCTGCCCGCCGTGCTCGCGAATGATACGTTGCACGATCATCATCCCGAGCCCGTGGCCTTCCTTCTTGGTAGTGTAGTAAGGCTGCAAGATGCGAGAGAGCTCGTCCTCTGAAATGCCGGATCCGGTATCAATGAATTGCATATAGACAAACTCGTCGTCGCTGCGCGCCAAGACCCGCAACTTGCCTTCAGGCTGCATCGCTTCCATCGCATTTTTAATCAGATTGAAAAAGACCTGTTTAATCTGCCCACGGTCGCCGACTGATAGGAATTTGCTTTTTGGCGGCGATAGCCGCCGGGGTGAGGGTTGAAGGGAGAGGGGTAGAACAGATACTTACGGGATTTATTCAAGTCGTGAATTATTAGGGATTGGGTCTTATATAGATTCAGCAGACTTGAAGTTAGGTGACCATATTCAAACCCATGTGTTTTCAAGTGAGAAACACTTCGCTAAATTTAAAGCAATATTCCCCAAAGAATCATACAAATTAGGTAAAGTTTCTGAGAGGTTTATAACTAAAGAAATGTTGCCAATCGAGGAGCCAAGCATAACGAAATAGGCGCTATTAACTGCGTTCTAAAAGGGGAATAGCCCGTATATATAGCACTTATTTCTTTAGAGAGAGACGATTCCACCATAACTTCAGTGGGTATGTTATGTGTATTCTCAACCGGTCTCTTATTGGGTGTATAAGTACTTTAAATTTGCCTTTATGAATGGCATCAAATATAGCATTAACAACACTATCAACAGGGAGAACCTCAAAAGACTTTTCAATTCTGTTCCAATCCATTTCAACCTCATCTTCACTTTTGAAAAAAAGTGATTTCTGTTGTTTATAGCTTTCAGGGATATTGCGTTTCGAATTAATTATCTGCGTCTTAACATACGCTGGACAAACTACGGATACTTTGAGTTTCGGATGCTTTCTAGCCAGCTCCAATCGAAGCTGTTCAGAAAGAAGAATCACCCCTCGTTTGGTCAATCGATATATAGCCCTGTCAGAACCTGATAGCAGACCAAGAATAGAAGATGTATTGACAATATGGCCTTGTTCTCCTCCGGTAATCATCCTTGGAACAAAATAATGAATACCATGGATAGTACCCCAGAAGTTGATACCTGTTAGCCATTGCAATTCGACTAGGTCGATATTCAAAACTGAAGTTTGCGCTGCAACTCCAGCATTGTTAAATAAAAGATGAACCGCTCCAAATTCCTTGTAGATCCTGTCAGCTAAAACTTCCATTTCCTTAGCCTTTGAGACATCTGTGATTGCCACCAGAGTAGTGGCCCCTTGGCTTTTTAATTCGTCATGAAGATTAGATAAATTAGTTTCGTCAATATCAACGAGAACTACTTTCATGTTTTTCTCAGCGCAGCGCCAGGCCAAGCCTCGACCGATACCAGATGCTGCACCTGTTATAACTGCAACTTTACCTTCGAACTGTTTCATTATTCAGAATTTTGTTTAAATCTGAAAAACTGCCAGCGTTGAAATATAGCGATGTTAATGTGGCATAGATGATTACTATCTAAGATTTCGGTAAACCAGCTATACTGTTCTGCTGGATCTAATGTAAATGGTATTTTGACGCTATTATTGTTTAATCCAATATCAGGGTCACTGTCATCAGTGTGACGAAAGATGCTATTATAAAAAAGCTGTTTTTTTATCGCCGACAACATCGGGGCTGAAACATTCCACATCCGTGTAGTGTAATAAGCATCGATTTCAGGAACTACGGTCCATTTGAGTTCAATGTTCTCGACATCAGATGGCTGTATAATTCCAGAAGGCGTGAAACTCGGCTGTATGGCTTGGTAAGCTTCTAGGAGGTCTTCAGTATAGTCCAAGACACGGCTCATAGAGCTTGTTTTGCCACTACGATATTTTAAGGTGATTGTATACTCCCCGTTTTCTAGAAATCCTTCGGGGTCATATACTTGAAACCAGACATAACCATTTGCTTCCTTTAGATGGCCATTCAGATTTTTAAAATTGAAAGGCTGAATTTTAAAGTCCAGACGGTATCCTCCTGGACCGTCGACAAGGAACGAATTAATTAACCTCAAGTTGACAGAGGAGGGTGAATCAAAAATCACTACAAATTTGGCAGCCTTTACACCTGTCAAAGAAGTCTGCTGATAGTCTTCCCAGTAAACGTTACAGGCGCAAATACTTAAAATGTCAGGTTCTTCATTGTTTTTTTTGCGTCTGAGTAATATGAGCGAAACAACAGCAAGTAAAGTCAAGGAGATGATTGTGATGGGAATATTCATATTACATGTTCAGAGTTCGGTTGCTAATACTTGGCTTTTAAAATGATACTGACTCCATATTGAAAAAGCTAGAAAATATTAATGTTGGTGTTTATCGAGGAAGGCGTTGAAGCTATCAATCCAGGTATTTGAGTATTCATCTTTAACGATGTCGTCATGTGAACCTACATCAATGGTGTGATACTCAAAGTCGTTAAATCTACGTTTCCAAGCTTTGATAATAGGTGGCGAAGGCCTATTTAACACGAGGTTCACTGGTAAACTTGACCTCTCAATAAGATAACTCGTAGAAGCATTGTGGTACATCCGGTAAGGAACATTGAAGGTTTCGAACAAGGGATCTTTTAACTGATAGGAATTTGCTTTTCTTTTTCTGTGTATTCGGTTGCACTTCCTTAGATTCGACGTCGATGGCTATAATTCATTGGTGAGGGTGGATTTGTTATGAGTTCTTTAGTTTGTAAGTTTAACAGAAGGCTGGAAAAGCTAAAGGAAAGGATGGCGATATATCGCCGATCAAAGTCTCAATACCAACTCAGCTTTCTTGAAAGCTATCGTCGTTTGGCTTGGCTGAAGGAAAAGCAAGGGTATCGGGTTCATGAGGCCTTTCGAATCGGTTTACTTGATCCAAAGCTCAAAAAGGAGCAGTTCGATCGCTTCATTAGCAGAAAGCAATTGATCGAGGTTCAGTCGAAGTTAAGTCCTGTCAGATTAGCCTCGTTACTCAGTGATAAGGCGCAATTTACGCTATATACTGATGCGCTGGGTTTTCCGACGCCTAAGGTCTTAGGGATGCTCTGGCCTCGGTATTCGGGTGTTGATGAACATGGCAAGAGTTTGTCGCAAGTCTCGGATTGGATTCAGTATTTTGACGCGCGCCTAACTGGAGAGTTCGTGACTAAATCCTGTGGAGATCACTATGGAGCATCTGTTTGCCTATACAAACGGGTGGGCGATGAATTCGAAAATCTGGCCAGCCATCAGCGCTTCTCAGTTGAAGGCCTTTATGCGGAACTACTGATTCAAGGGCGCAAGCATGGAGTCATCATTCAGGAGCGTGTGCGCAATCACCCAGCACTGATCGAGCTCAGTCAGAATGAGACCCTGCAAACGATCCGAGTGGTTACTTTTATCGACGGTTCTGATAATTTGACGGTCTTGCATGCGCTCTTTCGGCCAGTCGCCACAGATGAGGTTATCGATAATTATAACAACTATGATGGCGGAGTCTTGTTAGCTCGAGTGGATGTGGATTCGGGGAAAATTATACGAACTCATTTTATGAGGGATGACATTCCCGGAGCATCGATTGTCGATAAACACCCAGCCACTGGTGTGCGTTTTTCTGGTTTTCAACTACCAGATTGGGACGCGGCTATGGACTGTATTCGAGAGGCGGCCTTTAAAATGCGTTCCATGCGCACAGTCGGCTGGGACTTAGCATTAACGCCTTCTGGTCCTGTCATTATTGAGGGGAATGCTTTCTTTAATACAAACTACTTATACGGTGACTCTAAGACGCGCTTATTCGATGAACTTGCAAGACAGGGGCACTCTATTCGCTACCCAGATAACTGTCCGCCATGGTTAGCAAAATGACGCCGAACTATATGGTGTTGGGAACTCCCAAGGCGGGGACGACTTCGTTTTGTAAAGCACTCTCGCTGCATCCTGATGTTTTCCTTACCAACCCTAAGGAGCCCTTTTTTTTCTGCGCGGATGCCATTTATTCGAAGGGACTCGAATGGTATGAGTCACTGTATCAAGGCAGTGAAACTGCTCAAGCGAGGGGCGAGGGCTCGGCTGCATATTCTATGAGTGAGGTATTTCCTCATACGATTGAGCGAATCGCTGATTACTCAAGGGAGCTTAAGCTATTCTTTTTGGTAAGAGAACCTTACAGTCGTATCGAATCACACTGGATGGAATTGGTAAACCAGGACCACCATGTTCGGTATGATTTTAACAAAGCCGTTCAGGAAAACCAAAACATCTTAATTCATTCCGGGAACTATCTCAGACAGTTACAACGATGGTATGAATATTTTCCAAAGGATGCGATTAAGGTCGTATTTTTTGAAGAGCTTATCACGCAGCCTGACATGGTTTATCGAGATTGTTTTGAGCACTTAGGTGTGGATTTTCGTAAATGGGATAACCATCGAGCAGTTCATGAAAACCGCTCTGTCGACAAACGTATCCCGAATCGTTTCCTTACGACGAAATGGGGCGGCGCTTTCGTCCAAGCACTCTGTGGGAAATTACATCCGAGGACTGCTCGTCGATTGAAAAGGCGTTTATTTTTTAAAAAGGTCTCGGGCCGACCAGAGTGGAGCGCGGATACACGGCTGCTTGTGCAAGCTCAGTTGAAAGCCGACTTGGAAACGTTCCTGCTGAATCACGGTAAGCCCGTGGACTATTGGGGGACCTTGACGTAGTCGATTGCTTCGGCTCTCGGTAATTGCCGGATGTGTAAACCACTCTGACTGGAGTGAATGCACAAAAAACGCCGTCTCTTTCGAGACGGCGTTGATGAAATGAAGTTCGCTTTCGGGATACCCCGAGTGCGGCTTACTTGAATGCTGCTTCGACTTCCGCAACTGTCTTAGACACGCGAGAGACGATTTGGTAAGGGTCGCCCTGTGAGTTTGGACGACGGTCTTCGAGGTAGCCACGGTATGCGTCGTCTTTGACGAAGCCGTGTGGCACACGAATCGAAGCACCACGGCCAGCAACACCCCAAGAGAACTTGTCGATGGATTGTGTTTCGTGGAGACCTGTAAGGCGCATGTGGTTGTCTGGACCGTAAGCAGCAACGTGCTCGTCCTTGTATTCTTCGAACTTGTCAATGAGCTTGAGGAAGTATTCCTTACCGCCTGTGTCGCGTATGTAGTCAGTGGAGAAGTTACAGTGCATACCGGAACCGTTCCAGTCGCCCTTGAATGGTTTGCAGTGGTATTCAACATCAACGCCATACTTTTCGCAAAGGCGCTCAAGGATGTAGCGTGCGACCCAAATTTGGTCACATGCTTTGTGTGCACCCTTGCCGAATACTTGGTATTCCCACTGTCCCTTAGCCACTTCAGCATTGATGCCTTCGTGGTTGATGCCTGCGTCGAGGCAAAGGTCGAGGTGCTCTTCTACGATTGTGCGAGCGATGTCACCAACAGATGCATAGCCAGCGCCGCAGTAGTAAGGGCCTTGTGGGCCTGGGTAACCTTCTGAAGGCCAGCCGAGTGGCTTGCCGTCTTGCATGAGGAAATATTCTTGCTCAAGTCCAACCCAAAGACCTGTGTCTTCAGCGATAGTTGCACGAGTCAACCCTCACCCCGGCGGCTATCGCCGCCAAAAAGCAAATTCCTATCAGTAAAGCAAAGTCTCGGTTGTAATCTTCACGCCCAGTGAAAATGATCATTTCACGCGCATCCAGCGACCCGCCCTCGCTTCGCAATCAATTACTACGCCATATCCGTTATACCCCAAGTAAACGCGTGCGTCGGTGCTGCTGGGGGAATTGTAAGGTAATCGCGGTTCCCTCGCCTTTGCGGGACTCGATACCGAGCTGCCCGCCGTGGTCGCGGATGATGCGCTGCACGATCATCATGCCAAGACCGTGGCCCTCTTTCTTGGTGGTGTAATAAGGCTGTAAGATGCGTGACAGTTCGTCCTCTGAAATCCCTGAGCCAGTATCAATGAATTGCATATAAA
>TARA_B110000208_G_scaffold175863_1_pt1 | contig 23861 bp, 18 predicted proteins | sample TARA_B110000208 | Tara Oceans TARA_B110000208 (sample SAMEA4397426) | marine metagenome | biome: Polar Biome; feature: [SRF] surface water layer (ENVO:00010504); material: water (ENVO:00002006), including particulate matter (ENVO:01000060) such as... | depth 5 m
CGGCATTGCTACGCCATCTCCGGCAGATCTCCGGCTCTCAGACCTCCGGCTCTCAGACCTCCGGCTCTCAGCCCTGAGGTCTCAGCCCTCAAGTCTCAGCTCTCAGCTCTCAGCCCTACCGCCATTCGTGCCTCGGATAACGGCCCGCCAGATCCTTGCGCACGTGCTGATACGCGCCGCCCCAAAAACCGTCGAGATCATCGGTCAGATGTGCCGGCCGTTGGTTCGGCGCCAGCAACTCAACCAGCAAATGCACCTTGCCATTCCCCACGATCAAACTGGATCCAGGCACATCATAAAAGTCCTGTAATTTGGATGCGATAAACGCCCGACCATCCGCTTCGTAGCGGATCCTCGCCGGATTGCGGCGCCGCGGCAGCTCCATCTCTGCCGGTGCATACGTATCAATATAGTAATGCTGCTCGGGGCTAATCCATTCCTTCACCGTCGCCAGCACCGGCCGATCCTTAATCTCTTTGTAACTCAGCGCGCCGTGACAGATCTGCTCGACCAACAACTGCCGCGCCTCCTCGTCAATCTCGGGCACCTCGGCATCGGGACAATGCCGCGCCACGAAATTCACCCGCAGTATCCAGTTTTCCACGACCGCATCCCAGCCCTTCAAATTCAAACGCCCCGCCACCACTTCCGCAGCCAGCAGCTCTGCCGCGCGATCTGGATCCGGCTCGCCCTGATCAGTCGAGGACAACACCAAATCGCGAAAGCGCCGCTCACTGCGCGCAACCACACGCCGCAGGCTCGGATCGTAAGTCGTCTGATTACCATCCGAAAAATCATCGGGAAACAATTCCTCCAACCAGGCGAACTCGACCGCCGTTGCCATACCGAGCAACACCGTTACATCGCCGCGCACTTCACGCTCCTCAATCTCAGCGGCCACAAATAAGCGCGCATCCACCACGCTCTCGCGGCGCAGCTCGCCCGAGCGCCCATGCACCATACGGCAGCGCCGCGTGCCCGTATCATTGCGCTTCGCCAAGTGATCCGAAAAGCCAGCGAGCAAACATTTAGCAATCCGCTCCGCCTCATCCGGCAAGGCCGCCTCGCGCGTGTCTAGGCCCTGTCGCTGCGCAAGCTGTAATAACTGCCGCGCCGTATCGCCCGCCTGCCGCGCCGAGCCGCCATGAATCCCCAGTGCGCCGCAGGCCGATGGATTAAACTTCGCTGCACGCGCCAAATGCCATGCCTGCAACTGCACAAAGAAATCCGAACGATCGTCCGCCTGATCTTCGACCTGTCGCAGCTGCTCCTTGCGCACACGCGCATCGCGCGACACACGATAAAACGAACGCCCCTGGCTCAAGCCCGCGATCAGCGCCACTTCCGGTAACACCCCACGGCGATCCGCCTCGAGCAACATTCGCGCATAGCGTGGATGCAACGGGAAGCCCGCCATCTTGCGGCCCATCGCAGTAATCGCGCCCGCTGCATTCAAGGCCCCCAGATCCAGCAACAAATCATGTGCCCTTGCCAGTGCCTTCGGCTCAGGCACCTCAAACCATGCAAAGGTCTCCGGCTGCGAGATACCCGCCGCCGCCAACAGTAATAAAGTCTCCGAAAGATCAACACGTTTCACCTCCGCCTCATCGCGCTCGCCTCGCGCGGCATGCTCGGCCTCACTCCACAGCCGCAGGCAAGTGCCCGGCCCGGTGCGGCCCGCACGTCCCGTGCGCTGCTCCGCCGAGGCGCGACTAATCGGCTCGACTAAAATTGAATTCACTCCACGCCGCGCATCATAGCGTGCAATACGTGCCTGGCCGCCATCGATCACCACACGCACCCCCTCGATCGTAATCGAAGTCTCCGCCACGTTGGTCGATACAATCACCTTGCGACGCGCCCCCGACGACACCGCCCGATCCTGCGCATCTGGCGAAAGTTCACCATGCAGCGGCAGCACCTCGTAACCGCGCGACTCCGGCATGGCCTGCACCGCCTCAATCGTTTTACGAATCTCAAACGCGCCCGGCATAAAGATCAGCATATCGCCCTCGATCCCCTCGCGCACCGCAGCGCGAAACGCCGCCGCCGCGCGCGACCACACAGGCGCCGCATCGCGATTTAAGGCTGCGCCCAAGTAGCGCGTCTCAACTGGATACATGCGCCCCGACGCTTCCACCCGTGCACACGGTTGCAAATAGCCCTCCAACAAATCAACATCCAGCGTCGCCGACATCACCACGATTTTTAGATCCGGCCGCACGGTTTGCACCGACTTCAATGCACAGGAAATACTTAGATCACTGGTCAGGTGACGTTCATGGAATTCATCAAACACCACTGCGCCAACGCCCTTCAGCGTGGGATCTTGTAATATCTGCCGCAGTAGGATCGCTTCGGTCACAAATCGGATCCGCGTGTTCGGTCCCACCACATTTTCAAACCGTATCTGGTAGCCCACCTCTTCGCCCAGCTTGCAGCCACGCTCCTGCGCCACACGCTTAGCCAACAACCGAGCCGCCAACCGCCGCGGCTGCAGCACCACCACATCGCCCTGCACCTGCGCCGCATCGATAAGAATCTGCGGCACCTGCGTCGACTTGCCCGAGCCGGTCGGCGCACTCAGTACGATCCGCCCATGAGTCGCCAAACCAGCCACGATCTGCTCCGCAACGGCATGAATCGGCAAGGTTAAATGAGAATCAGACATAGACACAGCCTCCAGCAGTGCAGCCCCGCTGCCGAGCCGCAACGCAAAACATGCAGCGTCACTTCCGGCTATGAATTTAACTACCAGCGCAGCCTAAAGCTACTACTCGATTTCAACGATGTAGAAGCGCGCGGCGGCGAGCGACTCGGTCGTATCCGTGACGGTTCGCTCGGTGCCGTTGTCGCTCGCGGTATTCTGCAGCGTCTCCCAAGTCGCGGCATCGAGGCTGTCTTTGTATTTCACGATATAGGTTCTGCCGCCAACGACGGGATCGAAGCTTACTTGCGGGCTACCCTCGCTGTCGCCTGCAATCTGCACTGTAAACAGAGAATTTGAATCGGTGGGATCCAGCCCAGCAGTAAATTCAAAACTGTTTGTCTGGCCATCGCCGTCAGGATCAAGTTCTGGCGCGGCGGAGGCATTGTCTGCTCCGAAGTATTGCACCTGCCAATCATCGCCGAGGCCATCGCCGGCGTAGCTGCCAAAGTTATCCGCGATGCTCTCAAGCACGGTCAGTGCGAGGCTGCCGCTGGCGCCGGCGTAGTCGCCTTGCGCGCTGGCGGCGGTGTCTTGATATACGGTGGCCGTAGTGGCGAGGCCGTTGGCGTCGATGCCAGTGAGCGGCCCGCTGGCCACGCTCCAAGTCACATCGGTAGCGGCGAGCGCAATCAGACTGTCGTCATCGAGTAACTGCGCCGCGCTGAGCTGGCGGGTGGCGGTTTCGTCCACCTTGGTCGGGGTGGCGGCGAGCTGTAGGGCGGTCACTTCGGTGAGCTGGCCGAGGTAGCCGGTCTTGGCGGTTTGCGCCGGGGAGGCGACCGTGGAAATGCCGGTGATCCCGCCGAGGCTGCCATCATTCGTATAGGCGGTGCTGGTGGTGCGCTGGCCGCCTGAGTCAGTGGTGTCGGCGCCGACGCTGTAGTTTGTGCTAGTGCGCGACCCAGCGTCGGCGCTGGCAGTAAGCAGTAGCAGGGTCAACCCGAAATAAGGCACGTTTCGTTGCAGGTTATTGAGATTCATTGTGTTGGTTGGTTGCTTAATTCGATGTTCCAAGTGGCAATTTCTGCGTTGGATGTTCAGCTTTCCTTCTTCACCGCCAGCACCCGATGGCCACGCAAAAAGCCGTTCATCTCGGCTTCCGCCTCGCTGACATTCTTGATCGGGATGGTGAATAGTTTCAGTCGCATTCAAGTGGATGGCTCATGGCCGATTTTTTGGGGGGGGATTCGCCCGCTACGCGGTAAGCTTTTTTCTGGTTCGTAGATTTAATTTCCATTCCCCGCTCCGCTACCGTTCAGCTCACTGACCTAGGGCCAAAACAGCCCGAAAACCAAAGAAGTTGTCGCTGTAGTCCGGATTGGCGTTGAAGCGCCCGGCACAGCGCAAGTAGAGGGGGGTGTGGCTCCACTTGCCGCCGCGCAACGCGCGGAGGGAGTGCGAAGTAGCACCACGTGGATCAGTGCCCCCTGCATGCGCTTCGGCAGGGTAATCCCAACACCACTCAAACACATTTCCCGCCATGTCATACAGACCATACCCGTTCGCCGCAAAACTGCCCACCGGACTCGTCGCCGGCTCTATGCCGCCCACGCTACCAATTGCATTGTATTCGTTTGGGCCCAGGTCGTAGGCTAAGTTAGCGCGGGGGGGGGAGTAGTAGTTCGCCAGGTTCTGTGAGATCTTATTACCCCACGGAAACCGCTGACCGCTCAAGCCACCGCGCGCCGCCTTCTCCCATTCCGCTTCGGTCGCCAGACGGTAGCCATTCGCGGTCCACTTTACCTTTGTATTGGTCACTTCCACCTCCCCCGTCCTGTAGATCATAGTCTGCACATCATCCGTATAATAGACCGGCGTCAGTCCTGCCTGCTCGCTGCGCGCGTTGCACCACTTCACCACATCATACCAAGTCACCGAATGCACCGGGTGATTTGGCCCCTTGCCCGCTCCAGCCGCGAAGGTGTAGCCATTGTCCGTCGCCCAATAAGACACCGCCTGCCACTGGCTCAGCGTCACCTCGGTCACATCCATATAAAAGGCGGACACCGTCGTGCTGACCGGTGCGGCACTCGTGATGTCCGTATCCGCCGCGATGCTGTTCCCCATCGTGAACTCTCCCCCGGGGATCAGCACCATGCCTAGCGGTGGCGATACCACCTGACTAGCCGAGATGGTAGCTCCAGGTGCGAGCCCGCTCGCTACCATCGCATAGCCCACCGCCGCGATCCGCTGGTCGGGCGTAAGGAGCTGGGAGCCGTTAACTCCGTCATTAAACCACACCCGCAGGCGCACATCGGGATTGCCGAAGACGGTGGCAGTAATGGTCGTCATGTTCGCCAGCGCAGTGTCGCCGAGCAGCACCGAGTAGAGGCCCTTGGTCACGGGCAGTGTCACCGCAGCGGTCGGCGGATTTCCAGCGGTGCTGGTTCCGTCGTTGCTCCAGTAGCTGGTGGTGCCGTCTGTGTTGACCAGTGCGAACTTGAACGACCCAGTGCCGTCAAAGTTCACCGCCGGACTGCCGACCGCGACGCGCCCCTGGTAGTTAATGACATGCGGCACCTGCGCGTGCAGCGCCGTGGTAGCTGTGAGCACCGCAGCAAAGAGGACTGATTTAACCAATGAGAGGGACATAAGATATTTCCTGTATAAATAATAGAATGACTGAACAGTATTAGGTTGGATTGTTGTTAAAATTAAAAAAAATACACACAAGCTTAAAAAAACACCAAGCTCGTCTGCCGCTGCACGTTAACCGGGAATCGCCGCCACCCTCACAAAGCGGCCTCAGCCGATGCAGAGCGCCACACTCCCCGATCTTACGATCGAGGCCCGCACAGCTTGCACGAACTTACCGACCAGCGCAGCGCAGCACATGCAGCGTCACTTCCGGCATACAATTAAGCCGCACGGGCAAGCCCGACGCGCCCGTGCCGCGACTGGTGTAGCCCTGCAACGGGCCCTCGCGCCACACGCCCGAAAGGACGTGGCGCGGCGCACTGCGATCGTGCACCAGCACCCGGCCGCCGGGCAGGCAAATCTGCCCGCCATGCGTGTGCCCCGCCATCAGGAAATCGAAGCCGAACTGTTGCGCGGCCCGGTAGGTTTCTGGCGAGTGCGACAACAACACCTTGCAGGCATCATCGGGCACACCAGCGAGCGCATGCTCGAAATTATAGCTCTTGTAATAATTCGGGTCGTCGATGCCGACCAAATACAGCGCCGCGTCGCCACGCCGCAGCACTGCATGCTCATTCAACAGAAACTGTATACCGGCCGCTTCCAGCACAGGCACTTTAGCCAATGAGTCATGATTGCCGAGAATGGCGTAGCGCGGCACCTCGACCGCTTTTAACATTTCAATAGTCGCCTCAGTTGCGCCTGAGTGATCACTGTAAGTGCAGGTGCGAAAGTCGCCAGTGAGGGCCATCACATCGTACTGCAAAGGCGCAATCACGCGCCGCACCGCGGCTGAAAAATCCGGGTGTAGGTCGGCATGCAGATCCGTCAGTTGCAAAATGGTGAAACCATCAAATGCGGCAGGCAGGCGCTCCAATACCACCTCATTTTGCACGACTTGTATATCAAAGTAATTACGATGCGCTCGCGCCCACAGGCCAGTCAGTTTTAAGCAGCTTCGAATAAAGCCGTAAACATTCCAGCAATGCTCAAAGCGAAACCAGCCTCGACTATCCCCCACACCGCGCCGCGCGCGCATGCTTTGCTCCGCTTGTAGGCGCGCTGCAAATTCGGCCTCGCCCATACGTTCGGCCAGCGCCTGCAGCGCCGCGTGCTCTGGAGTTCCTGTGGTAATATGAGGCATCGCTATCCATTAAAAATGTAAAATCGAGGTGACTGCGAATGCAAATCTGCTCTGAATCATCTCTTGGGGAAAAATTTAAGGAGGATTACGAGTAAGAGTAGGATTACGAGTAAGAGTAAAAAACTCATTCCTCAGCTCTCGCATCTCAAGTCTCCCACCTCAGCTCTCCCACCTCAGCTCTTCCTTGCCAATTTGTTGACCCTACGTGCTGGACTCCAATACGATTCATCTTAACTTGCCAACAATGACTACCGCACAGAATTACTCAGAAGCCTTCGATAGTATTGAATCCGCCATCCGCGATATCGCCGAGGGTAAAATGGTGATTGTAACTGACGACGAGTCTCGTGAGAACGAAGGCGACTTGATCATGGCTGCCGAAAAGGTGACACCACAAGCGGTCAACCAGATGGCACTGCATGCGCGGGGCCTGATCTGCGTGCCGATGCTGGGGCATCAATTACGGCGCTTGGGCATCAGTCCAATGGCTGCCGAAAATCGCGAATCGCACCAGACCGACTTTGCCATCTCAGTGGATGCCGCTGAGGGAATCACCACTGGCATCAGCGCTTACGACCGTGCAGAGACGATCCGTATTCTCGCCGCCCCGACTGCACACCCGGACATGCTAGTACAGCCTGGCCACGTGTTCCCGCTACGCGCGCGCCCTGGCGGGGTGCTACAGCGTGCTGGCCACACCGAGGCGGCGGTCGACCTAGCACAACTTGCGGGCCTGCACCCGAGCGGAGTGATTTGCGAAATTTTAAATAACGACGGCACCCTCGCACGAGTACCAGATTTGATTGAGTATAAGAAGACACACAATCTGAAGATGATCTCGATCGCGGATTTGATCGAGTATCGCCTAACCCGCGACCGCTTAATCGAGCATATCTTGACGCGCCCTTTCGAATCCGAATTCGGCACCTTTGACCTGCACATCTTTCGTAGTATTTTAGATAATCGCCAACATCTCGCGCTTACGATGGGCAAGCTGACTGCAGAGCCGACATTGGTGCGGGTGCAAAGTGAGAACCTGTTGACTGACATTTTCCGCTCGAAAACGCTCGGAGGGCACGACGCACTGACCTCTGCCATGCAAAAAATCGCCGAGGCTAAACACGGCGCCCTACTTTATATAGAGCAACCACAAGGCGGCGTACAAGTGATCGAAGGAAGTGAAACTGCAGAGCTCAAACAGATCGGTCCTGCGAAAATGGACTTCCGCGACTACGGGATCGGCGCTCAAATCCTGGTTGATCTCGGCTTAAAGAAAATCCGGCTGCTCTCCAGCACGACTCGTAAAGTGGTCGGTCTCGATGGCTATAATCTGGAAATCGTTGAACAGGTCAAAGTATAACCGACCAAGCCATTCGCCTTCACCCATGAATCTCAACTCCTTGCTATTTATCATATGCCTAAACAAGCTAAAGTAGCTGTCATTCTCTCCGGCTGTGGAGTCTTCGATGGCGCGGAGATCCACGAGTCGGTACTCACACTCTTAGCCCTCGCGCGCGCCGGAGCCAAAGTCACCTGCGCTGCGCCGAACATCGCGCAGCGCCATGTCATCAATCACGCGACCGGCGAAGAATTAGAAGACGAAGATCGCAATGTGCTGGAAGAAGCGGCGCGCATCTCGCGTGGCGAAATCGAGCACCTCCGCCAAATCAAGCTGGACCAATTCGACGCCATCATTTTCGTTGGCGGCTTTGGGGTCGCGAAAAATTTGTCTAGTTTTGCCTTCGACGGCATCGACTACGACATCGACCCGATCATCAAAAGTCTGATCCAAGACGCCCACCAACAGTCAAAGGCCCTCGGCTTTATATGTATCGCACCAGTTCTGGCTGCGGCTGCACTTGGCAGTAAAAAGGTGCGCCTGACGATCGGCAACGACGCCGACACCGCAGCAATCCTCGAGCATAAAGGCGCACAGCACGTTCATTGCGCAGTGGACGAAATCGTGATCGATATCACCCACCGCGTGGTCACCACTCCAGCCTATATGCTGGCCGAAGACATCCTCCAGGCCGAAGCCGGCATCAATAAACTGGTCACTGCGGTTCTAGAGCTTATATAATTTCGGGGAAATTAACCTGATTGAATACTTGACGGGGCGATTTTAGGCTCTTTAATCCGCGGCCTTTAAAGACATCGCAGGTCTAATCATTTTCATCTAAGCAAACATATCTCATGGGACAGCCAAAACGCAAACAATCCAAGCAACGCAGCCGTAAACGCCGTGGTGCAGTTACTTATCAATTGCCACAACTAGCAAAGGATCCACATGACGGCACATTGTTCCGCCCGCACCGCGTGAATCCAGCCAATGGGCTGTACCGCGGCCGTCAAGTGCTTGATGTCGAAGCCTAAGCTTCGCGCAAGCCGTAACACCGTACATTCCAAAACCACCTATGGGCGCTAGCGCAGTCAACTGCACCATTGCCGTCGACACCATGGGCGGAGACAAAGGGCCCACTGAATTTATTCGTGGGCTTTTTTATGCCCTCGATCAGCTGAAGCTGGACTGCAACTTCACGCTCGTCGGCAATCAGCGACTGCTGGAGCGCCTGATAAAAGTCGGCAAACTTGAGGCTTACTCAGATCGGATCAACATCATCCACTCGACTCAAGTGATTGGGATGCATGAAAAACCGATCCAAGCGCTGAAGAGCAAAAAAGACTCTTCGATGGTGAAAGCCATCGCCCTACTTAAAGACAAGCAAGCCGATGCAATGATTAGCTGCGGTAATACCGGCGCTCTGATGGCCGGCGGCACACTGCGCCTGCGCCAGATAGCAGGAGTCGATCGCCCAGCGCTCGGCATTATTGTGCCCAGCAAGCAAAACCCATTCGTCCTAACCGACGTCGGCGCAAACCCAGAATCGACGCCAGAGAATCTGGTGCATAATGCGGTGCTTGGCGCGAACTACGCAAAAGCCGCGCTTAAGATCGCCAACCCACGTGTCGCATTGCTGACTATTGGTACTGAAGAGGGTAAAGGTAATGCCTTAACCAATGCGACCCATTTACTGCTGCAAGAAATAGACGGCGTCATCAACTACACTGGCCCGATCGAAGGCTTCCAACTTTTCGACGGCAATGTCGATGTCGTCGTGTGTGATGGCTTTGTCGGCAACGTCGTTTTAAAATCAAGCGAAGCACTGTTCGGCTTCATTAGTAGCACGATCCGCGAAGAACTGGTCCGCAACGTGAAACGTAAAATCGGAGCCGTACTCTCCAAGTCAGCGTTCAAGGATATGAAAACGCGCCTCGGCCCAGATCAACATGCCGGCGCTCCCCTGCTTGGCCTGCGTGGCAACATCTTAAAAGCCCACGGGTCCTCCAATTACATAGCCATTGCCAACGCCTTGCGCATCGCTCAAGAAGTAGTCATGCATGATATGATTGACTCTATTGGCAGTGACATCAATCAAGCTAATGCATTGACCACTCACTCCGACGCAGAGAACGCGCCTTAGTTATCGCAACGTTTCCTGAAATACAGAGTTTCATCTCACCCTTGCATGCCTAGCCACTCACAGTCTGTCACTATAATCGGCACTGGTTCTTACGCGCCAACGAATATCGTAACGAATGACGATATGGCGAAATTCGTCGATACCTCCGACGAATGGATACGTAGCCGCAGCGGTATCGGCGCGCGACACTTTGCAGCCACAGACGAAACCACCAGCGACATGGCATGCATTGCGGGCAGGCGCGCGATCGAAGCCGCCGGAATCGATCGTAGCGAAATCGACCTGATTATCGTCGCGACGATGACGCCCGACATGCCCTTTCCCTCGACCGCATGTCTAGTGCAGAGCAAACTTATGCTGCCAAATGTCACTACCTTCGACATGCAAGCTGCCTGCTCAGGCTTTGTCTACGGACTCAGCGTCGCCAACTCGATGCTGCTGTCTGGCAATTTCAAGAACGCGCTGGTCATTGGTGCTGAGAAAATGAGCGGCATCCTCGATTTCGAAGATCGCACGACTTGTGTGTTGTTCGGTGATGGCGCTGGCGCAGCGGTTCTCACCGCCACTGAGACGGCAGAAAAAGTCGGCATTTTAGGAGCACTCGGCGGCGCAGATGGGTCCGCTCCAAGCTTGCTACAGCAGCCAGGTGGCGGTTCCGCGATGCCAGCCACGAATGAGTCTATCGCAGGCCGCCAGCACTTTCTCAAGATGAACGGCAAAGAAATCTTCAAATCCGCAGTGCGAGTGATGGGACAAGCCAGCACCGACATTATCGAGCAAATGGGCTACAGCCCAGAGGACCTCAACCTAGTCATCCCTCACCAAGCCAATATGCGCATCATCGAGAGCTTGGCGAAACGCTTGTCCATCCCGATGGAGAAATTCCACAACAACTTAGACCGCTACGGCAACACCTCTGCGGCCTCAGTGCCGATCGCACTCGACGAAGCCTATCGTGCCGGGCGCATCCAGTCGGGCGACCTAGTCTTACTGGTCGCATTCGGAGCAGGCTTGACCTGGGCTTCCACACTGATCAGATGGCAGTAACTTCTATGCAACGTACATTCCCACTCTTTCTCGCAATGGGGCTCTTAATGGCGCCCTCATTGAATGCCCTCTCCCTGAACCCATTAAACTGGTTAAGCGCAACCAGCAATGATTCGATCAACCTCGCCAGCAGCGATCAGCAAGATGTTGCAGCAGACCTACTAGCCATTGGTAAAGTAAAATATGAGGCGGGGAAATTGGGCGCAGCCAAACGTACGTTCAAGAAAATCATCCAGAAATACCCGACCTCCAACTCGACCGCCGAGGCCCTCACACTCCGCGCTCGCATTTACATGAGCAAAGAACTCTGGGCTAAAGGCTTTGACGATTTACAAAACGTCATCACTGATCACGCCAACTACGAGCACTTCGAACGTGTCATCGCCGATCAATTCGATTGTGCCACCGCTCTGATGGAGGGCGCACGCGGACGTATTCTCTGGGTTTTTCCAGGCTTCAAACAATACGGCACCGCCGCCAAACAATTTGAGAAAATCGTTCAGAACGCACCTTATTGCGACTACGCGCCGCTCGCCTTGATGAATATTGCGCTGATTGCTAAGGACACCGCCGCGCCCGAAGATGCGATCGATGCACTCGACCGACTGATTAACTATTATCCGCAAAGTATGTTAGCTTCAGACGCTTACTACAATCTAGCAAAGACCTACTCCGATCTCGTGCAAGGCGAAGAATACGACCAAGGGTCGACCCGCCGCGCGATCAGCTACTACGAGGACTTCCTCATTCTGTTCCCCACCAGCAACTACTCTGGCGAAGTCGAAGCCAACCTGAAGAAAATGGAAAACCTGCTCGCCAGCAGCCGCCTCAACCTCGGCGATTTCTATTATTACTTTCGCAACAATAACACGGCTGCACTGGTTTTCTATAACGAAGCAATCAGCATCGAGCCAGACTCCGATGCGGCCGAAGAAGCCAGTCTGCGTATACAAGGTATCGAAGCAGGCGTGCGCCCGACCAATCAAGCTAGCATCATTCGCAAACTATTGAGAGCGGAATAACCTCACCGACCACCTGAACTCCCACTATGAACACGACATCTCACGTTTCACTCGCCCGTGCGCTCATCGGCCTAGTCTTGATAGTCGTGCTGAGTCTTCTTAACGGTTGCGCCAATTATCACCTAGGCACGTCCGCGCAGATCCCGTTCAAGTCGATCTACATCAAACCCGCGACTAATCATAGCTTCGCGCCACAAGCACAATCAATCGTCAGCGCCCAAATTCGAGAAACCTTCATTCGTGATGCGCGCGTCAAACTCGTCGCCAACCAAGCCGACGCCGACGCAGTACTCTACGTCGATCTCACTGACTACGACCGCTCTGCTGGGTCACGTAACAGTACCGATACTGCCATTGCTAATAACTTTTACATTCGCCTCACCGCCGAGGTCTCTCTGTTCGACCAGTCCAAAGGCATTTACTTGTTTCAACAACGCTCCATCCAAGCCGATACAAATGCCTACATTGGCAATCCTTACAGCAACAGCACTGGTGCTGACGCCGACAATCAAATCATCTCTTACCAGCAGAGTGAGCGCCAAGCGATGGAGCAAATCGCTCGCGGGATCGCCCGTAAAATCACCGACCTAGTGCTCAGCCCTTGGTAAGGGAATAACCGATCATTCAAAGATTCAACTGCAGATCAGGACGGCTGTCATCAGTCAGAGCACGACCATATTCCTCATCCGATAGCGCCTCTCAATTACGCCTGATTCGTAATCCAGACGCAACCATAAGGCGGCAACTCAAGCACTCCGTCGAGGTCCTCATAAAGCTCACCGCTAATAAGGTCGCTCCACGACTCAGTTGCGATCAGATTCAACTCCACCATCGGTATCAGTTGCAGCTCGGCGGAGATATTATGCAGCGCAAAAACACTTTGCTCACGATCTAGACTCTCACGCCAAAAAGCGAAGATCTGATCTGAGAAGTGTAGCGTATATTGGGTCGCGTTGGGATGAAATGCCGACTGCTGACGACGAATCTGAATCAAGCGCTTCATCTCAGCAAAGACAGCTTGATGATGCCGTTTAGGATCAGCCAAAGCAGCTTCCAGATCATTCGCCTGCCATTGATAGCGATTGATCGTCCGCGCTCTCCCGGTCTGCGCCATCCCTTCGCGGTGATTTTCTGTGCCCAGAAGACTATGGACGTAAATCGCGGGCATCCCTTCAAGGGCCAACATGATCTTATGCGCACAAAGGAAACGCTCAACCTGCAAGCCATCCTCGCCGCCGTCAATCGTTTGCGCCATCGCACTATAGAGCGAGATGTTTGCCTCATACGGCGTCAAGTCTCCGGTTGCCGTGCGACGCATTGAGATCTCACCGCCTGAATCGCGAAGCGTTTCGACCAGCCCATCAAGTTCACCAGCACAGAGCAGTCCCTCGGCCGGACGCAGACCGATACCATCATGCGATGCAATAAAGTTCAAATAAGCTCGACCACGGCGCGCGGGCGGCATCGACATCATCCATGTTTTCAAATGTTTACAATTGCCACTCAAAATCGAATTCAGCAATAGCGGCGGCAGCGAGAAATTATAGATCAAATGCGCCTCATTATCGTTACCGAAATAGCTCAAATTCTCGCGATTCGGCACGTTCGTCTCAGTAACAATCACAGCAGATGGCTCGATATTTTCGATTACCACCCGTATCAGCTTAATCAACTCATGCGTCTGAGGTAGGTGTACACAAGTCGAGCCAGACTCCTTCCAAAGGAAGGCAATCGCATCCAAACGGAAGTAACGAATCCCCTGCTCCACGTAATAACGGATAATTCGGACAATTTCTAAAAACACTTCCGGATTACTAAAATCAAGGTCCACTTGGTCCTCACTAAAGGTGCACCAGACATGCTTCTCGCCGTCGACAGTTTCCACTTTGGTCAACAACGGCGAACTGCGCGGACGAACCACCCTGGATAGATCCTCATAATTCAGACCATTTATAAAGTAATCACTGCCCTTGCCGCGACCGGCCAAAAAGTTCTGAAACCAACGAGACTCTCGCGAGCAGTGATTAATCACCATATCTGCCATGAGATCAAACTCTTCACTAATCGACGCGAGATCCTCCCAAGTGCCGAGCTCGGGATTGACCGCTTTGTAGTCGATTACCGAGAACCCGTCATCCGAACTGTAAGGATTAAACGGCAACACATGCACACTGCTAAACGTGGCTTTGAGGTCACGCATCAGGAAATTTTTCAACTCACGGAGCGGGGCACGTACCTCACTCACGATCGAATTACCATAGGTGATCAACATCACGTCCGACTCGTCCCATTTACTGGTGCCAAATGCAGTGGACGAAGATTGCTCCGACATTCCACCTGCTTCAAAAATCTGCTCAGTAATCGCCTCGGCTCGCTCCGCACCATAGACCTCCGTCACGTGCTGCGCCATACGCTGACGCACCCGCTGCGCCTTCGAATTCAGCGATGGATTCTTCACGACTTCCGAACCAAACTCATGGCGATCATCTTCAACCGCCTCCTTGATTTGATGTAATATGTCTGGTACTGCCGCAATCACTCGATTCCAACTTGGCATAAACGGTACATCCATAGACTTGTTAGGATCAAGGAAATCTTCACCTGCTTGCAAAATATTTTCAGCAAACACCTCGACCGTAGACCCTTCGATGTGACGATCATACTTCAAGCCATTGATTGCCGCATCGCTATAATAACTATCCACCAAATCTAGCGCGATTCGGTAATAGGCAGCCTTAATCGTGCGAACATGCTCATGCGAGAAAACCTGCCCCTGCGTCGCCATCTTCCGATAGAGCGACTTAGTAATATCACAACTCATCTTTGAAAGTCCACGCGATCGATCCTCCAATGATAGATCCTGATGCTTGTGATCATAGGTATCTGCCACATCAACCTGGCAAATTTGATTCGTCGCATAGTTACGGTGCATCTCCGAAAGCACTCCCATCTCCAGGCCCCAATCAGATGGAATACGGATATCCTCAATCACATCGGTCTGCAGCGAAAATTCACCCGCAAGCGGGTAGCGAAAGCTGTCTAAATAATCGAGGTAGTCATTCGCACCACAAACCTTCTTTAACGCACGAATCAGTGGAGTGACCAACAGTCGACAAACACGCCCATTCATCGAATCATTTGCAACACGAGCGTAGAACCCCTTACAAAACTTATAACTCAACGCTGGGTTCGCCACTGGGTAAATCAGACGAGCGAGCATATCGCGCTTGTAGGTCGTAATATCACAGTCATGCAGTGCCACCGCCTTCGCCTTTCCAGCAGCTAGCACGTAACCAAACATATACCAGACGTTGCGCCCCTTACCCATTTCCTTCGGAGCAAGCCCCTTCTCACTCAGCAACGCATCAATCTTACGCAAGCGCGGGCCATCATTCCAAAGGACCTCAGGCATCTGCGGCAATCGACTAAAAAACTGCAACGCGTGCCGATACTCTGCCTCATTAGCACGATCCAGTCCGATCACGATTTGATCCAAATACGGAACCTCCGCAATCTCATCCAACATGGCAGATAGCGCAGGCCCCTGCAGCTCCGAATATAGCGATGGCAGCACTAAAGCCATCGGACGACGCTTGCGAAACTGCATCAAATCAGCCTCCAGCTTTTCGAGTGGCCGATCATTCAGCTGGTGCAGTGTTGTAATTAATCCGTGCTGATGAAAGTCGCCCATATTCTGTATATTAAAATTAGTAGTTTGAAATCAGGAGTTTTAAGAGTCGCAGACAGTTAAACCGGGATGTTTCACTTCAAAGCTGAAGCCCCGATCTCGTCTTTAATGATAGTTAGAACCGCTTCGTTCCAACCGGCAGTTGCAGGCATTGAAGCATTGAGCACACGCGGTGCTTGCGGCGAAATGTGCGGCCCATCCGCATGCGGAATGACCACGGCAATATTTGCCACCTCAAGCATCGCTTGATCGTTTTGGCTATCGCCCAACGCCACCACCAACCATTCCACATCAGGCATCGCCCTCTGATACAGGGCTTTCACTGCAACAGTGCCACTAGCTTTATCAGCAGGTCCCATCAAATGTAGAAAACGCCCTCCCTGCAACAGGCGGATGCCGTCTTTGGCTAATGAGCCTTCAAACGCCTTACGCCGCGCTAAAGTATCTTCCCACAAAATCGGCTCAGTCGCATAACGCGACTGAGCGCAGCTCGCCGCGCCAGAACTCAATCCAGTATGCTCGGCAACCATCGCATCCGACCAATCTGCAAAGCCTTCGAACAGGTAACCCTGAGCCTCGCGCAATGCATGAGCGCGGCTCAGAATAAAATCGCGAGAGAGCCCCGTGATCTGAATCCAATCACTCCCCATGCGTTGAAACGTCTTAGGCTGGTCCAGCAAGCCCGACTCTTGCGGCACCGCTAGCAAGCCGCCGTTCTCCGCAACCATAGGTGCAAACGTGCCCATGCGGTGCGCCAAATCCTTCATTTCAGAAATTGTCTTACTCGAATTGAGCACCAACGGGATCCCCAACGTCTTCAGACAATGCAACGCAGGCCTGGCAGCTTCCCAAGAATAGGAATCATCTAACAGCGAACCGTCTAGGTCCGTCACGACCAGCAGTTTCTTTTTCGCAGACATCGCTACAAAAATCGAATTAAGACGCTTCTGAACGAATTGCTACCGCGCCCACCTCGCGCGGCTCTATCATGAAATGCCAACAAGACCTAGACAGCCCACAAAACCATTCAGTGAATTCGCTATAGTGTGTTCGAAGAATAATAAGCGCAGCATACATAAAACCAGTTATGCAGGAATTATGCCAATTCCAAGGCCCATCAAAGACTTGCCATCGTAAACCTTGAATCACTGCAGAGTTCTCCTAACTGATCCCAGCATCACGCTGAATTTGCTAGGTACGACTTAATGCCAAACACAAGATCAGCCGGCCTAAGAATCGAAAAATCAGTACAATAGCGCACACGACTGCACAATATCAGACGAAAGTGGTTCGAGAGAATTCAGTCACTCAGCACCACTGCTAAACTTCACACCGTAAGATATTCTAGTTCGTCCCTTATTTTAAGATATTAAGCAGCTATCAATGACGAATGTGTAACCGATCGTGCGCTGAAAGCCCTAGACCTGAGCAGGATCGACGAATTGCAACGAACCGTCTTCCGTCAAGCTACGGTAATAGCACCCAGAGCGTGCAACTCCCGCTTTATTCTTGGAGTGACACGCGCCCTGCCCTGCCGGCGTGACTAAATAAAGAATCGAATTCTGCTCACAGTTGATACGAATATCTTCAATTTTTAAATAATCCCCACTCGTCTTGCCCTTGATCCACAATTCATTGCGGCTGGTGCTCCAGAATGTCGCCATGCCGCACTCGAGAGCAGTCTGAAGTGCCAATTCGTTCGCATAACCAACGATCAGCACCTCGCCGGTCTTGGCATCCTGAGCGATTGCCGGCAGCACATCTGCGCCGCAATTTGCCACCTTACGCAGCTTGGTAAAATCAAGATTAAGGACTGCTCCCTGTTCTAGTTCATCATGTGTCATGTCTGTGGAGTAAGCTCTCACAAACGCTTGAGTCGAGTTTCGAATTTAAATTCCACATGGTTGTAACATGAAGAATTCATGCTAAACCACCCATTTTTCCTTCCAATTCAATCCCATCGGGCCATCGTGCTAGCTTTCACCGTAGAAAACTCGATACACAAAGCACCTCATATACATACAATCATGAACACCGCCACCACATCTCGTGCTGAAATTCTATCCCAAGCTGCCAACGAAGCCCGTGGGCTTGCGATCGATGCAATCCACGCCTGCAGCTCAGGCCACCTCGGCCTACCACTCGGCTGCGCAGAAATCGGCGCCGTCCTGTTTGGCGACAACGGCCTCCGCTATAATCCTGCGGCACCAAGGTGGCTCAACCGCGACCGCTTCATACTCTCAGCCGGCCACGGTTCGATGTTTATTTACTCATGGTTACACCTTGCAGGCTATGATCTCTCCTTGGATGAAGTGAAAAACTTCCGCGTACTCGGCTCCGAAACACCAGGGCATCCCGAGTTCGGCGACACTGCAGGCGTCGAAGCCACCACTGGCCCACTCGGCCAAGGGATCGGCAATGCGGTCGGATTCGCGCTTTCCGGCAAGCGTGCAGCGGCACAGTTCAACACCGCGGATCACACCATTTTCAACCAGCACATCTTCGCGCTCAATGGTGACGGTTGCCTGCAAGAAGGCGTTTCCAAGGAAGCGATCGCATTTGCCGGTCACAACCAGCTCGACAACCTCATCCTCATCTATGACTCCAACGACGTCACTCTTGACGCGATGGCAACACAGTCGCAGAGCGAGGATGCTGAAGCGTATTTCATCTCTCAAAGCTGGGATGCGATCACCATTGACGGTCACGATCTAACTGCGATTAAGGAAGCCATCGCTCACGCCAAGTCCAATGACAACGGCAAGCCAACAGTCATCATTGCGAAGACCACAATCGGCAAGGGCATTCCTGAAGTTGCCGGCACCGCAGCCGGTCACGGCGAAGGCGGCGCAAAGTTCGCCACCGAAGCTCGCAATGGACTCGGCCTTCCGGAAGAGACGTTCTTCGTATCTGAAGATGTTCGTGCACACTTCGCTGCACAAGCAGAGGCAGGCAAAGCCGCCTTCACTGAGTGGGAAGCAACCTACGCAGCATGGAGCGCAGCAAACCCGGCACTGGCTGCTGAGCTCGAAGCATCCGTCAAAGGCGAGATCCCTGCCGATCTCGTCAGCCGCATCCCAGAATTCGATGCTGGCACTGGCTCAGCAACACGCGCCTCCGGCGGCGTGGTCATGCAGTCCCTTGCCAAGGAAGTGCCACAAGTCATCACTGGTTCCGCTGACCTTTATGGTTCTACCAAGAACTATATCAAAGACGGCGGCGACTTCTCTGCCCAAAACTTCGGTGGTCGCAATATCTGGTTCGGTATTCGCGAACACGCAATGGGTTCCATCTGCAATGGTATCGCATACGACGGGCTCTTCCGCCCAAGTGGTGCAACCTTCCTAGTATTCGCAGACTACCTTCGTCCCGCGATCCGCCTTGCGGGCCTCGCCAAGTTGCCCGTCACTTACATCTTCACGCACGACTCTGTCGGTGTCGGTGAAGACGGCCCAACACACCAACCCGTCGAAACAGTCAGCGGCCTGCGCGTGATCCCGAACCTTGACGTCATCCGCCCATCTGATGCCGAAGAAACTGCAGCCGCATTTGCAGCCGCAACACTTCGCACAGATGGCCCGACCGCATTGATCCTCACTCGCCAAAACATCCCTGCCAATGACAGCATCAGCATCGCCGATCGTCGCGAAGGCACACTCAAGGGTGGCTACATCGCGAAGCCAGAATCTGGCGACCTGAAACTCATCATCATGGCAACAGGCTCTGAAGTGCAACACGCACTCGGCGCAGCGGAGAAACTTGGTGACGGCGTACGCGTGGTGTCTCTCCCTTGCTTCGAGCGCTTCGAACGCCAATCAGCAGACTACATCGAAAGCATCCTGCCACTCAGCTGCACCGCGCGTGTTGCCGTTGAAGCAGGCGTCTCCAGCACATGGGGCAAGTATGTCGGCCTCACCGGCAAGACAGTCTGCATCGATCGCTTCGGTATCTCTGCTCCCGGCGACTCTGTTATGGCCGAATTGGGTATGACTGCCGACAACGTCGCAGCCGTCGCCAAAGAACTACTCTAAACCGTAGCCACGCTTTGAATACAAAAGGCCGCCCACATGGGCGGCCTTTTTTGTGGGCGTTGAAAGTAAGGGGTAACAACTGTGGTGTGCGAGCTGATTCGCGCCCTACACTCTACCGACAGAGGTCTGCTCTCAAAAGTACAGTGAAGAGCTTTTTTGTTGAGACATGCATTCCAAAATAGAAGGACAGCACCCCCGCTGTGTTAGCAGAGCCTGGCTAAATATACAACAAGCTCAGAGCGATGTCCCCTATCAACTTCGGACGCCGAGGACGGCATCCCACCACCAAAGACTGAAAACAGTCCAGCGGGGGGATATATGTGAGAAATAAGACGCCACGAAACAGTTAGCGATCTCACCGTTTCATGGCGGCAATAAAAAGCCCCCAGTCATTTGACTGGGGGCTTAAAAATGGAGCGAGCGAAGAGGTTCGAACTCTCGACATCCACCTTGGCAAGGTGGTGCTCTACCAATTGAGCTACGCTCGCTTCTTTGGAAGAAGTCGCAGAGAATTATAAATTAGCGCCTGCTGTCAATGCGTTTTCAAATAAATTTACTTTCCGAGATCTAAATCCATCGTCAACTTGCGCCGCACAGTGTCAGGTAATGCGACGAGGTTGTTGCCACGCAGCGCAGCGGCGAGATCATCGTTCAGCAAGACACGAAGCACTTTCTGCGCTCGCGCTTGGTCGCGCTCTTTATACACGACATAGAAAGCCAAGCGAATCGGATAGTCGCCATAATGCACATTATCGTCCGTAGGACTAAATGCGGGGCCATCGATCTCACTCGAGATCATCAATGCTTTGACTTTTTCACTCTTCGGCAAACCTGGCAAAATCGCGATCGACGCAGCATTAGACAACAGTAAGCCCTCGATTTCGGAATCTTTCACCGAAGCCATAGTCGACTTCATCTGCCCACTGCGGAGGACCGAAAATTTAAATAACTCGAGCGATATACTTTTATTATTTTGCCCTGCCAATGTCTTAATTGAACGACTGCCCCAACCGGAAAGACCTAAGTCGCCCCATGTAGTGTAGTTGGATTCCTCATTCGCCCCGAAAATACCACCGAGGCTGGCTAGACTGATCTCATTGATCGGATTACTTTGATTGACCGCAATCACAGCAACATCATATGCGAAAGGAAACACCCGAAACTCGTCACGCGGCACATCAGTATCTTCCGGTACCGCTATAATCGCTAAATCAATTTCATCCGAGCGCAACCGCTCCAACGCGGGCAAACTACCAATGTCGTCGACCTTGAATTCCATCGAATGCTCATCTCCATAAGCTAGGAGCGGCTCAGTGATAAACTCTGCCAAGAGGTCGGAAGCAGCAATACGGAATTGTCTGGCATTCGCGGGCGCCACCGCAGTGGCTGCCAAGAGAAAAAAGAGGAGGCGTGGAAGCATAAGTGAAAGTGGGCTTTTAGGGGTAAAAAAATAGACCAATAAAGATTACATGAGAGCTGCGATCAGATGCATAGTCAAACTATAAGCTAACTGATCATTAGTCACAAAATGGATGGCAAGTGTAGGGCAGATTTTTGGTCGCGACGCGGTCATCCACGCCTCATTTCTCAACGTCTAACTCTGGCCACTGGATAAGCTTGCGATGCAAGGTTCGGCGACTAATGCCCATCAACTCGGCCGCCCGGGTACGATTGCCACTGGCTTTGATCAGCGCGTTGCGCAACAAACGCTTCTCATTCTCTTCCTTGCTCAAAGTCGAACTAGAGACCACTGACTCAAGCAACCGTGCATCGCCCTCATGCAACTGATACTTGGGATCGAGATCATACTCCGTTACTTCGCTGCCACGCTTGAGCACGACGTTATTTTCACAAAAATTACGCAACTCACGAATATTCCCGGGCCAGCGATACGCGCGAAGCACTTTAAGTGCACCGACTGTCAAACGAACCGGTGCCACCTCATTCTCTTCGCTAAACTCCTTTATATAATGATTGAGCAAGATAATCATATCTTCCTGCCGGTGACGCAGCGCTGGCAAATGAATCGTCACGACATTGAGCCGATAAAGCAGATCTTCGCGAAACTCGCCACTCTTCGACATCTCGGTCAGATTACGATTGGTCGCGCAAACCAAGCGCACATCGACCTTAACCGGGGTGGAACTGCCCAAGCGCTCAAAGCTGCGCGTCTCAAGGAAGCGCAACAATTTCACCTGTGTGGACGCATCGATCTCGCCGATTTCATCCAAAAACAAGGTGCCGCCGTCTGCCGCTTCAAAACGCCCAATGCGCCGTTCGGTCGCACCAGTAAACGCGCCTTTCTCATGCCCAAACAGTTCGCTCTCGAGCAAATTTGCAGCCAAGGCCGCGCAATGCACTGGCACGAAGGGCTTACGCGCACGGGTGCTGTTCTGGTGAATCGCCTGCGCAATCAGTTCCTTGCCTGTGCCAGTCTCACCTTCGAGCAGAACAGTCGCCCTCGACGGTGCCACGAGTTTGACCTTATCCAACACATCGGTGAGCCCAGGCGAATGACCGATGATCCCACCGAAACTGTATTTCTTATCCAAGCGCTCATGCAGGACTACATTCTCCGCCTCAATCGTGCGCGACTGCAGCGCTCGTTTGATAATAATCTCAAGCTTCTCCAAGCTCACCGGCTTAGTCAAAAAGTCAAAAGCCCCACGACGCATCGCTTCAACTGCGGTCTCCACATTGCCGTAAGCGGTCATCATTATGCAGATCGGGCGATTCGGCAGTTTAATGGCGTGATCGATCACTTTCAGCCCTGACTTCCCGGCCATTCGTAAGTCGGTCAATACCACGTCAAACGTCTCCGCTTCCATCAAATTAAATGCCTCTGCTGCTCCACTAGCCATATAGACCTCGTAGTCGTCTTCCAGAGCCAAACTCAAGCCCTCACGGGTGTTTTTCTCATCATCTACAATTAAGATCGTTGCGGGCATGTGAGACAATAAGGCACAACTCATGCTCAAATGCAATTTCTCAATTTTTTCTATGAAACCTCTTGCAGGATCGTTTGTCATTGATCTCCTGCCGTTAGATGTTTTTTCCATTTTTGCAACTATGAGTACACAACCCGCGACTACCTCCCCCCCCTCCAATGAAGCTCTCGAAGCTGCGACTGCGTGGATCCCCACATTGCGCAAAGAGATCGGCCGCGTCATCGTCGGCCAACGCTATCTAGTCGACCGTCTACTGGTCGGCTTGCTCGCCAACGGACACGTGCTGCTCGAAGGCGTACCAGGCCTCGCTAAGACCCTGAGCATTCGCACCCTCGCCACTGCCACCGATGCCGATTTTAAGCGCATCCAGTTCACCCCCGATCTATTGCCAGCCGACATCATTGGCACGCTGATCTACAGCCCAAAGGACAGTACCTTCCATACGCGCAAGGGTCCCATCTTCGCCAATCTTGTGCTGGCCGACGAAATTAACCGCGCGCCTGCCAAGGTTCAGAGTGCGCTACTCGAAGCGATGCAGGAGCATCAAGTGACTATCGGCGACACCACATACCCGCTGCCAGAGCCATTCCTAGTGCTCGCCACTGAAAACCCGATCGACCAAGAAGGCACCTACCCACTACCCGAAGCACAGGTTGACCGCTTTATGCTCAAGCTCAAAGTCGGCTACCCGAGCAAGGCCGAAGAGCGCGAAATCCTCGACCGCATGGCTTCGACCGATCCGAATCTAAGCGTCGATGCAGTCACCACACTTGATGATATTCGTGAGGCGCGTAAGTACGTCAACGACGTGTTCGTCGATCCCAAGATCCGCGACTACATCGTCGATCTGATCCTCGCTACACGTAATCCAGAAGATTTCAACCTCAAGCTCGGTCAGTACATCCAGTTCGGAGCCAGCCCGCGCGCCACCATCAACCTTACCCTCGCCGCAAAAGCATGGGCGCTGATGCAAGGTCGCTCCTACGTAATCCCGCAAGACATCAAGGAGATCGGCATGGATGTGCTGCGTCACCGCGTGATCCCCAGCTATGAGGCTGAAGCCGAAGAGATCACCAGCGAAGATTTGGTCGCATCGATTTTCGACGCCGTGCCAGTGCCTTAAAAACAATTAGGAATTAGGATTTTTCCACT
>TARA_B110000208_G_scaffold139117_1_pt1 | contig 23816 bp, 17 predicted proteins | sample TARA_B110000208 | Tara Oceans TARA_B110000208 (sample SAMEA4397426) | marine metagenome | biome: Polar Biome; feature: [SRF] surface water layer (ENVO:00010504); material: water (ENVO:00002006), including particulate matter (ENVO:01000060) such as... | depth 5 m
CATCACCTGATCCACCATCTAACATCCCATCTTCAAAACTAGCTTCTAAGATTTCTGGAAGCAAGATTACTGGAACGATTGGCATTACAACCTCTACTTCACTCGAAAAAGTACTTGTTAAGCCATTTGCATCAGAAGACGTTAAAGATACTGTATAGATTCCTTCTGTAGCATAGGTGTTTGAAGGTTCTTTTGATGATGATGTATTTCCATCTCCAAAAGTCCATGCATACGTTGTAGAACTTACAGATTGATTTGAAAAATCATATGTTTGCCAATCTCCATTGCTTTCCGTTGCAGAAAACATTGCTGATGGTGGCGTTAAATCTTCAATTGAATTTGTCTCTGGAAGCACATTGTCTTCACAAGAGAACATAAATCCAGCTAAAGCGACAAGGCTAAACATTTTTAAATTAAAAATGTTTGATTTTATTGTATTTGCTATTTGTTTCATAATATTAAATATTAATTTGATTAGTAACCAGGGTTTTGAGATAATAAACCATTACTTAAACCAATCTCAACTTGAGGCATTGGTAATAAAAGATCTGTAGTAGAATACCCTAAACCATTTGCTGTAGAAAATGCAGAAAGTACGTCTTGCGCCAATCCTAAACGAACAAGGTCAAAGAATCTGTGATTTTCAAAAGCCAATTCAGCTCTTCTTTCATCTGCCAATTCTTGTTTAGAAATACTCGTTACAGCATCGGTTAAACCTGCTCTGTTTCTTACCGTTTGGAAAGAAGCTATTGCATTTGAACTCGTCGTACTTGCACCACCCGCCATAATCGCTTCAACGTGCATTAATAAAACATCTGAATATCTTAAAACTACCCAGTCGTTACCAGCAGATGTTGGATCTGAAGAAGTTGCTGGAATCCCTAAGGCAGCATCTCCATTTGGTAAATACTTTACTACTTGGTACTTTCCAGCTTGTGCTGAATCTTCTCTGTAAGACAAGGCTGTTCTGTTCCCTCCGTTTGTATCTAAAAATGCTTTTGCATCCATAGAAACATAGTTTACACCACTTGTTCTTCCAACAGCGTTTAACCATTCCGCAGAAAAGTTTTGACTGTCATCATTTGAACTTGGTACATATCCTATTGCAAAAAGTACTTCATTGTTTCCTTCGTTGTAAAAAACATCTTTGAAATCATTCTCTAAAGCGAATCCTCTAGATGGACTCATAATGCTCTCTAGTAAAGTTTGCGCTTCACTATAACGTCCTAATGTTAAGTATACTTTTGCTAACATTCCTTCTGCAGCAGCCTTACTTGCTTGATCGTTTGCACCACCGTCGCTTAAGTTGGCAACCGCTTCTTGTAAATCAGATACAATTAAGTCATACACCAATGAAGAAGAAACTCTTGTAAAAGCGGTTTCTGTATCTAATGGAGAAATCAATCCACTTACTAATGGGATGTCTCCAAAAAGACGCACTAAATTGAAGTACGCATAGCCTCTTAAAAACTTCGCTTCTGCAGCAAATGCCGCTTTGTTCTCTGGAGATGCAGCATCTAATTTATCTAAAACTAAATTCGCTCTAAAAATAACATTGTAGTAACTTCTGTAATAATCTGCAACAATACCGTTGGTAGATTCGATGGTAAAAGACTCAAATTGAGCAGCTTCTCCTTCATTACTTTTTGTTTCGGTATTGTCACTTCTCATTTCTGTTAAGTAAAACTCTACCTGAACACCATGATTTAGATTGTTGTTCGTGATTTTTAAAGCATTGACTCCTTGAATTCCATCGTAGATATTTAAAATACCTGTTTGAATTTCTGAATCTGTCGTGTAATAATTCTCAGCGTTGATTCCAGTTTCTAATTCTGGAGCTAAGAAGGTGTCTTCACATGAGGCAAAGCTCAAGGCAAAAACAGCAATTAATAGTAAATTTATTTGTTTCATAATACTTTCTATTTTAAATTATATAATCCCTTAAAACTGTACATTAACTCCTAAAGACATAGTACTAAATACTGGCGAACCAGCTCTTTGGTATCCATAAGTAGTAGAACTAGTATTGTTTATTGACTCTGGGTTGAAACCGGTATAGTTACTTGCAGTTAAGTACAAAAGGTTTTGTGCAGAGAAATAAATTCTAGCATTTGACATCTTCATTTTTGAAACTAATTTTTCAGAAAGGTTGTATCCCAAATTCACATTTCTTAAAGCGATGTAAGAAGCATCTTGTACAATACTGTTGGTAAAGATTTTTGCTTTAATGAACTCTTGATTTGGCGTTGTCGCTGGATCAAAATCTTGTGCACTGTTAAAGTGATTAAAAATGTATTGGTCTCCCATGTTACGAACTTCTGCACCATGACTTCCTTGGAACATAAAACTAAAATCAAAATCTCCAAATTTAAAATCATTGGTAACACTCCAAACGAAATCTGGATATGGGCTACCTAAAATAGTTTTGTCATCATCATCAATTAAACCATCTCCGTTTAAATCTTTTACATACACATCTTGTGCAGATGCTCCGATTGGGTGGTAAGGATTTTTGATATATTCTAATGGAATTTCAGTATCTACTACCCATCCATAAAATGAAGAAATAGGACTTCCTTCCATATTGATCCATTCTGAAGCTCTTTTTGAATCTACACTTTGAATTTGACCATTTGAGTCTGCAAAGTTCAACAATTCATTTTTATTTTTTGATCCTAAGAATGTAGAAGACCATCTAAAGTTTTCTGCAGAAATATTTTTCGTACGAATCTCTACTTCAATACCACTGTTCTTTACTTTTCCTAAATTCACCAAGGCATTAGAAAAACCAGTTGTCGATGAAATTGGGTTGTTTAATAGTAATTGATCACTTGTCCTTGAGTAGTAGTCTACAGAACCTGAAACTTTATTACTGAACAATGCAAAATCTAAACCTGGATTGAATTCTACTTGACGTTCCCAAGAAAGATCTGGATTAGGAATGTTAGAAGGGTTTACGATTAAAGAAGGAGTACCATTACTTACACCTGTTGTTGTATTGTCTAAAACAGCTAAAAAAGGATAGTTATCCACTAAAGGATTTCCTGTTCTAAAGTCGTTGTTTCCGGTAACACCATAACTAACTCTCAACTTCAAGTTATTTACAACATCATTGTCGATTAAGAAATCTTCTTTAGAAATATTCCATCCTGCTGAAAATGCAACAAAGTTTCCATATTTTTTATTCGGTCCAAAAACAGAACTACCATCTCTACGAACACTTGCAGAAGCTAAATACTTGTCTGAATAAGCATAGTTTACTCTTCCAAAGAAAGACAATAAGGTTCTTTCCCATTTGTACTCGTTGCTATCTGTAATCGATTCAGCACCACCAAGTGTTTGGTTGGTATCATCTGCAAAAACAGAACCTTGCATGCTTTCGAAAGTTCTTCTTCTTTGTTCCAAAGAAGTACCTACAACTGCACTAATTTCGTGGTTGTTGATTTCTTTCGTATACGCTAAAGTATTATCTACAGTATATCTTGTTGTTTTTGTAACTGTACTATCTAATCTAGAAGCACTTGCACCGTTTCTATTAGAAAGAACTCCTTGATAACGAGAACCTCTTGTATATTGATAGTTTACAGAACCTGTAGAAGTAAATTTTAAATCATCCGTAATTTTGTATTTACCATATACACTTCCTAGGAATTTGTTTCTGTATTCTACACGATCACGTTCTAAAATCTTAGCACCAGGATTGGTGTTTGATGTATTACTAATATCAGTACCACTTCCTGTACTTGGTTGACCAGCAACTAAATCATAATCATCAAACATACGTTGTATTGCATAATCTCCAACTTGAGCATTTGCATATTTCCCATTATCTCTAAAACGATTTACAAACTGAATCGTATTGGCATCTAAATACAATGGCAACCAAGAGGGTTGTCTTAAAATATCATGCGTAGAACCATCAAATCTTTTCTTAACTGTAAATGAAGGATTTGCTTTAATACCAAAAGTTAGTCTTTTATTTACATTATACTTAAACTTTGCACTTACTGCTGTTCTTGTATAGTTATCACTTAATAAAACACCTTCATCATCAAGGTAACTTAATGCAACATTAAAAGTAGCTTTGTCTGAACCTCCACTTGCTCTTAAAGAGTGATCGGTATACATACCACCGTCAAAAATAATATCTTGCCAGTTGTTGTCTACTCCTATTTGTTGCTTTACTAGAGTTTTGTCTGAAAGAACTCCTGTAGCAGCCAATTCACTAGCAGCAGCTTCGGCCATAGAAGTATAGTAAGCATCACTTTGTCTAGCAGATTTAAAACCTGTAATCATGCTGTAGCTAAGTTTCATGTCACCACTTTTACCAGCTTTCGTAGTAATCATAATTACCCCGTTACCAGCTCTTGCACCATAAATGGCACCCGATGCAGCATCTTTTAAAACTTCAAAAGATTCGATGTTGTTCATATTTAAAGATCCTAAAAAATCTTCATCTACAACCACACCATCTACTACTACTAAAGGACCAGAGTTACCATTAATAGAACCCGTACCTCTAATTCGAATGGTAGGAGCAGAACCTGCTTCACCTTCTGTAGCTTGAATGTTTACACCTGAAACTTGACCTACTAAAGCATCATCTACTCTGGCGATACCCATTTGATCTAATTTCTCATTTTTCACTTTAGATATCGCACCTGTTAAGTGAGATTTTTTCTGAGTACCGTAACCAACAACGATAATTTCATCTAAAGAATTATCATCTTCTGCCAATTGAACATCAATTGTTGTTTGGTTTGAATACGTAACATTTTGTGATACAAAACCTAAGTAAGAGAATTGTATTACATCTCCTTGGTTTGCTTTGATTTGATAATTACCATCAAAATCTGTTGAAGTTCCTTTTTGAGTTCCTTGAACGAGAATGTTCACCCCTAATATAGGTTCTCCATCTGATTTAGAGGTAACAGTTCCTTTTATTGTTACTTCTTGTGCAAAGCCGCTTAGGCTACATAGAAGAATCGCAATAAAAAATGACTTAAGTTTAAAATTCATAATTAAGTATTTAAATTATTTTTGATTAGTGTTTGTGTTTTTTTTTAAGCTAAGTATCTAACAACAAACAAATTAGATACTCAATAGATGGGCAATTAATTGATTAACAACCTTGGCAAACCAAACTGGTTGACCAAATTGGTTTACCAAATATAATGTTATAATTTCATAAACCAAAAAAATCTTAAAAAAATGTTATTTTTTAGTTTTATAAAAGCATTGAAAACCACAAAAAAAATCTATTGCATAAAATCTTCTCTCATTGGACTGAATACGTCAATTAAAACTCCCGCTTCAGTACAGATAGCTCCGTGCAATACGTGAGGTGGAATGTATACAGTGTCACCTCCTTTTACTGTTTTCGTAGCATCACCGATTGTAAAATCGAAAGAACCCGATTCTACATAAGTTACTTGAGAATGATGGTGTTCATGTAGGGTCCCAATTGCTCCAACTTGGAAGTCTACTTTTACAAGCATAATTTTATCATCATACCCCATTATTTTTCTTTTCAAACCTTCTCCGACAGTTTCCCATGCCAATTCATCTCCAAAGATGAATTCTTTACTTGCTCCAAATGATTTCATTCTGTAATTTATTTAATTGATTTATAATAATACGCGCCTTGAAAGCGATAGTTTTTATTGTCGATAGTTACGTTGTGCATTTTTTCGGATGCATTGTCTTGATTGGATAGAATTAATACACTTTTTTTCTCTGAAGTACTTACTTCAATGGCCGTGTACGCTTTTGTATCTAACAAAACTTTTACAGATTCTGTTGGAGCATAGGCATTATCCGCTTTTTCTGTAACCGGACTGTATACACCGTGCGATGCAATTACCGAAGCAAACACAGTATGTTTTGCTGCTTGCTTTCTAATAATTAATGTAGGATCTTTTCGTAAATTAAATTCAGGATCATTTGCACCAATTCTTGCAAATAGAATTTCATCTTTTTTATTAGTTGCTGCTGTGATGGAGTAAAATTTTTGATGATTCAACCATGTAAATTGAATACTTTCAGAATTTGCAACTCCCACCCCTTCATTCCAGAGATGCTGATATCCATATTTCTTTCCTAAAGGCTGTAATTGTTTTGGTGTTTGATAATCAAAATTGGTGGCGATGATTTGACCAAAATAGTAATGCGGCAAATCAAAAGTATGTGCTTTGTCCGATTGAATTCTATTGACATCTATAATATAAGGTTTTGCATCTTTTGCATCCTTCACCATGATCATGGTTCTGTGCAATTCCGTGCCTGGATAGGCATTGGTTTCTTTTGCGCTTACAATTTGAAAGCTTGGATTTGAAACATCAAACAAATATTTTTCGGAATGGTTTTTACTCCCAGTCGCAAAATCATATTTAAAATGTGACGTTTGATCTTGCACCACCGTATTATGCGCAATGGTATGTTTGGCAAACGTTTTGTTTTCTTTTAGATAACCCCCTCCATTTTTCTGTTCTACATTTACAAAACGAGACAAGCCATAATCTTGTAAAACCTCTTCCCCATTTTCATAGAATGAAAAAGATAACTTATCATAATGTCCATGACTTAAACCTTGAGCAGAATATTTTAAAACCAAAGCAAGAGTTTCATCTCCTTTTTGATGTCTTAAAATACCAATACCGCCTTCATCCCCTTGAGAACCATCTCTTAGCTCCATGGATTGTTTGATAAACGGTTTTTCTTTATTTGCATGTAAAGCTTCTGCAACGCTTAAACCTGTTGCATCTAACTGTACTTTGTTTTGTTTTTTTGCTACAGAAAGTAATGCCGGGTTTTGATTCCCATAATAGTATGCAATGTCAACCGCTGAGACTAAAGAAGAAGTATAATAAGACATTCCTTTTTGACCATCATTCAATGGAAAAAACTCACCATCTGCGTCTGTTAGATTCAATAAGGCATCTACAGCTTTAATTAAAACGCCATCTTTGTATTCGAAGATTTTTAAATCTGGTTTTTTATTTTGAAGCGCTTCTGCAAAAATCAAGAAAGGATACATCGCGTATCGTTGGTAATATGGACCTTCTGTATAAAATCCGTCTGGAGAAAATGGAGAATCTAAATTGGCTAAAAAGCCTGCTTTTCCATCCTTATCAAAAATAAAACCACCATCATTGTCTTTTGCTTTTAAATCTACATCTTCCTTTTTTAAACCATACAAGGCTCTATTTACTAATTCATCATCATCCATCACCAATCCAATCATACCCACAGCAACATTTCCCCAGGTAGAGTGATTGTGAACTCGATTGAAATACTGCGGTGTTTCTACTGAAAGAAAATCAGCATAAGGACGAAACAATGTCTTGTTTAAATAATCCGACTGCTCTTTTGGCAACCAAGAGTATATACAATCATATGCTTGACTGGAATAAACCAACCAATTGGAATCATTTAAACATTGCCAAAAAATCTTACCTCTGGCATAACTTCTCGCTTGAGGATGTCTCGGTAATGTTGGAAACATTTTTGCGTATTCCAAAAGCATGTCCCTTATATAAATGGCATACTTTTCGTCACCTGTAAGCTGAAATAAAATTCCCGCTTTATGCATCGTTGCATAATTTATTTTATGTTGGGTATGCGTGTAACCACCCGCCATATCTTTTGGAATTGGTACATCAATTCCTTTTTCTAATTGTGCGTCTACGGCTTGTTTTGCTTTTTCTAAAGTGGCATCAAATAGGGGTACCTTACCCAGTTTGGATTTAATTTCAGAAACACTTTTAGTGGTTAAAATTAAATTAGGATGTTGGTCATTAGATGCAACAGTTGCGATATCCTTCGAATTCTTTGAACATGAAATTATGAGAACAGAAACAAAGAAAAGTTTTATAAAATTATTCATTGAAAATTTATGTTTTATGTTGTGTTTTATGAAATGATCATTTTTACTCTTTTTCAGAAGATTCTCCTGTGTGTATGGAAGCCTCCTTAAACCAAACTTCTGCATAACTTCCGTTTGCATATTGTTTTGTTATATCTCCATCATAAGTTTCGGATTTTGTGGATTTCCCGTTAGCCTGATTGTAAGCACCTTGTTTAAAATACTGTATTTCATTTGCATATGCTGTTTCACGTTCAATACCGCCACCTTTTTTTCTATTTGAATACACTCTTTTTACTTGTTCTGGAATGTCTTCTTTTGCTGCAAATTCCGATTTGATTAAACTCTTTGTAAATTGAACTGTTTTATGATTTTTACACGTAAAAGTGAGGTACATAACTCCTTTATAAACATTTACTTCATAACTAAATTCTTCACCCAAGGTAATACCATCTTCTGGTTCTTTTGGGGATTCTGTTGGACTTGATCCTACCACTGAAAAATCATGTCCCCAAACTGCAGTTGAATAATCAAATCTCCCAATATTATCTCCTTTTGTATTGATTTCATAATTCCAAAAAACAGATCCTTTTTTATGTCCTGGGAATTTTTTGTAATATATTTTTAAAGGTTCATTTTCATGGCCTTCATCACTATGAATTTGACCTATTACTACGGCATATGAAGAGGCAACTCTTGCATCCCCAGTAGTAGAAATGTGTTTTACTTTTAATGTTCCTGTTAACTTTCCGCCAGTTTCTGGAGTCCAATGTGCTTTTTGACCCAATTCTGTTCTTGTGTTACTAGATGTTCTTGAAGTAACACCGGAATTAGGTGTTTTGTAGACTACCCAATTTGTTTCATCTTCGTTTTCAACATAGAAAAAATTATCTTTTTCGTAATTTACCAATGAATCAGTATAAGTCCCGTCACCTAAAAGGATTTTCCATTCATCCATAAAAGGAAGCACATCACTTGGATAGATTTTTTCCGATTTAACGGTTGCATCCGAGATGCTTTTAGAGTTATTTTTGCACGCGATTAGTGTTAATAAAGCAACTAAAATATAGACTGTTTTTTTCATTCTAAAAGAGATTTATTTTAATTTAGTACATCAACGTCATCACTAGATTTTCTTCCGTTTTTAGTTGTCCTGAATTCCTTAAAGTATTTTCAGATTCTACATTGTTTTTTGCTCCCCAAAGAATAGAAACAAATTTCACGTTATTGTTTTTAAAGGTGTTATTGGTGATATTCACATTTACAATTCCGTTATGATTTAGAAGTCTTTTATTTTTTTCTTTTGCACCACAATTAGTAAAGGTGCTGTTAGTTACTAAAAGGTTTCCACCAATAGTAGACTCGTCATAACCACCTCTGTAATAATCTACAACGTTTTGTTTTACATTGTTAAAATTACAGTTGTCGATGGTTAAATATTCGGTATTATAATCACCTCTATCATTTTTTTCTTCAGAAAGTTCGATTCCGTTTTCACAATTTGAAATTGACGTGTTTTTAAAAGTAATGGCTTCTGAAAACGATTGTTTATAAACTCTTAATGCGTAATTGAAGTTGCTTATTTCAGAATCTGTAACTTCTAATCCAAAATGATTAGACATATTCTCTTTTAAACTTGCAAACGCATAATTAGAAGCGTTTCCTTTTAATTTTATGTTTTTTACTGATAATTTCCCATAAGGATGTAATTCTATTGCTGGAGTATTTGCTGCTCCGTTATATAAAATTTCTGCTTTTCCTTTAGATTGAATGGTGATTGTTTTATTAATTACTAAAGATTTTGAAATTTGGTAAGATCCATCATTCAGATTAATAATATCTCCATTTTCTGCTTCATTGAGTTTCGCAATTAATTCCGAAGCATTAGAAACTGCATGTGTCTTAGCGTCTTTAGTTTCAACTTCATTAGAAAACCAATCTGCTCCATATTTAGATTTATCTAAAAGGTCTAAATGAAGGTCTTCGGCATTTAAAATAGCCCCAATTTTATTTGATTTTTCTCTAGATTCTCCTAATAAATCATTTGTAATTGATTCGAAATCAAATCCATTATAAATTTCAACATCAGCAAAACCAGAAGTTGGAACAGAAAGATTTGCACCAATATCTGTTAACGTTAATTCCTTAGTAATTAAACCGTGACTGTTTGCAATTTTAACTCCGTTATTATAGATAATATTACTTTTAAAAGTAACGCCATCTGCTTTATCGTGTTCAATAATTGGATTTGCATCTCCAACAGAATTATAGATTACATTGTTTACAACCTCTGTTCTTAAAGGTCTTGCAGAACGAATTTCCGATTTTGGCAAAACAGCTGCTTGGGCAATATTAGTTCCAACTCCAAATTGCCAAGGCGAATCTGAATCTACGAATGTATTGTAAGCCACAACAACATCTGTAACTTGGTTGTATCTGTTTAATGGTGATTTTGGAATTCCATTCATAATTGCTATTGGACTTCTAAAATTCTTTCCTTTTATTTTATAAAAAAGATTATTTGTAACCCAATGACCAGTGTTGATAATTCTAATTCCACCATATTGATCATTTATTCCATCACCAATAAAATAATTCCCATCTATGGTAACGTAATTTCCATGACGTGTAACTACAGACCCTTCACTTTTATAGAATACGTTATTTTTAATTAGATTAAAATTGGTTTTACTAGAAATAATCTCAACTTCTCCATTACATTCTTCAAATAAGTTATTTGCAATGGTTGTATTACTTGGAGACATAGAAGTAAAACTACTTCCTAATTGAATAGTTTCTCCTCTAGCCCCCCCTTTTCTTGGTCTTGGTCCAAAATGATTATTTATAATTTGATGGTAATTTCTAATGCTTTGATTCCCTTTTAAATCTACTCTAACTGTTGGTCCACCATTTGTTTTTCCAGCAATATAACAATGGTCTAATTTATTGTGTTTTCCGTAAAACTGTACCCAAAGATTATCTTGGTCACGTTCTAGGTTATTAAAATCTAGGATTACACAATTTGAAACACTACTGTTATTCGCAACTTTACTTTTGCTAGTTCTAAAAGCAATTACGTTTTCAGAAGGTGAATGTCCGTTTCTAAAAAATAATCCACTAACTTTTAAAAAGTTTCCACTAATTTCTATATTAGAAACACCTTCAATAAAAACTTTACCAGGAGTTTCTGCTCTTAAACTTATTGGATTGTCTTTTGTTCCTTCTCCAACAAATTTAATTTCTGCGTCTTTGTAAATTCCATTTTTTAATACGATATCATCACCAGCTTTTGCTTCTTTGATTGCATTTTCTAATTCAGCTATATTGCTAACTAAGATAGAATTTGTAGTTCTTTGACAAGAAAAAATTACTAAGAATAGACTACTAATTAAAAGATATTTACTCATCGATATTTATTTTTAGTGTGTAACTGTTAAATTGTAATACTTTAAACGTGAGAAGGCGCCCGTTTGCGTTGTTGCTAAATAATTCCCTGCTTTAAAATAGTTTTCAAAAGGCCATTTGGCCAAACTTACATCTTCATAAACATAAGGTATTTCATTATTCAATTGCAATTCAATTTTACCTTCTGATGCTGTAATTCTAAATTCAAATGCATCAAAACCAACAGTTCCCATATTGTGTTTTTCATCGACCCAAGTACTTGTAGAAACATCAAACAAGTCATCTCCCGAAGTCGCATCATTAACCAATGATTTTTTATAAACCCATAAATCTCCATCAATCCAACGCATTTTAATTAACGGAGGACCATTATTCGAAGTCAAGTTCAATCGAGCCATGTCTTCAATGGATAGTATACCATGAATCTGCATCACAATGGTACTGTGATATTGTCTGCTTGAGTTGTTGTCTTCAGAAATGGACATCATTTTTAATTTTCCATGCATTGTTCCTCCCGTTTCCAGGGTCCAATTAATACGTGCATTTGAAGGTGCAATTAACTCTCTCAATTCTGTTCGAGAATAGCTGCTATTTGTGGTTGTTGATGCTGGGAATGTGTAAAAAACAAGAGATGCATCTGAGGTGTCATCATACATATATGGAGCAATGGCGGTAATGTTTCGGTAGCCTCCGTTGACAAGAACGTTGGGTTGGTATTCGTCGGGACTGCCATTATTATTTTCATCGACCGGTAATGTTAATTTCCAATTCAAAAAATTAATGTCAGAAAAATTTACTGTTTCTGTATCATCTATTTCCTCTTCAATCTCTTCAACAATTACAACAGGATCGACATCTTTTTCCGAACAAGAAACGCAGAAAAAAAACAACAATGCAAGACTAAAAATAAAATTTCTTTTTTTCATTATTTTATAAAAACATAAAATTGGTTTACCAAATTGGTTTACCAAATATAGTTACTAAAATTGGATAAAAAAATTTATCCATTTATTTCACAAAACACTTCAAGACTTTAACGATGATATTGTCTTTTTTAAGTACAATAAAATACAGTCCTTTCGACAACCCAGATAAATTTAATCGATTGCGATACAATCGATCTTCAAGAGGTAAAGACCTCCCTGAATAGTCATATAATTGAAGGGTATCAAAACTATCTGGATCTACATTATGAATGTCCACCTCTCCAGATGTTGGATTCGGGTAAATAAGGATTGCAGCTGCTTTTTCCTTTAAATCTTCAACGGATAATGTTCCTGAGATTTCTTCAATACTAAAATCTGCAAACAAAACAGTTTCATTTTTTAAATCGGATGCATTGTTTAAACTCCTGTAAATTCCCCATTTGGGTCTTGCAAATTCGGCGCCATCTTGCCAAGTATCCATCACATTGTTCTGGTAAGCTAGAAGTACCTCTTCTGTGGAAATATCCTTTATTTCAATGCTATAACTCCCAGTATCTCCAAATTTTATCGTTTCATGAACGGAAATCCACTTGCCTCTAAATGATTCTAAGCTTTCTGTTTTTAATGTATTTTGGTCATTGGTAGCTGTATATCTTAATTCTACCCTATCGGGATTTGATTTCCGCAAGGTTAGGCTAATCATTGGTATAGAGGCATAAGATCCACCTACAGATTTTATTTGGTGAATGTGCGTAAAGCTAGAAGAAGGTTGAAAATCGGAACTGATTTTAAATTTCCATTTGTATTCCACCGTTTCTCCAACAACTGCTTTCAGGTTGTCGGGGGAACTTGCGTACGTTTTTATTTCATTTCTTTGACGATCAAAATTAATGCAACGATCGTTATCTGGAGTGACATGCACGTAAAATCGAAATACATTTTTATTTAAGTCGGTATCAAAAACTTCGTCAATATGGTTTCCAAAAGAAGCGTGATTGCAATCTGGAACTTCAATTGCATTGTAATTTGGCGCCAATACAGAATTGATTAATGCGTAGGTATTCCCGGGCCCATCTGCAGCTAAAACTACTTGTGACGTTGCACTAATGGATGTAAAAAAAAAGGGAATTAAAAAAATACTTCTCATAAAATTGATTCTTATTTTTGGAGTAACCCAATGGCTGCTTTTTTATTTTTCTCTTTTAATAATACCGATTTCTTACTCGGTATAAATAGTATTTTATCTTCCCATTTAGGGCTTTTATATAAGAGGTCAGATTTCCTTGCTCCTTGACTTATTTTCACATAACCACTATTATTGATCAAACAGTTAGAAATTTGCTGAGATATTCCTTTCAAAACGATGGGCGTTTTAATCTTATAGCTGTTGTCAAATACTGAATTTACAATCTTTACACGATGAATTCCATCGGCTTTAATTATTTTTCCTTTTTCGCGATTGTCAACATTGTAAAAAACACAATTTTCTACCAGTAAATCACCACCAGAAATCATGTTATTTGGAATTTTTCTGACATAATTGATGGCAGATTCTTCGATGTTTTTAAAAACCGAATTTTTAAGAACAATAAAATTTGCATTGAACATTCCCATATTCTTATTGTCATAAGACAAATTAAGACCTCGGTAATTGTTTTCAAATCTCGAGTTTACAAAGCTGAGCGTATCTGCTTTTGTTCCGTTATAGGCTTTAAAAACACTGCCTCCTTTTTTGTTTTTAAAATTTTGAAAAGTAACCGTGTCAACAAATAGGTTATAGCTAGCTCCTTGAAGCTTATCTGGAGATACAATAGCATATTTTAAGTTCGAATTTTTTCCGTCTATAAATACATGACTCAATTTAAAAGTAACATTTTCTTCTACTCGAAAGAGATAATCTATTGGCTTCTTAATATTTTTATTTGCGGCAATAATCGTTGCACCTCCAATGTCTCCAATAATCGTAATGTCTTTGGTTATTTTTATTTTCTTTTCCGAAAAATATTCTCCTGTTTCTAAAAACAATGTTGAACCACTTACGGCACTACCTATGGCTTTTCTTAAAGTTTCTAAACCCGGTTTAACGACGGTTACTTGTGCTTCCTGAACGGGAGGAATAATATTTGGAGACCAACCTGGACCTGCTCTCAAGCTGAGGGCTTTAGGTAGTTTTCTTGCGTCTAAATTAAAGGCACCAGCAACATAAAGAGTTCTCGATTTTTTTGTAATATCTTTTGTTGGACTCTTACTATTTTTAAAAACGCTGGTTAATGCAGCATTATTTGCGGTGGGGATTGGGAATGAATTAATTTCTTTCCAATCTATTATTGTAGGAATAAATCCACTTTTAGCAATGGATGGTAACGTATGTATATAGTTTTTATGAAAAGAAATTCCACGAACATCATCGGCGAAAATAATAGTATTGGCCGAATTTACATTGTAAATAAGATTGTTCGAAAAGTTAGTATTTATAGGTGCCAATGTTTTTTCAGCATCTTTCCCTTCCCCAAATGAAATAGGTCCAGAATTTATAATGGTATTATTTTGAATGTCAACATTTTTTACTTGATGGTATCTATTCAAGGGAGAGTTTGGCACACCGTTCATCACTACAATAGCACCTCTGTAACCATCCCCTGCCAATCCAATTAAAAGATTGTTTCGAATAATATGACCTTCGTTAATAATTCTGATCCCTCCTGTTTTAGCAACACCATTTCCTAAAAAAACGTTATTTTCTACCAGGGCGTTGTTCCCATGTCGTAAGGTTAATGTTCCTTTACTTTCTACAAACAAATTTTCTCTAAAAATATTATCTCCAGATTTATTGGATACAATTTCAATTTCGCCGTCACAATTGAGAAAAACATTACTTTCTACTCGTGTCTTTGACGATTTCATAGAATTGGCACTTGTTCCAATTCGAATAGTTTCACCTCCATTGGTTCCTAGCTCTGGTCTGTTTCCAAATATATTGTGATCAATGCGGTGCCTATTCTCTGTGTGCTGCGCTCCTTTCAACCATACAACCAAAGTTGTTCCAGGACTCGTCTTTCCAGTAAAATTATTATGATCTACTCGGTTATTTTTCCCCCAAAGATCTACCCAATGATCTTTAATACCCTCTTTTACTTTATAATAAGAAATTGTAGAATTCGTAAATCGGCAATTGTTTGCATATTCTTTCGCATCATTTCGAAATTGTACTACAGACTTAAAAGAAGAATTTCCATCTTTAAACCACAATCCACTAACTATAACATAGTTTCCAGAAATATTTAAGGTAGAATTTCCAGTCATGAAAACTTCCCCTGGAGTTTCTGCCTTCACAATAATGGGGTTTCCTTTTAAACCGTCACCAAAAGCGTTCATTTTAAAATCATTCCATACACCGTTTTTAAGCACAATAACACTCCCTGGTTTTGCAGTTTTTATTGTTTTATTATAGTCTGAAATGGAAGAAACGAGCACTTCTTGTGCAACAAGAAATGGGCTTAAAAAGAGTAAAAATAACACGATAATGTTTTGTTTGTTTTTCATAAAATAAAACTGGTTAACCAATTACTAAATTATAAAAATATTTCAAACGAACTCTTAAATATTGAATTAATATTTTTGAGCTGAATGAAAGTCTGTTTGATTATTAATATTATTGAAATCATAAAACAAGGAATACTTCAAAAATAAAACGAATTCAAAAAACTATTTCATCAACGAATTGCAAAGTAATAACTACTTTTGTGAACGATAAAGTAACCTGTTTAAAAACGGGTTGCATTAATTTTATTTGATTTCAATGATAAAGAAAATTCCCAATTACATTCAACATATCATTAAGAACGTCTTCTTCTTATTTGCATTTATCGTTCTATTTAGAATTATTTTTTATAATTTCTCAATGGAATTAGATGGTGTATTGGCGAATGAAATTAGAAAATCATTTTTATTAGGGCTTCGGTTTGATTTGAAATTAGCCATTCTTTCCTTTTTTCCGTTAGCACTTTTGATATTGATTGTGAATTTTACCTTTTTCAAAAAAAGTATTTATAAGAAAATAAACAATATCTATTTAACGTTTACATACATTGTTATTTTACTTTTTCATGTAGTTGACTTTGGCTACTACGAGTACCTTGCGATGCGCTTAGATGCAAGTGCACTTCGTTTTTTAAGTAATCTAAAAATCTCTTCACAAGTTTTATTTGAAAGTTACCCAGTTTACAAGGGTCTTCTAGGCCTCATTATTTTTAGTTTTCTCATCTACAAGTTCACCAATTATAATTACAAAGCAATCAAGACAAACAATCGTTTCCTCTCCAAAAAAATGAAAGCTGCTTATTTTACAGGTGCTTTTCTTTTACTTTCTTTTGGCGTATATAACAGCGTTACGCATTATCCATTGCGTTGGAGTGAAGCCTTTTTCTCTAAAAAAAATAGTGTAAATCAGTTTGGACTGAATCCAGTTTTATATTTCTTTGATAGTTTTGCTTTTAGAAGTGAAGGCATTGACATGGAAAAATTACAAACCTATTACCCTGTCATTGCAGCACATTTGAATTTACCAAAAGATCGTATTTCCTTTGAGAAAAAAATAACTTTTAACAATCCATATAAAGAAAAACCCAATATTATTTATGTAATGTTAGAGTCTACTGGAACTGCACCTATGAGCTTCTATGGGAATCCAATAAACAGCACACCAAAAATGGATTCTATACTCAAAGAAAGTGCGAGTTTTTCTAAGTTTTATGTACACAAACCAGGAACTGCAGGAAGCGTTTTTGCAAGCATTACAGGCTTGCCCGATATTGACGATGTAAAGACGGTTTCTAGAAATCCATTAGCAATCGATCAGCGAATTATTTTTGATCAATACAACGGATATGAAAAACGTTATTTTATTGGTGGAAGCGCCAACTGGGCAAATATTAGAGCTGTATTTCAATCGAATATAGAAGGGTTGAAAATCTTTGAAGAAGGGAGTTTTGAAGAAGAAATAAGAGCAGATGTATGGGGAATTGACGATTATGAATTGTTTAAAGAATCGAACAAAGAACTCAAAAAATTGCATCAAAAAAAGCAACCATTTGTTGCCTATATTCAAACAGCCACCAATCACATGCCGTTTACGGTACCAGATAAAAAAGAAACGTTTAGACCAATTCTTGACAGTGAAATCTCAGAAGAAACATTACTCAAAGGAGGTTTTCGATCTTTAGGGCAGTTGAATGGAATTCGATATTTAGATTTTAACGTGGCACGTTTTTTAGAAAGAGCCAAAAAAGCAGGCTATTACGACAATTCTATATTTGTCTTTTTTGGAGATCATAGAGGTGGTATGAAGCAATTAAAATTTTTGGATGATGGTGAAGATGATTTGGGTATTCAAGTGCACCATGTTCCGTTTTTCATACATGCACCAAAATATATAAAACCACAGGTTCTAGACAAATATGCCAAATTGATAGATGTATTCCCAACAGCAACAAGCTTAGCCAAATTAGACTATACAAACTACACTTTGGGAAGAGATTTATTGGACAGTACAAACATAGATACTGCGGCTTTTGTCTACATTCAGAGTAAAGGTGAAAGAGCGGTAGGACTGATTAAGGATGGTTTTTATTACGAAAAAACGAACATTTCTAAAAAAGCCAGTTTGTATCGTTTGAATGCAAACAAGCAAATGGACGTTAAAAAACAAAATCCTTTGATTGCCCAAAGTATGGACAGCCTGCTTTCAGGGTACTATTATAGCACCAAGTACTTGTATTTCAATAACAAGAAGTTAGCTAAATAATCGATGATCTGCTTTTCGATACAAATAGTAATAACCTTTGGCAAATAGTACTCCCATTAAAATACCTAATATAACATCAATTGGAAAATGCACTCCTAAGTACAATCTGCTATATGCAAAGATGAGTGGAAAGCAAATAATGAAATAAATGTATTTGTACTTTTCTCTCAATACCAAAATGGTAAATACTACGAAAAATGTAGACGTTGCAGCATGACCAGACACAAAACTAAAACTTTTCGGTCTTATAAAGGTTCTTAAAATTTCTTGAATTTCCGGATCATTATTGGGACGCAATCTTCCCGTAGAATTCTTAATTAAATTGACAAATTGATCGGAAAAGGCAACCAATAAAATCATGGAAAAAATGATAAATCCACCGCGTTTCCAACCATTTGATTTGATCACTAAATAAAAAATAAAAATAAACAATGGGGCCCAGCTAAATTGATTGGTAATTAACAACCAAAAAGAGTCCCATTGCTCATTTCCTAAACTGTTTAAAAAAACTAAAAGATCTTTGTCTTTTTGTAAAATAGATTCTAACAAATTATTTTCCAACTTTTAAAATTTCTACTTCAAAAATAATATCTGCTTTTGGAGGAAATATACCTCCCCCTTTTTCACCATAAGCGATATAATACGGAATAAAGAGACGTGCCTTTTCTCCCTCTCGTAGCTTTTTCAATCCTTCTTTAAATCCAGTAATTAAAGGTCTTTCTTTATTATCTAATTGAAATGTAAACGGCTTTTTACCTTCATCTAAAGTGGATTGCAATTGCTTACCATCTCCTAAAAACAAGGTGAAGTTGATTGTTATTGGTTGGTTATCAACTACTTTTTTCCCACGAGTTTTTTTTAACTTTAAAACCTTTAATCCAGAGGCTGTAGCGGTTACATTGTCTGCACCCAGTTTTGTGTAATTTTTAGCTTTCACTTCTAAAAACTGATTGTATCGAACCTGTTCTGCTTTTTTTGCCGCGGCTATTTGTTCTTTCTGAGCATTGGCCAAAGTAATTTCTGCTGCTAAAAATGTTTTTGCAGCAACAAAATTTTCAGCCTTCTCTCCGATTCTTATGATTTTAACAGTAAATATGGTATCGGATTTTACAATTGAATGGACAACATCCAGCCCTTTAATTACAGCGCCAAAAATACTATGCTTACCATCTAACCATGGTGTCGGTTTGTGGGTTATAAAAAACTGACTTCCGTTGGTATTAGGCGAGCCAGGGTTTGCCATAGAAAGAACCCCTGCGGCATCGTGTTTGTATTTAAAACCACCAACATCATCTTTAGGGAACTCATCGGCAAAGAGGTATTTAGAGCCTCCACTACCCGATTCTACATCATCACCAGATTGAATTATAAAATTAGGCACTACTCGATAAAAACGAAGACCATCGTAAAATTTTTTCCCACTAAATTTAGCAGTAACCTTTGGATGCGTCCCTTCAGCCAAACCTACAAAGTTTGCAACTGTTAATGGAGTGTCTTCTTGGTACAACTCTAAAAGAATATTTCCTTTACTGGTTTGCATATCTGCATAGAGTCCATCATTTAAATCTTTATAAGCAGACTCACAAGAAAGCGTAAGAATCAACAATAAGATTAGTATTTTATAATTCTTCATCGTTTATTTTACAATCTCCAACAATTCAACTTCAAAAACCAATGTAGAGAATGGCTTGATAAGTGCTCCTCTTTCTTGGGTACCATATGCCAATTCTTGGGGAACAAAGAATTTATATTTAGAACCCACATTCATTAGTTGTAATCCTTCAGTCCAACCTTTAATTACCTGATTTAGACCGAATACAGATGGAGTTCCTTTGTCAACAGAACTATCAAATACTTTACCCGCGATTGTAGTTCCATGATAATGTACTTTGACTCTTGTTGTAGGTCCAGATGGTTGTGCACCCTTTCCTTGCTTCATCACTAAGTATTGTAAACCACTTGCAGTCGTTTTTACACCTGGCTTCTTTTTATTTTCTTCTAAAAAGGCAATTCCTTCTTTTTTAACACCAGAAAATTTTAGGGCCGCTTCTTTGTCCTTTTTATCAAACTGTGCTTTTCTTTTTTCAGTTTGTAATTTTTGAAAAAACGGATTTAATATACCGTTCAAATCTTTTGGATTTATCAGTAAGTTTAATGAATCCATTCCGTTTCTAAAACCTTGTTGGTATAAATCTACATCGGCTTTATCCCAATTTGCTTTGATCTTTACAGCCATGTCCAATCCTAAGGAATAGCTAACAGAATCTAATTCGTTTTCTAAAGATTTCTTTTCTACTTGTTGGTTGTTACAAGAAACTAGTCCTGCTAAAACAGCGGCGAATGCAAAATTTTTAATTGTTTTCATTTTTCTTTTTTTTTAATGTTTAATATTTAATAATGTTATAGTACTTTTTATAGTTTGATTTACTTTAATTTTATTTCCATCTCCAGCAATTCCAAAAGCATGATAGGACGGAATTACAAAGGTAACAGTTTCTCCAACTTTCATCAACTTTATTCCTTTTTGTAGGCCAGAAATAAAATCTTCTTTATCTACTTTATAATTTTTTATTCCAAGCGCTGCTTTGCTATAAATTATAGTTCCTTTTAGGTCGGTAATATTATATTCAAAAAGAACGTCGTCACCAAATTTTGGAAGGGGGCTATTTTCTTGTAATTTATTTAGATAAACATACCAAAATCCATTTTCAGAAACTTCATAGGATTGAGTCGTGTCTTTATCTATATAAGCTTCTATTCTTTTAACCTCTAGTGCATTTAAAGCTTTCGATGCTCCAACTGTTTCAGAGAGTAATGTTGAAGATGGCCTAGGATTTACGGGCCTTCTTGCTTCATTTTTCGAGCATCCAAAACAGATCAATACAATTAGAAAAAATCCTTTAATTTTCATACGAAGTGGCTAATTCTTGTTGATATGTTGCAACCAATGAGGTAAATTTAGCAACGGTTTCATCCATAGATAAATCTGATTTTCCACCAGCAGCATTATCATGCCCTCCTCCTTCAAAATGATTTCTTGAGAATTGATTTACCGAAAAATCTCCCTTAGATCTAAAGGATATCTTAACAATGTTTTGCTCTGCATCTTCAATAAAAATTGCTGCAAAAATAATTCCTTTTAGCGATAACGCGTAATTTACAATTCCTTCCGTATCTCCTTTTTGAAAATCAAAACGCTTTTTCTCTTCACTTGTAAGTGTAATATAAGCTGTTTTACAATCTAGTACAATTTTCATATTACTCAAAGCTTGTCCTAATAACAATAGTCTGTTATAAGAATTTGCATCGTATACATTGTTATGAATTTTATCGTTTTCTGCACCCTTATCAATTAAATCGGCAATAATTCGGTGTGTTTTACTTGTGGTTGAACGAAAACGAAAAGATCCTGTATCCGTCATAATACCAGTATATAAACACGTAGCAATGTCTGCATCGATTAAATCTAAATCATTATTCATTTCAATAAATTGATATACCATTTGGCAGGTAGAACAAATCTCTACATCAGAATACATATACTTTACATCATCAGGCTGTTGATGATGATCTATCATTGCAAAATCATTTGGATATTTTTCCAGTGTATTTTGCATATCAGATCCCACTCTGTGTAAAGCATTAAAATCCAATAGAAAAATAAGATCCGAATTCTTAATTTCTCTTTGAGATTGACTGTTTTGCCAATCAAAACGATAGGTTTCATCAGATCCTGGTAGCCAATGTAAAAATTCAGGATACTCGTTAGGCACTACAACAGTAGCATTATGCCCTTTGCTATTTAAATATTTTGATAAGGCTAAAGTAGACCCCATTGCATCTCCATCCGGATTGCGATGTCCTACAACAACGATATTTCTTTGTTTTTTTAAAAAACCCTTTAATTCTTCAAATCCTTTTAAAATCATAAGTGGCGAAGATACAATTTAATTAAAAAATTTATGTAATTTTGCCGCGATTTTGTGAGGCATCCTCATAGACACCAATACGTAATTTAAAAGTCAATATTATGGCAACAAATAGAACATTTACAATGCTAAAACCAGATGCTGTTGAAAACGGACATACTGGAGCTATTTTAGAAAAAATGAATGCTGCAGGATTTAGAATTGTAGCTTTAAAGAAAACACAAATGACCAAGGCGAATGCTGAAGCTTTTTATGCAGTGCATAATGAGCGTCCATTTTTTGGTGAATTAGTGGAATTTATGACTCGTGGACCTGTTGTGGCTGCGATCTTAGAAAAAGAAAATGCAGTAGAAGATTTTAGAACTTTAATTGGTGCTACAAATCCTGCGGATGCTGCTGAAGGAACGATTCGAAAAATGTATGCAACTTCTATGGGAGAAAATGCAGTACATGGTTCTGACTCTGATGAAAATGCCGCTATTGAAGGAAATTTTCATTTTTCTGGTAGGGAGCAATTCTAAAAAAGATTCCTTTTAAAAATTTAAAAAACTCACAACGAAAGTTGTGAGTTTTTTAATATCAAGAATTCTTATAAGTAGTATCGTGTTATATCTTGGTTGAAATTGTACAACTACTTTTTAAATCAACATCAATTTAGAAATAATTTCATCTCCAAACTCTTCATTGATCATTTTAATAATTTTTTCTTTCCCATAACTCAGTTCTTCGCGAAGTACAGATGACGTTAACTGAATAATTAATGTCTTGTTTTGTATTTTCACTGAACTGGTGTGATTCGCAACTCCGGGCCCCATCATTTGATTCCAGGTTTCTTCTGCCTTTATTTTTTGCATTCCCTTGCTCAAATTATTTTCTTTGATAAAGCTCCCCATGAGGTCTTTTACTGAAAAAGAATCGTTTTCTCTTTTTGCCATATTTGTTTTTTACCTTCAGCTTATGACGTTTTGCCCTTTGCTAATTATTAATTTTACTTGTTTTGACATATTAATTGCGCTCTTTTTTACTACTGAGGCAAACTAGTGAACAGAAACAATTTTTTGCCTTGTGCTTTCCAGAAAGAGATTACAAATTAAAAATCTGATACGGATTATTACTTTGTTTCAAAATATTCTCAGTTCTTTCTGCATGGGTATCTGTAATAAATATTTGACCAAATGCATCTTTACTTACCAAATCTATTATTTTAGAGACACGACTTTCATCCAGCTTATCAAAAATATCATCTAACAATAAAATAGGTGTTACCTTCGATTGTTGTTTGATAAACTCAAATTGAGCTAGTTTCAAAGCTATTAAATAGGATTTCTGTTGTCCTTGAGAACCAAATTTCTTAATGGAATACGCACCAATCTCAAAACTCAAATCATCTTTATGAATTCCTGAAGTGGTGTATTGAATAATTTTATCCTTGTCTAATGAGTTTTTCAAGAGCGCCATCATCGAAAAGTCTTGCAATTGACTTTTATACTTTAAATCTACAATTTCTTTATCTCCAGAAATTATTTGATATTTTTCATTAAATATAGGAATAAATTCCTCCAAAAAAAGTTTTCGAACGGTATATATTCTTGCTCCATATTCTGAAAGTTGCTCGTCATAGACACTTAAATTAAGTGCATCAAAGGTTCTGTTGGCAGCAAAGTACTTTAACAACGCATTGCGTTGACTTAAAACCTTATTGTAGGAGATTAAATCTTTTAAATAGCTTTTATTTTGCTGAGAAATAACACCGTCCATAAACTTACGCCTTGTATCACTTCCTTCGGTTACTAAATCTCTGTCGGCAGGAGAAATAATAACCAATGGCAATTGTCCGATATGTTCAGAAAACTTTTCGTAACTCTTACCATTTCGCTTTAAAACTTTCT
>TARA_B110000208_G_scaffold19966_1_pt1 | contig 23569 bp, 26 predicted proteins | sample TARA_B110000208 | Tara Oceans TARA_B110000208 (sample SAMEA4397426) | marine metagenome | biome: Polar Biome; feature: [SRF] surface water layer (ENVO:00010504); material: water (ENVO:00002006), including particulate matter (ENVO:01000060) such as... | depth 5 m
AGATGAACGACAAAAAAGCCGCAGACTATTTGGACAACACTAACTACTTTGCGACCCTCATGCTCGCCACCGGACAGGCAGACGCCATCGTATCTGGCGCTACCAGCAAGGCATCCAGCTCGCTGCGTCCATTGCTACAGATCATACCTCTGCACGAGAACGTCGCTAATATGTCGTCGCTCAACATCTTCGACCTCGAAGACCCTGAGACCGGTAAAGACCGCGAACTTTTCCTAGCCGACTGCGCCGTCATCCCAGATCCGACCGCCGCACAACTCTGTGATATCGCGGTTACAACTGCAGCGCTAAGCTACCACCTGACCAACACGAAACCACGCGTCGCGCTGCTCAGCTACACCAGCAAGAGTGCTTCCAGTAAAAATCCGACGGTGGCCAAGATGAAGGCCGCTACGATGATGGCCCGCAAAAAAGCCCAAGAGCTCGGCATCCCGATGGACATCGATGGTGAACTGCAGGTCGATGCCGCCCTCGACCCAATCGTGGCGAGCAGTAAAAATATCGAAGGCACTGTCGCCGGCCGTGCCAACGTGCTAATCTTTCCAGATTTACACTCAGCCAACATCGCTTCCAAACTCGTCCACGTGTTGACTCGCGCACGCAACTATGGCCCGATCCTTACTGGCCTTAAAAAGCCTGCAGCTGAAATCAGCCGCGGTGCCACTTCCAGCGATATCTTCGGCACTGCCGTAATGGTGGCCTCACAGGCGATCGATCACAAGCTACTCTATCCCACTGAAGGTGACGACTTGAACGAAGACGTCACGATCATCGATTAATTTCGGTCATTCCTCGAACGCTTCGATATCCGAAACCGACCAAACGATGCTTCAGTCAGACGACACCGAGCTACTCACCGCTCCTAGGAATACGACCACCAAGCGTATTTTTATTGCCGCGACGCGGATGAATGATGGCAAAACGACCACCAGCTTAGCGCTGTTTGCCGCATTGCGAAGTTTTACTACGAAAGTTGGCTTTATTAAGCCGGTCGGGCAACGCTTCGTAGAAGTCGAAGGTCACCAGATTGACGAAGACTCAGTGCTACTCGATAAGATCTTCGACATCAAAGTGCCGATCGGTGCAATGAGCCCGATTGCGATCCATTCGACCTTCACGCGCGAATTCTTGGACGACCCGTGCAAGAACCATGCGACCGTCATCGATAAAATGTGTCGCGCATTCGACCGTGCCGCTTTTGAAAAAGATTATATCATCATCGAAGGCACAGGCCATGCGGGTGTAGGTTCGGTGTTTAATTTGTCTAACGCAGACGTCGCCAAGCTACTCAAAGCCAAAGTCATCATCATCGCGCGCGGTGGCATCGGCCGCCCAATTGACGAAATAGCGCTCAACAAAGCCTTGTTTGCACAAGCAGGCGTGGAAGTGATTGGCGCGATTATTAACAAAGTCGAAGTCGATAAATTGGCGATGATCGAGAAATACGGCCAAATCGCTCTAAAGCGGATGGGCATCTCACTGCTCGGCTGTATTCCGGTGGAAAAGAAACTGACCGTACCGAAGCTCAACCAAGTGGTCGATGAGGTGAATGGTCGCTGGCTTAACGGCCGCGAGCACGGAGCCACAGAGCGGGTCGACAAAGTCTTGATCGGAGCAATGGCAGCCAAAGGCCTCGTCGACCTGCTCGAGCGAGGTTCACTGATCATCACGCCGGGCGACCGCGAAGACATTCTGCTTGGTGCCATCGCCGCAGAGAGTATCGCCGGCGAAAAAGTCGTTTCTGGCATTATTCTCACGCGCAATGTGCTCCCGCACCCGAAGCTAATGGAGATGATATCAAAAACGAACATTCCTTTGATCATCTGTCAGGACGATAGCTATGCCGTGGCATCGAAGATCAACCGAATGACTGTCAAGACCCAGCCCAGCGATACCGATAAGATTCCCATCATTAAGAACCTAATTTCAAAAAACATCGATCTCGATGTGATCTGCAACGCCTTCCAAACCGAAAGCAGCATTGCGGAGCGTAGCTAGTGCGCTCAATCACTATCATTCCGAACCAGCGCAAAACTTCTGGCATCTTTGCTCGACGAATTAGACCTGCCCCAATAAAGTCCACGCTTCTTTTTTAAACATGCCAAAGAAAAACGACACACTCACCTTTGAGGACGCCCTTGGACGCCTTGAAGCCATTCTCGAATCCATGGAAAGTGGTGACACACCACTTGCTGATCTGGTTGCTAAGTTTGAAGAAGGCTCGAACCTATTAAAAAACTGCCAGCAAAAGCTCAAAGAAGCGGAACTGAAAATCGAAAAGCTCAATATTAAGACCGGCGAAGTCGAGCCCTTCGAAGACGCTACCACCGAGACCTAATCTCAAACGGCACACACCGCGCAACGCGCACCAGCAGAATTTGTAGTATGGCCCTATTAGAGCGCATTCAATCTCCCGACGACGTAAAAAAGCTATCCGAAGCCGAGCTACCAGAGCTCGCTGCCGAGATACGTGAACGCATCATCTCAGTCACCTCGCAAAACGGTGGACATGTGGGGCCCAATCTCGGCGTGGTTGAGCTCACTATCGGCCTGCATCGAGTCTTTAACACCCCGAAAGACCGCTTTGTCTTCGACGTGTCCCACCAAGGCTACGTGCACAAGCTCCTGACTGGGCGCAACGGTGCATCGTTCGACAAGATTCGCCAATGCGACGGCCTCAGTGGCTTTTTAAACCGTAGCGAAAGCGAGCACGATGCCTTTGGCGCTGGCCATGCCGGCACCGCTCTTTCAGCCGCACTCGGTATGGCCACTGCGCGTGACAAGCGCGGCTCAGACGAGCATGTCATCGCCCTTTGTGGAGACGCTGCCTTCACCTGTGGCATCACTATGGAAGCGCTCAACAACGTCGCCTCCTCGACCAAGCGCCTGATCATCATTCTCAACGACAATAAATGGTCGATCGCTAAGAATGTCGGCGCGCTCCCACGCTATTTCAACGAGCTAATAACTAATCCCCTTTACAATAGGCTGAATGACGATTTCGAGTCGCTGTTGCAAAAAGTACCAGGCGGCGAAAGCATCATCCATTTCGGATCAAAGTGGAAGAAAGAGACCAAGGACTTTTTCGTTCCGTCCTCACTTTTTGAGAAATTCAACGTGCGCTACATTGGTCCCATCGATGGTCACGACCAGAAACAGGTCGAGTACTACCTAGAATTTGCCAAACAATCCGAGCAGCCGGTCTTGCTGCATATTTTGACTACCAAGGGTAAAGGCTGCGACGTCGCCATCCAAAACCCCGAGCGCTTCCACGGCGCAGGCCCCTTTAACGTGAAGACAGGTAAAGGCGAACAATCGGCCGCCAGTACTGCGCCGAAATATCAAGACGTAATGGGCCGAACCTTGGTCAAACTTGCGAAGGCAGATAAAAGTATAGTCGGCATCACTGCAGCCATGCCATCCGGCACTGGGCTCAATATTCTGGAGAAAGAACTTCCGGATCAATTCATGGATGTCGGCATCGCCGAAGAGCACGCGGTGCTCTCTGCAGCTGGCATGGCCACCTCCGGATTTCATCCAGTTTGCGCGATCTACTCGACCTTTTTGCAGCGCGCCTTCGACCAGCTCATCCACGACGTAGCCCTACAAAATTTACCAGTGATGTTCTGTATGGACCGCGCAGGCCTCTCGCCCAACGACGGCGCCACACACCACGGCCTATTTGACCTCTCTTATTTGCGTAACATTCCGGGCGTAGTCGTCATGGCTCCCTCGAACGAAGACGAACTTGCCGATATGATGGCCACCGGCATCGCCTATCAGGGCCCCAGCTTTGTGCGCTACCCACGAGGCAAAGCCATTGGCACGCCGATCAAAGAAATGCCCGAAGCCCTCGAAATCGGCAAAGCCGAACGCCTACAAGAACAAGGCGAAATCGAGATCTGGGCAATCGGCTCGATGATCGCCGACGCAGAGCAACTAGCCCAACAGCTTCATGCAAACGGCATTCAAGCCGGTGTGATCAATGCACGCTTCGTCAAACCACTCGACACCGAGCTACTCCTGTCATCCGCACAAGACTGTCAACTGATCGTCACGATGGAAGACAACGTCATCAGCGGCGGCTTCGGCAGCGCGGTCATGGAAGCACTGCAAGATGGCCACTGCCTACACCCAGTCGAGCGTATCGGCTGGCCCGATGTATTTGTCGAACACGGCAACTCCGTGGCCGCACTGCGCAAGCGCGTCGGCATCGACCCCGAGTCGATTCTACAAAAGGTGCTCAAACGCTACCGCGCACTCGTGAGTTAAATCGGACTCACTCCCGCGTTTAATCTTCCCAACAACAGCAGTCGGCTTTTATCTGCTCACATGCAGCTATTAAAAACGCCCCTACTCCTAGCATCCATCCTCGCACTCAGCAACTCGGCCCTGAAAGCCGACGTGACGTTCTCTAATATTTTTGGTGATCACATGGTGCTCCAGCGCGAACAAGCGAATCCCATATGGGGCAAAGCCGACGCCGGCGAGCAAGTCACCGTATCAATCGGCGGTCAATCGCATCAAACGACGGCCAACAAACAGGGAATCTGGCGTGTTAAATTGGATCCAATGGAAGCAAATGATCAACCACAGGTGCTTCAGGCGTCAGGTCTCAAAACTCAGGTCTCACTTTCAGATGTGCTGGTGGGCGAAGTCTGGATTTGCTCAGGCCAATCGAACATGCAGTGGGCACTCACTAATACCTACAATGGAGCTGTGGAGATCGCATCCGCCAACCACCCGCAAATCCGCCTCATTTCCGTGCCTCAGGTCGGCACACAAGAGCCACAAGACAACTTTAATGGCGCATGGCGCGTATGCACCCCGGAGACAGTCGCTAACTTTTCCGCTGTCGGCTACCTCTTCGGAAGTCGTATCCACAGCGCACTGGGCGTGCCAGTCGGCCTGATTGATAACGCGTGGGGTGGCTCTACAGCCGAAGCATGGGTGCCGCGCGATGCGCTGGAAGCAGACGGCAGCTACGCTGAGCTCCTCGACTCTTGGGATGCAAAAGTCGCCATTTATACCGACGAAATTCACGCCGCAAAGGTTGCCGAATATAAAGCATGGCTGGAGGCCGGTAAACAGGGGAAGGCAATGCGTTCTCCCAGAGATTTTCGCGCTGGCCAACATCGTCCAGCCAACCTGTTTAACGGCGTGTTGAATCCAACCATTGGATACGGCATGCGTGGCGTCATTTGGTATCAAGGCGAGAGTAACGCAAGCCGCGCCGCCCAATACCGCGCCCTATTCCCGCTAATGATCACCACATGGCGCGACCTCTGGCAGCAAGGCGACTTTCCGTTCTATTGGGTGCAACTAGCCGACTACAAGGCAGAAGCCTCCGAGCCAACCGACAGCGCCTGGGCTGAACTACGTGAAGCGCAAACGATGACCCTCTCCCTGCCCAATACGGGGCAAGCGGTGATCATTGATGCCGGCGAAGGACGCGACATTCATCCACGCGATAAAACCACCGTCGCCAATCGCCTGGTTCGACTCGCACTGGCCAACGATTACGGCTATTCGATCGATGCACTCAGCCCACGTTACGCATCCATGCAAATCAAGGACAGCGCCATCGCCCTCACCTTCGATCATGTCAGTCGCCAAGGGCTCTACTCCTTCGACGTCAAACAGCCGATTGGTTTCTCAATCGCGGGTGCAGATCAGGTCTTCGTCCAAGCCGATGCCAAGATTATCGGTAAGAATAAAGTGCACGTTTCCAACGCGAATGTGTCGAACCCAGTCGCGGTTCGCTATGCATGGGCCAACAACCCAAAGGCAAATCTACAAGATCGCAACGGCCTGCCAGTCACGCCATTTCGCACGGATGACTGGCCGGGCATCACCGCCAATGCAGTCAAATAAAATTTAAATGGGTCACACCATGCGCAACAAAATCGCCCTCGCCTTCACACTCATCTGCTGCTTCGGCCACTCAGTTCACGCCAACATCAATGAATGGGTTGGCCTGTATCGTGGCGTCGCCGTGGTCGAACAAACCGATGGTAAGCGCCACGAGATACAATGTGAGCTACAAATTAGTGAAACGAGCATCACTGCGTCTCCCGAAATGCTACAGCTGTCATACTCAGATGAAGGGGTGGCCTCTATTAAAATCCAAAACCTCAGTCATGCACCAAAGCATATATTAGTTTCACTAACTGACATGGCACTTGGCATTCCGCCGTTGTTTGCGCATCCAATTTCGATCAACCTACAGCAAGAACCAGGCGGATTTAATGAAATGCTAATTACTGGCGATTTCGTAGAATACGACGTCAGCTACGCGCAAGACCCCAAGATCATCAGCACCCTGCACCTGAAGCTCGGCAAGCTGAAGTAACTCGATCTCGATACGATGCAAAACGATTGCACGTTTTCTAACTGTCGTAGCTATCGCTACACCCTGCTGCATCGCTGGGATGAGCTGTTTGAGCGCCGTCGTGCGCTCTTTATCTGCCTCAACCCATCCACGGCCGACGAAAATCAGCTCGACCCAACCCTCACACGGATAAAATCCTTCTGCGGACGGTTCGGCGCCAACGAGTTCTTGATGCTCAACATCTTCGCCTACCGATCGACTGATCCAAAAATCATGATGGCGATCGAAGACCCTGTCGGCCCTGAGAATGACGCGTATATCACGGCTGCGATCACCGAAGCTTACGCACTCAATAATGGTCATCTGGACATCGTCGGCGGCTGGGGCAACCATGGTCTGCACATGGATCGTCAAAACGCCATTTTAGCATTATTAGAGCCTTTTCGCGAACGCCCGAACTTAAACATTTCCTGCCTAGGTAAGAACGCCAATCAAAGCCCCAAGCACCCGCTTTACATCGCAGCGAATCGGGCGTTTGAAATGCTGTAATCACACCGAATAGACACGGACATCGAGACGATGTCCCACTACGGTCCAGTAGCATGTGAGTTTGCTCGCGCGCCTTTGAGACTTTCGGATGCAGGCAGCACTGCACTCGAATGCAGGCCCACGCAAGTGCGGACGTCACCGAGCTTAATAGACACTGCACGGCGGCAGAGCGCCGTGGCTACAACAAAACCAGCAGTCAGCGCACTCTCACCCTCACTAGCCGAAGGCTTACTTGGCTTTGCCGAGTAAGTCTTTAGTGTGAAGTAGCTCCGCAATCTGAATCGCATTGAGCGCAGCGCCCTTCCAGAGCTGATCACCGGTGACCCAGAGTGCCAAACCGTTTTCGAACACCTGGTCCTTACGAATGCGACCGACGCCACAAGGGACGACTTCAGAGTAATCGATCGGCATTGGATATTCCAATTTTGCGGGATCATCTACCAGTTCGACACCTTCGAACGCTTCGATCGCGGCCTTGGCAGCTGCCACGCTGACAGGCTTTTCAAACTCGGCACTGATCGAGATAGAGTGCGCACGGAAGACCGGCACACGCACACAGGTGCAAGTGACGCGTAGCTCATCAAGCCCAAGAATTTTTTTACCCTCGTTGAGCATCTTCATCTCTTCCTTGGTATAGCCATCTTCTAGAAAGGCATCCACGTGCGGCAGCAGATTGAACGCGATCTGGTGCGGATAGACTTCCTTAACCAGCGGCTCATCTTTGGCCCACGCACGGGCTTGCTGATCGAGTTCGATCAAACCGCCCGCACCACTACCGGAAACGGCTTGGTAAGTGGAGGCGATGAAAGACTTCAGGCCGAATGCCTTATGGAGCGGATACAGCCCCATGAGGGAAATCGCAGTCGAACAATTCGGATTAGCGAGGATGCCTTGATGGTTATCCACTGCATCCGGATTAATTTCGGGAATGACGAGTGGCACGTTCGGGTCTTGGCGAAACGCCGAGCTGTTATCAACGACGATACAGCCGCGCTTGACCGCTTCGTCAGCAAATTGCAGGGTTTGGTCTCCACCAGCACTGAAAATCGCTATATCGAGGCCATCAAAGCTTTCTGGGGTAGCTTCTTCGATGGTCCAGGTTTGATCACCATAGGATTGAGTCTTCCCTGCAGAACGTGCAGATGCGAGCAAGTGAAGTTCCGCAATGGGGAATTCACGCTCGTGCAGAAGACGAATGATTTCTTGACCGACTGCGCCAGTCGCTCCGAGGATGCCTACTTTGTATGCCATTTGATTTTATAAAGGAAAATGGGCGTGTAAAACAAAGCTGTGAGGCTTTGTCAATCACGCCGACACATCGACAAGTAATCGTTTCGATTGAGCGACAGGAGCTTGCGCTTATTTTCGACGGCGTACTGCAGCGCGTTTTTTCGATCTCGACCTCGAAGAATACGCCTTCCTGCCTAGCGGATTCCTACGGCACGCCGCTCGGGCTGCACGCGGCAGCTGACAAGATCGGCGCTGGCGAACCACTCGGCATGGTGTTTAAGGGCCGCACAGCGACAGGGCAGATTTCTTCAGAATTTTCCGCGGCCGAACAACTGCCCAACTTGATTACTACCCGCATCATCCGCCTGCGGGGTTTGGAGCCTAACAACAGCGGCGCAAGCTGTGATAGTTACGCGCGCTACATTTACATCCACGGCACCAACCATGAGGACCGGATCGGTGAGCCCTTTAGCGGCGGTTGCATCGAGATGCTCAATACAGAAGTTGTTGAACTTTTTGAGTCGGTGGCAGAGGGTGACTTAATTTGGATTTGCACCTAGACCTTAAGAATGGCAAAAATCAACATGGCTTGAAAATTTTGCCCAATAACAATAGGCTCAACCCCTCGTCGCTTTATATTTTACGTCATCTATTATTATGAAACGCTCGTCACTGCCCCTTTACCTTGGTGTCTGGCTCGCCAGTATCGCTATCGCTTTTTTCATCGGACGGGCGCTAGCATCGACGGGCGCAAGCACCCAACAAACAGCTTCTGGAGCATTGGGTGCGGCTCAAATACAAGAGCCCACCCGTCGCACCCCAGCGCGAGCGGATACGATCGGAGCTGCGGCCAAAGAGGAAGCGGTAGCGTTTGAAGTGCTAAGCAGTCAGAGCAGCGAAATGACACGTCAGTTGCTCAATGCGGCCTTTGCAGTACCGATTTCAGATCCCAGCAGATCAGAGACAATCAACAAGCTATTAGAGCAACTGGCCATGTCGGATCCATTGGCTGCACTCGAGTTTACTGAGGGCATAGCTTCGCGGCGCGACGCCGAGCGCGCACGCAGCAACATCCTCGAAGTATGGGCGAGCAATGAGCCGATGGCCGCATTGGCCTGGGCTGACAACGCCTTAGCAGATGTACCTTATAACCTTCGCAACTCACAGATGGAAGCTATCATTCGCGGTTTTGCTGAGACCAACCCCAAAGGCGCATTCACCTATGCGAATGCCTTGGGCGAAGGTAGCGCCTCCGATTTACGCCTTAAAAACCGCCTCCTAAGTGAGGTGATCGAAACACAGATTCGCAGCGGGGGGCTCGAAGAAGCACACGCAACGATCTCACGAATGGTCGATGGTCCCAGTAAAGACAACTTACAACGCGAGTTGGTCAACGAGTGGGCCATTTTTGATCCTTTGAGCGCTGCGGCTTATGTGCAAGGGCTCGGCAGCGATGCCAGCACTGGCATGAAGACCGCCTTAATCGGTGAATGGGCCGAAAGCGATCCAGCCGCCGCAGCCGAATGGTTGAGCAACTTATCCGCACAAGACCCTGCCTACAGGCAAGCAACCACTCAGATCACACGCGAATGGACCCGCTACGACCTGACGGCCTCCTCCGAGTGGCTCAACTCCTTGCCAGCCTCACCAGAATTGGACCGCGCCGTCGCGACCTACACCTATCGCGCTGCCCAAGAAGACCCACCAAGCGCAATGAGCTGGGCGGAGTCGATTAATAACCCGAACATGCGCAATAGAATGATGCAACAAGTAGCCGCCAATTGGAAAAACGACGATCCGGAAGGCTTTACCAGCTATTTAGACAATAGTGATATAAACCAGAAAGAGCGCAAGAAATTGGAAACAGCCAAATCATGGCACTCTTCCGGCCATGGCAGGTGAGGGCAACGGAAGATAACAAGTAAGCCGACTTTGGCAGCAAGATCCGCTACACTGCGTTCTTCAGTAAGATCCAAATATCCTGCCAGAACGACCAACCGTGAATATACTCGAAGTCGTAGCGCACACACTCTTTGGTCAGTGCCAGCTCGGTCACTTCCCCCACGAGAGCTTAGTAACACTGTGCCAGTCCCGTGTTACCGGGCTTTACCAAAAGGCGAGTACCATAGATATTTACCTATTTTTCTAAATCTGCTATCAGGCTGGAGTATGTGCAGTCGCGAGCCCACCACAGTCATCATTGCAAAAGAACGAATAGAAACTCTCCCAAAATCCAATATTCACCATTGTCATGATTCTTCCGAAGTCTATACGTAAGGATGCTGTATATATACTATGCCGACTCCACCAGACAGCTCCCTTCCCGCTGCTCCTCTCGACTGGTTTTGCCTACGCACGCAAACCAAGCGTGAGCATATTGCTGCCGCGATACTCGCAAAAATCGAATTCGTTGAGGTCTTTTGTCCGCGTATTAGTCAGATCAAAAAAACCCGCACTGGCAAAAAACGCTTTGTGGAGGCTATGTTTCCGGGTTATATCTTCGCTAAGTTTTCGCTACGTGATAATTATCGCCGCGTCATTCATACACAAGGCGTCAGTCAACTCGTGCAACAAGGCGAGCGCCGCGCACTACCCGAACAGCTGATCGAAGATCTACGTGCCAGTGTGCCCGAAGGCATCATCGAAGCAGCTGATCCCAGCATCGAACCGGGCGCACAGGTTGAGTTCTCGTCAGGAACTCTAAAAGGCCTCAACGGCAAAGTGCTCGCACAACTTTCCGCGACCAACCGCATCCAAGTGCTACTCGAGTTCCTCGGCAACGAGATCACAGTAGCGGTCAGTGCCGACGATATACAAATCGCTTCTGTCGCAGAGTAAGCTTACGTATTTTTAACGAATAAAATATCGGGTATGAGTTCTCTCACCTCCCAACTCAACCGCTCAATAAGCTTCAATAGTCAGCGTATTACTAATGCGCGTGATCGTGGTCGTGGCGGTGACTATGCGCCTTTTCCAGCATCTGAACCTTTTCTTCCAAGCTCGGCTCTACTGGCAAGATCGTAACTGCCGCCTTTGGCTCAAAGCGCTGCCACAGCGGAATATTCAACTCCTCCTCCAACTCGCGAATACGGTCGTAGATGATTGGCTTCTGTGCATAAGGATCATCCGGCAGATCAGTATGCAATTGTTTAAGAAAGTCATACGCCTCGGCATTCTTGCCCTCGCGACGTAGCAGTTCGCCATAGATACGAGCGGCGAAATACGGCGCGTCAGGCTGCTGTGAAGCGAGTAGAAACCACTTGGCTGCATTCGCGCTATCCTTCAAACGATTCAAATAAATCTGCCCTACCTCCAAATAAAGCTTCGCCTTATTCGGGTGAAACTCGCGAGCGCGTGCCAGCATCGCAAAGGCTTGCTCAGCTTGCTCACGATCCAACGCCTGCTGACGGCTCTCCGGCACATCCGTATAGCCACCCTCTTCCTGAATCCGCCAATTCGGCACATCGTAAGCAATCATCCGCGCACCATTGATCCAGAAAAACTCTGGCCGCGGGTCGAGGGTGGTAACGAGCCGCACCATGGCATCGAGCTTTACCCGATCGCGTCGCTCCCAAATCGTGTTGGTGCGGATCCATAAAAAGTCCGCCATCACCGCACGGAAGCCACCGAGCACACCGATGATGATCCCCTGCCCGAGCGCACCTTCAATCGCCTGCAGGTACAACTCTGGCTGCCGCGCGCTCACCACCTGCCATGCCGGCGCTTCGATCGGTCGCGTGACTGCGCCGAGTAACACCAAGGCAACCAGCAACGCACAGACACTGCGCACGCGTAGAAATAATGGATGCTTGAGGAAAGTACTGGAAGACATCCTCTAGATCTCCCGTTTTTTGAAGTTCACCTGCGCAAGCAGAATAAAGGCGACGGTATAGATCAGTCCGTAGCCGACAATCTGCAGGACCGTGCTAGTCGGCAGCGGAGTGCTAGAAGCAAACACCAATTGATCGCCGACATTGAACAATTGAAAATTCGGAAAAATCAAGCCGAGCACACGCACTAGCCACGCGCCGATGCCGGCCTCCATCGACGAGTACGCATCCCGCGCGATATATTGCAGTTGGCAAATAATCAGCATGAAGAACGACACCACCACAGTGTAGAGATTTGTATTGGAGAAGCTGGCAATAAACAGGGCGATCGCGCTCAAGATGCCGAACTTCATCCACTGCAACAGGCCAAAGATAAATAAATCACCGTAGCGAATCAAACGCCCATCGATGAACTCCTCACCGAGCCGTGCCATCAGGATCGTTTCACGCCAATAGAGTATGCCACTCAGCACCAGTATGATGACGGTGCTAAAGACTAGCATCAGCATATGCGCGCCGAGGAATTTACCCGCGAGAAACTCGAGCTTATAGATTGGCTTGGCCAACATCGTCAGCGCCGTGCGATTCTCGATCTCGCTAAAGAATAGCTGCGTCGTGGCTGCAATCGACAGAATCGAGCCGAAAAAGAACAGCGCACCAAAGCCGAAGTCAGTAATGAACTTGAGCTCGCCCGTGCCAAAGTCGAACTGTTGAAAGAAGGTCGAACTCCCCACCAGCGCCACCGAAATCAGCAGCAACGAGTTGAAAAACTTCTGCCGCACCGCCTCGAGAAACGTATTACCAGCGATCAGCCGAATACGAGAAATAGAATCCATTAATCCACTCATTGTGCGCCTCCTTCTTTCTGTAACTCAGTGCTGCGCGCGGCCTCACGTTGTTCGACTTCTTGTAAAAAGAGCGAATCCAAACTAAGGCGCGGCTTCTCCACTCTACAAAGCTTTCCACCCTGCTCAGCAATTGTCTTTTCCACAGCGGCTTGCCCTTCAGCGCTCAAACCTTCAACCACTAGCGACTTAACATCTTTCTCCTGCACCAAATCGTCGACGCGGCCCTCTCGGACCAACTTGCCACGATGAAGAATCGCCACACGATCGCACAGACCTTCGATTTGCGCCAGTAAGTGCGAGCAGAGCAGCACCGTTTTACCGCGCCGCTTGAGCTCGCGAATAATCTCCGCGATTGCCGCCGAACCAAGTGGATCGACGCCTGCGGTAGGTTCATCGAGAATCACCAACTGTGGATCATGTACCAGTGCTTGCGCCAGGCCAATGCGCTGCAACATCCCCTTCGAATAAGTGCTGACACGGCGGTGAGCCGCCTCGGTCATACCGACCAACTCGATCACCTCAGCCACCTGTTCCTCGATATTGCCACGCGAAACGCCACAGATTCGTGCGTAGAAGCGCACTAGCTCACGACCAGACAGATAGCGGTAGAAATACGGTGCTTCGGGCAGAAAGCCGACACTATGCCGCGCGGCCACAGCGTGACTTGGCTTGCCATAGATCTGACACTCCCCGGCTGAGGCATCGAGCAGACCGAGTACGACCTTAATCGTGGTGCTCTTACCGGAGCCATTCGGCCCGATTAGGCCGAAAATTTCGTTATCGCCGACTTCGAGATTCAGATCGTCGACGGCGCGTAGCTTGAGGCCACGCATGCCGATGGAGAAATCCTTGGTCAGGCCCTTAATACTAATTGCTGGATGACTCATACTATTGTAAAATACGAAAACTTTCGCAGGTGCGTAGGCCGCTATCGGTCTTGATCTCAACCTGGCGGATGTAGCTGTTCAACTCTTCGGCCACCGCCTTTTGAAAGGCCTGAACTTCAGACTCCTCGCCCTCGGCACAAAGATGCACGCGCCCATCAGTGAGATTTTGTACCGTGCCAACCACCTCGAAGCCTTTCGCCACGCACATGGTCTGATAGCGAAACCCGACGCCTTGGACGTGGCCTTCAAACCAACAGTTCATACGGAAAACATTTGAAGTCATACTTAGAATATCGGGGAGAGCCTGAAGAATTGGCATAACGGATGCCTTTAATTCTCATAATATATGCCTAGCTTCGCAGTTCAATTAAAGCAAAATCAGCTCAAACTGAAAAGGGGGTTGATTTTTGAAATCAGAAATACAGGTTCAGTGGCATCGGATTTGATCCGAACACTATGAGCGATCCAAATTTTGAGCACTCCGAAGGCAACTGGGACGAATCACCCAGCGAGCCGCATTGGAATGAATACCAATGGCGAAAGTATCTAAAAGGTTCCGACCAAGATACCGCCAAATTTCTTTCGATTTACAATACGCTCAAACACAAGTCCAACCATCTCGATGAAGTGGCCGTGCAGATGGGCTGGGATGCTGATGACATCTCGCTGACCGACGAATTTAGTACGCCGGAATCCGCAGAAGAGGCCGAGGCGCGTTTCGATGCCAACGACAATGCCCCTTACACCCTGCATCGCCACCCTGTGATTGTGGTAACCCGCGCCCTATACCGCTATTTGCACGATAGCTGGGAACACTACATGGCGCACAGCCAGAATTATCTTTCGCCGCAGCTCTGCTGGAATTACGCAAAAAGTCTTCATCAGGCAGAAATGAACGTTCTATTATCCATCCAAGCCATCGATCTTGGTGATTTCGGCCTGACCATTTGTCATCTTAAGAATAGCTTGAGTGCACTTAACCAAACTTTAGCCCTACTCGATCATGTGACACATCCGGACCCGGAATTCCTCGCCAGCTTTTGCAAGGAAAACCAGATCCGGCTATTTGATCTACGCGAGATGTGGATCCGCGTGATGAGCGACTGCCGTATTGAGTGCAAGCGTCGCCCTGGCGGAGACCAGGACTAATTCTTAATTTCAAAAGAGCTATGGGTAACATACGCCGTTTTTTCGGTTCGCTAACGCGTTCTGATCCTGCTCGAAAGGCTGCACGTTCACAGCTTAGAGCCGCTAAACGCGGCGACCGAGAACAGTATCTATCACTAGTCTCCAACTACGTCGATCTAGCGCAAACATTTTTGGGCTGCTCGTCTGCCGAGCCGGCCGAAATGCGCATCGCACGCGTCACACAGCTATTCAATGAGCTATGGCAAGATCTACCCTACTCAAAGCGGCTCTCCGACTTCGAGTACATGCTCGCTCAAGCCTTGATCGAAAGCACCTCCGAGCAAGGCCTCACCACCTCAACAGAAGCGCTTGTCATCAAGCTGCGCATATTAAGCCCAGAGTCCCGCTTCGCATTTCTCGCCTACACTTTTGGAAACTGGCCGCCACGCTGGATCGCCCTCATCATGCGCATCAAGCAAGCAGCCCTGCACCGCCTGCTCTCTGAGGCACGTTGCGAACTCTGCAGTTTTAGTTGGGAGTCACTCGCATGCGAAGAGCGCGATTGCCTAGAAGCGATCAGCGCCAAACTCGACACCTGCCCAGATATTCGTGCCAACAAATCGCTCTGCAAACGCAGCAGTGCCTATCCTCGCGTCAAGGAGATCAAAGCCCACTGGCTAGAGCTCCGTTCAGAACTGGTCGAAGTGCGCATGCGCTATGTACTCAACCAATGCGAACGCGAACAGCTACTCTCGAACATACTCGACGCAATTGCCGACAGCTCAATGCAGCGCCCCGCATTCGTTGATCGTATGGTCAATACCGTGCATTTCTCACGTCACTCGAAAATCAAGGTCTCGTAAAGTTACAATGTTTCCAACACCCCTACACATCGCCGCACTGCTTTCTCTCATTTGTATCAGTGCAAGTGTCCACCTGCAGGCCGACATCGTCGCCGGTCCCATGCTTGGCCATATGGACATGCGCGAAGCTACCATCTGGGTACAGACCGACGCCCCCGCTAAAGTCCGCGTCGCCTACTACGAGCAAGGGCAAGCCAATGCCCCGCACTGGAGCGATGCCGTCCAGACCAGCAACGCCCTGAATAATACCGCGACCTCGACACTCAACGCAGTCGAGCCGGGCAAAAAATACAACTACCGCATCGAGCTCGACGGCAAGCTCACCGAGGACAAAAATACCTTTGAGACGCCGACCAACTATGTTGGCCGCACCCCGCCCCCCGATCTGCGCATCGCCGTCGGCGGCGCACACTATGTCACCGAAGATGGCTTCGAGCCATCCTATCAAACTCTCGGCGGGGGTTATAGCATTTTTTCCAGTATTCTTAGCGAAAAGCCAGAACTCATGATATGGACTGGTAACACCGCGCACCTGCGCGACAGCGACTGGGCAACTCAGAGCGGCACACTCAAACGTTTTGCTAAAGCACGTAGCCTCTCCGAACTTCAACCTCTGCTCGCTAGTATCCCCCACTATGGTACTTGGGGCAGCACCGACTATGGTAGCGTAAACGCTGGTAAGTTTTACTCCTACCGTCAACAGGTCGAAGACAGCTTCAACGCCTATTGGCCGAAGCCCGTCGAAATCACCAGTTTGGATGGCATCACCACACGCTTCCGCCGCTCCGATGTCGACTTCTTCATGCTTGATACCCGTAGCTATCGCGACGATGCACCTACCAGCGACCGCTTACCGCAAATGCTTGGCAAAGCCCAGATCGAATGGCTTCGACAGGAAATCATCAACAGCAGCGCGACCTTTAAGATCATCATCGCTGGCGCACCGATTCTCAACCCTGCGGACAATCGCTACAATCTCAGTTACGCCGAACGCGAGCATGGGGAACTCCTGCAAATGCTCCGCAACGAACGCATCGCTGGGCTCTTTTTCATCAGCGGCGGCAAATATTATGGCGAGCTCACCCGACTCGTGCACGCCAACAGCTACAGTCTGTTCGACCTCACCATCGGACCGCTCACGGCCAATTCGAAAGCCAATCAGGATGAGCTAAACTTCTTCCGTATGCCCGGCACTAGCACCTTCGAACGCCACTTTGCCCTACTCGACTTCACCGGCCCCGAAGAAGACCGCGCGATCAGTATCCGCGTCATGAGTATGGCAGGCACAGAACTGTGGCAACGCACCATCAAAGCCAGCCAGCTCCAACCCGCCGAGGCCAAGTAGGGCCTCAGCTTACCGCGCGTCTTGCAGAAAACAGAACCAAATTTGTTTTAATCGAGCGCGGCCACCCTTGGCTTTGTATGCCATAGCCGACGACCAGATGCAGAGCAAAATTGCTAAGTCACATGCCAACAGATGCCTCCAACTCAACCCCAGCGCTCGAAACCATCGACTGGGGACGCACCGAGTATCAAGCCGCACTGGAGCGCCAAAAAGCGCTAGTCGATCTTAGGCGAACTGGCGAGGTACCTGACACACTTGTATTCACCGAGCACGCCCCCGTATTTACGATCGGCATGCGCAAGGGTGCCGAACAACACCTGATCTGGAACGAAGCGCAACTCAAAGCAAAAGGCGTGCAAGTTATCCGCAGCAACCGCGGTGGCGACATTACTTACCACGGACCTGGCCAAATCGTCGGCTACCCGATTATCTCTCTTCAAGCGCGGCGCGACCTGCACGCCTACCTTCGCGACCTTGAAGAAGTTGTCATTCGCACCCTCGCCACCTTCGGATTGCAGACGACTCGACGCAAAGGCCAGACCGGGATCTGGCTCGACGTGCGTAAAATCTGCGCAATTGGCGTGGCTGTGCGCAGCTGGGTGACTTACCACGGCTTCGCGCTCAACGTGAATCCCGACATGGGTCATTTTGCTGGCATCGTGCCCTGTGGCATCACCGACGGCACCGTCACCTCGATGCAGGCTGAACTCGGCGGGACAATAGACCTAGATGAAGTAAAAGCGCGTTTAGCAGTTGAATTTAAGAACGTTTTTCGGAACACTACCCCCCTTAATGAACAATCGTAAACCAGAATGGCTCCGAGCGAAGCTGCCCACCAGCCTCGAGTACAAGGCAGTGCGCGAGATCGTTGACAAAAACGACCTGCACACAGTCTGTAAAAGCGCACAGTGCCCAAACATGGGCGAATGTTGGTCGCGAGGTACGGCGACTGTCATGATCCTCGGCAACATCTGCACACGTTCGTGCACCTTCTGCGCGATTAACACAGGTCGCCCGACTGAGCTTGATCTCGGCGAGCCCGCTCGTGTCGCCGAATCAATTGCCAAAATGAATTTGAAGCACGCCGTAATCACCTCCGTGGCGCGCGATGATCTCAAAGACGGTGGCGCCGGGGTCTGGGCCGCCACCATCCGCGCGATCCATCACCGCTCCCCCGAGTGTGCTGTCGAAGTACTCACTGCTGACTTCCGAGGACAGCAAGAATACCTCGACGTGGTGCTCGACGCCTGCCCCGACATTTTCAATCACAACCTTGAGACGGTCGAACGCCTGCAACGGCCGATCCGTAAGACCGCCCGCTACGACCGCTCCCTATGGGTACTCGAACACGCCAAATCTCGCGGCTTTACCACTAAATCTGGCATCATGCTCGGCATCGGTGAGAAGGAAGAAGAGATCAAACAAGTTCTCCAAGATATGCAAAAAATCGGCGTCGATATTTTGACGATTGGCCAATACCTGCAACCCAGCAAAAAACACCAACCAATCGATCGTTGGGTGACACCTGAGGAATTTGCCGAGTGGAAAGAATACGCCTTTAGTATCGGCTTCGGTGCCTGCGAGTCTGGTCCACTCGTCCGCTCCTCTTATCACGCCGAAGAACAGTCTGCGATGTTTGACGTCCGCGCCCGCCGCAAAGCAATGCTCGACGCCCAAAAAGCCGAAAAAGAAGCCGCCGAAGTCGTCTCTTTTTAGCGCTCGATCAGTTCAATCAATCAACAGCGATGATTTAACAGTCATCGCTTTTTTGTGCACAGCGCGTATCATTTGGAACAACTTCAAATTGCGTAATGGAGTTCTGGACGCCAAAGCTCACCCAAATGCCCCCGTACTTAGAGAAGGTCGCCTTGGGAAGTGCCTGCAATGTCCCGTTGACCAGTTCCTCTCGTTTTGGCTCAACAGAAATCATTGTCGCTAAGAACCATGTGCAGATGATTCATTTGCTTCAGACTTTTCTCTCGATGCTTCAAATTAACAGAATATTTGATCTGCTCTGTAGTCAGGCCTTAGAACTCGTGAATCATCACGGTGATCTAGTTGCAGTGATCACCGCAGCTCAACGCCTGCAAATCTTTATACAGCGTGCCCTTGCTGCCGTATAAGCTTCACTCCTAATCATATACACCCGCAATTATGGCGTCGTGCAGTAACAACCGAAAAGTAACATTAACCTGCAACGGCTGGTGCGCTTGCCTCTGGGATTTTAAACGCATCAAAAAATCGGCAAAAGCAGATCCCAGTCTCTGAAATTAGGGGAAGCATTGGCCGTACCGTAATAATCATTGATGTCAGCTGTTTGTAACAGCGGCGTATTGTATTGGCAATAAATGATGACTTGATACTTAGAAATGCTATATACTTAGCAAAGTAAAACACCCGAATAGGAGCTTAAATTACAGATATTTACAGGCTAAATAGTGCAAGCTTGGACAATACCTACCAGATCAGACCAATCCTGTAAGGTAGCTAATAATAAACTGAAAAACGTCGACCGCTAGTACAGTTGCACAGATACACAGTTGCACAGTTGCACAGATACACAGATACACAGATACACAGATTCATGGACTAAAAAAAATACGTGCAAGACGACGCACGATGCGTATTATTATATACCTATGTCGACAGATGTAATGCGCAGACCAGGGGCTTTTCGCCCCGTCATCCAATTTTCGATCCATACCGATAATAAAGTCGGCCGGCTCAACAAAATCATCGGCTTACTTTCTATTCACGAAGTGCACATTATGGCACTTTCGATTCTCGACACGACAGACAGCTCAATCATTCGCATCATTGTCGACTACCCCGAAGAAGCACAAAAGCTACTCATCGAGCATCAATTCTCATTCGTACAAAGTGAACTCATCGCAGTCGAATTAGTCAGTGAAGCAGATATTAAGAAAGTCACTGCGGCACTCGTGCAGGCGGAAATCAACATCCACTACACCTATCCTTTCGTCTCGCGCCCAAATAATCGCTCTGCGCTGGCAATCAGCCTAGATGACAACGAACTCGCGGCTGAAACAATCGCTCTGCATCAGCTAAAAATCATCGGTCAAGACGATATTGCCCGATAAAACGATATTTAACAAGAGCAAGACTTGCCGCCCGTAGTAAAACTCTAGTAGGTTTACTGAATGCCTCGCACACGATCTCGCGCCAAAACCGAAGAAAAGTTTCTCAATGCTGTATTGGAGTTGGTTGCGCACGATGGTTGCTGCGCCTTGGGAGTCAACGCAGTCGCACACAAAGCAGGTGCCGACAAAGTGCTGATATATCGCTATTTTGGGAATCTACAGGGCCTCTTACTCCGAGTCGCCGAGAGTCGACAATGGCTACCTTCGCTGGATGAGCTACTGAACTCGCTCAAACTTAAAGCGGATCTGCCCGCCGCTGAGATCATTCATCCACTCGCTCGCGTGTTAACTCACCATATCCGTGCCGATAGAGCCACGCACCAGATACTTCGTTGGCGCAAGGCGGAGACCAATCCACTCACTGAGCATTTCTCAAAGCAATGGAAAGAGGTATGGCAAAAACTCTCTGAGCACCTATCGACTGGCTTAGACTACGCTGCGCGCGAAAATTGGAAACGATTGACGGAACTGACTGCGCTGATCATCGAAGCCGAGTTGTGTGATGAGCGCGTCAACTCTGGCTGCATTGATCACATCGCAAGTGGCATTGCGACGGGTCATGTGTTGCAGGCAGCAACGACCACTGCCTATCTAATCGAAGACCAGTTGCCGACCAACTTACTTTAAGGTATCTTTAGCGAATCGACCGCAGCGGCACCAACTCAATCAAAGTCATCTCAGTCGGGCAATTAAAGCGAAGTGGCGGCAATCCTTCGAATCGATTCGAACCAGCGCCAGCCGAGACATTCAAGTAAGGGATGCCTATTCGCCTGAAACCTCTCGCCCACTCCTTCGGCACTTCACTGTCGATCACCAGCGCTCCATACCACGGCAAGCGAACTTGGCCGCCGTGTGTATGCCCTGCCAAGCAGAGGTCGATCGGTAAATCCACGACATTCAGCGCATAATCCGGCGCATGGCCAAATAAAATGCGGAAGTCACTCGACTGGCTTTGATCCAACCAGTGCTCCACTGTACGCGTGGCCCAGAGTTGATTCTTTGATTGGTATAAACTTAAGCCATGCAAATTAATAGTTCCCCCGCCTGTATTAATCTGGGCCGAGCGCGACGACAATACCTTCAGTGGCGCCAACTGATCCGCACGAATGCTGTAGAGCTCACGCTCGGTATCGCCATACACCGCATACGTGCCGAGTCGCGGATTCACCTCCTTGATAAGAGCCAGCAACTTCGGAAATTCAGAGGCAAAAGTCGCAGGCGGCACGACTTGAAGGAAATCGCCCGTATTGAGGATTAAATCGGGGCTAAGTGCTTTGATCTGTTCAAATATCTCTACTTCATAGTCGGTGATACGACCTGCTTGAATATCTGAAATATGTAACAGCCGTATTGGCTGAGTGAGTTTTGGCGTCTCTAGTCGGACATGCTTCACGACCAAGCGTTGCGGCTCTACGTTAGTCACATAATACCGCAAACCCAATAAATCGACCGCAATAAACACATACAGTAGCGCAGCCCAAATGAGCCTCCTGCGTAGCCCGCGCCACGTCGCCGCCAATAAAGCAAAAAAAATAGCGACGCCGAACAATGTCATCGGCAATTCCCACAGGTTAAAATCATAGGCCTTATGGATCTCGGTGAAATTGGGCCTCAACATTCCCGCGTTCACATACAGTAAATTGCGAACCAACACATAGCAGAGCACCATCACCGCTGACCAAACCCCCAAGCGCCAAGGGCGATTGCCTCGGCTGCGAGTGCCGATATCGGTCATCGCCAATTCAGATAACTCCTTCATCGGATGGATTGCCTCCTCAATAGTAAACGCACTACAAAAGGTATAAACGCAGGAGCTCCCAACAACCAACAAAGCAGTAGCTCGATGGGTACTCGAAAGCCTGAACGCAGACTTTTCTGATACATCATGCTGCCGAGGGCCAAATTCATAATCTGAAAGTTACAATAAAATGACAGAAATGCGGCAGGATGCCGCGTCAGTCCTTGTGCTGCTGAATAACTGAGCTCTACCATAGGGTCTGGGAACAGCGAAGCGTGATACCACTTCCACAACAATACAAAAAACACCGTGCAATAGAGCGGCGCCACTAGCAAAGGTTGCGCCAGCAGTCGTACCAACCGCGCATCAGGTAGTACAATCATACCGAACCAGAATGGCATCGTCATACACGCAATGAACCAGAACGTACTATTCAGATCAGATGCAGCAAATATATCAATCAGCCAAATAGGCATACGCTAAGAGAGTGAGCAGGTAGGAATGTGCGAAGGTATGAAAGTAGCGTATATCAGGGAATTTTCACTTTCTCACTCTCACTCATTATTGGAAACAATGGTCGTGTAGGCTTCGATATAGCGTTGAAGAGTACCCGCTAGTACAGCTTCCGGTAATGCTGGCGGTGGCGGTGTTTTATCCCAATCCAACGACTCCAAGTAATCGCGCACAAACTGTTTATCAAACGAGGCCTGCGCGCCGCCAGGAGCGTAGCCCTCACGCGGCCAGTAACGCGAAGAGTCTGGCGTCAAAATCTCGTCGATCAGGTAGAGTTCTCCCGCTTCATCCAGACCAAATTCAAACTTTGTATCAGCCAGAATCAAATTGGCCGCCTCCGCCCGCTCCACTCCCATTTGATATAGGGCGATACTCAAATCGTGCACCCGCTGAAATAACTCCATGCCAATCAACTTCCCCGCATCCGCACAATCGATCGGCATATCATGGCCGCTCGCGACTTTAGTCGTCGGTGTAAACAGAGGTTCCGGCAGTTGGCTGCTGTCCTGCAGGCCTTTAGGCAATCTATATTCAAAGAGCTTACCCGTCTCTTGGTAAGCCTTCCAACCTGATCCAGATAGATAACCACGCGCTACTGCCTCGATTGGCAGGGGCTTCAGCTTCTTCACGATCATACTACGGTGCTCCAACTCTGGGTGGGCCTTCCCCAGCTCGACGATCCGCGCCGAATGCTCATCGACTAAATGGTGCGGAGTAATCGCAGCCGCACGAGCGAACCAATAGAGACTGATCTGCGTCAATAATACGCCCTTCCCAGCTAGGCCCTCATGCATAATTACATCGAAGGCCGACACACGATCGCTGGCGACCATCAGCAAGGCATCGCCCAGATCAAACACATCACGCACCTTACCCGAGGCGACCAGCGGATAAGGCAATCCCTGAACCTTAAGGAGTGGTTCAGCTGGCATCGGAAAAGGCAAAGAGTCAATATTCATAACACAATATTTAGTTCCTCAAAGCCCATGGGCAAACGGTTTCTCTACAGATCAGGAAAAAATGTATCATTTCTTAAAAAAGTCTTGCAGGCCGTCCCCTGAAACGTAGCTTCCGTGACTTCGCATCACGTCCCGTTCGTCTAGCCCGGTCTAGGACACCTGGTTTTCA
>TARA_B110000208_G_scaffold69905_1_pt1 | contig 23531 bp, 28 predicted proteins | sample TARA_B110000208 | Tara Oceans TARA_B110000208 (sample SAMEA4397426) | marine metagenome | biome: Polar Biome; feature: [SRF] surface water layer (ENVO:00010504); material: water (ENVO:00002006), including particulate matter (ENVO:01000060) such as... | depth 5 m
TTGAAACAGCGTTAAGCGTTATAATATTTGCGTTATCAATATCTCCAGTACCTCCAAACTCCATAATGCTTCCAGCAGAAACATCAAAACCTAAATCTGTTGCTCTACCAGTTATAACTTGGTCTTTTTTAAATGGTACTCCCTGAGCCAAAAGGTAAGTATAAACATCTCTAATACTATTGGCATAGTGTCCTATTGGATTGTTTAAATATTCAAATCCTATAATAGTATTGTTAGATAAATCTATTGCAATACGCATTGTAAACATTTTCCTACTCCAATCTTGTCTAGTTGGTATTGAAGTTTGTTGTTGTAAAACTCCTGCATTATCTATGTAAACATAAACAGAAGCTACATTTAAGTTTGTAACCGTTATATTTGTTGCTCCAGCGTAATGAATATCAAAGTAACCTTGGTCGCTATGTATTTCTCCAGATACTGCTGGTTGAGAAAATGTAGTTCCACCAACTACTACAGTAGATACATAAGTACTAGATACTCCAGAACCTCTTGCTTTCAATAAAGAATGGTCAACACCTTCTGCGTAGTCTTGTATATTGCTTTCAGGGACAACTACTAAGTTAGTAGTGTCTAATGCTACTGGTGGTATTAAGTCTAGAATATTCTGAACTGTAATCTTACCTATAATTCCTGATCGTGATGCTGGTAACTCGTCTCCTGTTTGTGCTGCCATGTTATTTAAATTTTATGGTAATGCTGTCAATTGTGTTACTCCAAAAGTAAACACTTGACCTGCTGTAATATTTACTGGATTAGTTCCTGCTGTTAATCCTGATGTAGCTGCTGCATGAGATGCTGTAAACATTGCTGGAGGCATAAGACCTGCATTAGTTCCGTCAGCTACAGGAATAGTTGCATCTGCTCCTGTATCACTAGTAACTATACCACTTGCTGCTCCTGCAGTATAAGCTAAGTTAGTAGATGCAGAAATAGTTAAATCCATAGATTCTTGTTCTTGAATCTTAGCATATACTATAGGTCCAGTTGATTGAACTCTATATACTGCCCATCCTGAAGTTACTGTAGCGTCTCCACTTGCATCTGTTACAAATACTCTATCTCCTACGTCTAAACCTGTTAAAGCATTTCTACTAGTTATAGTAGCTGTAGTGTAGTCTCTAATAGCACCTACAAAGTCTGCTATTGCCTCTGCTGTCATCTTGTATTGAACACCTGAACGCTCAACGATGAATAAATCTGAATTACTTAAAGCCATTGTTTATTTATTATTTATTATTTATTTTATATTATATTTAAGATCCTGGTAAAGACTCTAAGTCTTCATTAAACGATATGTGATCATGATCGTGATCAGATGGACTGTTTTCTGGATCAACAACACTTCTATTAACACTAGATGTACCTGTGTTATTACCTGATTTATCATTCTTACCACTAACTGCTCCACTACGTCTATCTGCTTCAGTGTTCTTCATAGTAATAGTTTCCATCTGATCAACACCTGGTATCTTAGAGTAGTTAACTGCTTGAGCAAAATACCAATCTCTTTCTCTCTCTAACATCATGAACACTTTATCCTTAAGATTATCTTGTGTCCATAGGATGTATCCTAATCTGTATGCTATTTCAAACTCTGCAGCTTTTATCCACTGCTCATCAGCAGGAACCATTGGATGACCATTCTCATCTGTAGCAAGTGCTTTATATATTATTGAAACGCCTCCTTCACAAAATGATGCAAATAAATAATTACTATTAACTGTGTATGTTTCCTTAGCGTCTCTTCTAACGTAATCTCTGTTATCAGAATGATATTTAGTATGAAAAGTATTTGAGTTCCATCTCATTCCAGATACAGTACCATTTAAACATTCTTTATCTGAATCAGATAATTCACAGTAATTAGTTACTTCTCCTACAGTATCAAGTAAATGCAAATCTGATGGAAGCTTTACTCTTCCTGCTTCATCTACTTTTAAATATACTTGCTTATCTGCATACACTATAGGTGAGTTAGTATGTTGCATAAAAGAACCTATCCATTCAAGAACATCATCATTATTAATATGATCTGATGTCCAAGGATGATTCCTCATTACATTTTCTACTATTACTTCATAGCATACTAACTTTCCGTTTGTCATTTTCTATAATAATAAATTTTTCTATCTTCAGATTTAAGTATCTTACTTAGCTCTCTGTTGCTAGATCTAATTGCTTTAAATTGATACGCTGACTTACATTTTAAGTCAATGTTTATTCTATCCCAGTAAAACTTATACTGTTGTCCTCTAGTATGATTATTCTCATAATACACTAATGGTTTTTCTTTTATTAATTTAAGTTCCTCAGGAGACTTACCTGGATACAATTCTACCCAGTATTCTTTTGTCTTTACCCAATCAGGAACTAATACTCTTTTATTAAGTTCACCGTTCTTCAGTAACTTAGGTTTATATTCTATAACTTTAAAACCTCCTATGTTATTTAGCTTTACTTCCTTACCGTTTAACATTAACTGTGAAAACTCTTTAAACATATCCCTGTAAAAATCTCCAAACACTTTCCTTGACACAGGATTGTGTACTTTACTTGCATAGTATTTATAAAAGTCATCTACAGTCACATCACTGTTATGCTTCCCTTTTTCTCTTTTTATCATGCTGTCGAATGATGTTCTTTATTTTTTATTACTTCTTACCTCCCATTTCTGTTTTATCATCTTTAGTATTGTTAGAATCATCTTGAGGAATCATTTGATTCATCATAAGTTCTTGTACTAACTTAGGCTTTATCAATGTCCACATAGATCCTGTAAGAGGATATACATCATTCTGTACATCATAACAAGTTGCTCCAGTATTACAACTATTAAATGTAACTGCGTCTAATGGATTACTAAGTACACCTCTTACGTTAACGTATTTTGTTAACTTAAAGTTTACTCTGTTTGAATAAAAATATAATCTATTGTTATACTCAAATGCAAATATTCCTTCTCTATTAAATCTTCCTTTACCTGTATAGCTTAGTCTAGAATAATCTATTAACTTATAAGCCTTATCCATCATATCAACTGAACCTATTCTACTAAACATCTTTCCTGCGTTTCCTTGAATAAAGCGAGGTATCTCACATTTAGTTCTAAGTAACATACAGTTAGTAGGAATTGGTAGATTAGCACATTCTACAGAAGAAGCTAACTCAACTTCTACACATCCTAAATCTTGGACGATATCTTGATTAGTTTTTCTTCCTCTATTAGATTCATTCTTAATCCATACTTCTCTATACTGCATGATAAGATCTACTATCAACTCTCTGCTGATAGTAGAATCATCACTATTAATATTTAAAGCTTCCTCAACTTGTGAGTATAATGTTTCTAATGTAACCATAATCTGCGAATATACTAAAAATATTTATCTTTTCCTAATAAAATAGCTATAACCTAGTCCTCCATTTTTAGATACTGGCTATTGCTTATTTTAAATTTAACATTGTCATCTTTACATTTCATAATGTGTTGAACTGTTCCTGCTGCAGTTACTGTTGTTTTGTGTAACTTAACATGACTTCCTCCACATGATGGACAAGATGTCTTAGCTTGACCAACCATAACTCCTAAATGAATAGGCATCTTCATATACGATCTAACTTTTAAAAATACTTGCTCTGTAACAATGATATCCTGAATGTTATATTTTAACATCATCTTCATAGCTTTTTTACCTTCTTTCTTTGTTCCATATTGAATGGCATCCCACATAGCTAAACCTCCGTGCTGTAATTTTGTTTGCACTCCAAGAAACTTAGCTAAGTAGTTCATCGAGTATGAAGGTAATCTAAATATACTTTTAGACTGCTTCATAATATCAAAAGACTTAACAAGAGTGTTAACCTCTAAGCTGTGTTTTAGTGCCCTGGTATTTATCCACTTGTTATCAAATCTATCATTATTGTACCCAATCACCATATCTGCTTGGTTGTATTCTCTTAGAAAGGTAGTGATCATTTTTTTGTCACACATATTCTTATCCCACTTCAAGCAATGTACTTCTTCTTCTCCTAGCCATTTGTAAGCAATACTAATAACATTAGGATCTCCTACAAGGTTGTTACCATTAATGTATTGTTTTCCAGACCACCAAACATCTGCTCTTTGTCTAGACGTTTCAATATCATAAATCATTACTCTGGCTTGCTTACTATTATATTTATCAGTAGCTCTTGCCTCTCTAAGAGCACGTTTACAAGACTTCATTGATGCTGTATATCCATCAGCTGTCAATTTTACTGCTAGTCTCTTAGCACCTTCCTTTTTGTATCCTGGTTTGTTATCTAAAAATTCTCTAATTTGTTTAACTGTCATAACTATTTGTTTTACTACTTTCTTATTGTTTGTATTGTTAAGATTGTGGTAAGAGCACCAACTCCAATTAAGGAGGCAGTTATAATAAAATTCTTTCTTTTGATTTCTTTTTGTAGAAAATTATTCTTCTCTGTCACAAGCATATAATTTTGTTCTAGCTTTATCTTTTGAATAGAATCTTGTTCAATAATCAATGTTTTTTTATAACTTGAACTTTTTGATTCCTCGTATAAGCTCCACAAATATACATTATTTTTTTTAATTTGATTGTGTTTTAGCAAAAAAGAATAAATATATTTTGCTTCTACAGTAGTAAATAATAATCCTGCGTTAGTCGCTGTTGGATTTAATGTAGTAAAGTTCAGATAGTTAGTATCAATTTTCTGGTCTCCAATTTGAGAATAACTGTTGTAATTCAATGTTAGAAAAAATAGTACTGTCAAACTTATTATTAGCTTTTTCATTGTTTTCTTGTATTAATTTAAATTCTTTTAAGAGTTTTAATTCTCTTTTTTGACTTAAAATTAACTGCTCTGTTAACTCAGCAACTTTCTTTTTTGATGCCTCAATAGCAGTTGTATTTTCTTTTTCAATTATTTCTATTACTGAAATAGGTTCTTTATTTATATTATTAATAAAATATATTATACCTAGTAGTGCAATAGTAAATAGTATAACTTTGTATAAATCTATTTTAATATTAGACATTCATTTTATGTTTTAATTTATATAGTATATCAGATATTTGAGATTCAGTTAAACTATTAACAAAACCTTTTGTCTTTCCTATGTCACTTGGATCCCACTTTATTACTAGTTGAATCATACGTTGCCACACTAAAAGATTACGTTTCATCTTATTATCATTAACACCCAGTACAAGCTTCCATTTATAATTGTAAGCAAGTTCTCCGTAAGTACATTGAATAAGAAAGGTTTGCTCGTTAAAGCAGTTTATATCAGTAAACATAATTAAATTTTATTTTAAGTAATTCATTATAGCATCAAAGTGTATATCAACTATTTTATCTTGTTGTTCTTCGTTCATTAGTATGTTCTTACACTCATACTCATTAGTCATAAAGAAATTCTCTGTTAGTACAAAAGGACATTTAGTATGTTTTACCATCCAAAACCCTGCAGTCTTTTCTCCTCTTAATCTTCTATCAGGAAACTGTACTTTCATCTCTTTAGCAAGTAAAGAACTTAATCTTTTAGAATCTTTACTAGCGTTAGTATAAGTATATGCTGACCAACCATGGGCTGACTCTTTGCTAAATCCATCAGAATGTATAGATATTCCAACAAACTTTTTATCAGGATTATTCTTAATGTACTTATTAATCTTACTAGTCCTAGCTCTTAATGGCATATCTTTGTTAGACTTGTTAGGATTATAAACCTCAATGCAGTTAGCTGTTAACTTAGCTCTTAGTTTCTCATAGATCTCTCTATTTCCTACACCTTCAAAGTATTGTGTACCATCAGACCAAACAGGAGATCTCTTCCCTGAAGTTTGATAAACTCCATTGATTAAACCTCCATGACCTGCGTCTAATATTACTACTGTATCCATTATTTATTTTTAGCTTATTACATGTACGTTCCAAATTGTTCCGTTATATATACAACTTATTACAATTGGGTTAGCTCCTTCTGACACAGTTAATACTCTTCCAAATACTTCTATACCAAATGTACCAATGGTTACGTTTCCAGGAATTGCAATTTTGTATTCCATTCCTTGTACTACAACTCCACTAGGACTTATTACTAAATGCTCTGTTGTTTCATTAAGAGCTGTATCACCTGTTATTAAATACAATGAAAATCCTTCATTTGTAGGTAGTAATACTGGATTACTATTTATTGAAGCAAAGCTAATTTCTTTTGTGTTATTATTCTTTGGCATATTAAATTGTTGTTTTATTAGGGTTAAATGCTTTGACTTTTTGTTCTATAATATCTATTTCTCCAGTAAAGGTATCTTGAAAAAAATCAGTAAACACTAAGTCTATACTTGTTCCTGTAGTTATTGTTATTGTATTTTGAACTATTTCTACTTGTCCAGAATCTATCAAGTTATTAGAGTTTTCATTAATTACTACAACACCTAACGTTGTATCTGTAGCAGTACTAGATATATAGTGTAGCTTTACTCTGTTTCTTATTGCTGTTGCTCCTGGTCCAGGTTTACTTGCACATATTGTATCAATACTAGATGAAAGAAAACTAGTAGGTAAAACAACAGTACCATTTAATAATCCTGATATCCATACTCCAGAACCAAAAGATGTATTGTAATGACGAACATCAAAAGTTGTTTCAAACTCTATATAAGAACCTACACTATCAAAAAACGCTACAGGAACAGATGATATTGTTGCAGGTACAGGACTAAAAGTAATAGTTCCTCCTGTTGAACCAGCTATTACCATAGTATAATCTATCCACTTAGCTGCATTATATTCTGTTACTGCTTGGTTAATCATAAACCATTTGCTTGTAAAATCAGAAGCTATTGGACTACCTGATGTTGCTACTGTATTAGTAATAGCAAGATGAGATTTGTCGCTAGGAGTTAATGTAAATCCTGTTCCAGATGCGTTATCTGCCCAAGCCCAATGAGTTTCAGTTCCTGAACCACCACCTGTTCCTCCTGGAGCTGCTATGTTAGTAGTAGTTCCGTCTGTATAAGTTATTAACCAAGTATCAGCTATTGAAGGATGAACAACTATACTAGTTATACCATTTCCAGTTGCTCCTGCTGATCCGTTTGTTCCAGCTGCTCCAGCTGTTCCTCTTATTGCTGAGATATCTATAGATGATCCACAATCAGTACATGCCATATTATTTTATTTTTTAATTATTATTATTATTAGTTACACCCACAATCTGGTTGTCCACATTTATTTATTTCGCAAATTGAAAACAATGTTGCTTGTATGTCTGCTGCTTTAGTTAAATCTATACAAGCTGCTTTACTTATTACTCCTTGTAAAAGTATTTGAGCATCTTGAGCAGTTTCTACTTTATCTGCATAATCTTTATTATCACAAGAGTTAAATGCATCTAACCATAAAGAATCTACACACGCTTGTGCGTTACAACTATAAAACTTTTCAAAAGTTCCTAGTTCATAAATAGTAGAAGGATCTTCCGTGTCTACTGCAAGTGTCTCTACTATATACTTAAACTTATAATAACCGTCTGGATTATTCCAAGTATAGTTACTTAATTTAAATCCTTCTACAAAAGGAGAAGGGAATACGTTTACAACAGGCGATGCTGTTTTATCTAGTAGATATATTACGTCTAACAAATTACCAGCCACATCATATATCTCTATGTATACTTTATCACTAACATCAACAGGATTATGTTCCCATCCAGTTGGTAAGAAAAATTTAGGACTATTTAGTACAGTAGTTTCTTCTGTTATTTCTAATGTACTACAATTATTATTTAAGCAAATATTTAATTTACCTTCTGTAGTATTATAAATATCCCCTATAGTAAATGGTAACTTATCTAAACTAAATTCACATCCAGTATCTATTCTAAAATGTAATGAGTATTCAAACGATCCTACACCATGTGACCAACTTATTGGAGTAGGAGTAGTGTAGCTAAAGTTACCTGCGTATGTAAGAGGTAATGCAGTATCTAAAGTTATAGTTTCAAGTAAAGTATTAGCTTGACCATACACTTCCACATAGAAATATATAATATTACTCGTGTCTACACCAGCATCTCCAGGATTACATGCATCTGGTACTCCCCATCCAGTAAGGTTAGTTGTACCATCATATGCACCTGTTATATCTAAGATATTTAGTTCTGTAGCAGCTACGTTAAAGTTTAACTGTATTTTTGGTATAAATGCCATAATTTTTATTTATTTATTTGTATTCTAAATTAGTGAACCTTCCGTTAAGAGATTCAAATGTAGTTTGCATATCTTTAGGTAGTAAATCAACTCCCATTGCAAACATATCAAAGCATGCTAACATTTTTTTAAAGTGAGTGTCATGATAAGAAGCAGAAAAGATAGCATCTATTCTAGTTGCAAAAGCTTCAACTACATCAAATCTAAACCTTTCAAATAGTTCAATTATATAGTCAACATCATCAGTATCTAAACCTTTACTTAGCCAGTGAGCAGTAGTTTTATTAATGTACTCTATGTGCATATTAGCAATCTCGTCTAGTATTTCATTCTTTAGTTCATCTACAGTCATCTTACTAAAATTACGCTCTAAAAACTTTTCAAACTTTTCAGCACATACTGTAGTTTTAAACAATGTAAAGTCAACACACATCTTAGTTTTAACAAGATCATATGTACCATGAGAGTAAAACTTCATGTTTTTAACTTTGTTTCTTGAATTACGAAAAGTATTAAATAAGTCATGATGTAACAAGTCTTTAATCTGTTTATCTTTTTTATAACTAAGTGTACTTATTAGTTTTGATAAAGGATCTTTTAAGTAATGTAGTGTAATACCAAATATTATTATTATAAATATCATCCAGCTATTAAGACCATATGTTGACAGTGCTTTAAATAATGCGTCCATTGTAGTTTATTCTTTATTTTTATTTTTAGTTATATTTAAGCAACTATAGCAATCTGTCTTCGTTGTTAAATTCTTTTTTATTAAACTCTCTGCTATTTATGTATTTTCTATACGAACTTAAACAGTGAGTAGCTTCTTTAAAAATTACATTTAATCCTCTGGAAAATCCTCTTACATGTACAGTAGTATCATCTAGTTGTTCCGCTTCTCCTATAGATGCTGAGATACTTACTCTTGCAGTATTAAATAATGAGTCCTCTCTACTTGTACTAAAGTCCTCTAGTAATTCTGCTGATCCTCCTATGTTCCAAATAAAGTCCAAAAATAAGCTAAATTTCATTATAAACCAAGCAATGTTCTGAAAAATTCCACCTATCCAAATATCTATAAATTTTATTACTCGTTTAGGTTGATTAATATGATATACTATCCAACCAAATCCGTAAACAACTCCTATAGCTTTTATTACAATTGTAACAATTACTGCAAGCACTAGTCCTACTAATGCTTCTAGTAAAAATTTTAATCCTTTTTTAGTTTCTTTCATAATCTTAACTTAATCTTGGGATTGCTACATTTACTTGGTTTCTAGTATTCCTGTTTGCATGGACACTGTTTAAAATTTTTTTATTATTAAAAATATATATAAGCACTAATACATCTAGTATTAGATATAGTGTTATATCTATTATTAGATGTAAGTGTCTTAATTATATTATTTGTATTAAGGGGTATAAAAAATATATGAAATATAATTTATATTTGTACTTACAAGCACAATTATATAACCTTTTCTTTCATCTATTACTATATCAGTTACCGTAGCATCTGTTATATAGATTTTTATTATTGTACTGAATTCTTTAAAAAAAGCCAAGGGGTAATCTGACAGCCGACACCCCCCAACCCTAGATCTTTATAGATTATTCATTTAAATCAGTAGCAACACTTGTAAGACCGTTTCCAGCGAACAATACAGTTGCGAAGTTTGCAGTAGAATCTAAAGTAGTTACAGCAGCAGTTGCACCTGAGTTATCAAGTTCAACGTATACTAAAACACTTCCAGTAGCTCTATCAACATTTAATAGTGCATGGATATCTTCAGTAGACTTAATGTTTATTACTCCATAAGCAGAATCAATCTTTGCAGTTTCTTCTCTTACTGTAGTTGGTACATTGTAGATAGCTTTTTGCCCTTCAATTCCCATTCCAATAAACTCATCCCACATTGCTCTTTCTCCACTTCCAGCTCCTTCAGTTGCTCCTTGAACTAAAGATACTGCTGTAGAATCATCACTGAAAGAAACATCAAATCTGTTCTTAGTAAAGTTTCTCATTGCAAGAGTATCAAATACGTTCTTAGTTCCTTCCAAAATTACACCGTAATTAGTTCCAGCTCCGTTAAAGATTGTTACACCTGTTGCAGTTGCTTCTTCAATGGCCATTGTTAAAGTAATAGTACTAGCAGTCAAAGACTCTATAGCGTATACTTTGTTGAATGTTACTGTTGCTCCTCCAATAGTTTTAGTAGTTGGGATAGCCAAAAGACTAGCACCACCTGATGGTAAAGCTGCGATTAATGCTGTTGCACTAGTAAGTACTTTAGATCCTTTTGTAATATTAGCAGTTGCAGATAAAGATACAGCAGTATCAGTTACAGCAAATGCATTAAGGTATCCATTTTTTTCAGCGTTCTTAGCCATGTTCTTCATTGCATTAACTGCAAGTCCGATAGCTACTTCTGATTGTGTTCCTACAGATCCTGTAGTTACGTCAAACTGTACTGGAGAATAAAATGATCTGTTTATAGAATCATTATCCATCTTATCAAGTCCAATATAATAAGTTGTATTAGCTACTGCAGGAAGTGATCCTGAAGCTAATGCTGGGTTAAATCCAATAGAACTAACTTGCTCTAATGCTTTAATGTGCTTTGTAAAACTTACTTTAGATCCAGCGATATCAAAATCGTGAGATATTACTAATGGCTTAGTAGCACCTAAACTTTGAACAACTTTACCTCTAGTTGCAGTTAATGCAGTAGTAGCATCAAGTAATCTCATACCATTGTCTACTAATACTACAGCTCCTGCAGGTAAGTTAGCAGCAGTGATAACAGTTCCAGCAGCTGGTAAAGCACTTGTCAATGTTCCCAAAGATGCAATGTTTACATTTAACGAATTGTTGTTTTTTCTAATCATCTTTTATTATTTATTTATTTTTTTGTTTGTTTGTTTTATATTAATTAATTATTCTAAATCTTTTAAGTCTGTCTCGTTTTGAGCTTTCTGTTCTTTCACTATTCCTAACATAATGTCTCTAGCTGTATCTATTATCACATTGTGTGTAGACTCGTCTAGTATGCAACTCCTTTGATTAACTGTAGTACTTCTATCTACTATAATCTCTGGTGGGTTTGTTAAGTATCTCATAGTATAATTAACTATGTTAAAACTTCCATCTGTGATCAGTTCATGTCTTTTAACAGTTCCTGTAGATGAATAAGTACTTGTTGTTCTTGAGAAACCTATCCTCAATACTCTTGGTTCTATAATATTACCAGAAGCCCTTCTATACTTATTACCCTTTACTCTATTATGCTCATCATGTGATGTTACTTCAACATCAATTAACTTATTATTGTTATCACAATCTAATATGTTTACTTCAACTGTTTCTAGTATAGTATACATAAAGTCTTGTGGCAGATCATAAAAAGCTCCATTTCTAAGAACTCCTACCTGACTTGCTGATAAAGACGAAGCTGAATTTTTTATTAACTCAGCTAGTCCTTGATTCCTAACTTCAGACTCCTCAAAACCATGTCCCTTTCTGTTATTCTTTTCACTATAGAAAGTCTTTACATAATGGGCTAAAGCTTGATTTAAAACAGAAGACAGTTCATAGTCTTCGTATCCTGGCGATCCATAACTAAACGACCTATCTAGTCTTAATTCTAGTTCATCAGCCATTTCGTTTGCAGTCATACTTTATTAACTTTTTGCGTTTTCTATTAAACCTTGTAATCTAATCTTTAATTCTTGATTTCGTGAGTCATTAAAATATGCAACTGTTTGTTTTAAGTTACCTACTTCTTTACCACTATCAAGAGAATACAAAGCCTTACTTTTATTTATTGCTCCACAATCTGCTGCCTCATAAATAAACACTTTCGTGTTAAAATTTGGATCTTCTACTATCTCGTTAAATTTAGCAGGAGACTCTTCAATGATTGCTTCTATCTCTTCTTCTAACCAATCCTTCGTATATACTGAAGGGAGTTTTTTATTACCCATTGACTTAATAAAATCTTCAAGAGCTTCTTTTGTTTTCTGCATTTTCTCATATTCTGAGTATGCGTCTTTCTTCTCATTGAAGTTGTCTCTCTTTTTGTTAGAGACTAATGCTTCGTCAATTAAGCAAAATTTGTAACTTGGTCTATCAAATCTTCTATCAAAAGACGGTGCTACATGTTTCTTATTAGCTAACATAATTTTCCATTTCAAATAATCCCAAGGATCAGATAGGTCTAATATGTATGCTCTATTCTCTAATGACACTTTAGTTCTCTCATCAATTAAGTATGCCGATGTTTTGGAATACCTACTTAAATCAATTTCTAATAAATCTTCAAAGAACTCTTGTTCTGTCCAACCTTCTTCTGGACAATTTCTACCAGTATCGTATCTAACTTTATCGTCTAATACTTGTACTAGTCCTCCTCTCATACTATCTAAAGGTACACTCATTGTTTTATGTACTCCCTGAAAAAGAAATGCTTGACTCTTTGCTTTCTCTTTCTCAACTAGTAGATCTTTAAATGCTCCACCATTTGCGATAGGTTCTATTCTAACTTTCTTATCTATTAGGAAGGACTTCTTTTCAAGTCCCTCCGTCTTAGATGTTTTCTTTTTATCACTCATATTTTTTAGCTGTCTTTATTATATGTTTGTTATTATTCTTATTATACGTTAAGTTTCCAATCAATTACTTTAGTTGGATCAGTTAACATCATTCCACCCCACTTAGCGTAGTGTACTTCATAACCATCTACTCTAGATGCCATGAATCTTGATTTACCTGAACCTCCTGCAGAGAAAGGATCTCTTAATCCTGGAATTACTCCGTATTCTTCTTTAGCTCCTTTAGGTACCATTTTATAGATTCCTGCGTCTCCACCAAAGTTAAATACTAAGTATCTGTAAGATTCAACAGTACCTTTCAAGTTTCCTGGTGCTTTAGGGAACATAATTTTATCATCCAAGAATGGTAAGATATGGAATTTAAATCTAACTCCATTGTAATACTCATATTCAGTGAATTGGTATCCAAATTTCAATGCATTAGAGTGATTAGAATCTCCTCCTTCAACACCTGAAACGAATGATCCGTTCTGTGCAGAGTTGTCAATTAAAGTTCCTCCAGCTTTTTGAATAGCTTCAGATGCTTGTATCAATCCAAATTCTCCAGTGTATACATCTACAGTTCTCTTACCTCTTTCAATTTTACCAATTGATTGATCTAAAATCTGATCAGCAAATTGCTTGATATCAAATTTGTTGTAGTAATGAGTTGATGATCCTTCCATTTGTTGGAATAGTCCAGCTCCTGATGCGATATCCCACTTAGTGTTCTTATCTTTGTTGAAAATTCTTTGATCAGAATTCCAGTTTTTACGTCCATAAATTAACATTCTTGCGAACATTTCTTCACATTGGTACATTGCTTCAACATCTAAGAAATTAATCCATGCTGCAACAACTTCACCTTTAGCTGTTTTAAATCCAAACTCTAATGGTTCGTTTTTACCTTTTTGAATAGAAGATCCAGGTACTGTGTACTGCATTCTACTCATAGATACTCTATTCATTAATTTGAATGGAGATGTAAAATGTGGTTCAGATCCTCTGTAAGAAAGTGTTCCTGGTACTAAGTTATACCACTTAACCCATCTTGATCCCATTTTCAAATCTTCAATAGAAATAGATACTAACTCGTTATCCAAGATTAATTCTACTTCATACTTGTATAAAGATCCTACTTCTTCAACATCTTGAATTAACAAGTGTACATCGTCTTCAGGTCCTCTGATTACGTCAGAAGGGTTAAACAATGGCTCGTCAAATACCATGTAAAATCTTTCTCCATGTTTACCAACTGTTGCAGGAAAAGTTCCTCCAGATAAAGTTTCACCTCCAACTGTTTCAGCGTCAATTAATGGAAGATTCTTATCTCTTTGACCGATAAGTGTCCAGTAATAAAATCCTTGTTCTTGTTCAACTTCCTTAGTAGGAAATTTGTTAACGAACTCAACCAATGATGTTGGTAAGTGCATTTGCCAAATCGTTCTAAGCATATCAGAAAGAACCTCTGGTCTTTGCTGATAAATTGAATAGAAATGATTTCCTTCTACAAGACCTGAATAATCAGTTGGCTTGTAGGCTTGTGTAATAAATTCTAATGCCATTCTTTGTTATTTTGTTTTTATTTGTTTGTTATTTATTTTTTATATCCTCTATCAAGTTTAGCAATAAGGTTGTCTGTTACAGATGACCTTTCTTTTCTAAGTTGACCTTTATTCTTATTTCTACTAATTGCTTCTTCTTGATCAATAATCTTATCTAGATCGTGAGATGCTTTAGTCTTAGCTATGTTTTTTAATTTTGAAATATCTGGACTAAATTTACCGTCCTTCATATTAAATAATCCTAACTGCTCATAATAGTTAACTAGCATATCAAAATCCTGTGGGTTCTGACGTTGTTTGTTTCCTAACTCTGTATACTCAGTTCCATTTTGGTCTTTGTATACTGCAGTAGTCATTTTATTCTTAAGCTTATCTTTGTGAGTCTTGTTATAAGGTATTCCTTCTACAATATACTCTCTACTATCTACTGCATTAAGAAGACTATTAAAGTTATCCTCTTGCTGCTGATTGTATTCAGCTTGTTTTTGTTTATTTCTTTGCTTACCTTCTTCAACAACTGCATTATACTTAGCTGTTATACCTGGTAAAGACTTTGCTGCTTTTCCTTCCAGTTTACCTAGATCTCTAGCGTCTTCTATTTCTTCTTGTATTCTTTCTTCAGAAAAACCTGACATTCTTAATGACTCTCCTAATATTCTTTCTGCTAAGGCTTCGTTTCCTTCAATAGCGTCTACATCAATGTTAGAATAAAAGTCAATCTTCTTTGACATTTCCATAGCTTCAACTTCTGAATCAAAACCATCTTCTATATCTAAGAATACTTTCTTAGCTCCTGAGAAAGACTTTTTAAAATTAGCAATCTTATTACTAACTGTCATTTCCTTTTCTTTAGAAAACAAATCTCTTAATCCTTCTAGACTAGGATCAAAGTCGTCATCTATACCAGATAAGATACCTTCAGCTTGTAAGTCTTTAGCTAATGCTAAATATTTCTTTGCTTTGACATCTAAATCTTGTTCTGACTCTGCGTCATCAACTTTAGATTGTACATCATCAGCTAACTCTTCTTGATCTGAGCTTCCACCAGCCATAGCTGCTTTCATCTCTTCTGGACTTGCAAGCGATAAACTCGCATCTCCGTTATCATATACTGTATCATCTACTAACTTAGGATCATCGTGTCCCTCACTTTCAACTATTACTTCTTGTTCTTCTGTAGAATTTGATTCTACCTCAGTGTTTTCTTCTTTGTCCGATTGCAATTCTTGTTGCGAAAGGATCTTTAGTCCACTGAATAAATTACCGTTATCTGTCATATGTGTTATTTATTATGCAATATTAATACTTTATTTTGAATTTACAATAGAATCTTTATTCTATATTTTCTATTATCTGTATAGCTAAATTAATTTTGCATTTTTTGTTATTTTTATTTTTTAGCTTTTGATATCTTTATTCTATCTATTTCTTCTTGTGCTTTGTTGTGTCTAATAGTCTCTTCCAGTTGTCTTTGTTTAGTCTGGTCGTCTAATTTAGTATCAAGCATTTGATTATCTAAGATCTTCTTATCTATTTCATCTGCTATACCATTAAAGTTAGTATCTTGTCTTCTTTGACCTTCTCTCTCTTTAACTTCAGCATCCATAAGTATTTTCTCTCTCTTAACATTAGTTTGCTCTCTCTTGTCTGCAAGCTCTAAGTTAAACTTCTCTTTCTCCCACTCTCTTTCTACTTTCTTATCTTCAAGCATAGCTTGTTGGATCTTCTCATTAGATTCCATTTGTTTAGTCTGCATTTCTTCAGCTCTCTTTTGAGTAGCCTCTGCGTTCTCTGCAAGTTTAACAGATACTTCTTGAACAGATTCAGATTTAAATAGCGTCACTGCATCTGAAAGAGTTGCTTGTCCGTTCTGAATAGCTGCATGAGTAAGTCTCATGATAGAATCATATAATTGCTTATCATCTCCAGAATCACTTACGTGTACATCAAAGTCAGACTCAGAAAACTCGCTGTAGTTTGAAACCATCTCCATACCCATATCATCCAGTATATACTGACCGTTTTGTGGATTATCTTTATATGCATGCTTACATGCTTCTAAGAATCTCTTAATTACTCTTCTCATAAACTCTGAGTCAAGCTGAAACCATTTTTCAGTAATATGAGATGTTTGAGTTACCTCACGCTCTACATTGTTTACTGCTTCTCTATTTTGTATTTGTCCTTCTCTTGCTCCTGTTACACCAGCTACTTTACCCATTGTACTTTCAATGTGAAACATAAGGTCTGTAAACATCTGAACATTTCTAGAATTATCTACTGATATATTTGCTGCAGTAAGAGTATTAAATGCTCCTGCTGACTTTCCTTGTGAAGGTCCTTTTAAGATCTCGTTAGTTGGATCTAAGAATGCAAACTTATTTACTTTAGCATAATGTATCCACTGCTCTGGTTCCCATCCTGATGGAATCATTGAAGAGTTTATTGCTGTAAATGAACCAAAGTGAGTAGCTATTTCTAAATCTCTTTTATAATAAGCTATATCATAACTATATGATAATGGTCTCATTATATCCATTAAAGACTGTACCTTGTATTCGTTAGTAGAATTATATATTCCAATATATGGAGGAAGTCCTTTTGATTTGTTAACTAGTGATTTACTTGAGAAAGGAATAGGTCCTAAGTCACAATATACTGAATCTCCTAGTTTAACTCCTTGTCTCCATTCGTTTACCCATTTCCAATCAATCTCTTCTCCTGAAAATTCATCTCTCTCATAAGTTTCAGATACCCAAGTGTATTGTACTTCTCCTTGCTCATCATAATACTTAAGCTTACCAATCTTTCTTCTAGATCTCCAACATGTTCTTAATACTCTAATGTTACCATTAGCGTCAAATGTTTTACTAAATCTATTCTGTACATGTGAATCGTTAGTATCTAGTAAAGATAATCCTGCATCACCAGACGCACCTGCTGGTGTAGTTCCTCCTATTCTATCTCTTCTTGAGCTATTATATACACTAGAATTTTCTTCAATCTTTTTAATATCCTTTTCTGTAAGTACATCCCAGTAATCATCTATTGCTTGACCAACTGATTGATAATTAAATTCACATATAACATCTGAATCTTCTAAGTGTAGTGAGCTACCTCCACTAGTAAATACATTTCTAGGATCAACACGCCTCATAACTGGTTTTCCACCAAGTACTCCAATATACATTATCTGTTCTCCTACTGTAAGAAGATCTTCAAATGTTCTAAGGAAAGTAAAGTTATAATTGTTTTCTTTAAATTCTTTTTTAAGTAATCTGTTAGCTGTAATCTCAGCTATGTCTTGATAATCATACTTAATGTATTTACTTAGCTGTGCTACTTCTTCAGTCATAGTTTGCTCATCAAGCTCTTCTGCTTTAAGCTTCTCCATTGCAAACTCGTAATACTTCTTCTTAATATCTTTTTCTCTTCTAGATATTCCTTCAGTATCGTTACTAGAAAGATATGCTTTAAAGTTTTTCTTTCTTTTTGAATACTCTCCTAATAATAAATTAATCTTAGTATTCTCAATTCCTATGTGCTGAAAGTTAGCAGGAAGAGAATCCATATCTAATTTATCTGGATTTATTAATCTATCAAAATGATCTTTGTCTATAATGTTAGCTCTAAGATTATAATTAACTTGTTTATTTTTTATAGAAGATCTTAGGTCATTGCTTTCTAGCATTGACTCTGCAAAGTCTACACATTCTTTGTGCCACTTGTCTGTCTTCTTTGCGTCAGATAGCTTCTGTCTAGGAAATGTACTTCCGTGTGATGTTGTACTCATATGTTATGTTATAATTAGATATAGCGTAATTCGCAAAGTTACGAATTATTTATGACAAATCCTACATAAATAAAATTATTATTTTTTAGTTATGTTTGTGGACTCCAAATTTAGTAAAATATTTACTGTCTAAAAACCCTTTTGTTTCCTTTTGTATTGTTTCTATTTTCTTATAAGATGTTTCATCATGCCATAATAGCATACCTAGAGCAGACACTCTGTCAAAGTTACCATCAATGTTCCACATCATAAGTTCTTTAATCAATGCAGGAGATCTTAACGTCTCAACTACTTTTAAAGAAGCATTAGCTCCTAAGTCTTCTAATAGCCAAGCCTTAACATAATCACGCCCTATCTTGTTTATCTTTTTTGTTGCGTTAATTCCTTTACTTGTATTACCTACTGCTTTATAAGTATCATTAGATCTTAACTGGTATGGTGTGTCTGCTAACATGTAGGTACACTTTCTTTGCTCAAAGTGAGTAAACAATCCTACTAAGTTCTTCTCATACATTAACGTAGCTTTATAAAACATGCACAATCTTCTACATACTTCATAAAAGTCTTTAGCGTTATCTGTTCTTCCTGTGTATTCAGCTACAATCTCTCTAGTAAATCTATTCATAATAAATACACTAGGTAAAGAGTTAGTGGTAGACTTATCCTTATCTACAACATCGGCTCCTGCTACAAACGTACCATTAGGTACTTGTCCATTCTCTTCAAACTGTTTAGGATGTTTATATAACTCTACACAACCTGCTTTGTTCTCAGCTTTACCTAATGGATAGTCTCTAATAGGATGAATATTCTGTACACTGTCAAACCTAACCATCTGAGTCTTCTCATCAAATACTAATCTTCCTTTAAACGTAGGATCTAAGTATTTTTCTTTATTACCTTCTATTTTAGCTAATTGATTCTTAAGTTCTATAGTTGGAAACTCTCCAGACTCTAATACTAAGAATGCTTCACTTGGAAATATAGGTCCGTTAATAATCTCTGTTTGATATACTGTAGGAGAAGGAGACTTCTTAGCCTCAGTTCTTCTGTGCTCAATATATCTATTTGCCATTACTTCATTAGTAATAAAGTTAGGTCCTTCTTTAAATTCATTAAGTGTTTTAGTATATGGTACAAAATATCCTATTATGCCTCTGTTTTCATACTCATCTTCAAACTCTACACAATTATAATCAGCTGGATTTCTAAACACTGCTTCAGCATACAAAGCTGCTTTACCAGAAACAAGTCCTCCTGTTCCTAATCCCCATATAACTAATGTTCTAGATTTAGATGCCTGTGTTGCTTCAATTGCTCCCCATGCTTCTTGTAGATTAGTCATAAATCCTACTTCATCTAATACACATAGATTAGGTCTTGTTCCATTGGCTGCAAGAGGGTTATCTCTAAATGTTCTGTGACGTAAAGATGATTTAGTTGCTGAGGTGTAATCTCTGTTAGGTGCAAGAGATCCACTAAATTCTACAGCTAAAGGAGATTTATAATTCTTTCCTAAATATTTAATTCCTCCTGGAAGGAAGTCATAAGCTGCTTGTATCTTTTTAATAAGTGGTGTTGTAAACTTTGTATCAATCGCACCAATGATAGTATCACTCGCCATTGGAGTACTTTTCTTTTTCATTACAAGATAAGTATCATAATCTATAGCTCCGTCAAATAAGAAGTTATGTAATGCTATTCCTGCACTGGAGTAGGATTTACCTGATCCCCTTGCTTGTATTGATATAAAATGTTTTGCTTCATTGTCATATAAAGGCTTACCTAGATCTTGTGAGTGATTCTTTGCTAAATATTCTCTAGCAGATATATATGTTTTACTATTAGCTTCTTCTTTAGTAATCCTACCAAGTTGTAAAGATAATGATCTCTCTGGACCATATCTTCTATCGCATGTATATATCTTATCGTGCTCAAATCCTGAAAATCCTCTACACTCTTCATATATTCTAAATAGATCCCATTCTATATCTCTTAACCATGGAAGTCCCATAGATAATGATTTAGATCCTTTACTCTCTAATTGAATGTGAAAGAAGTTTACATAGAAGTATAGTGGTCCTGGCATAAATTTATACTCAGTCTTATCATCTGACTGTGCCCACATTCCCTCTATACACTTACGCTTTTCCTTACCCCAAAAATTCAATAACTCAAATCTCTGAGTTAAAGGATTATATGTAGGTACTTTATCTAATTTAAATGAAGCGTTATTTGTAAAACTCATATATTGTTTTTCTTTTTATATTCTGCCCATGCTGCTGGACTCATAATATCAGGATACTTTCCTCCTCCACAAGATTTATTAACAAAGAACTTTCCTGGAGTACTGCAACCACAATGTTTACATTTAGTTGGACATGAATCTTTACAGACATCCATTCTGTAAGCTACTTGTTCTTTAAGTGTATCTGGTAATCTTAGAAACTTTCCTGTCGTGTTGCTGTCAAACTTAGACAAGATTAATCTAAAATTACCCTGGAGATACGCTTTTACATTCTCGTAATTTATTTTAGCCATTAGTTTTTTTCTACATATTCATATATAAAACTTGTTATTCTAGGATCTGTAGTAGTTACAGTATATTCCCATTCAAAGTCATTGTCATGTTCTAACCAAAGTATATCTAATTCTTTTCCCATAATTATATTTCATCACCAAGGAATACATCCTTCTTTGTTGTTTTTTCTATTCCTTCTTCTTTCTTAAGAAGATCTGTAATCTGATTAAACTCTTTATACAGCTTTGTGTTGTTACCTAAGATATCATCCATTGCTTTAATAAGCTTTACATCTTTAGTCTTTAGTGTTTCTCTATATAAAGTCTTTAGAGATTTATCTCTCATCTTCATAGTTTCTTCCCAGTGAACTAATGATCTTTCAGCTTGAGTAAGTAATATACTTTTCATACTGTACACTTCACTGTGGTAATCATCCCAAGAGAAAGTTTTGTCCTTGATGAATGTAACTATTAGTTGAACATCTTTGTCAGGTATGTTGTAATACATACTCTCTGGATGAATCATTAATACTATAGCCCACATAATCTTAGAAGACTTCTTCTTTGTTGTTGCTTTGTCTTTAGTATAAATATCCTGAAACTCTTCCATTAACTTACACTCTGGAAAGATCTTCCAAAAGTTGTGAGTTAATATAGTCTCAGGTGTTTCCTTTAAGATTTGTAATAATCTATACTTCATCTTTTTTCTTTTTATTAGCTCTAGCTTTACTTGCTACTAGAGCTTTGTTAATCTGTATAACCTTTAGTTTGTTAGGATATAGTTTACCAAATCCAGGTAGACCTATTGTTTTAAAACTCTCAGGTTCATAAGTACCATTATCATTTCTTGGAGTAGATGAGATAGTCTCAGCAATAAACTCACATATTTTATAATACGCTTTTAGTGAATCTTGACTAGTCATGTTATGCTTCTTACCTACTTCATTAATTTTAATCTTCTGTTGTTTCAACATATCTTGTTCCTATCATGTTTATGATTATATCTTCTTCTTGTTGCAGTAACTCATCAATCTTCGCTCTCGTTATTGAGGTCGATGGGAGCGAGTTTAAGTGCTTCAATTGAATCGTTATCTCCTTCATCTTCTTGTCCAGAGATATCATTTGTGCTCGTTTGCTCATTTTGTATTTTTAAATTTGATTTAGTAAAGTTAATAATAATATTATAACTTCCAACATTTAAATCAGGTTTTATTAATAATGATTCTAATATATTATTATTATCATCTATGACTTTTAGTCCATATAGATCTTTACTTTTTATAGTAGAGATAACTGTGGACACTTGTCGCCATTCTTTCATTCCCAACTTTACTGCTACCTCCTTCTTCATTTCTTGAGAGAATATAAATTTGTTTCTCTTGTCAACAGGAAGGGCACTATAATCATTAGATAACTTTATAAACTCTGCTAGTACATCTTTCTCTTGATTACTATAACTTGTTCCAATTAATAGAAACTCTATTATATGACGGTATATTAAGTTTTCATTAGTTGGAATTTCAATATATCTTTTATTGTTTTCCATAATTCCTTTTTATTATATCGCTTTATCTACGATTTCTCCTAATTTAGAAGCTTCTTCTGCTTTCTTTTTAGCTAGTGCTTGTTGTGTCATAATAGACAAAGATTGTAAACCTAAGTCACACAATATAGTCATCACTTGTAGATAAGCTTCTGATTTATGTTCTAATTTAGTTGAAGGCATTGGGATGTTTAATAAGATATCAGTCTTAGTTCCATCTTCCTTTACTAAGAACAAAGCGTGATGTTTAGTACCTTCCACCTCCATTGATTGTATTTCTACAATGTAAGTTACCTTTCCACCAACTTCAAACTTATTGTTTAATCTTTCTAGGGTTCTGTCTAACGTTGTTTTTACCTTGCTGAATATTTCGCTGTCTTTACTCATTGTTTTTTGTTTTTTAATTTTTAATTATTTTTAATTATATAGCTTAATCTTCTAATTCATATAAATTAAATGCTTCTATAGTATATAGAGATTTCATTTTTGATGAAAGGATTCCACGCTCCTTTAAAGATTTAATATGTTTGTCTAGGGTTGAGGATGATATAAACAGTTTCTGCTTAATTATTTCTTTGTTTGATTTTATAGCTAACCATTCTCCTTCAGGTGAACACTGATCAAAGATCTCTGCCAAAACATGATACGATGTGTCCTTTGCTGCCCTCAGATAAATAGTAGCATATTTGATGAAGTACTCTTCTTCTGATTCCATTACCATATAGCTTGTTATTTAATTATAATGCAAATATACATAAAATAAATGTAACTACCAAGATATTACAGTACAAATGTAATATTATTACAGTAGGAATAAAATGAAACAGCTATCTTCTATCTATACTATAGAGTTAAAGATGTAGATAGCATTGATAAAATAATCAAGAATTAAATAAACATAGAGCCTTTAGGGAGTCCCGAAGGGACGTACTAAGGTTAGCAAAATCAGGGATCTTTCCTAATTGAGTATTCATTCAGATATTAACAGATTAGACTTATTTGAGAAGCGTTAGGTTCCAGATTTGAATATAAAGCTATTCTCACCTACTGCACCCATAGATATTATTCCAATCCTTAGAGTGCCCACCCTTATGTCCTAGTACAACTTTTTGCTTACTTACGCCAGCATTACCTGATTAACTTTCTACGCAGTTGTAACTCTTATTTAGTCTATTTAATTTACAGCTTGTCTCCTAAATGATTCCACTATAACCAGAATTTCTTCTCAAATTAGTGGGAGATAGGATAAGTAACCTCCGTTAATAAATATTATT